>Ga0222429_100098_pt1 | contig 158515 bp, 138 predicted proteins | sample 1B50Ametagenome_FD_182475 | JGI IMG/M metagenome (GOLD analysis project Ga0222429, IMG submission 182475) | Enriched microbial communities from leaf-cutter ant dump, University of Wisconsin, Madison, United States - 1B50A (version 2) | ecosystem: Environmental > Terrestrial > Nest > Insects... | reverse complement strand
ATTTATCTACCAGGAATTCGATGGTTCCGGCACCTTCATAGCGGATGGCCTTGGCACCGGCCACTGCTGCCTGTCCCATTTGCTCCCGCAGCTCGTCGGATACAATAGGAGAGGGGGTTTCTTCAATCAGCTTCTGGTGCCTTCTCTGGATGGAGCAGTCCCGCTCAGAGAGGTGCGATACGTTACCGTACTGATCTCCTACGATCTGGATTTCAATATGACGCGGCTCTTCAATGAATTTTTCGAGGTACAGGCCGTCGTTTCCGAAAGCTGCACCGGACTCCACCTTGGCGTCGTCCCACATCTTTTGAAACTCAGAAGACTTCCGGATGATCCGCATACCGCGGCCTCCGCCACCTGCAGTGGCCTTAATGATGACCGGGTAGCCTATCTTTTCTGCCAGCTCTATTCCTTCTTCCACAGAAGAAAGCAGGCCGTCAGAGCCCGGAATTACCGGCACACCGGCTTTTTTCATGGTATCTTTGGCCGTGGCCTTATCGCCCATCTGGTTGATCTGGTCGGCAGAGGCACCAATAAATTTTATTTTGTAGGCTTCACAGATCCGGGAGAATTCCGCATTTTCGGAAAGGAAACCATAGCCCGGGTGAATAGCATCGGCATTGGTAATTTCTGCAGCTGAAATAATGCTTTGCATGTTCAGGTAAGACTGCTTGCTGGGCGGAGGACCAATACATACCGCCTCATCGGCAAACCGTACATGCAGGCTGTCTTTATCTGCAGTAGAATATACAGCCACAGTTTTGATGCCCATTTCTTTGCAGGTACGGATAATCCGCAGAGCAATCTCTCCTCTGTTGGCTATAAGAATTTTTTTAAACATAGGTTCAGGCTTTAAACGAGGTGTATCTTAAGCGGGTTCAACTAAAAACAGGGGCTGGTCGTATTCTACCGGGGTAGCGTCATCTACCAGGATTTTGACAATTTTACCCGAAATCTCGGATTCTATTTCATTGAACAGCTTCATAGCCTCCAGGATACAGATCACTTTTCCGCTGGAGATTTCGTCTCCCACTTCCACAAAAGCTGGTTTGTCCGGGCCGGCCGAACGATAAAACGTACCTATCATCGGGGCTTTTATTTCCACCAGCTTACTGCCGGAAGCCGCAGCGGGTGCTTCCGCTTTTACTTCAGGGGCTTTGGGCGCAACGGCCTGGGGAGCAGGCTCTGCATAAACCACCTGGGGAGCAGCGGCAATCACTTTAGGGGCTTCAGCACCTCCTCTTCTCACTTGGATCTTCAGATCGGAAGTCTCAATTTTTACTTCACTGAGGTCGGTTTTGGAAATAAATTCTATCAGCTTTTGTATTTCTTTGGTATCCATAACGGCTTAATTTTCGAATTTTATTGTACAAATGTAATATTTTATTGTACTGATGCAAAAGTAATTATTTCTCCTTTACTCTGGAATCGTACTCATAGGTGGTGGTGTTTACCTTGATGAGTTCGTCATTGTCTATAAACAGGGGTACTTTAATGGTGGCACCGGTTTCTACCGTAGCCGGTTTGCTGGCATTGGTAGCCGTATCGCCTTTAATACCGGGTTCGGTATAGGTGACCCTCAGCTCCACGTAAGCCGGCATCTCTACAGAGAGCGGAGTTTCGGTTTCGGCATGAATAAGAATATCTATATTAGAGCCTTCTTTCATGAGGTCGGCCTGCGGAACCATGTGCTCTTCCAGTGAGATTTGCTCGAAGGTCTCATTGTCCATAAAGTTATATCCGAGCTCGTCTTTGTAAAGATACTGGAAAGTTCTTCTTTCAATACGGGCGGTAGTCACCTTTTCACCGGCTGTGAACGTATTTTCAAAAATCCGGCCGGTCTTTATATTTTTAAGTTTTGTCCGGACAAATGCGCCTCCCTTTCCGGGTTTAACATGTTGAAATTCTACTATTGTAAATAGGTCGTTATTCCATTCCAGGGCTAACCCGTTTCTGAAATCTGCTGTTGTTGCCATCGTTATTTTTCAATATTTAATCTTAGTCCTAAGGTAAAGGTATCGTCGCTTAAGCGGGCATACCCCAGTTCTTTTGTCTCGTTTGCTTTGGTGAAAGTAGAGGTGATCCGGTTATAACCGGCTTTAACAGAAAATGAATCGCTGAATGTATACACCAGGTAAAGACCACCGGTCAGGTTTTGTTTTTTCCCGAAGATACCGCTGAATCCCTGTGTTTTCAGGGTCTCTTTCTCTCCGAGAGGGGTGTATGTATCGTTATAGCTTTTTTTGCCGCTCAGTGAAACCACCTCGTGAAAAGCACCTATCCCGATCCCCCTGAAATAAAATTCCAGTCCTGCGGGCAGGGCAAATGTAGTATAACGGGGCCTTTTATCAAAGGTCAGGGTGCTTAAATTAGCACCGTCAGTCACCGGGTAGGTGCCTGTGGTTTTGTTATTTAATGAAAACCGTATACCGGTAGTGAACCGGAACGGTACAGGAGATTTAACCTGGATAGACTCGCCCCAGAAAAGAGCATACTGGTATGTATTTTTTGAGATGGAGGTTGATAATTCCAGGTTATTGAATGTACGGATGTTTTGAGCCTGAATCGTAAAGTAACTCAGCGTAAACAAAGTTGCTAATTTGAGTGTTTTCATATTTGTGCATTAAATTGCCCATTTAATATACATAGCGCCCCACGTGAAACCTCCGCCAAAAGCGGCTAAAACCAGATCGTCTCCTTTCTTCAGCTGGTCCATATAGTCAAACAGACAAAGCGGTATGGTTCCGGCCGTTGTATTTCCGTATTTTTGGATATTTAACATTACTTTTTCTTCGCCTATGCCCATTCTTTTGGCAGTGGCGTCGATAATTCTTTTGTTGGCCTGATGCGGAACCAGCCAGTCTACTTCATCTCCGGTCAGGTGGTTTCGTTCCATAATGGCTGCCGCTGCTTCTGCCATATTGGTTACCGCAAACTTAAACACCTGCGGGCCTTCCTGTTTGATGTAGTGCATTTTGCTGTCTACGGTTTCGCGCGAAGCCGGGTTAACGCTGCCGCCGCCCTTCATCATCAGGTATTCGCCACCGCTTCCGTCAGAATGCAGCAGGAAATCTATCACACCCAGGTTTTCCGTAGTGGGCTCGAGGAGAACTGCTCCTGCACCGTCACCGAAAAGAACACAGGTAGTACGGTCTTCATAATCAATGATAGACGACATTTTGTCAGCTCCGATCACGATTACTTTCTTATAACGTCCGGATTCAATAAATTGTGCACCCGTGGTTAAAGCATATATAAAACCGGAGCATGCCGCCAGCAGGTCAAAGCTGCAGATACTGGGAATTCCCAGGTTGGAACAGACCAGGTTAGCCGTAGACGGGAACATATAGTCCGGAGTAACGGTAGCACAGATCACGAGGTCAATATCTTTGGGCGAGGTGCCGGTTTTTTCCAGTAGACCTCTGACCGCTTCGGTAGCCATTACAGAAGTACCCTGTCCTTCTCCTTTCAGTATTCTTCTTTCCTTGATGCCCGTACGGGTAGTGATCCACTCGTCGTTGGTATCTACTATTTGTTCCAATTCGGCATTGGTCAGGACATAATCAGGCACATAACCGTGCACCCCTGTTATTGCAGCTCTTAAATTCATCGATGAACCAGCTTTTAAGATTGTCAGGCAAACGCCTCTTTTATTTTTTCTACTACGTGGGATTCGATTTGTCTCTGCGCCAGGCGGATCATATTTTTAATGGCTGTAGGGCTGGAAATACCATGACCAACGATCACGTTTCCGTTGATTCCGATGATAGGACTGCCGCCAACCACTTCATAATTCATCCGGTTAATGAGGTCATCACTGATTCCTGCAGAAGCCGCATGTTCATAAAGTGATTCTCCCATCTTGAAAATAATATTCCCGGTAAAACCGTCTGAAACAATTACATCGGCTTTGGCATCAAAAATATCGCGGCCTTCAATGTTACCTACAAAATTGATCTTTTTATTGTTTTTAAGCAACTGGTAAGTGGCTTGTGCCACGGTATTGCCTTTTTCTTCCTCTTCTCCTATATTCAGGAGTCCCACCCGGGGGCTTTCCAGGTTAAGGGTATATTTGGCATGAATGCTGCCTAATTCGGCAAACTGGTTCAGCACTTCGGGTTTACAGTCAGCGTTAGCCCCGATATCCAGCATGATGCCGTAGCGGCCTCCTTTGAAAGGAAGATAGCCGGCAATGGGCGGGCGCTGAATGTTACCTACCGTTTTCAGGGTAAACAGGGAGCCCACCATCATGGCACCGGTATTACCGGCACTGCAAAATGCGGAAACGCTGCCCTCTTTTAAAAGTTTAAACCCAACCCCTATAGAGGAATTGGGTTTCTGACCGAAAGCTCTTGTAGGATGCTCTCCCATCTCTATCACCTCCGTGGCCTCCACCATTTCTATGGAACCGGCGCGGTAGGTCAGTGTACGGAGAACCTCTAACATAGCATCCTTTTTGCCGACTAGAACGATCTGATAGTTTTCAGGAAGCTCAGAAGTAGCCATTACAGCGCCTGCTACTACAGCCTTAGGGGCATAATCGCCTCCCATTGCATCTACTGCAATTTTTTTCATCGACATTTTCTTAGGTTATGCTAAAATCTTACTGATAGTTTTCTACTACCAACCTGCCTCTGTAGTACAGGTTTCCTTCACTTACATGAGCCGTGTGACGACGGTGCACCTCACCGGTAGTAGCGTCTACCGACAGTTGCTTCAAAGTAAGTGTATCATGCGTTCTACGCTTGTCTCTCCTGGTTTTCGATATCTTACGCTTAGGATGTGCCATTGCCTTCTGATATTAGTTTTTGTTCTTCAAATTTATTAATGCTGCCCACCGTGGGTCTTGTATTTCTTCTTTTTCCTCCGTGAATTCCGGATCCCGGTAGACCAGGGTGCCTTCTTCAGAAGTATCTTCCGTCCGGAATTTCGGATGGAGCTTTTTCATAGGTACCTGCAGCAGGATATAGTCAAACAAAAGGTCAGCTATATTGATCTTGTGGGTTCCGAAAGGAATAACTTCCAGGTCTTCACTTATTTCTGCCGCTGTACTTCCGAACTTAAAAATGTGCATTTCATCCGAGTGAAATTCCTCCTCAAAAATTTCCAGGCTCCTGTCACACTGCAGCCGGAGCCGGGAGGTGATGGCCAGGTTAAGCCGGATCAGGGTAGCGTTTTTTTCTAAAAGTACTTTTACCTTAAAACTTCCTCCTTCTACAATATCCTGCTCAAATTCGCCGAAGAAAGCATCGGTTCCTTCAAATTCATATTCATGGTTTTTGTCTTCAAGACCATGAATGAGGATATCATATTTGGACAACTCCCTTTTCACACATTTTACAGAAAGGATGCAAATTTACTTCCTTTTTTTTATATGAAAAAGTTTTATCCCGATAAAATCGGGTGAAGTACCCTGAAACCTGTTTTTTAAACGGTGAAAGGGGGCATGTATACCGTAGCCACGTATTAGCGTGGAGGCCGGACCGAAATTTTAGTTTTATGGCAATACTTAGGAATTTCTCTTTTATATTGGCGGCAGATTCAGAAGACAGTAATCTCATATGGTAGTTTTTGACGTAGGAAATACGGATACGGTAGTGGGTTTCTTCAGGGGCGATGAACTTTATCAGAAGTTCAGGATCAGGTCTTTGAAGAGTGAGAACTCTGTCTTTTTTGAATACAGGATATTGAATTTCATGTTGGAAAACAACATTGAGAAAAATTCCCTGGAGACGGCCGTGATCAGTAGTGTGGTGCCCGTTCTGACACCCTTTTTTGTTAATTTTTGCGAGAAATTTCTAAGCTTGGCCCCCATTGTGGTGGAACCGGCCAAGAGTAGTTTGTTAAAGATCGGTATTGATAACCCGGAAGAACTGGGATCTGACCTTTTTCTGAATGCCCTGTCGGCTCACCGCCGGTACGGAGGGAATCTTATAGTGGTGGATTTCGGTACAGCCCTTACGTTTACCGTAGTTACCGGAGAAGGAGAGATCAAAGGGGTAAGTATAGCGCCCGGCCTGAATACGGCCATGAAAGCGCTGTTTTCAGAAACCTCTCTTCTGCCCGAAGTGATGTTGGAGCGGCCTGACTCGGTCATTGGGCGTAACACCACACATTCTATGCAGGCCGGGATTTATTACGGTTACGAAAGCCTGATCAGGGGGCTGCTCAGCCGTATAAAAGAAGAGCTGGACAGCCCGGTAAAAGTGATTGCCACGGGCGGCCTTTCTTCCGTAATTACCGAGTTAAATGATATCCTTGATGATACAGACCCCGATCTTACCCTCAAAGGAATGTATTATTACGGTAGCTAAGCCTATTATCCGGTTATGAAGTATTTTTTGATCCTTTTCCTTCTTACTTATCAGGTTTCGGGCCAGAAAGGAGAGAGAATAGAAAGGGTTATTACCTACGAGTTAACGTGGGTAAAAGATACCCGTCATCCCCACAGGACCCTGAAAGAATATTTTGCCCTTACCCTGGGTAAAAAAGGGAACTCGTGTTTTGAAAGCTACCTGTATTCTATTGAAGATTCTGTTCAGCTGGCGCAAATGCGTGAGATAGAAACCTCGAAATCCATAGATATGAGGAATTATCCGGCGAAGTCGGATTTTAAATACCGGGTTTTTAAATCCGGAGGGGAGGTACATGCAGAAGAAAATCTGGGCAATGCAAAATATGTATACCCTTCTGTTTTTGATAGTGAAAACTGGGAGATAAGTGGTCAACAGGATACTGTGTGCGGTTTCTGGAGCCAGCTGGCCACCACCCATTATAACGGACGGGAGTTTGAGGCCTGGTTCACTATGGATATCCCGGTTCCGGAGGGACCTTATGTGTTTTCAGGGCTTCCCGGCTTAATAGTTCATTTAAACGATACGGATAACCATTATGTTTTTAAGCTCTCTGAAATAAGCAAGGGGGAGGGCAATAAAGTGTTGCGGCAGCCCGATAAAAAGGCTCAGGTATCTACCTTTGAAAAGGTAAGTGAAAGAAAGAAGAGGGAGCGAAACGCTTCATGGCCGGCAGATGCCCCGCCGGAAAGCTTTTATACTCCGCAACAGGCGGAGAAAATAAAAGAAGTGAGAAGGCAGAACAATAATCCTTTGGAAAGAAATCAGTGATTTATAATATCACTCATAAAACTTCTTCAGCCGGATCAGCGCTTCTACGGGTTCTGTAACCAGGTATTTGATTTCCCGGTGCTCCTGAATTCTCCGCCGTATATAGGTGGCAGAAATATCCAGCAGGGGGGCCTGTATGAATTTTACACGGGGATGGTCTGAAAAATCGTGTGCGGGTGTGTCAGGCCTGGGGTACACATAAACGGGGAAAAACTCAAGGATTTTTTCGTAATTCTTCCAGTTTTTAAACTGCACCAGGTTATCTTCTCCCATGATCAGCACAAATTCATGCTCGGGGTATTTGTCAGCCAGAACCGTGAGAGTATCAATGGTATAGCTGGGTCTGGGCAGGCTGAACTCCACATCCGAGGCCTGCAGGCGGTAATTATCAGCTATGGCCCGCTCTACCAGGGTCAGGCGGTCAAATTCATGCAGCAGCGAATTATTTTTTTTGAACGGGTTCTGGGGAGATACCACAAACCACACCCGGTCCAGGTCGGTGTCAGTAGCCATAGTATCAGCTATCACCAGGTGACCAATATGAATGGGATTAAATGAACCGAAAAAAAGACCAACTTTCATTAAGTTAAAAGTTAAAAACTAAAAATGAAAAATTAAGGAAGATTAAGAATATATGAAAAACGTACCTTCATTTTTCATTTTTATTTTTGTAATTTTTCATTTATTACACCCTCAGCGGCTTCTCATCAATCCTCAGTCGCCCTTCAGCAAAAGTGGTATAAAGCGATCCGGCCTTGTCAAGCGATTCCTCCAGGTCATCGTTCAGCAGCACCACGTCAAAGCGGTCCTGGAACGACATTTCAAATTTTACTTTGTACAGGCGTTTGGAGAGGCTTTCTTCGGTTTCGGTTCCCCGGCTCCGAAGGCGGTTTTCCAGCTCTTGCAGTGAAGGTACCTTCACAAAGATGGCCAGGGCATTCTCCCCGAAATACTCTTTCAGCTTGAGCCCGCCTTTAACGTCCACATCAAAAATAACGTTTTTACCTTCTGACCACAACCTTTCCACTTCACTTTTCAGGGTGCCGTAATAGCCGCCCGGGTATACTTCCTCCCATTCCACAAAGGCATTTTCCCTGATTTTCTCCTGGAATTCCTCAATAGACAGGAAATAATAATCTTTTCCGTGCACTTCGTTCCGGCCCCGTTTGTCGCGCGTGCAGGCCGATATGGAAAAGCCGAGGTTTTCATGCACAGACAGCAGATGCCTGACTAAAGTGGTTTTACCCGAGCCAGAGGGCGCGCAGAAGATAATGGCTTTTCCGTTCATGGTATATATAATTATAAAGAACCACCTGTGGGGTGGTTCTTTATGTCTTTATTTGCGGTTTTAAACTGTAAATATTTCCTGTAAAACTTTAATGTTCAGCGCTAAACCGATAACCAGCAGAACTCCTATCCCTATTTTAAGCCTTACTTCGTTAACGATCTTCTCCGGGCAGCACTTCCTTTCCACTCTGTTTTTAAGGCAGTCCCGGATAATTTTTTCAAGTTCATCCGTTGTTTCAGGCAGCTCGTCGCTTGCTTCCAGTCGAGCTTTTAGTTCTTCAATTGTCTGGGAGCCGTTTAAAACCGACTGCACCATCTTCTCTACGCACTTGTCGTGCTCATCCGCCTGATTTGTATGCGAGCTAGAAGCCATTTCCAAAAAAGTTTATTATCATCTCAATTCCTTATAACCCATGGACTTTGCATAAGAACGCAATTTCTCCTTCAATAAGTTCCGCGCACGGTGTAATCTTGAGCGTACCGTGCCAATAGGGATATCCAGGATTTTAGCCATTTCTTCGTAAGTAAAACCTTCGATGTCACATAAGATGATGACCGTACGGAAGTCTACCGGCAGGCTGTTCAGCGCCGTGGCCACCTCATCGCCGATCAGGTCCTGAACCGCCTCAATCCGCAGATCTGTAGTACTTTCCACCTCTGCATCCTCGTTCGAATTGTAAACGGTCTCTACCTCCTGGTAATCAATCTTCGACGGCTCCTTGCTCTTTTTCCGGTAGTCGTTAATGAAGCTGTTTTTAAGGATTCTAAATAACCAGGCCTTGGCATTTGTGCCCTGCTGAAACGAATTAATGAAGCGAAACGCCTTCATGTAAGTATCCTGAAGCAGGTCATTGGCGTCATCTTCGTCATTGGTCAGCCGGTAGGCAAAGTTGTACATGGAGTCTATCTGAGGCATAAACTCTTGGTTGAATATCCGATGTTTCTCTTCATCGGTATATCTGGGTTTGCTCACTTCTATTTCTTCTTCCTCCATGTGATTTTATGGTTTGTGCAAAATTACCTTATTTTTTTTATCCCGTTTATGTAGTTCAGCATAAAATTACTTTCCGAATTGGTTTTGACGAGCTGCTAACGAAATTAATAGCTATTTTTGCATGCGAAATATCCGATGATTACCTGAATGTCTAGACGATTTACCTTTTTAACCGGTTTTGTTCTGGCCGTATACCTGGCTTTGTGGGGATTTGATGTGTTGAAAGGCGGGAATGACGGCATTATTTCGGGATGGTATTTTCACCGGGTATTCTGGCGGGTGTTCGTGTTGTTCCTGCTGGCCGGGGGACTGTTTTTGATGACCACCCTTAAGAAATTTAAGGTACTCACGTATAACCTGATTTTCTTCGGTGTTTTTTTCGTGGTGCTGGAGATCGGGGCATTGATTTACCTGGTTTTTGTCAATAATTCTTACCAGCGCCCTTCGCACATTCTTTTATACGATAATCCGCTGCATCAACCCGCCAGCTCGGAGGACATGCGGCTGTATGGCGACATCCATCCCCGGGTAGGGCGGTGGCGGCTACCCGACAGGCAGATTACCGACTACCGGTGCGGAGACAGTGTACGGATCGGCTACCGGTCGAATCATGCCGGTGCCCGTGACGGACAGAGGAGTGAAAGCGGGCCGGACCGCGTGGTTTTCCTGGGCGATTCTTTCTCGGAAGGCATCCTGGTGGAAGAGAAAGACCGGCTGAGCAGCCTGCTGGAAGCAGAAACGGGTACTGAGCACCTTAACTTCGGGATCATTGAGGCTAATCCTCTGGGGTATTCGCTGATTTATAAGCATATTGTCCAACCCCGGTTTGAACATGACGGGGTGATCGTGGGGATATTCCAGGGAAATGATTTTGAGCGCTATAACCAGCCGGTTAACGGGCGGTTCCTGGAGCATCCCAAATACCGGCCTTACCTGAAAAGTGATACCTCCCTGGCCTATACGTTGAGTAAGCCTGAGTTTTCCAGCGAATCGTACTTTACCCATGACCATCCTGCGGCGCTGAGGCAGTCGAGAGACTCACTTTATAAGGCGCAGGGTATCGGCAGAAAGCTGCTGATTGAGCTGGAAACCAATTCTTACCTCTTAAATCTTATTTATGGCATAGGGCACAAAATTGCCCTGGCCCGGTATGCCGACACTTTTGTAAGTGTATATGAGGAGCCGGGATGGGATACCGCTCAGCCTTTTGAATTCCTGGTCAGCTTTGACCGGCTGGTAGAGGAGGTAGCCGGGCGGCCCGTACTTTTTGTGGTGATTCCCGACCGCTATGACGTGACCAGCTACCAGAAAAACCGCAAAAATGAATTCACTCCTTTCCTGGAGAAAAGATATAAGGACAAAAATGTCCGTGTGATCGATCTTTTGCCTGCTTTTGCCGCTGCCGGTGATCCATCGGCTTATTTTATTCCGTGCGACGGCCACTGGAACGAGGCCGGCAACCGGCTGGCATATGAGACGGTAGTGAACCATCCGGTCTACCTTGAGTTCCTGAAGAAAGTGAGGGTAACCGATTAATGGTTATCTTTGTGTAAATAATTAGAAATGTCAGATTATTTAAGTGAGCTGAATGAGCCTCAGAGAGAGGCAGTAACCCACATCAATGGCCCGTTAATGATTATTGCCGGAGCCGGTTCCGGAAAAACCCGTGTACTGACCTACCGGATTGCCTACCTCCTGGACCAGGGTGTGGACCCGTTTAATATCCTGGCCCTGACCTTTACCAATAAGGCGGCTGAAGAAATGCGCCACCGGATAGAGCGGATCATCGGGCCTGAGGCAAAAAACCTCTGGATGGGTACTTTCCACTCGGTTTTTGCTAAAATATTGCGGATCGACGGCTTTAAATTAGGCTATACCTCCAATTTTACCATTTATGATACAGACGACAGCAAGTCGCTGCTCCGTTCTATCATAAAGGAAATGCAGCTGGACGACAAGACCTACAAGCCCAACTACGTTCTGAACCGGATATCAGGAGCCAAGAATAACCTGATCTCCTGGCAGATGTATAACGATAACCCCGTTTTCCAGGCCGAAGATACCGCAGCGCAGATGCCGGAACTGGGGCGGATTTACCGCACCTACGCCATGCGCTGCTTCTCGGCCAACGCCATGGATTTTGACGACCTGCTCTTTAATACCAATGTGCTTTTCCGCGATCACCTGGATGTATTGAACAAGTACCAGCATAAGTTCAGGCACGTGATGGTAGACGAGTTTCAGGATACCAACATCAGCCAGTACCTGATTACCCGGAAGCTGGCCGCCGTTACCCAGAATATATGTGTGGTGGGAGATGACGCCCAGAGTATTTATGCATTCCGGGGCGCCAATATCCAGAATATTCTCAATTTCAGGAAGGATTACCCGGATCTGAAGGTGGTAAAGCTGGAGCAGAATTACCGCTCTACCAAAAACATTGTAAATGCAGCCAACTCGCTGATATCAAGAAACAAAGGGCAGCTGGAGAAAAAGATTTTTTCAGACAATGAAGAAGGGGCCAAGATAGAGGTCATCCGGGCCATGTCAGATAATGAAGAGGGTAGGATCATCTCGCATGAGATTTTTGAAGGGAAGCTGAACGGGCTGAGAAACAGTGATTTTGCTATTCTTTACCGCACTAACGCCCAGTCGCGGGCCTTTGAAGAAGCCCTGCGCAAGATCAATATTCCTTACCGTATAATCGGGGGGCTATCTTTCTACCAGCGCAAGGAGATCAAGGATATCCTGGCTTACCTGCGCTTTACGGCCAACCAGAAAGATGAGGAGGCCTTCAAGCGTATCATCAACCAGCCCAAGCGGGGCATAGGTGATACCACGGTGGCCAAAATCGTGGTGACGGCTGCCGATCAGCAGATCAGCATCTGGGACGTAGTCAGCCATATCCGGAACTTTTTTGAAGGCCGGGCCGCCAATGCCATTGAAGGCTTTGCCGACCTGATCCGTAGCTATATTCTCATGCTGGAAGAGGGCAAAGATGCGCACGCTATTGCCATGCACGTAGCTAAAACCAGCGGTTTGCTCCATGAACTCTATATGGATAAAACGGTAGAGGGAGTAGCCCGCCATGAGAACGTACAGGAACTGCTGAACTCCATCCGGAGCTTTGTGGATAACGATGAAAACGAAGACAAGTCGCTCGGGGCATTTCTCCAGACGGTATCGCTGCTGACCACGGCCGATGAGGAAGACGACGGCGATAACGATAAGGTAACCATGATGACCATTCATGGTGCCAAGGGGCTGGAGTTCCGGCATGTTTTTGTGGTGGGGATGGAAGAAAATCTCTTCCCGTCACAGATGATGCTGAAAAGCCGTGACGACCTGGAAGAAGAGCGCCGGCTGTTTTATGTGGCCATCACCCGTGCCGAAAAGCAGCTGACCCTCAGCTATGCCCAGCAGCGCTACACCTGGGGGAAAATGACCTTTTGCGAGCCCAGCCGCTTCCTGGAGGAGATAGACAGCAAGTATCTCCGCCTGGGCGACAAAGGCATACCGCAGGGCTTTGAAACGGCCTCCCGGAACCCCGTCAGCCCGCAGCGGCCGGTAGTAGTGGGAGAGCCGGTAAGGCGGCCGTCTCCGGCCAGTAACCTGAAACCCGTTCAGGCCGCTAAACCGCTAGAAGCTCACGTACCCAGTGCCGGTTTCGTGCCCTCAGACACCAAGAACCTGAAAGCCGGCGACCAGGTAGAGCATCCTAAATTCGGTTTTGGAGAAGTAAAAAAGATAGAGCACGTAGGGCCCACCGCCAAAGCCCTCATCCTCTTTGAAAAAGAAGGAGAAAAAACCCTCCTCCTGAGTTTCGCCAAACTACGAATACTGTAAATACCAAACCACATAGACACAAAGAATAGAATACTCAAAAAATAAATAAAAATATACCTTATCTCGCAAAATAGTCCGTTATAAAATTTGATAGCATAAAGTATTTATACTACCACCAGCCGCTCAATTATCAAATTTTTATAGAGGGCATTATTTTGTGAATGTTTTTTTACGGTCGGCCGCTGCCGCTTACTTTTTTTCGAAAAAAAGTAAGTCTGCCTGAAAGACAAAGAAACTTTTAAAATGATTAAACAATGAAGAAGTCCGTTTTAATCCTCATTACGCTCATCTGCAGCCTGAACCTGTATGCCCAGAACCTGCGCGTAGCCACCTACAATATCCGCATGAACCGCGCCAACGACGGCGCCAACAACTGGGAAAACCGCAGAGACAAACTGAATGAGCTCATTCAATACCATGATTTTGACATCATGGGCACCCAGGAAGGCTTTAAGGAGCAGCTGGACGATATCCTTCGCCTGAAAGATTATGCCTATACCGGCGGCGGCCGCGACGACGGTAAAAATGCCGGAGAGCATTCCGCCATCTTCTACAAAAAAAGCCGCTTCAAGCTCCTGAAGTCAGGTGACTTCTGGTACAGTGAAACCCCGGACAAGCCCGGAAAAGGCTGGGATGCCCGCTGCTGTAACCGCATCTGCTCCTGGGCAAAATTCCGGGATAATACCACAAAGAAGGAGTTTTTTGTTTTTAACTCGCATTTTGACCACGAAGGCGTAGAGGCCCGCCGGAATTCCGGTATCCTGCTGGTGAATAAGATGAAGGAAATTGCAGGAAAGCTGCCCGTGATCAGTATGGGAGACTTCAATTCCACCCCGGAAACAGAGCAGATCCGGCACCTGAGTGAATACTATAACGATGCCTTCAGCGCGTCTGTGCAAAAGCCCTATGGCCCTATAGGCACATTTAACGCGTTTAAATATGATGCTCCGCTGAACGACCGGATCGATTATATTTTTGTATCAGATCATATCACGGTGCTAAAATACGGGGTGCTGACCGACAGCTACCATCAGAAGTTTCCATCAGATCATTTGCCCGTAGTGACTGACCTGTTCATAAAATAACCCTGAATTACCGGTTGCCTGGATAAAAGCGCCCGGGCATCCGGAAAGGAATGGATTTGAAATTAAGTGGCAAATCTTTTAACTTTGCCATTTCTGTTTCGCTAATTCCGGATAATAAACCATATGAAGACTCGTAAATCACTAATTACTAATAATATAGTAAGCGCTTTCTATTTGCTGCTTGTTGGCTTCCTTTTTTACTTTTTCTTTTTTCCAGATAAGCTAAACGTCCGGTTTCAGTCTGTTTTACCGGCTAATTTACATGACCCGCTTTCGGTCAGGCTGGCAAAGGTGGCCGTCTGGATCCTGGTGATCTTAATTTTGAGCCGTCTGTATCATACCAATTTTGTAAAAAGAAAATGCAGTGAGCGGGTTTCCGGAATCGGCCTGTCGGTATTGACCACCATCATTATGCTGATCTTTTTTGAAATCGGCTTTATGTTTTTCCCGCAAACCCACGGCGTGGCTACCACCAAAGCCTCGGCTCTCTGGGTAGATAAATATTACAAACCGGTGAATTCACTGGGTTACCGTGACAAAGAGCCTGATCTGAATACTCAGAAAAAGGTGATTCTGTTTGTGGGAGATTCGTTTACGGCAGGTTATGGTAATGATGATGTCAAAGACCGGTTCTCTGATATGTTTTACAGCCGGCTGGATACCAGTGTATACGAGGTGTATAACCTGGGCGTGCCCGGAATCGACACCCGGGGCGAAGAGAAGCGGCTGAGGGAGTTCCCGCTGAAACCCGATGTGATCATCCTGGCCTATTTCTTTAATGATATTGAAGTAGCGGCCGCTGAGCACGGATTTAAAGTGGAGGTTCCTATGCTATATGAAGGAGTGCCCGCCCCTTTCCGTGTACTGGTAGACCGGCTGTATTTTCCTAATTTTATTTACTGGCACCTTCCCGGTAAAGACGGGGGGCTTCTCGATCAGTTTCTTTGTAAAACGTATAAGGATCCGGTTATTCTGCAGGCCCATTTAGATGACCTTTTGAAAATCATTGAATACAAAGAAGAAACCCGGGCCTGGATGATTACGGCCATGATTCCTTTCCTGCCTGACCTGGATTACAGCGTTCAATTCACAAAACCGGTAGCTGATTTCCTGGAGAAAAACGGAGTAACCGTGGTGAATTTTGAAGAGGAAATTGCCCAACTGGCCCCCGCAGAGCGGATAGTGAATAAGACCGACAGCCATTCGAGTGTTAAAACCAATGAAATCATAGCCCGCAAGCTGCTGCAGGTGATGCAATGAGAGTGCGGCGGAATTCAGGGCATTATTTGGCGTTAAGCCATAAATAATATACTTTTATAGTTTAATATATCCGGTTCCGACCATCAGTATGCGCCAAAAACTTCAGGTACTTCTTGACAAAAACCATATCCGGCAAACGCTTTTAAATACAGTTTTTGCCCTGTTTTTACTGTCGTTGCTCTATAAACTGATTCAGCAGTTCCTGGCAGATTATGACTTCCAGACCTGGCAGATTTCAGAATTCCTGGTGAATTACCAGGGCGGATTTGTACGCAGGGGGCTGCCCGGGGAAGTGCTGCTTTTCCTGGTGAAAAACTTTAACATCCCCATTCAGTGGACCATAAAGGTGATTTCACTGGTATGCCTGCTGGGCGTAAGTACCTTCTTTGTGAAGGCTTTTCTCAAAAAAGGTTATTCCCTCTATATTTTGCCTTTATGCTTCTTCCTGGGTAACGGTTTGTTTACCAACTGGTGGATCCGGAAAGACTACCTCTTTTTCTGTTTTTTTATCCCTGTTCTCTGGATATACAGCAAGGGCAATTTATCAGCTGCACTGAAATTTATACTGATCAACATCCTGGCAGTATTGATTATCCTGAGTCACGAGGTTTTTGCCTTTTTTGCATTACCCATCCTGTTTTTGCTGCTTTTTAATGAATACAAAAACAAAGGATTACTGTCCTCTTTAGTCATTTCTTTCCTTTTCCTGCTACCCGGCATCCTTGCCTTTCTCCTGACGTTACGGTATAGCGGCAGCCCTGAAACGGCACATGCCATCTGGACTTCGGGGGGAGAGTTTTTCAGCAGGGAGTTTGCAGAGCGTTACAATAACTCCATTGACGCCCTGGCCTGGTCGGTTTCAAGCACTTTAATGTGCCATTTGATTCATAATTTCTTATACGCTGATCAGGGCATTTTTTCTTCTGTAGTGTGGGTGATCACCTTCCCGGTTATTTATTATATCGCCACAAATGCCTTACTGGCTTTCCGGAAAACAGAGAATATTTTCACCAATGAAGACAGAACCGTGCTGTCTTCCGTGCTGATTTTCCAGTTGCTGTGCCTGACCCCGCTTCTTACGGTGCTTTCGTGCGACTACAGCCGGGTGATCTTCTACTGGATAGCCAGTTCGTTTGCCGTGTTTTTACTGGTACCTGCAGCGAAGATAAAGAAAATATTCCCGGCGGGATTTACCCGCTTTGTGGAACGCTTCAATGATCTCCTGACCACCATTCTGAGGCCTTCCAAAACCACGCTTTTTTTCTTAATGCTGATCATTGGTGTTTCTGATTGGAAATTTATGGTGGAATGGACCTATAAAAGTTCTATGCTGTATAACGTTTTATTCATCATTTCGCAGCCGTTTATATGGCTCAAAGACCTGTTATTCTACCTGTTTAATTTGCCGGTATGCAGCTGAAACCCCTCGTACAACTTCTCCGGCCGGAACAATGGGTGAAAAATTTTTTCATCTTTTTTCCTCTGTTTTTCAGCGGTCAGTTGTTGAATACCGACCTGCTGCTTCAGTGCGTGATCGCGTTTTTCTCCTTTTCATTCGCTGCCAGTTCCATCTACTGCTTCAATGATATTTACGATGTGGAGGCGGATCGCCTGCATCCGAAAAAATGTAAACGCCCCATTGCCTCCGGGGCCATTCCGGTCAGAACGGCTTATGCGCTGATGGCGGTTTGCCTGGTGATATCCATGGCTATTCTTTTATTAAGTGTCCAAAAATATTTGCTTATGGCCCTGATCGGGTTTTACTACCTGATGAACCTGGCATATTGTGTGAAGCTGAAGCAGTATGCCATCATAGATGTGGTGGTAATCTCCATTGGATTTGTATTGCGGGTGGTGGCAGGCGGCACCGCCACAGGTATCTGGCTTTCGGAATGGATCGTGATCATCACTTTCCTGCTGGCCCTGTTTCTTGCTTTTGCCAAACGGCGGGATGATGTGGTGCTGTTTCAGAATACGGGGATTTCATCGCGGAAAAATACGAGCCGGTATAACCTGGACTTTATGAACCAGGTGATGACGGTGGTTTCTACCGTTACGGTGGTGGCTTATATCATGTATACTCTTTCTCCGGATGTGATTGAGCGGTTTCACAGCCGGAATATTTACATTACTGCCGTTTTTGTACTGCTGGGCATTATCCGTTATCTGCAGGTGACCATTGTAGATCTGAAGAGCGGCAGTCCCACAGAAGTTCTGCTGAAAGACCGGTTTGTCCAGTTTTGCCTGGCAGGCTGGATCGTGTCATTCCTTATTATCATCTATTTATGACCATCGCCGTTTTTGATTTTGACGGAACCATTACCACCCGCGATACCCTGCTGGAATTTATTAGATTCAGCAGGGGTAAGCGACGGTTTTATTCCTCTTTTTTGCGGTTTTCGCCCATGCTGGTGGCCATGAAACTGAAATTATACCCCAACTGGAAGGCCAAACAAAGCGTATTTTCTTATTTGTACAAAGGGGTTCCTCTCCGGCAGTTTAATGAGTGGGGCAGAGCCTTTAGTACTGAAATTGATAAAATAGTGCGCCCTAAAGCTCTGGAAGCATTGAAATATCACCTGGAAAAGGGCCATAAGGTAATCATCATCAGCGCCTCTGTTGAAAACTGGATAAAGCCCTGGGCAGAAGAAGCGGGCGTGCACAGGGTTTTGTCTACGCAGGTAGAAACCGACGGAGAGGAACGCCTGACCGGGAAATTCCTGACCAGGAACTGTTACGGGCAGGAGAAAGTGAACCGGCTGCTGGAAATGTTTCCGGAGAGAAATAAATACACATTAATAGCCTATGGCGACAGCCGGGGCGACAAAGAGCTGATTGAATTTGCTGATCAGGGCTATTATAATAAGTTCATTTAGGCAGGTCGGCAGACAGTTTCTTTGCTACGGTTTCATTGGCTAAGCCCCGGGGATGCCAGTCGCCGGTAATAGAGTACTGATCCAGCTTCATGTCTATGAGATGGCTGTAATCCAGCACCTTGAGATTCAGTTTTTTAAGCTCCTCCACAAAAATATCGTTAGGCCCGTAAAAATTGGGTATCGGGTAGATCAGCACGTAGAAGTTGTCGTTATTAAACTGCCGGGTATACTCCTCAGCAGCTGCTTTGATCATTTTTGCCGTATAGGCATAATGCTTTCTAGCAGGCTTATAGTTAAAGGGATATTCTATATTAAAATACCGGCAGATATAGCTTTTGTTCATCAGCCGGAACACCAGGTTTTTCAGGCTGTAGTGATCAGCAAAGAAGCCTTTTCGTATAAATTTGTCGCCTTTTAGCTCGTAATAGGGCGTTAAGCCTTCCAGGCGTTTCAGGCTGTAGGTGCCGTCTGCCACGCGCAGCACATGGTCATCCAGGTAAGTATAAATGGCAAAGCCGTCTTTTTCTTTCACGGTTTTTTTTGGGGTACCTTTTTCCAGCAGGGCCAGCATCTGCTGCGGTCCGTAGCCGCTTTCAGCAAAATTATAGGAGCGGTATTCCGGGTTATCTCTTGAGAAATAATAAGGAAGGGTTTCCGTGTCATTCAGCCCCCAGCCGAAGATAAAAGAGCAGCCGTAAAACTGGGCATACCGGTTGTGTGCCGTGCTGTCAGCAAAGGGGGTAACCCGCATCCCGTTGGAATCATACGTATAAGTCACATCAAACAGCACCTTGCCATCTGCTTTCTTAATATGAGTAACGGTGGTGTCCGGCGGAGAAACCACGCCTAAGTCGGGATCTACTATCGTAGCCGGCCGCCCCTGAAAGCCGTCGGCCTGGGCCGGTTTATCGCGCTGATTCACCAGGAATGCAAAAACAGCCTCCAGCAAAGCGATGGTGATGACCGAAGAGAAAACTACAGACAAGACACCGAAAAATCGTTTCCGGGCTTTAGAGCGGGTGGAGGGATTCGGGGTTTTCATGGTCTGTAAATTTCATTCATGATAGCTCTCCCTACCGACGGCTTGTAATGAGAATCATCATAATAATCTCCTGAATGTTCGGTATATTTATTCTTCCCGGCGTAGTTGTATATATTTTCTTTCCCGAAATAAATGGCCAGGATTTCCAGGTCTACCGGGTTATAAAGACTCCATTCATAGGTAGGGCCTATGATGATCTTATAGTTGGTATTTTCAGACTTAAGTAATTTTGAAATGGCCAGCAGGTGCGGCAGATGATGTTTTTTGATCAACATATCATGCGGCTTTACTTTTTTTACGCTCTTAAATTGTTTCGGATCATGATAATAGCTCAGGGAGTCCTTTTTGATTTCCACAACGTGCATCGGAAACGTAAAATCATTATTGGGGCTGTCAAAATAATAGCCTTCATGTTTGGAAAATGCCCCTTCAAACCACGGCCGGTAGGTATGGAAAATCCGGGCATCCAGGAATTTGATCAGGAAATAATCTTTAAAGTAGGCCTTGAAGAATTTTAGCTGGAATTCCCACCAGTTCCGGTTGGTGAGCATGGGGCCTCCTTCCCAGCGGGGGTCACGAAGATGCGGCAGGGAACCCATTTCCTCAAACCGCTCTGAAAAAGAGTCGATGTCCAGCACGATCAGCACATTTTCCAGGTGACCTCCCTGCGCTTTTATAAAGTCCATTTTGGAATGAATTCCCGAAATATTCTCATTAAAGGCATCAAAATGAAAAGGATTGGGGTCATTAATGTGCTTTTTCCAGTCGCTGGTCAGGAATCCGCTGGACCGGGAGCTCCCGAAAACAAAAGATTTAAAATGATAGTCCTTGTTATAATAGAGGTAAGTGGAGGTGCTCACCACGTTCCGGTTGGAAAATTTCAGGAAATTGCTGCCGTAGTGCTCATGTTTTCTTAAAACACGAAAAGGGTCTAATACAAAATAACTCAGGATCAGCAGGCTGAAGGGCAGGCTGAAAAGCAGGAACTTTGGAATGAATTTCAGGAATTTTTTATCCATGTTTTAAAACTGAAAATAGATAAACTGAGTTTTACCGTAGTAACCGAAGATCAGGATAAAGAACCCGAAAAAGTAATAAATGCCCCATCGCTTCCAGAGCGGTTTGCTGTCTACCCATTCACCCAGGTGATAGCGGTTCTGCATTTTCTCCACTCCATAGAGTATGCTGATGCTTACCAGCAGAACCCCCAGGATATCCGGCCGGATGAGTTGAATGACCTCCGACAGGGAGTGGGAGCTCTTTGCAAAAAGATGGGTAACAAAGTACCGGGCTTCTTTAAAGGTAACTGCTCTGAAGAAGATCCAGGCAAAAACCACCAGGGCCACGGTGATCCAGTTCTGAAGAAGGTCACCCAGCTTGCCCAAAGGCTTGAAAATAGCGTTCTGGTAGTTCCGGGTCAGGTGGCCGGCTATCTGGTACAGGCCGTGAAGTCCGCCCCAGATCACAAAGTTCCACCGCGCTCCGTGCCAGAGGCCGCTGACCAGGAACACGATCATGATATTCAGGTACCATCGGGGAATAGCCACCCGGTTTCCGCCCAGCGGAATATAAAGGTAATCTCTGAACCAGGTGGAAAGCGAAATGTGCCAGCGCTTCCAGAATTCAGCAATGCTTTTGGAGAGGTAAGGGCGGTTAAAGTTCTGCATCAGCTTAAAGCCCATCACCCGTGCCGAACCGATGGCAATATCGGAATAACCTGAAAAATCGCAATAGATCTGGATGCTGTAAAACAGGATGGCCACCACCAGGGGCAGACCCTGGTAGCTGTGAACATCACCAAATACCCTGTCGGAGAAGGTAGCTACGTTATCGGCGATTACCACTTTTTTGAAAAATCCCCAGAGCATGAGGCGCAGGCCGGAAACCACCCGGGCTTCATCAAAATCAAATTTCTTATAAAACTGGTGGAGAATGTTCTGCGGCCTTTCAATGGGTCCGGCCACCAGCTGCGGATAAAACATCACATAAAGAGCGTAAATACCGAAGTTCCGCTCCACCTTCTGGTGCCCCCGGTATACCTCAATGGTGTAGCTCATGGCCTGGAAGGTGTGAAAAGAGAGGCCGATGGGCAGAATGATGTCCCAGCGGGGTTCATAGGTGGTGCCGTTCAGCCGGAAGGTCACGCTGTTCACATTGTCGATCAGGAAGTAATAATACTTGAACATGGCCAGCACCCCGATATTGGCGATCAGGCTGACCGCCAGGGCCATTTTACGCTCCCGTCCCTCTGACCGGTCGATCCAGAAGGCTGCGTAATAGTCTACAATGATGGTGAAAAACAGGATGAGGATGTACTCCCACTTGAAGAAAGCATAAAAAATACAACTGGAAGTCAGCAACAGTATCCATCGGAATCTGTAGGGGATTGTAAAATAGAGAAATGTTACAATCGGGAAGAACAGAAAAAATTCGAAAGAACTGAATACCATATTTGCGCTAAGGTGAAAAGAACTCCACTTATTTTAAGAATGCAAAATAAGGATAGAAATCTTACAATTGAAAACAATTCACAAGAGGTTGTAAATCCGGGATGGAAATTCCACCCGGATATAAACGAGATAAATGGCCTTCGGAAGCTCTGCAGCCTGTTTTCATTATTTAAGAAACCGGATGGAAAACCGGTACCTGTAAGGTTTATTAGCGGCTACACGTATCGTGTTAAGCAAAATAACGACCTGGCTGTAAACGGCCACCAGCAGCGCAACCGGATATACGGAAAAAAGAAGCAGAGGCAGCAGGTATAAGCTTATGCTCAACTGGTAGTTGATCACATCCATTCCCTGCCGGTTTACCTCTGGAACTTTGTCCTTTTTAGACATCCAGATAATGATGGGCGGCACAATAAGCACCAACAGCCCGCTAAGGTGTAACCATGAAATCCACCGGGAAGAGCTTTCGTCTGTTTCCGAAAAAACGCCAAAATCAACCTCCAGAGCCTGGGCGATAGCCTGAAGCGTATAAGCACGCGGATCTACCTCACCGTTTTCAATCCGCTGTATTGTCCTCACGCTGATATCTGTTTTTTCCGAAAGCTCTTCCTGGGTCAGACCTTTCTTCAGCCTCAGGGTTTTTACTAATTTTCCGATCTCCATATCTTGTTCCAAATTACATAAATTTTATGTCGCAAAGTAAGGGTGGATCGGCTGGCCTGCACCACTACATTCACCTGACATTTACACGACATTACACCCGGGTTCAGGGAAAATGGCCTCAACGAATGCAATTTAGTAAAAAGAAGGCGGGCATTTGTAAAAAGGTATAACCGGTGTTTATAAGCGGTTTTTATAATCCGCTTTTTGCAGCAAAAGCGCTGTGGAAACTACAGAGATAGCAGGCTTTTTTGTAAATTTGTGCATTAAACAAAGGTTAAAATTGAATAAGAAAGTAATATTAGCCATCCTGGATGGCTGGGGAATCCCCAAAGAAGGAGAAGAATGGCGGTCAGCCATTGAAAAAGCAGATGTACCCTATTTCAGGTACCTGATGAACACCTATCCGCACAGCTTCCTCGAGGCCAGTGGCCGGGCCGTGGGCCTGCCTGCGGGGCAAATGGGGAACTCAGAGGTAGGACATACCAACCTGGGCGCCGGGCGCATTGTTTACCAGGAACTGGAGAAAATCAATGTGGCAGTAGAAGAAGGGCTGCTGGCAAAAGAGCCGGTAGTAACAGCGGCCATAGATTATGCAAAAGCTAACGGTAAGGCCGTACACCTGATCGGGCTCTGCTCTGACGGAGGGGTGCACTCCCATATCTTTCACCTGAAAGGGCTGGTGGATATTTTTCATAATGCGGGAGTAGCCAATACGTATATTCATGCTTTCCTGGATGGCCGTGATACCGATCCCAAGTCCGGGAAAGGCTTTATCAGCGACTTGCAGCAGCATATTGAGGGGAAAAATGCCCGGATAGCTTCGCTGATCGGGCGGTATTACGCCATGGACCGCGATAAGCGCTGGGACCGGGTGAGCCTGGCCTACCAGGCCATGGTGAAAGGGCAGGGCGAGGTATATGTCACCGCTGCCGGAATTACGGATGCACTGGAAGCTTCTTACCAGGCAGACGTGACTGACGAGTTCGTGAAGCCGATAGTGGTGGTACAGGAAAACAATGAACCGGTGGCTACCATAGCGGAAGGTGACGTGGTGCTTTGCTTTAACTTCCGTACCGACCGCGGCCGGGAGATTACCGAGGTACTTACCCAGCACGATTTTGCGGAGTATAATATGACTACCCTGGATCTTTATTACATTACGATGACCAACTATGACGAGTCGTTCAAAAATGTAAAAGTGATCTACGAAAAAGATAACCTGACCAATACCCTGGGTGAAGTGCTGGAGAAAGCCGGTAAAACCCAGATTCGTACGGCCGAGACGGAGAAATACCCGCACGTGACCTTCTTCTTCTCCGGCGGGCGTGAGGAACCTTTTGAAGGCGAGGTACGGTTGCTGTCGCCTTCGCCGAAAGATGTACCCACCTATGACCTGAAACCGGAAATGGCCGCAGAGAATATCATGGAAAACCTGGTGCCTTACCTGAAGAAAGGGGAAGTGGACTTTGTTTGCCTGAACTTTGCCAACCCGGATATGGTGGGTCATACCGGCGACTTCCAGGCGGTAATGAAAGCGGTGGAAACTGTAGACCGCTGCCTGAAGAGCGTGGTGGAAACCGGCCTGGAAAACGGTTATGCCTCCCTGGTGATAGCCGACCACGGCAATGCGGAATACATGATTAATGACGACCAGACCGTCAATACGGCCCATTCCACTAACCTGGTGCCCTTTATTGTAGTAGATAAGGAATACAAAGGAACCCCGAAAGACGGTAAGCTGGGGGATATCGCACCTACTATTCTGAGTATACTGGGCGTGGAGCTTCCCGCGGAGATGACAGGGAATGTGCTGATCTGATTAACCACATTGATACTTTAATTAACCACATAGATACATAGGTTTTACAGGCCTATGTATCTATGTGGTTTTATTATAATCATTCTAAATAACTTTTATTTATATATTTTTCGTGATTTAATATTTAGCTAAATATATAAATAATACTTCCTGTACATTTTTGTAATATTCTTGGATAATTCCTGTTTAAAAACAGGAAATGTCATTGAAAATAAAATATAAATATTGGAAAAGTACAAAAACAGAATAGAATCTTCTTCAAAGTGTTTTACCGGTTCAGGCCTTTCATAACCGGCTGGAATAATGCATATAAACGGGTTTTCCGACAGCATAAATGGGGTTTATATGGGCTATAAACATTTTATAATAAATATTTTAAATTATTTTATTAATTATTACCGGGGTAAAAAACTCAGGATCAGTTAAATAGACAATTATCTAATTCCTTTTATTACCAAATTGTAAAATAAACGTCGCGGAAATGTTCTAATTATTGAATATTGAAATTTACCTTTATTTTTGCGGAATAAAACTTAGCATCAAGCTTTAAAACAAGTTTTCGTTAATCTATTTCAAACAAATCAATTGATTTTATGAACAAAAAATTTACGTTTCTTAAAGTGGTAAGCGTATTCCTTATGGGGATGTTCTTGTCATTTTCCGGAATTGCACAGGTGACTACCTCGAGTATGAGCGGGCGTGTTACTGATGGAAGTAAAGAAGCTGTTGCAGGAGCTACCGTAGTAGCTACTCACGTGCCTTCCCAGACCACTTACGGAGTGATGACCAATGCCGACGGCCGTTTTACCATTAACGGTATGCGGGTGGGTGGTCCATACAAGGTCAGCATCACCAGTATCGGTTACGGAGAAAATGTGAAAGAAGGGATTACCCTGGCGTTGGGTGAAAACTATATTCACAATGTAACCTTATCTGAAGAAAGCATTACGCTTAGTGACGTAGTGGTATCCGGAACCCGGACGAGCTTTACTACAGAGAAAACCGGAGCTTCTACCAATATTTCCAATAGCCAGTTAAGTACCATGCCTACTATTAGCAGGAGTATAGGGGATATTGCACAATTGTCTCCCTACAGTGGTGGCGGTATGAGCATTGCCGGTGGTGATAGCCGTAGCACAAACTTCACCGTTAACGGTGCCAATTTCAATAACAACTTTGGCCTTTCTGGGAATTTACCGGGAGGAGGGAATCCTATTTCTTTAGATGCGATTGAAGAGATTCAGGTAGTGGTGGCTCCGTTTGATGTTCGTCAGACTAACTTTATTGGCGGGGGTATTAACGCGATTACCAAATCAGGTACTAATAAATTCAGAGGTACCGCTTACTCCTACTATAATAACCAGAATATGCGGGGTAACAAAATCGGAGACGTAGATTTCGGTGACAGGCTGAAAGAATCTAAGAGAATTTTAGGAGCTACCCTGGGAGGCCCTATTATTAAAAACAAACTTTTCTTCTTCGCGAATGTTGAACAGGATGTAAGACCCAGCCAGGTAGTATTGTGGAGACCCTCAGATGATGGTGTTGCTAACGCAGATTTAAAAATTTCACGTACAAAGAAATCAGATATGGAGTTGGTGAAACAGCATCTGAAAGATGTTTACGGATATGATGCCGGTTCTTACGATAACTATCCGGGCGATATCAGTAACTTTAAATGGTTGGGTCAGTTAGACTGGAACATCAGCAATGCTCACAGATTCAGATTGACCTATAATCACACTAAAAATGCAAACTGGCAACCCACAAACGGGAACTCTACTGATGGAGGATATAGAAATACTGCCTATGATCGTATTTCAGACAGAGGTATGTCATTCTCAAACTCATTGTATTCTCAGGATAACATTGTAAACTCTGTAACCGGGGAGTTAAACAGCCGTTTTAGCAATAAAATTTCTAATCAGTTCCTGGCCACCTATACAAAGATCAATGATATTCGTGGATCAAACTCAAGCCCTTTTCCTTTTATAGATATACTCGCGGGCCGTCAGGAAAACGGAACTCCAATTGTAGAGCCTTATATATCAGCTGGTTATGAGTTGTTTACCTGGAATAATGGTGTAAACAATAATGTTATGACCTTCACCGATAATATTACTTATTATATGAGTAAGCATAAGCTTACAGGAGGGGTGAGCTATGAATATCAAATGGCGAACAACGCATATATGAGAAATGGTACCGGGTATTACAGATATGCCAGCGTTGATGATTTTATTAATCAAAGAGCTCCGATTGACTTTGCCTTAACCTATGGTTATGCCGGTGAATCTAATCCAGCGGCTGAAGTTGCCTTTAACCAGATAGGAGTTTATGCTCAGGATGAGTGGAACGTTTCTGATAAATTCAAACTGACTTTAGGGGTAAGAGCAGACAATATCACTTATGTAGATAACCTGATCAGAAATAATGCCATTTATAATTTGGATTATGATGGGAAGAAAATAGATACCGGTAGCTGGCCGACTTCCAAGGTTCAGGTTTCACCCCGTTTAGGTTTTAACTGGGATGTGTTTGGTGATAAAGCTTTGAAACTGAGGGGAGGTACAGGTGTCTTCCAGGGACGTCTTCCACTGGTTTTCTTTACCAATATGCCAACCAACGCGGGTATGGTTCAGGGGTCTGTAGCGTATGTAACCCGGTATAACTCCGCATTGACTGAAATAACCAGCCAGGATCCTAAATTGGCTCAGTTGGCGGGTAAAATGATTGTTGATCCTCAGGAAATGATTAGTAAACTGGGGCTGAAGAACACCATTTCACCTGAAGATGGCGCACTTCCAAGAGATATAAACGGTGTTGACCCTAACTTCAAAATGCCGCAGGTATGGAAATCATCTTTGGCTGTAGATTATCAGGTGCCTGCGTCTTTCCCTATGACACTGAGTGTTGAAGGTATTTATACCAAAAATATTTACGGGGTAATGCTGGAAAACTGGGACTGGAAGCAGCCTGATGCAAGCTGGCAAAAACTGAGTGGGTCGGATGACAGATATATTTATCCTGCTCTGGCTCAGAGAACCTTTAACAATAGAAATGCGTATATGCTGACAAACACCAGCGAAGGTTGGGGTGCAATCTTTAATATCTCTGCCACTGCGCAACCGTTGAAGAATCTTAATCTGATGGCTGCTTATACATGGACAGAATCTAAAGAAGTGACCGGTATGCCCGGTAGTAACGCGGCATCCGCTTATCAGGGTATTCCTACCGTTAACGGCCCGCATCTGCCCATCGCTCAACGGTCACAATATGTGATTCCTCACAGAGTAATTGGTTCAATTGGTACTAAAGTATTTAACTGGAATGCCGGAAATGTGGGCTCAAGCACTCATATTAATCTGTTTTATACCGGAAGTTCAGGGTTTAATTACAGCTATATGTACACCAATGACCTGAATGGTGATGGAATGGGGAATGACCTGATGTATATCCCTGCTAACAGAGGTGATATCAAATTCATTAGCCAGGCTGACGAAGATGCATTCTTCAAGTATATGGAAGGAGATAAGTATCTGACTAAAAATAAAGGTAAATATGCAGAGGCGTATGCCGGAAGGACTCCGTGGGTTAACAATTTTGACCTGAAACTGGTTCATGAATACTATGTGGGTAAATCAGGAGGAACTAAAAATACGCTTCAGTTTATTGCCGATATCCTTAATGTTGGAAACCTGATTAACAATAAGTGGGGTGTAAGACAAACCCAGTATAATACGATCAACCAGGGTAGGATTCTTAAAGTTGAAAACATAACCAGTAATGTTCCAACCTACTCTTTCGTGAAAGTGAAAGGTGAATATCCAACTACTCCTTATGACTATAACTATAGTATCGGAGAAACCTGGAGACTTCAGTTAGGTGTAAAGTATATCTTTAACTAAGGATAGGTTAAAATCAGAAAAGGCTCTTCCGTGAGGGAGGGCCTTTTTTGCTTTCAGGTAATTCATAAATTATTTAGGGATAAGAAAGTCAGGGTTTTATAAAGGGTAGGAATCAAAATATTTGAAAGCCTTTTTTTTCGTGCTAATTTTATCAGGGGAATAAAGACATATGGAAACAGTAATGATGACAAGGCCGGTTCTTAAAAAGCAACTGAAGGATATCCTGTTAGATATTTCATGGGCAAAAATAGCCAGCCGGTATTTCGATCGTTCACCTTCATGGATTCATCAGAAAATAGATGGGCTGGAAGACTCCGAAAGGTTCACACCGGCTGAACTCGAGCAGTTGAAAGGAGCACTGACAGATCTGGCTGATCGTATCCGGCGTGTAGCAGACGATATTTGAACTGATTCCGGATGAGGTAAATACAAAAGAGTTACCTAAATTTGTGATTTAACAGATAACTCATACCCATGGCGAAAAGCTTCAATAATGTGGGGTTCGAAGACCTTCCTAAGGTAGTGGCAGCATTATTGGAGGAGGGAGGCCATCTGCCGGTATGGACTTTTACCGGTGACCTGGGGGCTGGAAAAACCACCCTGATCAAAGCCCTGGCAGCAGAGCTGGGAATTCAGGATGCCGTTTCAAGCCCCACCTTTAATTATGTCAATGACTATGACGGTAAACTGTATCATTTTGACTGCTACCGCCTGAAGAATGTGGAAGAAGCGCTGAATCTGGGACTGGAAGAATACCTTGATTCCGGCAGGCGCTGCTGGATAGAATGGCCGGAGGTGATCCGCCCGATTTTACCGGAATCCCGGCTCGATATTGTGATAACCCATAATAAGGATGGGAGCCGGAACTACTATATAAGGGATTTAATGAAAAATGAAAAATGAAAAATTAATATACCGGAGTTCTCATTTTTCATTTTTAGTTTTTCATTTTTAATTTAGTCCTCATGGATACACTGAAAGACCTGGCGATGCAAACCGCCCTAACCCCCAGGGAATCTCCTTTAGCCTTAAAGAAGAAAGGGAAGAAAGTGAGTATCGGTTTACCCAAAGAATACTCGGCAGATGAAAACCGGATCGTTCTCACACCGGATGCCGTGGGGGTACTGGTCAGGAACGGGATAGAGGTAACGGTAGAAGCCGGTGCGGGGAGCGGAGCCAATTTCAGCGATACGGCGTACGCGGAGGCGGGAGCTGACATCGTACTTAACCGTAAAGAGGTCTTTGACAATGACATCATCCTGAAAATTGAGCCGCTCAATGAAGAGGAATTTGGTTATATCCGGGCTGCATCCACCCTCATTTCTACCATTAATCTGCCCAAGCTGACTGCAGAGTATTTTAAAAAGCTGAATGAAAAACAGATCACGGCCATTGGCTTTGAACTGATTGAAGATAAGGCCGGGGAGTTTCCGGTCATCCGGACCATCAGTGAAATTGCCGGCAGCTCAGCCATACTGATCGGATCGGAATATTTAAGCAGTGCTAACGGTGGTCAGGGAGTGATACTGGGCGGCGTGACCGGGGTACCCCCCCGTAATGTAGTAGTAGTAGGCGCCGGCACGGTAGGCGAATTTGCCGTACGCTCAGCCCTGGGGCTGGGGGCCGGTATTAAGGTTTTCGACCGGCAGATTTACCGGCTGCGACGCCTGCAGTATGCTGTGGGTACGCGGGTGTATACCTCGGTGATCGACTCTGTTAACCTGCCTGACGCGTTGATGGAAGCCGACCTGGTGGTGGGTGCTCTCCGCAGTGAGTTTGGTTTTGCGCCCATGGTCATCACGGAAGAGATGGTGTCGCGCATGAAGCCTAACTCGGTGATTGTAGACGTGGCCATTGATACCGGCGGCTGCTGTGAAACTTCAGAAATCACTTCGCACCGTCATCCTGTATTTAAGAAATACGATGTGATCCATTATTGCGTGCCTAATATTGCTTCACGGTTTGCCCATACGGCCAGCGAGGCGCTGAGCAATATCTTTGCCCCCGTGTTGATGAAAGCGGCCAACCTGGGCGGTATTGATGAGATGATCCTGCACAATAAGTGGTTTATGAAAGGAGTTATAACCCATAAAGGAAGCGTCACCCACCTGAACCTGGCGCGTCGCTTTAACCTCCGATACAAAGACCTGGGGTTAATTATTTCAGCCGGTTTTTGAATAATAAAATAAATTTGCCTTATTTTCACTTATGGTTTAAAAACAATGATCAACCACAGTAACGAAAATACCCTCATGGATGACGCCAACTCGCCGGAGATCAACGCAAAGTTGATGGGCAAGGTATCATCTGACTTCCTGAAGGTGTGTGACCATCTGAAAGAATCTTCCTACCAGATCCGGAAAAGAGAATTTTCAGAATACCCCGTGTTTGTACTGTCTGAAAACGAAATTGAGCTGGGTATACTCCTGTTTGATAAGCCCGATTTTAAGACTGTATATCAATACCGGGCTAATTTCCTGGAAGACTTTATTAACCGGGGGATGATCGGGGAGGAATCACGAGAACTTTTTATTGAGAACTATAAAGACCCGGAAGAGTATTGCTGCCTCTTTGTCATTGACGGCGACTTTGCCGGGTTTATTTATCTACCATTCCCGGAAGAATCGAATGAATAACCGCAGAAGTTTCCTTTCCAAGGCCCTGCTGGCCTTACCCGTATTATCAACATCCAGACTGTTCGGACAGGTCAGGAAACCCATAGTGGTCAGCACCTGGGACAGCGGCATACCGGTGAACGAGGCGGCCATTCAGGTACTGAAAAATAAGGATGGCCGGGCATTGGACGCCGTAGAGCAGGGCGCCCGTTATATCGAAGACCAGGTAAACTGCTGTGTGGGGCTGGGCGGAAATCCCGACCGCGACGGCTACGTGACCCTGGATGCCTGCATCATGGATGAAAAGATGAATTGTGGCGGAGTAGCCTTCCTGGAAGACATTAAGCACCCTATCTCCGTAGCCCGCAAAGTGATGGAAAATACCCCGCACGTATTGCTGGTAGGTGAAGGTGCCCGTGACTTTGCGCTTAAAAATGGTTTTAAGGCTGAGCCCAAAAAACTTTCTGATGATGCGGAAAAAGCCTACCGGGAATGGCTGAAGACATCGGAGTATAAACCCGTAAAAAACATTGAGCTGGAACAGAACAAAGCCCTGAAAAACGGGCCGTTTGCCCCGAACCGGTTCGAAGACGGCAGCTTTAACCACGATACCATGGGACTGGTAGCCCTGGATCAGGCCGGAAACCTGTCAGGAGCGTGTACCACCTCAGGTATGGGCTTTAAATTGCGTGGCAGGGTGGGTGACTCCCCTATTATCGGGGCAGGCTTGTATGTAGACAATCAGGTGGGCGCGGTGACCTCCTCCGGACAGGGAGAAGAGGTGATCCGGATTGCCGGCTCTCACCTGGTGGTAGAGTTTATGCGGCAGGGGAAATCGCCGGAAACGGCCTGCCGCCTGGCAGTGGAGCGCCTGGTGAAGATCAACCCTGAAAAAGCAAAAGACTACCAGGTAGGTTTTATTGCGCTTAATAAACAGGGAGAATACGGCTCGTATGCAGTAAATCCCGGCTTTGTATTTTCAGTGACTACAGAACCGGGGAACGGGCGGGTGATTCAGACGAAATCGTATTTTAAGTAACGGAAATATTTTATAGAGGTAGGAGGTTTCTAAAGTGATGCCTAGTCAGGGTGACAGTGGTACAATATTGGTAACTAGCAACTCAGAACCCGGCTCTCCCTCGTCTTCGGACGATGGGGGAGTGAATCCCGGTCTTTGACCGGGCTATATCCTGTCGGAGACAGGAATACGCCCTCCCGTCGTCTGAAGACGAGGGAGAGCGTGAGCACTGCCCTCGGAACTAACACCCGGAACTCAGAACGAATACATTATATGCGGAAAATTTTATTAACCCTCACCCTCGCCTTCGGCCTTTCGGCCCACGCCCAATACACCCCTGACTGGGAAAGCCTGGACAAACGGGCTACTCCCGCCTGGTTTGAAGATGCCAAATTCGGGATTTTTATTCATTGGGGCGTATATTCCGTGCCGGCCTGGGCTACGCTCTCGAACGCCGACGGTTTCGGAAGCTACTATGCCGAATGGTACTGGCAGCGCTTGAATAACAAAGACCTGAAGATTCATAAGGAGTTTGTGGATTTTCACCAGAAAGTATATGCCGGTAAACCCTACCAGGACTTTGCCAATGATTTCAAAGCCGAACTCTTTAACCCTGATAAGTGGGCGGATATTCTTAAGGAATCCGGTGCCCGCTACGTGGTGCTGACCTCCAAGCACCACGAAGGCTTTACGATGTGGCCCAGCAGGCAGTCGTGGAACTGGAATGCGGTGGATATTGGCCCCCGAAGAGATCTTCTGGGCGATCTGACGCGCTCTGTAAAAGCAAAAGGGCTGAAAATGGGCTACTATTATTCACTCTATGAATGGTATAACCCCCTCTATAATACGGATCTCGACCGGTATATTGACGAACGGATGCTTCCCCAGATGAAAGACCTGGTGGAGAGCTATGAGCCGGATATACTCTGGGGCGACGGCGAGTGGGATCATCCTGCCGGCAAATGGCGGGTGGCTCCTTTCATGTCGTGGCTGTTCAATGAGTCGAAAGTTAAGGATTCTATCGTGATCAATGACCGGTGGGGTTCAGACACCCGCAGTAAATACGGCAGCTTTTATACCACCGAATATGCCGATGTGAGCCAGGTAAAATTTAACCGACCCTGGGAAGAATGCCGGGGGATAGGGGAGTCATTCGGTTACAGCCGGAACGAGAACCTGGAAATGTACAGCTCGGCGGAGAAGCTGGTGCATATGCTGGTGGAGATTGTCTCCAAGGGGGGGAACCTGCTTCTGAATATCGGTCCGCGGGCTGATGGCGGCATACCGGTGATCATGCAGCAGCGCCTGGCAGAGATTGGCGCATGGCTAAAAGTGAACGGGGAAGCGATCTATGGAACGCGGGCGGTGGAAAATGCGCCAAAAGCCGATAAAATATTCTTTACCGGGAAAAACAATGCAGTGTATCTGATCACCACGGAATGGAAAGACATGGTGCAGGCCAACCTTTCCGCTAAACCGAAAAAAGTAAGCATGCTGGGAGTAGATGCGCCCGTGAAGTTTACTTCAAAAGGAGGAGTGCTGACGATCACAGCACCGCAATTAAGTCCTAAAACCAATCCGTGTAATTATGCATGGGTCTATAAACTTGAATACTGAGCGGGTTAATCAGCGGAAAATATTCAATGATCCTGTATACGGGTTCATTACTATTCCCACGGATTTTATTTTCCGGGTGATTGAGCATCCCTATTTCCAGCGTTTGCGCCGGATCAGGCAACTGGGCCTGGCAGAGCTGGTTTACCCCGGTGCGGTTCACAGCCGCTTTCAGCATGCGCTGGGGGCTATGCATCTGATGAACGAGGCTCTTCATTCACTGGAGGGAAAGGGCGTAGCCATTTCGACAGAAGAAAGGGAAGCCACGCTGCTGGCCATCCTGCTGCACGATGTGGGCCACGGGCCCTTCTCCCACGTGCTGGAGCACGCTCTTTTTTATGAAGTATCACATGAAACCATTTCGGAACTCCTGATCGGGAAGCTCAACCGGTTATATGAAGGCCGGCTGACCCTGGCTATGGCTATTTTTAACGGGACCTACCCGCGGGCCTTTTTTCATCAGTTGGTGTCGGGGCAGCTGGACATGGACCGGCTGGATTATCTTAACCGGGACAGCTTCTTTACGGCTGTGGCGGAGGGGAAAATAGGGGCGGAACGGATCATTAAGATGCTGAACGTGTCAGAAGATCAGCTGGTAGTGGAAGAAAAAGGCCTGATGAGCGTGGAGAACTTCCTGGTGGCCCGGCAGCACATGTACTGGCAGGTTTACCTGCATAAAACGGCCATTTGCGCTGAAACCGTGCTGCTGAAGATCTTTGAAAGGGTAAAAGACCTGCTGGAATCAGGAGGAGCTGAAATACCTATGTCTCCGGTGCTGAGAATGTTCATGGAACAAAAGATCACCCTGAACCGGATAAAAGAAGAGCCGGAGATACTTGAAATGTTTGTCAGCCTGGATGATATGGACATCTGGTCGGCCGTTAAGCTGTGGGGCAACCATTCAGACCGGATTTTGTCCGTTTTGAGCAGAAGTTTATTAGACCGGAATCTTTTCAAGATTAAATTTGACAAAAATTATGATCTGAATATCCTCAGAAACAGCCTGCAGCAAAGCTGGGAGCAGACCGGGATAAGGCAGGAGGAACAAAAGTATTTTTTCAGGGAAGGGACAGCCAGAAGCAGCGGATATGATCTGAATCATTCCGGTATAAAAATTCTCTGGAAGGATGGTAAATGTATGGAGATCACGGAGGCTTCAGAGCTTCCCACTATCCGGGCCATAAGCAATATTGTCGAAAAAAATTACTTATGTTATGCCAATGATGTATATTTACGGGATATTTCGGACTAAAGCTGAAAACAACTTATAAATTGATTAAATGAAGTTTTCTGTTAAGCAGATAGCTGAGATTCTGGAAGGGGAAGTAGAAGGGGAAGGAGGTGTTCTGATAGACCATTTTGCCAAAATAGAAGAGGGGAAACCGGGAAGTATATCGTTTCTGGCAAATATTAAATATGAACCTTATATATACTCCACAGAGTCCAGTGCCGTAATAGTTTCAAAGGAATTCATTCCTAAAAGTGCCGTAAAAACTAATCTTATCCGGGTGAAAGACCCATACCTTTCCATCAGTAAGCTGATGGCAGCTTACCAGCAGATGAAAAAGGTGAAAAAAACAGGTATTAGTCCGAAAGCAGAAATTGATGAAACCGCAGGCATAGGAGAGGGCGTGTATATTGAATCCATGGTCTTTGTGGGAGAGCACGCGGTGATCGGTGACCAGGTAAGCATATTTGCCGGCGCATACATTGGACACAGGGTGAAGATAGGGAACAATACCATTATTCATCCCGGTGTAAAAATAATGGAAGATTGTGTGATAGGGAACAACTGTGTTCTGCATCCGGGTGTGGTTATCGGTTCGGAAGGCTTTGGCTTTGCCCCCGATGAAAACGGCGTTTACCAGGATATTCCCCAGCTGGGGAATGTGGAGCTCGGTGATAATGTAAGTATAGGAGCCAATACCACCATTGACCGGGCTACCATGGGCTCTACCCGCATAGGTAACGGTGTAAAGCTGGATAACCTGGTGCAGATAGGTCATAATGTGGAGATTGGGGAGAATACGGTAATTGCTTCCCAGACCGGCGTTTCAGGATCAGCCAAGATCGGCAGAAACTGTATGATTGCCGGGCAGGTGGGTTTTGTAGGGCACATCCGTATCGCCGACGGTACCCGTATCGGGGCCAAGAGCGGGGTGGCCAAGAGCATAGAAGAACCGGGCGGTACCTATTCAGGGCATCCCTTATTGCCATTGAAACAATATCTCAGGCTGATGATCAACCTGAGTAAAATGAAATAGTTCATAGCATGAATCTCAAGCAGCATACCATTACCCATACCGTTACTTTAGCCGGAAAAGGATTGCATACCGGTGAATTAACAGAAATTACCCTTAAGCCGGCACCCATCAATTCCGGTATCGTATTTCAGAGAACAGACCTGGAACATAAACCGCTGATTCCTGCTTTGACAGATTATGTGGCAGATACCAGCAGAAGTACGGTACTGGAGAAAGACGGTGGCAGGGTAGGTACGGTAGAGCATGTACTATCCGCCCTGGTAGGCTGTGAAATTGATAATATCCTGATTGAGATCAAAGGTTCGGAAGTTCCTATCCTGGACGGAAGCTCAGCCCCTTTTGTGGAGGCGATAGAATCAGCCTTACCGGCAGAACAAAATGCTATCCGGAACTTTTATGAGATTTCGGAAGCTATCCATTACAAGAACCCGGGTAAGAATATTGAGATTGCGGCCTTGCCCCTCAATGACTACAGGCTGACCGTAATGGTGGATTTTAACTCTTCCGTAGTGCATAGTCAGCATGCGCAGCTTCACGAGCTCAAACTTTACAAAGAACATATCAGCCCCTGCCGTACTTTTGTTTTTGTACATGATATTGAAATGCTGTTCAAAAACGGGTTGATCAAAGGCGGGGATATGGATAATGCGGTAGTAATAGCCGAAGAGGCGCTTTCTGACGAGACCCTCGAGAACCTCTCCGGTATACTGGGCAGAAAGCTGGAAGCAGGGAATAACCGTGCGGGAATCCTGAATGCCGAGACCCTGAAATTTCAGAATGAGCCGGCACGGCATAAGCTCCTTGACCTGATGGGTGACCTGGCGCTGGTGGGCCGGCCGCTCAAAGCACATATCCTTGCGGCAAGGCCCGGGCACCAGTCGAATGTGGAACTGGCTAAACTGATCAAAAAGCAGATCGATGCCAGTGAGACGGCAGCGCCTGCCGTAGATCCGAATGTACCGCCGGTATTTACCGTTCAGGACATCGCCCGGCTGCTTCCGCACCGGTATCCGTTCCAACTGGTGGATAAGATCATATCACTGGATGGTACCACGGTGGTGGGCGTAAAGAACGTAACCATGAATGAGCCCCAGTTTACCGGCCACTTCCCTGAAAACCCGGTGATGCCGGGAGTACTCCAGGTGGAGGCTATCGCTCAGACGGGCGGAGTGCTGGTTTTGACCTCTACCGGTGAGCCCGAACGCTACTGGCCCTACCTGGTAGGAATTGAAAATTGCAGGTTCTACAAAAATGTTGTGCCCGGAGATACGTTAATTATCAAATGTACCCTGTCATCACCCATCCGGTTGGGCGTGGCTAAAATGACCGGCGAAGCCTGGGTAGGAAAAACACTGGTTTGCTCAGTAGCCATGACCGCCCGTTTAGTAAAAAAATGAAAAAGTTATACTTATGAATCAGCCTTTGGCATTTATTCATCCGAATGCAAAAATCGCAAAAAATGTGGTGGTAGAACCGTTTACAACCATTCACAATGACGTGGAGATCGGAGAGGGTACATGGATAGGTTCAAACGTAACCATATTTGCCGGTGCAAGAATCGGGAAAAATTGTAAAATATACCCGGGGGCAGTAATCTCTGCCGAACCTCAGGATCTGAAATTTGCGGGGGAGTACACTACCGTGGAGATCGGAGATAATACCGTGGTAAGGGAGTGCGCTACCATTAACAGGGGGACCGTTGACCGCCTCAAGACCGTGGTAGGCTCTAATTGCCTTATTATGGCGTATGTGCATGTGGCACACGACTGCGTGGTGGGAAATAATGTGGTGATTGCTAATTCTGTACAGATAGCAGGCCATGTAAAGATCGGGAATTATGCCATTATAGGAGGTTCCAGCGCCATTCACCAGTTTATTAATATCGGCTCACACGCTATGGTTTCCGGTGGTTCACTCATTCGTAAGGATGTACCGCCATTCATTAAAGCTGCCCGCGAGCCGCTTTCTTATGCCGGAGTAAACTCTATTGGTTTGAGAAGAAGAGGGTTCTCTCCCGAAGCCATTGCATCTATACAGGAGATTTACCGTATTGTTTACCTTTCCAAACTGAATAATTCAGAAGCCATTGACAAAATTGAGCTGGAGGTTCCTGCCACAGCAGAAAGAGATGAGATTGTGCATTTTGTTCGCAATTCGGAAAGGGGCATTATCCGCACCGGTTCAGTTAAAAATGTGGAAATATCTTGATTTCGGTCAGGCTGGATAACGCAGGAAAGAAATTCTCCAGGGAATGGATATTCAGGGCGTTAAGCTATGAGTTTAAAACAGGGATCCCGATAGCCATAACCGGCCCGAACGGCTCGGGAAAAAGCACCCTTATCAAGTCGATTGCCGGCACTATTCCCGTCAATGAGGGGTCAGTTAGCTATTACAGAAACGGACAGGCCGTTCCGGAAGAAGCCTGGTACCGGCTGACGGGGATTTCAGCACCTTACCTGGAGCTGATTGAAGAGTTTACCCTCCTGGAAAGCATTGATTTTCATATCCGTTTCCGGCCTTTTACCGAGGGTCTTACCCCACGGGAATTCATTTCAAGATTAGGTCTTGAAAAACATACCGGCAAATATATCCGTGACTTTTCTTCCGGAATGAAGCAAAAGCTCAAGCTGGGCTTTGCCTTTTTTACCCGCAATGAGGTGCTGATCCTGGATGAACCCACCGCCAATATTGATCAGAAAGGCTATGAATGGTATATGGAAGAAGTGCAGAAGCTGATTCCGGAGCGAGTGGTGATCATTTCTTCTAATGAACCCCGCGAGTATACTTTCTGCACAGAGCAGCTGTATATTCCGGACTTCAAGCCCTGATTTTTTGCAGTGAGGTATCTGATATTTAATCCCTACGGGATAAGAGAGATACGAGCCAGACGAGCCTTTCTACCAGTATTAAATCCCTACGGGATATAATTGGTAAAAAAAACTATGCGTTTCAATTTTACAATAGAATGGAGTACCCCGTCAGGGATTATATATCGTTGGAAAAACAAAACAAATCCTTTGGTATTCCCTCATTACCCCGTCAGGGGTTAAAGACGGGTAGAAGGAGCACAATATACCATTGCGTCTTACCCCGTCAGGGGGTATATATCGTTGGAAAAACAAAACAAATCCTTTGGTACTCCCTCATTACCCCGTCAGGGGTTAAAGATGGGTAGAAGGAGCACAATATACCATTGCGTCTTACCCCGTCAGGGGTTATATATCGTTGGAAAAACAAAACAAATCCTTTGGTACTCCCTCATTACCCCGTCAGGGGTTAAAGACGGGTAGAAAGAGCACAATATACCATTGCGTCTTACCCCGTCAGGGGTTATATATCGTTGGAAAAACAAAACAAATCCTTTGGTATTCCCTCATTACCCCGTCAGGGGTTAAAGACGGGTAGAAAGAGCACAATATACCATTGCGTCTTACCCCGTCAGGAGTTATATATTGGTAGGTGGGCTTAGAATAATTCTAAATAATCCCATTGCTTAAGCCGTTATTAATAAGTACTTTTGTAAAAAAAACTTCAAACTAACATGAAAAAAATATTTTTCAGCACGTTTCTGATGATCTGCACGGTAGCGGCATTTGGTCAGAAGTATGATTCTTTCGGTAAAAAAATCAGCGCAAAGGGTGCGGCCCCGGTTTCCACCCTGGAGGGAAAAAGTGAATTTAACGGTGAAGTGGTAAAGGTGGAAGGTGAAGTGGAGTCGGTTTGCCAGATGAAAGGCTGCTGGATGCGCATCAAAAAGACTGACGGCACCACTATGATGGTGAAATTCAAAGATTATGACTTCTTTGTACCGAAAGATATTGCCGGTAAAAAAGTGATCTTTGAAGGAGTTCCTTCCGTGAAGACGCTTTCTGTGGCAGAGCAGAGACATTACGCCGAAGACGCCAAGAAATCGAAAGAGGAAATTGAAAAAATCACCCAGGACAAAGTAGATTTGACCTTCCTTGCAGAAGGAGTTCTGGTTCCTAAAAATTAATTCAAACCGGAGATACGCTCCTGTAACTGGAGCATCTCGTCTCTGAAACGGGCCGCCTGCAGAAAATTCAGTTCTCCGGCGGCCTTTTCCATATTGGCTTTTGCCTCCTGCATCAGTTTTTCCAGCTGCGGCTTGTTCATATATGCCACCACCGGATCTGCCGCAATATGGGTTTGTTCCGGCTCCACGTAATAGCCTTTGGCCACCGGCTTGAAGTCGGCAATGGAGGTTTGCTCCAGGATAGCCTCCTTGCTTTTCAGGATAGTTTGCGGAGTAATGCCGTGGGCTTCGTTGTATTCCATCTGGATGGCACGCCGCCGGAGGGTTTCATTAATGGCTGTCTGCATCGAACCCGTAATACGATCGGCATACATAATTACCTTGCCATTGGAATTCCGGGCGGCCCGTCCGATGGTCTGGATGAGTGAGCGGTTATCGCGAAGGAAACCTTCCTTGTCGGCATCCATAATGGCTACCAGCGAAACTTCGGGGAGATCCAGCCCCTCCCGGAGCAGGTTAACACCTACCAGCACATCAATCACCCCCAGGCGCAGCTCCCTAAGGATTTCCACCCTTTCCATAGTCTTGATCTCGGAATGGATGTATCGCCCTTTGATGCCCACACGTTCCAGGTAGCGGCTAAGCTCTTCGGCCATTCGTTTGGTGAGGGTGGTGACCAGCACACGTTCCTCTTTTTTGATGCGGTCGTTGATCTCTTCCAGCAGGTCATCAATCTGGTTCAGGCTGGGCCGTACATCAATCTCGGGGTCCAGGAGGCCGGTAGGACGTATAATCTGCTCTACCACCACTCCCCCGGCTTTATTCAGCTCGTAATTGGCCGGTGTGGCGCTGACATAGATGGTGCGCGGGGTAAGCTCTTCAAACTCCTGGAAAGTAAGTGGCCGGTTGTCCAGAGCTGAAGGGAGCCGGAAGCCGTATTCCACCAGGGAGGTCTTCCGGGAGCGGTCGCCTCCGTACATGGCGGTGATCTGCGGAATGCTCACGTGGCTTTCATCAATCACCAGAAGAAAGTCATCCTGGAAGTAATCCAGCAGGCAGAAGGGCCTTTCGCCCGGCATACGCCGGTCAAAGTACCGCGAGTAGTTCTCAATACCGTTGCAGTAGCCCAGTTCCCGCATCATCTCCAGGTCAAATTCCGTGCGCTCCTGGATCCGTTCTGCTTCTATTTTCTTTCCTTCCTTTTCAAAATACCCGATCTGTGTCACCAGGTCGTCCTGAATCTGGTGGATAGCCGTCTGCATCACGTCTTTTCCCGTCACAAAAAGATTGGCCGGGAAAATAGCTATTTTATTTTCCGGCCGGATTTTTTTTCCGGAATGGGGTTCAATCATATGGATATCTTCCACCTCATCGCCCCAGAAAATAACCCGGTAGGCAAAGTCGGCATAGCCCGGGTAAACATCTACCGTATCGCCTTTAACCCGGAAAGTACCCCGGTTAAATTCGGCTTCGGTACGTGAATAAAGAATAGACACCAGGTCATACAAGAGCCGGTTCCGGCTGATGGTATCTCCTTTATTGACACGCACAATACTCTGTTTGAATTCATTGGGGTTTCCTGCACCGTAAATACAGGAAACTGAGGCCACCACAATCACGTCTTTACGGCCCGACATCAGCGAAGACACGGCCGATAGCCGCAGCTTATCGATCTCCTGGTTAATCATCAGATCTTTCTCAATGTACGTGTTGGTAGAAGCAATATAAGCTTCCGGCTGGTAGTAGTCGTAATAAGAAATAAAGTACTCCACGGCATTTTCCGGGAAAAACTGCCTGAATTCACCGTACAGCTGTGCTGCCAGGGTCTTGTTATGGCTCAGGATGAGCACCGGCATCTCCAGGCGTTGAATGGCATTGGCAATGGTAAAGGTTTTTCCACTCCCCGTAACCCCGAGGAGAACGGTGGCTTTTTCACCGGATTCCACCGATCTGACCAGCTGATCAATGGCCTGGGGTTGGTCGCCGGTAGGCTTGAATTCTGAAGTGATTTTGAAACTCATCGTACTTTTCTGAATATCCGTTAAAATTAAGCTATCCTCGTATAGCTTGCTACCTTTTGAGTGAAAACTTCTTTCCCGGCATTTGCCTGATCACATCCCGGAACTCCAGGTTAATTAAGATATAAGAAAGCCTGTTCAGGTTTATTTCGGTATGCCATGCCAGGTCATCAATGAGTACTTCTTCCTTTTTCAGCAGTATCTCCAGCACCCGTTTTTCTTCTTCGGAATAAGCGCTGAAGTCCGGTAAAGGAAGCTTTTTGGCCGGAACTGAGTCCCACCTCATCCATTCTGTCAGGGTTTCGGCATCGGTAAACAGGTGGGCTTTGTTGGTAAATATCAGCTTATTCGGGCCCTTGGAGTATTTTCTGTGCAGGTCACCGGGCACAGCGAAGACCTCTTTGTTATAATTATTGGCATATTCTGCTGTCACCATAGAACCACCCCGTATACCTGACTCCACTACCAGGGTGACCTCACTCAGGCCGGCAATGATACGGTTCCGGGCTACAAAAAACTGGGGATGCAGCCTGGTGAAGACGGGCTGTTCAGAGATCAGCAGGCCGTCTTTTTCCAGTATCTCTTCAGCTGTTTTCCGGTGGGCAGAAGGGTATACGGTATCATGGCCGGTGGCCATTACCCCTATGGTCGACAAGCCGCTGTGTAATGCGGCTTTATGAGCGGTGATGTCGATACCGTAAGCCAGTCCGCTGACAATCTGGATTTCTTTCAGCTCCCGCACCAGTTCTTCCACCACTCCTTTGCCATAGTCAGTGGCATCGCGGGTACCTACTATGGCCAGGGTTCTGTCAGGCCGGATAACGCCTGTCCCCCTGCAATACAAAACCGGGGGAGAATCATAGATTTCCTTTAAGGCGGCGGGGTATTCAGGTGAGCGGAGGTAAAGAATTTTTACACCGGCTTTCCGGGAATCTTCCATGATGCGTTCTGCTTCCCGCAGTGCCTGCTCTTTCCCGTTCAGGCCCGTGATGAATTGCGGGCCTATGCCCTGCACTTTCAATAGTTTGCCTTTAGGCATGCGGAGCACCTCTTTTGCAGAGCCAAAGTACGTTACCAGGTTTTTAAAAAGGACATTTCCTACCCCCTCCAGGCGACTGAGGGCTATTTCGTAGAGTAGTTCTTCAGTTATGTGATTCGATTCCATCCCTTAAAAATACTAAGGACTTCCGGATTTCCCGCAACCGCCCGAGAATTTCTTCATTCTCATCTTCGGTTTTTACCTTCTGGCGCAATTGTTCCTTAGTACCTTCCAGGGTGTAGCCTTCCTTTTTGGTCAGGTCTACGATCCGTTGGAGCTTTTCAATATCTTTATGTGAAAACTTCCTGTCACGTCCTGATTTTTTGATATTCAACTTAAATTTCAGGAGGTAATATTCCAGGGTAGTCCGGGGAATATCCAGGTGATTGCAGACTTCTTCGGTAGAATAAAAGAGTTTCATGCGGGGAGCACAATATATTCGTTTTCTAACTTCACTTTAAAGTTGATTTCTGCCTGTAAAGCTTTGAAAACTTTATGTATGGTATCAATAGTAGCGCTGTTCGCACTGCTTTCCAGTTTAGAAATCTGTGCTTTACGGACTCCTACGAGCTGCCCAAGCTGTTCCTGGCTCAGGTTTCTTTCCTGCCTTGCCGCCCGGATCATTCTTCCCAAAAGATCCATGCGAAGTTCATATTCGTATTCATCCCGCTCTGGTGTACCGGTTTTGCCGATATACCTGTCTTTCATCTCGGCAAGTGAGTACGATTTTATTCCTTTGTCAGTCATTTTTATTTCTAAAATAAGTTTGTCTTATCGTTTCTGCTCTTTCAATTTCCTTTTTAGGGACCTTATTTCCCTTTTTTATAAATCCGTGAGTTGCAAAGACAAGGGTAGGTGCACGCCCGGTTTTGTCCCAAAATGCCAGAAGCCTGAACTGTTTCCCCATATAGGTACTTCTGAACTCCCAGATTTCGTGGCTGATTTTCTTAAATAACCTCGGATCATTGGTTTGCTCTGCCAGATCAATATTATAAAGAACCTTCCCTGCAGATTTTCGACCTAACAAAGAAATAAACTTATCCGCCTCTTCCAGGAATCTTGTTTTAAAGTATCTCAAATGTGTGAATTTTTTACAAAGATACACAGGGTTTCTAAAAATAGAAACTTTTGGTGCTTTTTTATCTATCGGCGGTTGTCATCATTTTCAAACATGCTCAGGTAGCTCAGATAACGGCTGAGATAGATTTCGCCTTCATCCACTGCATTTTTAACGGCACATTGGGGTTCATTGATATGCAGGCAATTATGAAACCGGCAATGGCCCAGCAACTCCCTGAATTCCGGGAAAAAATGAGCCAGCTCTTCTTTCTCAATATCCATCAGGCCCAGCTCTTTGATTCCGGGGCTGTCGATGATACGGGTGCCGGACTCCGGCTCAAACATTTCGGCAAAGGTGGTGGTGTGTACCCCCTTATCTGAAAAGCCGGATACTTCGGAGGTAGCCAGGTCCAGGTCAGGCAGGAGAGTATTCAGCAGGCTGGATTTTCCCACGCCGGAGTGGCCGGAGATCAGGGAGGTTTTTCCGGCCAGTGCAGTTTTCAGCTCTTCAATCCCCAGTGGTTCGTAGGTAGAAGTTTTGATACAGCCGTATCCCAGGCTGGTGTACAGCTCTGTCAGTTCTTCCTGGTAATCCAGTTCTTCAGGGTCCAGGATGTCCTGTTTATTGAAAACCAGTGTAGCCGGAATCCGGAAAGTTTCTGCCGTGACCAGGAAGCGGTCGATAAAGCCCAGCGAGGTTTTCGGACTGCGGATAGTGACAATGAGAATGAGCTGATCCACGTTGGCGGCCAGAAGATGGGCATGGGCTGATTTGTGTACACTCTGCCGGATCACATAGTTTTCGCGGGGAAGAATATCTTCAATGATGTTTTCGGCAGGATGAAACAGCACGCGGTCTCCTACGGCAATCGGGTTGGTCACCTTCAGGTTCTTCATTTTGAATTTCCCTTTTAACCGGCATGAAATCATACTGCCGGTAACAGTCTCTTTCACCTCATACCAGCTGCCGGTTGACCGGAAAACGATGCCCTCTTTTAGTTCCAATCCGTTTATTTTTTAGCAAAGCTATAATATTTATCCGAGGTTACGGAAAACAGGCGTCAACTACCTTAAAAACTTAAAAAATTCTTAAGATTTAAGAAGGGCAATCAAAGAAAATATTTTGCGAAGAATTGTTAAAATAATCCAACTGATTTTCTGTTTTTTAGCTGGAAAGTAGCCGGATAATCATATTTTTTACCGTATACTAAATTTTAAGGTAAATTTAAGCTGTAAATGAGATATAAATCATTTATAACGCGTTATATTAGCATAACAACAAAAAATACAAAATATGAAAAAGGGATTTCTATTCGGTATTGCTGCACTGGCAGTAGGAGTGGTGGTTTACACATTAGGAAATAAAAAAGTAAAAACCGGTTTTTACCCGGGAAAGGCTGTTTATAAGTACTGATTATCACTGTTTTCGGTTCTTGGTTATGCTTGGTTCTCGACTACGCTTGGTTCTCGACTACGCTTGGTTCTCGACTACGCTTGGTTCTCGACTACGCTCGGTTCTCGACTACGCTCGAACTGACAGAAGCCGTCGCTACTTGTCAGTTCGAGCGTATCTGTCAGTTCGAGCGTAGTCGAGAACCGAGCGTAGTCGAGAACCAAGCGTAGTCCGGAACCGTATACGTTTCACACAATAATCATCAATTAAAATCACATCATCCCACAAATCTTCCTGTACTTTTAAGTATTTTTGAATCCATTCATCATCTGCTTATGTATAATACCATCGTATTGGAGAAAAAAGAAGGGAAGGCGTACATTACCCTGAACCGGCCGGAAACCTATAATGCCCTGAGCCGTGAAATGCTGGGTGAGCTGACCAGGGCAATCCGGGAATGCGGAGAAGATGAATCCGTCCGGGTGCTTATTCTTTCCGGTGGGAATGACAAGGCTTTTTCTTCCGGGGCTGATTTGAAGGAAGGCCTGGCCGATACCCGCCTGGGAAATGTTTTGAAAGCTACCTATAACCCGCTGATTCTTGCATTACGCGGACTGAAAAAACCGGTGATCTGTCGCATGAATGGCCTGGCAGCTGGTGCAGGCATGTCGCTGGCTCTGGCCTGTGATGTGATCATTGCTGCAGACGATGCGTACTTTACCGAGCTTTTTGTAGGCATAGGCCTGATGCCGGATGCCGGCTCTATGTTTTTCCTGCCCCGGCTGATCGGGCCGCTGAAGGCCTTCGAACTTTGCAGTACAGGCCGTAAGGTGTATATGGAAGAAGCGGTACGTATCGGTTTAGCCAATAAAGCGGTACCCAAAGATCAGCTGGACGCTGAAGTAGAAGCGATGGCCACCCTATATGCCGCATCTGCCACCCAAAGCATCGGCATGATGAAGCAGGTGTTGAACCAGTCGTTTAATAAAGACCTGGAAGAAATATTGAACCTGGAGGCGGAAGGGCAGACCCTTTGCGGTCAAACAGAGGATTTTGCCGAAGGTGTGATGGCTTTTCTGAGCAAAAGACCCCCGGTTTTTAAGGGAAAGTAAGTTTTTATAAAGGAAATGTTAAGAAACACCTGCTCAAACTGATAAATTTGCAGATCAAAATACAATCAACGTTTTTATGTCAGAGGAAGGGAAGGAGAGGAGTCTCAATTTTATAGAAGAAATAGTAGAAAAGGACCTGGAAAGTAATACCCATTCAGGACGGGTGCTGACCCGGTTTCCACCGGAGCCTAACGGGTACCTGCACATCGGGCATGCCAAGTCAATCTGTCTTAATTTCGGACTGGCCAGAAATTATGGCGGAGGAACCAATCTCCGTTTTGACGATACCAACCCCGTTACAGAAGATACGGAATACGTGGATTCCATCAAAAATGACGTAAAATGGCTGGGATTCGACTGGGTAAATGAGTTTTATGCCTCTGATTATTTCGACGAGCTTTATGCTTTTGCCATAAAACTGATCAAAGATGGTCTGGCGTATGTGGATGACAGTACTTCGGAAGAAATGGCTGAGCTGAAAGGCACGCCTACGGCTCCAGGCAAGCCCGGCCCGTACCGCGACAGAACGGTGGAAGAAAACCTGGACCTCTTTGAGCGAATGGCCAAAGGAGAATTTCCGGAAGGAAGCCGGGTGCTGCGGGCTAAGATAGATCTGGCCTCCAGCAATATGCTGATGCGTGACCCGATTATCTACCGGATCAAGTTTGCAGAACATCACAGAACCGGCGACAAATGGAAAGTATACCCGATGTATGATTTTGCTCACGGGCAGTCGGACTCCATAGAGAACATCACGCACTCTATCTGTACGCTCGAATTTGTGTCGCATCGTGAGCTGTACGACTGGTTCATTGCGAAGCTGGGTATTTTCCCGTCGAAACAATACGAATTTGCCCGCCTGAACATGACCTATACGGTGATGAGCAAAAGGAAGCTGCTGCAGCTGGTGAATGAGAAGCACGTGGCCGGCTGGGATGATCCGCGCATGCCTACCATTTCAGGAATGAGAAGGCGCGGTTATACGGCTAAGGCCATTGTGGATTTTTGTGAGCGTATCGGTATTCAGAAAAGGGATAACCTGATTGATGTCAGCCTCCTGGAGTTTTTTGTAAGAGAAGACCTGAACCGGATTGCGACCCGCGTAATGGCGGTTTTTGAACCGCTGAAGGTGGTGATTACCAACTGGCCGGACGGCAAAACAGAGGTTTGCAAGGTAGAAAATAACCCGGAAGACCCGGAAAGCGGACACCGGGAGGTCAACTTCGGAAAGGAAATTTACATAGAAGCCGGCGATTTTATGGAAGAGCCTCCGGCTAAATATTTCAGGCTGAAGCCGGGCGGTGCAGTGAGGCTGAAAGGGGCTTATATCATCCAATGCGATGAAGTGATAAAAACCGATGACGGGCGCATAACCGAGTTACGTTGCTCCTATATTGAGAATTCAAAAAGTGGTGAAGACGTCAGCGGTATGAAAGTCAAAGGGGTGATCCACTGGGTGAATGCAGACGAGGCGGTGGAAGCCGAAGTTCGCCTGTATGATCGCCTGTTCAAAGTAGAGAACCCGGCAGGAGAAGAGGGTGATTTCAAGGATTTTATCAATGAAAATTCCCTGAACGTGGTGAAGGCGCTGGTAGAGCCTTCCCTGTTAAAAGCTACTCCTGAAAATAAATACCAGTTTATACGGAACGGGTATTTTGTGGCAGATCCGGACAGCCAGCCCCCTCATAAATTGATTTTCAATAAGACAGTAGGACTGAAAGACAGTTGGAAATGAGGCCCCGGGCCTCATTTCTGTTTTTAGGTCAGATTTCTTTGAGCTTTCCGGATAGGAATTTATGCAGAATACTGCTAATCAGGGTCTGATAGGGGATCCCTTCTTCCAATGCCCTTTTCTGCAAACCGGTAAGAACATTATTACTGATCCGGATCGTGATTCTTTTGTCTTTTTTAAGCTGTTCCTGAGCTATATCCTGGTACCGGTTTAACTCGTTTTCTGAAGAAACGGAAACCCATTCCCCTTTTTTCACAGATTCCAGCAACTTGTTTTCATCTTCAGTTAACATATGCTCAATTATTTAAATATTTTCTACTCAGTTTTCTACTTGGGATAATGGTTTTGAGAAAAATTGTCTCATTATCTTCTACAAACGGAACGTAATAGGCATAGCTGTTTATGTTTACTACAAAAATCCGCTGACCGGGGTACTTTTGCTTATCCGGATGTTCCAGGATATCCAGTAAATCACCCCTGGAGATATACACCACTATTTCTTCAAAGGAAATCTCCCTGGTTTGTATTAAAATTTCATTCTTTTCTTCGTTCCAGTCAAATTGTTTCATCGTTGTGTACGCTGTGTGTATATTGTATGTACAATGTCAACAAGAAAACTCACAAAAATAGTTCCCTCGTTTACATATAACTTAAGGGTTAACTTTTATCTCCCGAAGCACCACCACTTCGAAAGCGGATGTTCTTTCCCTTTCAGGAAATCAGAGACCATTTCCATTCCGATCACAGAGAAGGTAATGCCGTTTCCGCCCATGCCCAGCACAAAATAAGCACCGGGGAAGTCGGGGTGCTCTCCGATATAAGGAAGCCCGTCTTTGGTTTCACCGAAGGTACCGGCCCAGGCAAAGTCAGTACGGAAATGAATGCCGGGGAATAGCTTTTCGAAGGTTTTCTCCAGGCGTTTTTTCTTTTCGGTGAGGGAGGCATCTCTTTTCTGCGGATCCTGGAACTCATCATCTTCCCCGCCAATAAGAATACGGTGGTCATCGGTAGTTCGCATATAAATGTAGGGGTCTCCCGTATCCCAGATCAGGGTATCTGAAATCTTGGACGGTTTCTCAATGAAGGGCTCACTCACGATGGCATAGCTGCTCAGCAGGTCTACAAACTTCTCTTTGATGATCTGAGTGCTTTCAAAGCCATTGCAGTAGATAATCTTCCCGGCCTTAATGGTATTGCCGTATTGCGTGGTAGCCACTACCCCCTTCTTACCATATTTTACATCGGTAATGTCTGTTTTATCGTATACGTCCAGGCCTTTTTGGAGATTGTAGTAGAGCAGGTCATGGGCCAGGCGGAAAGCATCGATACTACCGCCTTGGTAAGTGAGTATGCCCCCGTGCGCACCGGTGAGGTCAAACCGCTCCTGAATCTCCTCAGCTTCCAGCCAGTCGCCTTTAAAGCCGTGTTTCAGCCGTGTTTCATGCTCTTTTTTCAGATCCGGAACATCCTTTTTGTATTTGGCATACAGCAGGGAGTTCTTCTTTTTAAAGCCGCAGCCCGATCGTACTTTTTTGGCCAGTTTTCCCAGAATATCAATGGAATCGTAGCAGGCCTGGTAGCTGGTCACCGCCCCTTCTTCCCCGATCATTTCAATGAGCTCCCAAAGCGGGGTATCCACCTCATACTGGAGCATGGAAGTGGTGGCAGAAGAGCTTCCGTTAGCAATTTCCCGCTTGTCTGCCAGCACGGTTTTGTAGCCGTCCCGGATACATTGATGGGCTATAAGACTGCCTGTGATTCCTGAACCTATAATCAGGATATCGGCAGTGATGTCTTCTGCCAGGGAAGGATAAGAGGCAAGCAGGCCGTTTTTTACCAGCCAGAACGGTTCGTTCGAAGTTAGTTTCATGTGGTTAAAAAGTTTAGTTTAACGAATTTATGAAAAAAATAAAAAAAGCCACCCTTTCGGATGGCTTAATTTGGGAAACAACTTGCGTTAATCTTTCTTTTCAAAATCACCGGCGTACAGGAACACCAGCTTATCGGCAGAGATGTATTTTTTAAGTGCGGCGTTCACCTGGTCCAGGGTAAGGGCCTGGATTTTGGCTTCCAGTGCATCATAATCTTCGAGCGGAATACCCAGGTAAAGCAGGTTATTGATCAGGGTGCCGGCCAGGAAGCCATCGCTACCCAGGGTGGTCTTACGGCCCGTGCTCCAGCTCTTTTTATTGGCATCCAGCTCTTCCTGTGTAAAGCCGGATCCAAGCGCCTTTTTGATCTCATCCTTGATGGCTTCGTCTACTTTTGCCTGGAATTTAGGATTATAGAACGCATAAACTCCCCAGAAAGACGCCTTGCTGTCATAAGGAACATTAATAAAAGAACCGGCCCCATAGCTGATCCCTTCATTCTCCCGCAGGCGGGTAGGAATCCGTGCGGTCAGGAAACCACCGCTTCCCAGGATGGCATCTACCATGACAAGCGCCGGGTAATCAGGAGAGGTCCTGTCCAGCTCAAAGTTCATCTGGGCCATTACCGCCCCGTTTTCCTTATCCGGGGTGTTCACTTTTTCCGAGCTGTACTTTGTGGCAAAATAAGTAGGCTTCACTTTGCTGTATTTATCACTCGTAGACCAGCTGCCGAAGGTATTTTTTATAATATTCTCCACTTTAGCTCCTGCCAGGCCGCTTACTACCGTACCGTAGCCGTTATTGGCTCCCAGGCGTTTGTACAGGTCTTTTATCTGGGCCAGAGTTACCTTATTTAAGGCTTCCATCTCCTCTTCAGGGGTGGCGGTATAATAGATATGGCCTTTAGGATATTGCGAGGTCCTTCGTCCGATCTGGCCGAAAGCTATAGCCTGCGGGTCATTCTTAGACGCTTCCAGCTGGGTTTTGTTTTCTTCTATCGTTTTTTTGAATTCGGCCTCCGGGAAGGTAGCGTTGGTCAGGATATCTTTAAGTAGGTTCATGGTAGCTTCATACTGATCTTCGTAAGAGCTTACACTGACCGCCAGCGTCTGGCCTCCGAAACCTACTGAAATCTGTGATTTCAGCTGATCCAGCTCGTCCTGGATCTGCTCTTTGGTCCGGGTGGTGGTACCGGCTTTAATCAGGGAAGCCAGTACGGATTTTACCTCGTTTTTGCCGCTGAGCGATTCCAGGGTACCTACCGGGAACCGGAAGCTGGAAACCACTTTTTTACCTTTGATCGCTTTGTTCAGGTAAGCGTATTTCATACCGTTAGGTAACTTGCCGGTAGCCATGTTTTTGCTGATATTCGGAATAGAGGCTTCAAATTCAGCGATAGCTTCTTCTTCGCCTTTGCCTTTATAATTTTGGGTGAGTGCAGCAATCTCTTCATCCTGGTATTCTTTGGGTTTCGCCCTTTCTGCGTCTTTCTCCGGGATAAAGATTCCCAGTGTCCGGTTGGAGGGAATAAAGTACTTTGCCGCTACCCGGCGGATGTCTTCCAGGGTGAGCTTTTCTACGGCATCGCGGTACAGGAATCCCAGGCGGTAATCGCCCGCGCCCACTATTTCCGTAAGATTGATGGTCATGCCGAGGGTGTTGTTTTTGATGTTTTCCAACTGCTTCAGCAGCTTGGCTTTTGCACGGCTGAGATCCTGTTCGGTGAATCCGGCTTTCGGCAGGTTGTCCAGTTCAGCCACAAAGGTCTTCCGGGCTTCGTCCAGGCTTTTGTCTTTGGCCACGGTCACACTGAGGTAAAGGAAACCCGGGTCGCGCACATTCGGTTGCCAGCCCCACAGGCTGGTGGCTTTGTGCGAATCCACCAGGGCTTTGTACAGGTAACCCGAAGGGTCGGCCGTCAGGATTTCATTGAGGGCATCTACTGCCGCAAAGTCTTTGTCAGCATAGGCTGCCGTATGGTATGCTGCTGCTACGATCTGCACATCTCCTGCTCTTTTCAGCTCTACAAACCGTTCTCCATCCTGGGCAGGCTCTACCGTGTAGGTTTTCTCCAGTACACGTGAAGGGCGTGGAATGACCGAGAAGTATTGTGCAATGTATTCCAATGCTTTTTTCTCATCAAATTTCCCGCCGATGATCAGGGTAGCATTGTCAGGCTGGTAATATTTTTCATAAAACACCCGCAGACGGTCGGCTTTCACCCGCTCAATATCTTCTTTGGAGCCAATGGTGCTGTTCCCGTAATTGTGCCAGAGATAAGCGGTAGAAACGATGCGCTCATTCAGCACGCCGTCAGGATTATTCTCCCCGATCTCAAATTCGTTTCTCACTACTGAAAACTCCTTGTCCAGGTCAGATTGAAGGATAGTGGCATTGATCATCCGGTCGGCCTCCATTTCAATACTCCATTTCAGGTTCTCATCTGTGGAGGGGAAGATCTCATAATAATTGGTCCGGTCATACCAGGTGGTACCGTTGGCCTGACCCCCTTTTTCCGACAGCATTTTCTTGATGTCGCCCAGGTTTTTGGTGCTTTTAAAAAGCATGTGCTCCAGGAGGTGGGCCATGCCTTTTTCACCGTAACCTTCATGCCTGGATCCCACTTTGTATACAATATTAACCACTACATTGCTTTGGGAGGCGTCCGGAATCAGCAATACCTGCAGTCCGTTATCCAGTTTATACTCCTTAATGCCTTCTACCGAAGTCACAAATACGGGTGCCTGCTGTGCCCAAGCCGTCATAAAGCTGACCACAAACAGCCATGTGAATAGCGTTTTTCTCATTTTTTTGAAATTAATTTTTCCAAAAATAGTGTTTTTCCTGTGGTTTTGTAACTTTTTTGGACGTCCGGTCGGAATCCGGTATGAAAAGGTCGTATCTTCTTATTTCCTTGAGTGATAATACTCGCTGGGAGTCTGGCCCGTAATCTTTTTGAAAGATCGGTTAAAGGCCGTTTTGGAGTTGAACCCTACCTCAAAGGCTATGCCCAGCAAGGTGTAATTATGATACCTCGGATTATTGATATTTTCTTTAAATTCTTCAATCCGGTAGGAATTAATGAAGTCAAAAAAGTTTTTGTCATACCCTTCACGGATCACCCTGGAGAGGGTATGGGAGGGCGTTTTCACCAGCGTGGCCAGATCATTCAGGGCCAGGTTCGGGTTAAGAAAGGGCTTTTGCGTTTTCATCACTTCTTCAATGCGTGCCCGGAACGTTTCCAGGTCATCTTCTGCAATGGAAGCACGGGTTTTGGCTGTTTCGGGTTCAGGCAGTGCCGTCTCTGTATCAGCGGCCTCTTCATGACTGATCTTGAAGATCTCGGGCTGATGAATGGCGTAATACCCGAGTACAAACCCGATCAGCGAAAAGGCAATCCAGATCAGGTTAATGCTGTTTTCCAGAAGTTCGGTAATCTGGCCGTTTCTTAACGTGTTTATCACAAACAGGATACAGGTGAAAACGCCCAGGATAATACAGATCATAAAAATCACCAGTACGGCAGAGAGATAGTTGATGTTCTGGTGGTAAGCAGTTTCATTAATATAGCTTTCTGAATAGTTCCTGACGGCTTTTCTGCATTTATAATAGTAGTAAAGGTTGCTGAATACGGCCATGATGAAGCTAATCACAAAAACCCATTTCAGGTCGGTTTCGTTATTGACAATTTTATGCTGAAAGCGTTTCCCGTCCATAAAGAAATACGGGATATACGCCAGGAACAATAAAGAGGGCAGGATAAAATGGGGCCAGGCCTGGTTAGAGCTGAATCTCTTTCTGAACAAAAGCCGGTGCAGGTAAAAATAGAATAAGGGTGCAAAAGTAAACAAAGCAAAATTAGGAACCAGGATGAGCTTGGGGAATATATTGGCTACATCACGGTAATACCCGATCACCTTAAAAAAGAGGAAAAAAGAAGCCAGTCCCAGTAAAACCACCAGCAGCCGGTTGGCTTCCCGGTTGAAGTCCTGCATGGTGGGCACCACAATCATCAGCAGAAAGCCCTGGAATGCGGCAAAAAGAAGAATGAGGTCAATAAGGGAAAAGAAATTAAAGGTAGAAGAAAGGTCTTCCCAGTTTTCAATTTCCAGCTGAATTTCCTGGTTGGGTCCGAAGTCAGCTCCGCGAACAATACGGTTAGGGCGGGCTTTCCCGCTTTTCCAGCTTTCAGCCGAGTTCCAGTCGCCCCGGTGAAATTTATACTCCAGGCTTTCAAATTTAGAGAATATATTGATCCTGTAACTGCCGTCAAACTGCTTTTTCAGGCGAAAAAGCTCATCTTTAATTACCCAGTTATTAAAGTTACCGGAGATGTAGATGGCGGCATCCGGCGGGGTATTTTCGGGTACTTTGATAACATGAATCCGGTATTCGGGCCGTAGCTCCCAGCCTGAAATGGTCAGGTAAACGGTTCCGTCTACCACCTGGTCTTCTGAAAACAGGCGATTCGGCAGCAGGGAGCCGTCGGCCCGGGCTTCCACAATATTCCAGTCGCCCTGGGTGAATTTGTATTCAAATTCCTTAATATCCTCGCTGATGTCAATGGTGTACGTGTTTTTATTGATTTTCCTGAGCTTCCATTGCGGGTCCTGGGGATTCCAGTTATTGAGGGTAGAGGCCATATAGATGGATTGCCCGGGCAATGGAAGGCTGTCCGCTTTGACCTGGATCCGGATCTGGCCAAAGAGGGCATTCAGGGAAACCAATATCCCTGCCATGAAAATGAAGAGAAAACGGAACAAGATACTCTGGTTGATTTGAATCAAAGATATGAAAGAATAGAATGAAAAATGAAAAATGAATAATGAAAAACTAAGGTACATTATGGTATTTAGGAGAATTACCTTAATTTTTCATTGTTAGTTTTTCATTTACTCCCGTCCAGTTCCGCCGTAAAATGCCGCAGTAACGGTGCTTCATAACAAATCCGGTACCCGGAATACTGCTCCCTTTTGGCAAAAACTTCAATAATTATCTCGCAAACGTAGTCGATATGGCTCTGGGTGTACACGCGCCGGGGAATGGCCAGGCGCACCAGCTCCATGGGCGGGGCAATGTGGCCTCCGTCAGCATCGTATTTCCCGAACATCAGTGAGCCGATCTCTACCCCGCGGATACCTCCTTCCAGGTACAGGGCATTGGCCAGCGCCACCCCGGGAAATTCGTGGGGTGGAACCCGGGGCAGAAATTCACGGGCATCCAGGTACACCGCGTGTCCGCCGGTAGGCAGCACCATAGGCACACCGGCTGCCGTTAGTTTTTCTCCCATATACTCAATGCTCCGGATCCGGTACCGGAGGTATTCTTCGTCCAGCACTTCTTCCAGTCCCTGCGCCATGGCCTCCAGGTCGCGGCCGGCCAGTCCGCCATAAGTGGGGAACCCTTCGGTGATGATCAGGAGGTTTTTGGCTTCACGGGCCAGGGCATCATCGTTAAAGGCCAGGAAACCGCCGATGTTCACCAGCGCATCTTTCTTGGCGCTCATGGTGCAGCCGTCGGCCAGGGAGAAGATTTCGCGGGCAATTTCCCGCACCGATTTATTTTCATATCCTTTCTCCCTTTTCCTGATAAACCAGGCGTTTTCAGCAAACCGGCAGGCATCAATAAAGAACAGGATACCGTATTTTTTACATATCGCTGCAGTTTCCCTGAGATTCTGAAGGGAAACCGGCTGGCCGCCACCGGAGTTATTGGTAATGGTCATCACGCACATAGGAATGTTTCCGGCTCCTTTTTCCCGGATAAACAATTCCAGCGCGGCAGTATCCATATTTCCTTTGAAGTCGGCTAAGAGCTGTGGCTTCTTTCCTTCTTCGGTAAGCAGATCTACGGCTTCTGCTCCTGAATATTCAATATTACCGCGGGTGGTATCAAAGAAGGTATTGCTGACAAAGTATTTGCCTTTTCCGCCCAGCAGGGTAAAAAGAATCTTTTCGGCGGCCCGGCCCTGGTGAGTGGGAATAATGTGTTTAAAGCCGGTAATGCCGGTGGCCACTTCCTGGAAGCGGTAAAAACTGGTGGAGCCGGCATAAGACTCGTCGCCGGTCATCATACCGGCCCATTGCCGCGCACTCATGGCTGAGGTGCCGCTGTCGGTCAGCAGGTCAATGAGCACGTGTTCGGCTTTTACCAGGAAAAGATTGTTTTTGGCGTCTTTGAGTATCTGCTCCCGTTCCTGACGCGTGGTAAAGGTGAGCGGCTCTACGGATTTGATCCGGAAAGGTTCAATGATGGTTGCCATTCTGCTATGGGTTTTTAAGTTTAGACAATAAAATAAGGGGGGATAGCTTACAGCCTTCCGCCCTGGTCTTTTATCCGGATAAACAATAACCACATTTCAAAACTCATGGTCTTAACAATTGACAGGCGAAGATAGGAAATTCTGCGGGTAAATTGCAACCTTACGACCGGATATTCAGCTCGGTGCCCAGCACCACCGTCTCAAATCCTTTGCCCTTCCGCTTGTTCTCTATCTCATCCAGGAGAATTTCAGCCGCTTTCCGGCCGATGGTAATGGCGGGCTGCACGATGGTGCTGAGGGGCGGCTCCAGCAGGTGGGCTATTCCCAGGTTGGTGAACCCAATGAGGGTGATGTCCTGATTAGAGGTATCCATCAGTTTTTTATAGGCCTGGAAGCAGCCCAGGGCCAGGCGGTCGCTGCCCATAAAGAAGGCGTCAGGGGCAGTATGGTTGAGCAGGTCGCGGATGGCTTCCTCCGCTTCTTCCGGGCGGAAGCTGCAATATTTAATCAGCTCTTCGCGTACGGGCAGCCCGTGCTTTTCCAGCGCACTCTTGTAACCGGCCATTCTTTCCCGGGTAATGGAAAGGGTAGGTGGACTGGTGATATGAGCTATATTTTTTTTGCCTTTCTGAATGAGATATTCGGTCGCTTTAAAGGCTCCTTCAAAATTATCTACTACTACTTTATGCGCTTCACCGGTCTCCGGTACACGATCAAAATAAACCACAGGGAAATTACTCTGGCGGTATTCTTCCAGGTGAAGGATGTCTTTACTGGCCCCGGACAGGGAGATCAGGAGCCCGTCTACCTTACGTGCAAAAAGGTGCCGGATATTAGCAATTTCTCTTTCCAGCGATTCATGACTCTGGAAAATGACGACGTGGTATCCCCTTTCGTAGGCAATCTCCTCTATGCCGTTAATGGCCTGGGAGAAGAAGGTATTGGCTATCTCCGGTACAATCACACCGATAGACCTGCTTTTGTTTTCTTTCAGGCTGAGCGCAATGGGATTGGGACGGTAGTTCATCTTTTCAGCATAATCTACGATCCTCTTTTTGGTTTCGGCGTTAATATCATAACTGTCCCGCAAAGCCCGGGAAACCGTTGATACCGAAATATTCAATGCCTTCGCAATATCCTTGATGGTAATTGAACTCACACTGTTCTGATTTTTATACAATTTTTAAGCAGCTGCCCTTTTTTCTGTCAGACGTAGTAAATATCGGTTTAATGGAGCAAATAACCAATATAAGCAGGGGATTTCTTTTCTGAGCCGGCACAATCTCCGGGGTTCGGTAACGTTTGCATAAAATTTTAAAGGAGATAGTTTGTTTCATGTATTTATAGTCCATATTCTTACGGTTTGATAAAGGGGGAGCCTATCATTATATTCAAAAATCATATCTTTAAATAGTACAAAATGAACCTATTTAATCTTGCAGGAAAAACAGCATTGGTTACAGGGTGTAACCGGGGAATCGGTAAGGCCATGGCAGAAGGACTGGCGGAGGCCGGCGCTGACATTATCGGGGTATCGGGCAACCTGGCGCCTCAGGGTTCGGAGGTACAGAAGGAAGTGGAAAAACGGGGGCGGAAGTTTTGGGCCTACCAGGCGGATTTTAACGACCGCGATGCACTTTACCGCTTCCTGAACAAGGTAAAAGAAGAGCATCCCGTGATTGATATACTTATTAATAATGCCGGAACCATTCTTCGCGCACCTGCAGCAGAACATCCGGACGAATATTGGGATAAAGTCATCAATATCAACCTGAATGCGCAGTTCCTGATCACCCGGGAAATAGGCCGGGGGATGGTAGAACGAGGTAGCGGGAAGGTTATTTTTACCGCTTCACTGCTGACTTTTCAGGGGGGGATCAATGTGCCCGGCTATGCAGCCAGCAAAGGAGCTGTAGGTTCACTGGTGAAGGCTTTTGCCAATGAATGGGCTGCGAAAGGAGTGAATGTAAACGGGATAGCTCCGGGGTATATTGCTACTGATAATACGGAGGCGTTGCGGAATGACCCGGACCGGAGCCGGTCTATCCTGGACAGGATTCCGGCCGGGAGATGGGGGCAGCCGGAAGATTTCAAAGGGCCGGCGGTATTTTTATGTTCAAAAGCTTCTGACTATGTACAGGGCACGATCCTGACCGTAGACGGAGGATGGATGGGAAGATAATTAATTTTTTGATATGCAAATACGATATGAAAGCAGTCCACGGGAAGTGGAAAGAATGAATACCAGTGAGCTCAGAGAGAATTTCCTGGTAGAGACCGTTTTTAGTGACGATGCCGTTGAGCTGGTATATTCGCATTATGAGCGGCTGATTGTAGGCGGTGCCAAGCCGGTGAGCAAGGCGCTTATTCTGCCTACGTACGATGCGCTTAAAAGCGACTTCTTCCTGGAAAGGAGAGAGCTGGGCATTATTAATGTGGGCGGAAAGGGGAAAGTGACCACTGACGGAACCGTGTGTGAGTTGGATAAGCTCAGTTGCCTCTACGTGAGCAGGGGAACGGAAACCGTACAGTTTGAGTCGGCAGACGCGGTTAACCCGGCCCTGTTTTACCTGCTTTCGGCTCCGGCGCACAAGGAGTACCCCACCACGCTGTATACCAAAGAGCAGGCGCTGCCTATGACCATTGGAGCGCCGGAAACGTCGAACCACCGTACGGTGTATAAGTATATCCATGCCGACGGCATAGACAGCTGCCAACTGGTGATGGGCCTGACCATTCTGCATAACGGCAGCATCTGGAACACCATGCCGCCGCATGTGCATGACCGCCGGGCAGAGATCTACCTGTATTTTGATGTAAATGAAAATCACGGTGTGATGCATTTCATGGGCAAGCCGGATGAAACGCGTCATATGTGGATCCGCAACCACCAGGCCATTATTTCCCCGCCGTGGTCTATTCACTCGGGCGCAGGCTCGGCCAGCTATTCCTTCATCTGGGGGATGGGCGGTGAGAACAAGGATTATACGGATATGGATTTTGTGGATCTTAAGAATCTAAGGTAATTGACAATGAAGTATTGGGTTCTCGACTACGCGGTTCTCGACTACGCTCGGTTCTCGACTACGCTTGGTTCTCGACTACGCTCGAACTGACAAGTGGCAGCTCTCCCTGTCAGTTCGAGCGTAGTCGAGAACCAAGCGTAGTCGAGAACCGCGTAGTCGAGAACCGAGCACCCTGCCCATCCCATATATCAACCCAATATGAAAAAACTTCTCATCATTCTTTCTCTTTTCTCCCTGGCGGCCTTCAAAGCAGAGCCGGTAAAGCAGCGGATTTTCCTGATCGGTGACTCCACTATGGCCAATAAAAAAGCCATTGACGCCCCTGAAACGGGCTGGGGGCAGGTGTTTCACCGGCTGTTTACCGATGCCGTAGAGATTCAGAACCACGCCGTAAATGGCCGGAGCACCAGGAGCTTCCGCACTCTGGGTCACTGGAAAGCCGTACACGACCAACTGCGTAAAGGCGACTACGTTTTTATCCAGTTTGGTCATAATGATCAGAAAGAGGGCGATACCCTCAGGTATGCCTCGGCACAAACCGACTACCGCGCCAACCTGGAGCGGTATATCCGGGAAACCGAGGCCAAAGGAGCCGTGCCAGTGATCCTGACACCGGTGATGAGGAGAAAGTTTGATGAGAACGGAAAGCTGACGGATCAGCACGGAGAATACCCGGCCGTGGCCCGGGAGGTGGCTCATAAACACCGGCTTACGCTGATTGACATGCATGCAGCCAGCTGGAAGATCCTGGAAGAGCAGGGGGAGAAAAATTCCAGAAAGATTTTTATGCATTATCCCGGCGGGGTATTCCCGAAATTTCCTGACGGCATCACTGATAACACCCATTTTTCACCTTACGGTGCGGCTTTAATGGCCAATATCGTGGCTGGTGAGCTTATGCAGCAGAGCCATCCTTTGCGGAATTTCCTGAAAAAATCAGTCTACCCTGAAATACGGGAATACCAGCTGCCCCTGACGTATGAACCGTATTTCCGGAAAGACACTTTCCATATTGTGCGTTACGGGGCTAAAGCAGACGGTATAACGCTGAATACTGCTGCCATTATGCAGGCCATAGATCAGGCGAATGCGGCCGGTGGTGGTACGGTGCTGGTTCCGGCCGGGGTATGGCTGACCGGCCCGCTGAAGCTGAAAAGTAACGTTAACCTGCATCTCCAGCGCGGGGCACTCCTTCAGTTCAGCAATAACCGTGATCATTACCCGGTGGTGGAAACTACCTGGGAAGGGCAGAAGGCGTTCCGCTGCCATGCCCCCATCTGGGCGGTAGGGCAGGAGAACATCGGGATCACCGGTGAAGGTATCATGGATGGCTCCGGAGAGGTCTGGAAGCAGGTGAAGAAAAATAAGCTGACCTCCACCCAATGGCGTAAGCTGGTGGAAAGCGGAGGAGTGCTTTCGCAAAAAGGCGATACCTGGTATCCCAGTGAGCAGTCGCGCTACGGAAATGAGGAGGCCAAAGAGTGGGCCAACCTTTGGGCGGAGGGGAAAACAAAGGAAGATTATGAAGCCATCCGTGATTTTCTGCGGCCCAATATGATCAGCATTACGGAATGTGAAAATGTGCTGATTGAAGGCGTAACGTTCCAGAATTCACCGGCCTGGACCCTGCATCCCCTGCTGACCAACCACATCACCATTCGTAACGTGAATGTCAGGAACCCCTGGTTCGGGCAGAACAATGACGCCCTTGACCTGGAATCGTGCCGGTATGGTGTGGTAGACGGCTGTACTTTTGATACAGGAGATGACGCCATCACCATCAAGTCGGGCCGCGATGAGCAGGGCCGTAAACGGGGTGTGCCCACCGAAAATATCATCGTGAAAAATACCACCGTATTTCACGGGCACGGCGGTTTTGTGATCGGCTCGGAGATGTCAGGGGGGGTAAAAAACCTGTATGTGAATAACTGTAGTTTCCTGGGTACTGACATTGGCCTGCGTTTTAAAACCAAACGCGACAGGGGGGGAGTGGTAGAGAAAATATACATTTCGGATATTGCCATGAACAGCATTCCGGGTGAAGCCATTCTCTTTGATATGTATTATGAAGCCAAAGATCCGGTGCCGCTGGACGGCGATAAAAATGAGCTGCCGGAAATAAAGGCAGAACCGGTGAACGAAGGCACTCCGCAGTTCCGTGATTTCCATATCCGGAATGTGGTCTGTCACGGTGCCGCCACCGCCATTATGCTGCGCGGATTGCCGGAAATGAACATTAAGGATATTCTGATAGAAAACAGTAATTTTACTTCTGATAAAGGTCTGATATGTATTGAAGCTGAAAATATCATCCTCCGGAATGTAGGCCTGTTTACCAGGTCATCCAAATTGATGCAGGTACAAAACGGGAAAAACATCCTGTTAGACGGTATCAGCTGGACAGGCCAGAAAGAAACCCTGCTGGAGCTGAACGGCGAAAAAAGCCGCAAAGTAAGACTGACCGGGACAGATACATCAAAAGCCCGGACCAAGGTGATTTTTACGAATAAAGCTAAAAAAGGGGAATTCCTGGAAAAGTAATTCCCCTTACAGCTCAATATAATATTCGGTGTGAGAAATAAACCTGAACCGGTAGTGAATGGTTTTCCCGCCGGTGCGTACTTCTTCTCCCAGAACCAGCTGGTCAGCCGGCAGATCTGCCGGGAAAATGACCGGTAGTTTTGCCTCCATATTCAGCCGGTTGAAGTAATAAACCGATGTCATGTTCTTTTGTACTTTTACAAAGTAGTACAAGGCCTGATCAGTGGTTTTCTCAAAATTTACCCGGTAAGCTCTTCCCTTAAATTCCGGGAAACCGAATGACTTATCCCCGAATGTCATGGAAGCACCGGTGCGCTGATAATAGCCGGGAAGTTTTGCGGGCGGGTCAAAATGCAATGTATGGGAGAGGGTTTTTGCGTTCCCATGTTCGTCTCTGTACCGCTGAATATATTCTCCGGTGGGTTTGGCCATGATCCATTCGGTCATTTCATCACCTGAGCCAAAGGCTTCAAATGTAAAGAGCCAGTAGTCCTTTTGAGGATGATGGTAGATGGCCATGTTTTGCTTTTTCCCTTCGTTATCCGGGTATTCCCAGACCCACACCTCGGTGAAGTTCAGGGTTTGAGCCTTTTTAGAAGGAATCTGTGCATGACAGACGGAAGTAAAAACCAGCAGGAACAGGACGGGTTTCATTTATTGAAGTTTTAGTTGCCTGAATGTCACTCGCATTTTTTCAGAATTTCTTTGGCGATGGCGATGGCCGTTTCCCGGTTTTTCTCCGTGTCATTATGGATTTCCACCACCAGCTCAAACTGAACACCGTTTTGAAGAACCGTCATGCGATTGGTGACGGTGTTCCAGCGGGCGGCATCGCCCAGTCCTTTTTCCTCTCTGTATCCTTCAGAAACTTCTTTAAAAGCATTCATTAGTGCTCCACCTGACTTTTTAACGGTTTCTTTGCTGACGTTGCTCTTTTCCAGTTTATCCATGGCTTCATCCGCCTTTTTATCGCCGGTTTTACCTTCCATGGCATCATTGAATGACTCTTCCGCCAGTTTTTGCTCTTCCTCCGTAATCACCCGGTAACTGTCTTCAAACTGGGTGAGCGACATGGGTTTTACGCTGCCTGCCGCCACTATATCTTTCAGCTCAAATTCTCCCGTGAGTCCCCTGACCTTTCCTTTCCGGCCGTTTTTAAACTTGTAGCTGACTTCATGATAGGCAGGACCCATGATCCTGAGATAAGAGCTGTCCATAACGTTTTCAGAAAACTCTGTAGCCCGGGTTACCATGTCAGCCGTTAACAGTTGGTCCAGTTTTTTCTGATAATCCAGGAGGCAGGTATTCCCACCTGACGCATTCGGATCGGCTTTCCGGCGGCTCTCGGCATCTTTGATCGCCCCTTCCACATCAATCCCGCCCGGGGTTTCCGTATTTTCTTTGTTTCCGGAGCAGGCCCACACCAGGGCAGCGGTTAAGATAAGCAGGTATTTTTTCATTTTTACTGTATTGATTTAAACCATTGATCGTATTTTTCTCCCAATAGAAGCACGGGTTTTTCTTTCCCGTTCAGGGCATTAAGCAGCCCGGTAATCCACATAATGAACAGCACGATGATACCCGCCAGGAACACGATCTGCCCGAGCAGGGGGATAATGTTTACAAAAGAAAAGGCGAACCCGGTCAGAAAGATGCCCAGTCCCTGCCGGAGGTGGTAGGAGGCAAAGGGGTTTTTCTTTTCATTGTTCATGACAAAGGCCGCAATCCAGCCGATAATGGTGATGTAGGCCAGGATGGCCGGGGTTTTGCCTTCATTGATTTGGTTTTCCATAGTCTTTGTGTTTAGGAATTTTTGTTTTTTGATTTTACGGGAAGGAGATCGTCATCGGCTTCGTTCAGACGGTCTGCCTTGGGTTGTCCCGGTTTCACCGGCAGGAGATCGTCTTGTTTCTCTTTGGGCTTTACCGGACGGAGGTCGTCGTCGGCATCGTTCAGGCGGTCTACTTTGGGCTGTCCGGGTTTCACCGGCAGGAGATCGTCTTTTTCTCCCCGTGATTTTACGGGCAGGAGATCATCCTCTTTCCCTTTTGATTTTACCGGCAAAAGATCGTCTTCTTCTTCCGGGAAATCCGGGGCATCATCGTTCCCTTTCAGAAAGGTAAAAGTGATCGGTACCGACCCGTTACATTGTCCTTTGGTAGGAATTTTCATGGTCATGGTGTAGTTAGTTACGATTTTCTTCCGGCTGACCACATGAATAGTATAGTACAGTTTAAACCCGGCCAGCTCATTGCTGCCGAAATCAATCACGCCTGCGTAGCGCCCGTAACCGGTCTGGCGCCATTTCATCTGGGTTGCGGGAAAGAGCTGGGCGGGCGAAAAAGGCTTGCGGAAGGTAATGTTGCCTGACCCGCTGAGTCCTTTTTGAATAAAGCGGCCCATATAGGTGCCTACGTTTCCTATGCCGTAACATTCATTGCCGGTAGCGGTGCCGTATTCGGCCTTCCAGGTGCCATCCGCCGGCTGGATAACCGGATCGAAAAGGTAGATCTGGGTATAACCGTCCCCGCCCCATTGCCTGTCGATCTGCGTTCGTGTCCGGTGATCTTCCACATAGGTTATTTCCTCCCCGTTTTTCTTTTTACCAAAAATCAGGATAGATTCCGGCTTCAGGTTTTCATAAACCCCGCCGAACGACTGCCCCATGTCGGTGTCCACGTCTGAGAGAGAGAAGGTGCATCCGCTGCCTTCTGAGCAGGAGGCCACCAGCACTTTATCTGCTAGGGCAGGGAGGCTGAGGAAGAGGAGGGGAATGAGTTTTTTCATGCGTATACGATTTAAACTTTGAATAATTTGTTTTACCATAAGGCCGTCCCTCCGGGACTTTTATGGAGGGTGATTTTTTTCTGCTTCTACCATAAGGCCGTCCCTCCGGGACTTTTATGGAGGTTGGATTCTTTCTGTTTCTACCATAAGGTCGTCCCTCCGGGACTTTTATGGAGGGTGATTTTTTTCTGCTTCTACCATAAGGTCGTCCCTCCGGGACTTTTATGGAGGGTGATTTTTTTCTGCTTCTACCATAAGATCGTCTTCCAGGGACTTTCATGTGGCTTTTTTTGCTCCGTAGCTTACTTTTGGTAGAAAAGAGCGGATAGATCCCACCTCCCATAGCTCCATCGGAGCGGCCTTATATTAAACCCCGGCTTAAGTTTTCGGCAGATAATGGTTCATCGCTTCAGAATCGCTTTCACCATTTCCACCGCCTTATTCCGGTTTTCTTTTTCGTCTTCCCCCAGGTTTACCGTTACCGTAAACGTGACGCCGTCTGCGAAAACGTGCAGTGCCTGTACAGGCGTTTCCCAAAAGGCCATTTCACCCACCCGCGGTACTTCTTCCAGTCTTCTGACCCCGGCGTATTCGCTGATATACCGGGCTTCGGCGATGGCCTCGTCTGCCCCCAGGGTGCTGTCAGCACCCAGCTCATTCACCTTCTTCTGCAGGTCGGCGTTGCTATGGTACTGTGCTTTGAATTCTTCCCTGCTCACGGGCTTCACAAAGGCAATTCCCAGGGAATGGTATTCATCAATGGAATGCCCTCCCGGCAGGCTTACGGTCTTTCCGCCGGGCCAATGGTATTGCACCGAGTGGCTGGAAGGATCGGGAGAATAATTTTCGTAATGCATCCCGATCAGCGCAGCGTCTACTCCCGCCACTTTAGCTACTTCTTCCGGCGAAATAATTTCATGCAGGGCCGTGGCTTTGGCCGCCAGCTCTTCCCCGCTAAACCCGGAAGGTACCTCGGCAGCGGGACTTGTACAACCCGCTAACAACATCAATAAAAATATTTTTTTCATGGCTGTAACTTCACAAATTCCACTCTTCGGTTTTGTGCCTTTTCAGCGGGAGTGGAGTTTTTGTTTAACGGTATACTTTCGCCTTTTCCATCGGTTGTTAACCTGGAATCCGCTATTCCGAACTCTTTGACCAAAGCGGTTTTCACGGAAGCAGCACGGCTTTGTGAAAGTTTAAGGTTGGCATCATCTGCTCCGTCACTGTCGGTGTGCCCCACGATAAGTACATTGCCCTGAGTGGATTGAATAGCATCTGCCGCCTGTTTTAATGTAGCCCAGCTTTCGGGTTTGATGCGTGAAGAATTGACATCGAAATAGATAGCGTTAGTCACAAACTTTCCTTCTGATTTGATTTCCTGAGTAGCGTTAGGTACGTCTCCTGCCACACGGATATTGCTTACATACATTCCGTCGCCCCACATATTGGTAGAAAAGATAAGATTGTACTGCGCTTTCTTAGGAAGTCCGTTCGGAAGATTAAACATTTCTTTTCCGTTGAGATAAAGCATAACGTGCTTACCGTTTCGGAAAATGGCTACACGATTTACTTTACCGGGGTTCCAGCCGGATTTGAAAGTTTTTTCAAACAACACCATCTCCTCCCGGGTGAGATTGGAATTGTATTCTGTTATTGCCGACAAAATTATCACTTCAGTAGTTCCGTGAGGATGAATGTCCAGTCCGATTGCCGGTTCTCCGGGCCAATACATATTGTATTCTTTCCGGTCATCTAATGCAATAAAATTTGCCCTTATGCCGCCCTCGTGTTCATTCATTTTTTCCGGGTCGGCATAGAGGTCAAACTCAAGAGTAAATTGTTCCGGAAGATTTTTAAAGCTGTTCGGGAATACAAATCCTTTGCGCGGCATTTTCAGCCAGTTGCCATTAGATGAGGGGATGGATTTAACACCCGGTCTTTCTACCTCATCGTAAGCGTCGATTTCGTTCAAATACCAGTTTGTATTTCCGGAACCTAATCTTGCCGTTGTGAAATCTTCAAAGAACAGTACATTTTTCCCGGGAACGAATCCGGAACCCTCATATTCCGAAAAATCGGTTTCCTCTCCGGATACAGGTGTTGTTTTTGCCTGGGGTAATTTCGGCGGAGTTTCAGATTCTGCCGGCTCAGATGATGACGGTTCTTTTTTGTTTTTATCTTTCTTTTTGTCTTTCTTTTTAAAAATACTGCCGATTCCCTCTTCCACTTTGTCCAAACCCTTGTCCACGGTGCGGTCTATGCCCCGGTTGGTCCGGTCTTCCGCTTTTCTTTTTGCGGTTTCCTTAGGGTTGATGATCTGCCCGGTCAGCTGAGAGGTGATAAACAATAATACAATCAGGATTTTTGTTCTCATGTTTTTTGCCTTTTTTTGCGATTAGTGTCAGAAAAAAGGAGAAGTAAACATGATGTTTACTTTTTTTATGGGGGAATACTAAAGAATGAACAAACAAATAGCTGCCTTAAAGAACGGAGACCGGAAGGAGATAGAGAAGCTCTATAACCAATATAGAAACGGATTTGTCCTTTTCCTTAGCCGGTACGGTTTGCCGCAGGAAGAGCTGACCGATATTTACCAGGATGCAGTGGTGGCGCTGATAGAAAATGCCCGGAAAGGCCTGATGGATCACCTGGAGGTGGAACTGAAGACCTATTTGTTTGCTATCGGTAAGTTCATGGTTTTTAAGCGTCTCAAAAAGGAGAAAGAGATCAGTGCTGAAGACCTCATCTTTGAATGGTATGATACGGATAACGAAGAAGCAGAGGTATCCCGTTTACGCGAAGCGCTGAACCGTTTAGGCGGGCGGTGCTATGAGCTGCTGAACCTGTTTTACTACGAGGGGAAAAACCTGGATGAGATCCGGGAACTGATGGGCTACGATAAGAAAGACGTGGTGAAAAGCCAGAAATCAAGATGTTTAAAACAACTGAAGGAAATTATAGAGAATGGATAAATCGTGGATTGACCGGTATTTTGAAGGCGATCTGAGCCCGGAAGAGGAGCAGGCGCTGCTGGAAAAAGTGGCGCAGGACCCGGAGCTTCGCCAGGAGTGGGAATACCAGCAGGCGGTAAAGAAGGCCATACACCGGAAAGAGCGGGAAGAGCTGAAGAGTTTCCTGCAGGGGGCGGAGGCACGCCGGGGCCGGGGAAAAATACGGCTTTGGGCAGGTGCAGCGGCGTCGGTTATACTGCTTACCGGCATTGGGTTTTATTTTTTGAGGGATAACAGTACTGCGCTGGCTCAGGCGTATTTTCATCCTTTACCCAATATGGTAAGCCCGGTAGTGAGGAGTGCAGACCCGGATACCGGAGAAGTTTCGGGGGCTTTCCGGGCTTATGAAGAGGAAAACTATGCCGATGCAGTAAGTGAATTTAAAAAGCTGGGTGAAAAGCCTTATGCGGCTCTTTATGAAGGGATCAGCTACCTGGCGCTTGACAGCACGGTGGCGGCACAGCGTACCCTGAGCCGTTTTTCTGCTACAGACGCTGAGCTTCCGCTGGAAACTTACCGGAAATGGTACCTGGGCATTGCCTGCCTGAAAAACGGGGAAAAGGAAAAGGCGAAAGCACTTTTCAGGGAGCTGGCGGCTGATGATAACCCCGTTCGGGAAAAGGCAGCCGAGCTGCTGGATAAGATCAGGTAACCTATTTCCGCCGCACAAAGAAAAAGAGCAGCCCTGCAGCTATCAATCCAGCGGTTATAAGCGGAAGATAAGCAGGGAAGCTGCGCATACGAAGCGGTGCGGTGTCACCGGTAAGGATAAAACCGGCCCAGTAATAAGGATGGGTTTTCATGGGGTATTTTTCCACGAAAGCCTGCTTGGACCGCATCAGCGCCTCATCTTTGGGCTTGCCCAGTGAAAGGTATTCGTAAAACAGGGTCATCAGCTCAGCGCTTTCCTTATCCGGCACCTGCCACAGGCTGGCTACCGACGAGCGTACTCCGGCATAGGTGAGGGCCCGCGCCAGGCTCATAACGCCTTCACCGCTCAGGTATTTTCCCAGGCCTGTATTGCAGGCGCTCAGCACCACCATCTCCGAAGGGAAATTCAAAGCGTAAAGTTCGTGAAAATACAATTTTTTGCTGTCAGCGAAAATCAGGCTCGACTGCTCATAATCTTCCTCATCCATTTCCGAATGCATGGCCAGGTGGTGCACTCTGAACTTTCCCAGCGATTTTAAAAAGGCTGTTTTGCTGGCTTCCCGTCCTTTATAAAGGGTGGTTTTACCGATATGCTCCCGGATATTTTTCAGTTCATGAACGGAGTACCGAAGCATTCCGTTACCCGTGTCTGCGGGAGAGTAGGAGGGAACAAAACCGGCGAGATTTCCGCTTACCTGCCGGAAACGGGACGGGTCGCGGTTCAGCAGCATATTTCTGAAACTGAAGCCGTACGATACAGGCCGGGAATTGCGAAGCAGGATCTCGAATGGAAGGTAGCTGAGAAATCCTTCGGAAATAAAAATGACAGAACGGTATTTATCCGTTTCCAAAGGATCCATCAGCATGTTTTGTAAATTATTCTGAAGCACAACCGGGGTTTGCCGGATACGACGCAAACCATCCAGATAGAGTTCGGTCATATTTTTGAGGTCATGAATATCTCCCAGGGTTTTAAGCGTAATCTTATCGCGGGTGATCACATGACCGTAAACCCGTTTTTCACCGGTAGTGTATTTGATCACGGCCTCGCCCGGTTTCAACAGATGCTGAATTTCCCGGATATCAAAAGCGGAAACACTCATGCCCGAATATTCCCTGGATATTCCCGAAAGCTTTTTCTCTATGGCGGCCAGCTGTGCATCGATTTCCAGGATTTCCCTCTGATGCTTTGCTTCGGATTCATAGGTGCGATCCAGCAGATTCCGCTGAAGCTGAAGCCTGTTTTTTTGCTCGATCTCTTCTTTCGGAAGATTCAGGTTTTGCAGGTATTTCGATGAAAACCGGCTCCATAAATGGGCATTGCTGATGGTTTCTACCTGGTTCAGGTCGCGGATGATCTCTTCCTCCGTTAACGATACCGGGGAATGAAAAAGCCCGTCTTCCATCTGGTCCAGCAACTGGCCCAGCTGATTATTGTAAATCCCGTTCTGATAGTATTTTTCAAAGACCTGGCCGGCCAGGTGAAAAAAAAGCCGGGCCATCTGCCGGTCTTCCGTTTTTTGACCGTTGTATTGATAAATATTCTGGTAGGTCCACGCTGAATGAATGAGAAGATTAAGAAAGATGGCATTGATATGTTGCGGATATCCGGCCAGGTCGGCTTTCCGGATATCCGTATCTTCCCCCAATATTTCCCGATAGATTTTGTCCAGGTTCTTTTTTGCTTCTTCGGGCTTCCCGAGGCGTGAGAGTAGCTCAGCTTTCAGGGCCATCAGGGTTTGCAGGCTTTTTGAGCCCGGTGAAAAATCAAAAACGGCCAGGCACAGATCCACATTTTTAAGTGCTTCGGCATTATGGCCTGCATCATAGTGAGTGAGAGCCAGGGCCGCATATTTCTTCATCTTATTATAATCTCCCTGTTCTGCCTTGTCTACGAGGGCCGCATAGTAAAGGGCCAGGTCTGTCTTGCCCACCTTACGGAAGGTGTATTGTACCTGTTCATAGCCTGCGCTTAATATTCCTTTATTGTTTTCGGACCATTTCAAAGGAGCCTTCCTGAAAAAGTCTTCCATCAGCCGGAGATGTTCTTTCATTCCGGCTTCGTCTTTCTTAAATCCGTAAAAACGCAGGTTACTTAAGCGGTAAAGAGCCTCGGCATGAATATCTTCATATGGTTTGTCGATAAAATACTTCTTTTTTTCAGCAAGAAAGCGTGTCATATAGCTAACGTAGCTCCGGTGAACTTCGGTGGCGAGCTTCTCGTCTCCGTATTCCATAATATAAAAGAGGAGGTTATTGTGCGTAGTACTGATGATGGAGAAATCCTGCGGATAATTCCGGATAAACAGCTTCAGGGCTCTGTCACCGAATTCAATGGTTTTATTTCTCAGGCCGGCTTCATCGTAGGCATATGCCAGGTCGGAAAGCGTGAGCCCGGCCATGTAATGCTGTGTATAACCGGAAGCTTCAAAATCAGCCAGGGCTTGCTCAAAATGCCGGATGGCCGCCAGCTGATCACCCAGTATAGCGTAATTCTGCCCCAGGGCCAGTTCGGTTAAAGCCGTATACAGGCTTCCCCGGTTTACGGGAATATTTTTTAAAGCCTTAATGGCTTTTTCACTATCTCCCTCTTCCTGCAGGGAAAGGGCCAGTCCTTTGCTTTTCCAGAAGCGCTGACCGGGAGTCTTGGCCGGCAGGCTGTTAAAAATACGATTGGCCCGGGCAAATTCTTTTTTCAGAACAAATACATGGGCACGGGCCAGGTCCGGGTCAAATCCTGTTTCCTTCCATTTCAGCCTTACCTGTAATTCCCTTTCGAATTTTCCTAAAAGGCGGAGGCTGTCGGCTTCAGGAGACAGAGCGGCCAGGGCCGTGTGAGCAAACAGGAAAATCCACAGGAAGAGGATACGAAGCATACAAATAGGTCAGGGTTTCCGCGTGTAAGAACGTATAAAAATAATAAATTTGTGCGATTTCTGCTTCTGCAGAATAATAAAAAGCGAAGGAAATGCGGGTCTGATGATTTAAAGTATTAATTTGGAGGAACTATTTAAGATATAAACCATGCTGGGATTAAAAATTTTGCTGATCGAAGATGAAGTAAAAACACTCAATCTTATTAAGGAAGGGCTGGAAGAAAATAAGGCGCAGGTGGATATCGCCTACGACGGGAAAATGGGCCTGACCCTGGCAGAGAGAAATGAATACTCCCTGATCATAAGTGATATTATATTGCCTGAAATGAATGGCCTTACGCTATGCAAAACTCTCCGGGAAAACGGGAATAATACACCTATTTTGCTGCTGACGGCGTTGGGAACCACCCAGGATATCATCACCGGCCTGGATGCGGGAGCAGACGACTACCTCAGTAAACCTTTTGAGTTCAGTGAGTTGAAAGCGAGGATTCGGGCACTTACCCGGCGGGGCAATGCCGTCATCCAGAAATCACATGTTCTGAGGGTAGCTGACCTGGAACTGAATGTAGATACCAAGGCGGTACGGCGGGGCGACAAAGAGATCACTCTTACCGCCAAGGAATTCAGCCTCCTGGAGTTTTTTATGAATAATGTAGGCCGGGTGATCTCCAAAGTGGAGCTGGCAGAGAAAATATGGGACATCACGTTTGATACCGGCACCAATGTGATTGAAGTGTACGTAAATTTCCTCCGGAAAAAAATAGATAAGGATTTCGATGTGAAACTGATTCATACGCAGATCGGAATGGGATATGTAATGAAAGTGTAGATCTATGTTAAGCCGCTTCCTTACCCGGTTAAATATCCGGCAGCGACTGACTCTCCAGTTTCTGCTCCTGGTGAGCGTACTGTTTTTATTGTTTTCGCTGGGTATTTACCTGCTCAGCAGGGTATACCTGAATAACCGTTTTTATTCCGGGCTCCAGGAAAGGGCCATCATCACGGCTTCGCTCAAAATTGCTCTCAGTGCTGACCAGAAGGCTATTCAGGATCTGGTGCGCAACAGCGATGAGCGTATGCTGACGGAAGAGATGGTGTCTATTTATGATCCCCAGCGCAAAATGTTTGTTTTTACCACTGATATTCTGAAAGAAAGCTTCCACCGGAGTTTTCTGAACCCGGCTGATACCAGTAAGACGGTCAATAATATCCCGGGGAAGGATTACAAAATCTGCGTGGTAAAAATCAAAGGCTACTGGGTGATTATCAGTGCAAAAGATGTCAATGAAAGGGAAGCGCTCAGTAATCTGCGGGATATCCTCATCATCCTGTGCCTTGCGGCCCTGATATTTATTGCCTATATCAGCTGGTTTATGGCTGACAGGGCCCTTTCTCCCATCTCCAAAATTGCCCGGCAGCTGGACCAGATTTTCCCGAAGAATCTTTCGCGACGGATAGAATACCCTTATACCGAAGATGAGATCGGGTTTATTACCCGCACTATCAACAAACTGTTGCAGCGGGTGGAAACCTCCATGAATACCCAGCGGATGTTTGTAGCCAATATTTCCCATGAGCTGAAAAACCCCCTGACCAAGATATTCACGCAGATAGAGCTGCTGGAGATGAAATATAAGGATCATCCTGAATATTATAACCAGATCATGTCGCTACGGTCAGATACCCTTATGCTGAATCACCTGACCCAGGCGCTGCTGGAGCTGGCCAGTATCAGTTCCAGCGACAGGGAGCTGCCTAAAAAAAATCTTCGTATTGACGAAATACTGATGTCGGCGGTTTCCGAATTTAAGCGCTGGAATCCCGACTCCAGCATCTTGCTGAACCTGGAAGAATTTCCGGAAAAAGAAGAAATGCTTATTTACCCGGTCAATGAGGATGCCATGAAAATTGTTTTCAAGAATTTACTTGACAATGCCTGCAAGTTTTCTGCAGATCAGCAGGCCGAAGTAAAAATTCATTCGGATGCCGGTCTCCTGCAGATTACCGTTTATAATGAAGGGAAGCCCATCCCGCAGGAAGAAATTACGAAAATCCTGCAGCCATTTTTCCGTTCGGACTCTACGGCGAAAGGTAAAAAAGGGCACGGAGTGGGCCTGGCCATCGTAAAACAGATCCTGAGTCTGCATCATATCCGCCTGACTATTGTACCTTCTGATTCAGGCAATGCTTTCGTGCTGACTTTTCAGCGTTGATAAATTTAAGCCAAATTTAATTCGAGATTAATTCCGGTTTAAGGTGGAGGTGTCAACTTTGTGACATCAAACAAAGCAAAAATAAACATCTTAAAAATATGGAAACGACTTCACAGAACAACTCAGGAGCATTAAGAATTGGTTTAATAGTTTTACTGGCAGCTTTGGCGCTGGTAGGTTATTTGTACTTCAACGCGCAGTCTAAGAATAAAGACCTTCAGGGGCTGCTGGATACGAAAGTAGGAGAGTTATCCGATACGAAAGTAAAGCTGGATTCCATTTCGAGGTCATTGGATGCCAAAATTCTGGAAGTAGAGTCGCTGGGAGGAAGTGTTGAAGAACTGGAAAAAATCAAGGCGGAACTGGAAAAAGATATTGCAAGCCTGAAATCATCTTCCAACTTCTCCAGCAAGAAATACAACGATAAGATAGCAGAATACGAGAAATTCCTGGCAGCAAAAGATGAGGAAATCATTAAGCTCAAGGAAGAAAACGGCCTGCTGGCTTCTGAAAACCTGACGCTAAAGACTGAAAAAGAGGAAGTATTGAGCCAGAATGTGATGCTTTCGCAAAGCAGGGACTCACTCACCAATGTAGTGGATGAAGTATCTGTTAAGAATAAAGATCTGCAGGATAAAGTCAATGTGGCAGCAGCTCTGAAAGCAGTTAATGTGGAAGTGGTAGGCCTTACTTCAAAAGGTAAAGAAAAAGACGGTAAAATTAAAAGCAAGAAAGTAGATCAGCTGAAAGTGACTTACAGTCTGCCGTCGAATCCGCTGACTGAAAGAACCAGCAAGGACGTTTACCTGAGAATACTGGATCCTAACGGCGCAGTACTGAACGACATGGGAAGAGGCGGTGTAGTAGACTTTGGAGGAAAAGAGATAGGCTACACCCTGCGTCAGGCGATTCCATACACCAATAATGACCAGGAGGTGGCGATGTACTACCAGAAAGGTCAGGAGTTCAACTCAGGAGTTTATTCGGTAGAGCTGTACTCTGAAGGCTTTAAAATAGGAACAGGAAACTTCCAGATAAAATAAAAACTGTCAGGAGGTTACGAAAGATAACATATCATAATGGTTTATAGGGTTCTATCAGATTCCTGCATTGAATTTCGATGCAGGAATTTTTCTTTATAATGATTCTAAACTTTTAGCCTGTTCCCGGAACAATATGCGGGGTGAAAATCGTTATTATCGAAAAGTGATCAGCACATCTGAAACACAATAAATAGCAAAGTCAAAACTAAACATCTTATGGAGACAGCAATTACAATAGATTTAAGCCTGCCGGTAGACAGGGTGGAGAATATAACCCGGGAGGAGTTTCAGGAGAAATACATGATTCCCCAAAAGCCGGTGATCATCAAACATATGTACGGCAAAGACGCCCAGGTATATCAATGGTCGTTTGATTATTTTGCCGAAGAGCTCGGACACATAGAGGTGGGGGTATTTGATGATGAGTCGGAGGAACGGAAAGATGACCGCTCTTACAAAAGTGCGGGTAAGAAAATGAAGTTCCGGGAATACCTGGACCTGATCCAGGAAAGGCCTACCACCAAGCGCCTTTTTCTCTTTAATGTATTTAAGCACAAAAAAGAGCTGCATAACCATTTTAAGTTTCCCAAAATTGCCGACAAAGTAGTGGAATTTCTGCCACTGGCCTTTTTCGGAGGCCAGGGAGCCATTACCCGTATTCACCGCGATATGGATAACAGCTGCGTTTTCCTGACCGAGCTGGTGGGCAGAAAGCGGGTGGTGATGTTTGCACCGGAATACTCCAAAAAATTATACCAGTATCCTTTCTCTACGCATACCTCTATTGATGTTAATAACCCGGATTTTGAGAAATACCCGGAGCTGGCCAATGTGAAGGGCTACGACTGTGAGATCGGACCCGGTGACACCGTTTTCATGCCGGCGGGTTACTGGCACCATATTGAGTATAATACTGCCGGACTGGGTTTTGCGGTACGCTCACTGAGCCCGCACGTATCTGACCGCCTGGTAGGTTTCTGGCAGGTGGGAATTATGACTCACCTGGATGAAATCTTCAACAAGATGCTGGGAGATAAGTGGTTTAACTGGAAGAAGAAGGCAGCTGCCAGACGGGCATTGCAGTAACAGAATAAAAAAACCGGAGGCCTGTAATAAATTTCAAGAATTTTTCTTGATAAAACAGGACAAATCCGATGTATTCCCATATTTCTACAGATTTTATTCTGTATATTTGGATTTTACCTAACTAAATAACGAAATATGGCATTGCAGGAAGAACTGGAGAAAGAAGGACTATGGCTTTTCAGGTTCAGAAGTTTTCTCCCTGTTATTATTTTACTTGTAGCAATGGGAGCTCATTATCTCAGGGAAAGAGCCACTGCTGAAGACGAGCCTTATGAACTTTATTATGACTTTATTTGCCTGGCAGTAAGTATTTTCGGGCTGATCATCCGGATTTATACCGTAGGTCATACGCCTAAAAATACCTCAGGAAGAAACACGGCTGAAGGACAGGTGGCCGATACACTGAACACCACGGGCATTTACAGCCTGGTGCGGCATCCGCTGTACCTGGGTAACTTCTTTATGTGGCTGGGGCCGGCCATGCTGGTGCAGAATGTGTGGTTTATTGTGGCCTTTATTTTGTTTTACTGGCTGTATTATGAGCGTATTATGTATGCGGAAGAGCAGTTCCTGAGAAGGAAATTCGGGCAGACGTATGTGGAATGGGCAGAGAAAACGCCCCCTTTTATCCCTAAGATTTCAGGATTTTGTACCAGTAATATGGTGTTTAGCTGGAAGAAGGTGCTGAAAAAGGAGAAAAACGGGCTGCTGGCTGTTTTTGTAATCTTTATGCTTTTCAATATTATCGGAGAAGCGGGAGAGAGAAGGGCTGAATACAATATGTTTTTTATTTATGGTACAGCCGTTTCTCTGTCCCTCTATCTGATCCTCAAATATTTAAAAAAATATACCCGGGTGCTGGATGAAGCAGGCCGGTGAGCGGCTTCATGCCTGTGTTTCCAGGTATTTATGATAGACCAGCAGGGCGGCGGCCAGGTCTTCCACCGCCAGTCCGGCTGATTTAAACAGGGTGATCTCCTCACCGGTTTCCCGACCGGGGTGAGCGCCTCGTATCAGTTCTGCCAGGTCGGCTTTTACATCCTTTTCCGAGATAATGCCTTCTGCTATAGGCAGGGCCAGTTCGCCGGTTTCATGCAGGGCACCCATGCGGGAGTCTACAAAAATGCTGCTTTTCCGGATGGCATCATTGTCGGTTTCGCGGGTATCCGGCTTATGTGAGCCGATCATATCCAGGTGTGTTCCGGGCTTTATCCATTCTCCCCGGATGATAGGGGTAGCTGAAAGGGTAGCGCAGGAGATCACATCCGCTTCTCTGGCAGCGGTTTCCAGGTCTGTTACCGCTTCTGCCGGTATACCTTCCTGCGCCAGAGACTCCACCAGTTGCTGCATTTTGGAGGCATTCCGGGCCCATATACTGATTTTCTTAAAATTTCTGACCACGCTGTGGGCCTGAACCAGGTGCCGGGCTACTTTGCCGCTTCCGGCTACCAGCAGGTGCTCTGCGTTTTTGCGGGAGAGGAAAGAGGAGGCCAGGGCAGAGGTGCAGGCGGTTCTGCGGGCCGTGATTTCGGCCGCATTCATGATGGCCAGGGGCTCTCCCGTAACGGTATCACTTAAAGTATACCGGGCAAAGATAGAGGGCATGCCCCGGTCGGCATTTCCCGGCGCCACCGTTACCTGCTTTATTCCCATGTATTGGTCGTTCCAGACCGGCATGAGAATCAGCGTATTTTCTTTTCCTTCGGTGGTTTTATAAAAATGGTGGTGCCGGAGCGGCATGGTGTAATCTGACCGGAAGATGGCGCGCAGGGCTTCGATCAGTTCGGCATAGCCAAGGTTTCCGGTGATCTGTTCGTCTGGAATAATCAGCATAAATAATGATTTAAATTCCAAAGATCGGGAAAAAAGGGGAAACGGGACGGGTGTTTTTTAACGGAAAGTGTGCGGAAGTTGACGGGGATGAGATGATATACCACCGTGCCCTTCGACAAGCCGGGCCGCGTAGGCTCAGGGTGACAGTGGCAGACTTTGTTAGCATATAACGTCGCCACTGTCACCCTGAGCCTACGCGGCCCGGCTTGTCGAAGTCCGCGCACTTTCATCTCACTATTTCAACCACCTCATATCCCCGATTCCCTGGAACTTCAGCTCTTCATGACTCACTTTGAAGTTTCCTTCACCGGCATTGGCATAGCCCGGATCATAGGCGGTATGCGTTCCGCTGGCGTCATTTTTAGCATTTGACTGCGTGCTGCCGGTGAAGTTAGGCGCATTGAAATAATTGTTTTTATCGAACTTCACAATGTTGGTAGACGCCTGGTTGGTATAATATCCCAATGTATTTGACAGGATGTTTTTCTCAAAAGAAATCTCATGGCTGGCCAGGCGGATATACAGGATACGCCGGTTGTTACCGTTCGAAACATTATTAAACGTATTATTCCGGATGGTAATCATGCTTTTGACATCGGGGAAATTCGTGGAGCCGCCGGCATCCATCCGGAAGAAATCGCGGGCCAGAGCACTGTTATAGGCCGTATTATTGATGAAATCAAACTTACGGGCCAGTCCGTTCCGGAAATCAATAAAGTCGCCGCCGTTACATTCTATGTTAGAATAAAGGGTGTTGGTGACAGATACGCCTTCAATCAGCGTGGCTGTGTTGACATACAGGGTTCCTTTGGTATAATTAGTGATGTTACACCCGTCGATAACCAGGTTTTTGAAGGTACCTGCGGCATAGATAATGGTCTGGTTTCCATCCGGTGAGCCTGTTCCGTCCAGGGTCAGGTCTTTCAGCTCCAGTCCGGCACCCTCGCTTACCCGGAAGATCGTCCCCTTCAGCACGGGCTTATCATTAGGCCGGGCCCCCTTAATGGAAACAGAACGGGTAATGGTAATGTCTCCCGACGTATAGGTTCCCGGCATTAAGCCAAAAACATCCCCTTCTTTTGCGTTCTGGAAGAGGGTGGTGATATCATCGCCCGGTGAGACCACAATGGCACCGCCCAGGTCAATGAGCGTGGTGAAGCTTACCGTACCCCGTGTGCCGTTGCCCCGCATCAGTTTCGCGGTATAGGTGGTTTCCCCTTCCAGCCCGGTAATGGTAGCAGCTCCGGCGGCCATTTCGGCGGCCGTTACGGTATGCTCCAGGTTACCCGGTGTGAGTACGATCTTATCAGCAGCCTGCCCGGCCGGCCAGCGGAGGGTAACTTCGGTGGCTTTCAGGTCATCGGGATTTACCTGATGGAACAGCTGCTCTGCCTGGGTGATGACATTGACGCTCACCCATTTGGAGTCTGTGATATTTTCTCCTACTGCTTTTACCTGTACCGTGTATTGGGTTTCTCCGTTCAGGTTGGCCACCGTATAAGGCAGGTCTTCCAGGGTAATGCCGTCAAAGCTCAGTGCCGGGTTACCGGAGGCTTGTGCTCCTTCAAACAGCTGCACGGCGTAAGAACGGGCCTGCCGTACTTCTGCCCATGTTAAACGCACAGAGGTCTGGTTAACGATCCGGGCTTCTACAGCTGTGGGAGAGAAGAGCCGGCTGACATTCAGCTCAGTGATCTCATCGGCCAGCTTATCTTCACAGGCCTGAAAAGCCAGGGCCGCACTTAAGATATAAATGAATAATTTGTTCCTTTTCATATTGTATAAATTTTAGCTGTTAGCCTTTAGCTATTAGCTATTAGCTGTTAGATTTATTCATCAGTGGTTTGTGTTCTAACTTCTAATATCTAATAGCTCATAGCTTTTAATTAAAATTATAACCGTCATTCGTCAGTTTGCCGTTACTGGTATCCAGGAAAACCTGCCAGATAGGCCAGAATTGCTGCTGGTCGGGGTTCCGGAGGTACAGGGCGTCCCAGTATTTCACCGCATCGCTGGAGGCGCTGAGGGTCCAGGTTTTATTGTATTCATAGCCCAGTGAAGCGCCTATGGCATCCGTATCGCCGAAATTGAGGCCGTAGATGACCGCCGTTTCGCCGTCAGAAGCGGTAGTATAATAGATTTTAGCCGGCAGGGCGGCATATTTTCCTTCGCGGTTGTCCAGTTGCTGCAGTTTGATCCTGGTTTCGGCCAGCTTGGAGCTCAGCAGGTTCCAGCGGATCAGGTCGGCTTTTCTCAGCATTTCGCCGGTAAATTCCAATGCCCTTTCGTCTACTATGGCATTAAAGAAGGCTTCTTTGCTTGCCGTGGCTTTCTGCATGAACTCAGCCACTTTTTGTGGCTGTTCCGGGAAGGCCCGGTCGCGGATCATCTTCAGGTAAGGTGCGGCGGCGGCGGGGCCGTCGAGCTCATTAATGGCTTCGGCAGCCATCAGGATCACGTCGGCATAGCGCATGTACATCCAGTTCAGGCCGTCGTCATTGGTAGAGGTCACCCTCCGGTTCAGCCATTCGTAGCGGTATTTTCCGAAGTACCAGCCTCCCAGGCTGTTGGGCTCCTGGCGCACGCCTTTCGGAGAAGTAGCGCTGGCAACCCATTTGTAGGGTACGCAGGTGACATCGCGGCGCACATCGTCTTTGTCATACTCATAGTACATGACGGGATTGGGCCCATTGGTGCCGCCCCGGTTCTGTCCGGTGTACTCGCTCACCACGTCATGCTTTACGCCGAGGTCAAAGATCACCCGGCCGCGGCCTTCGCTGAAGGGAATTTCCCAGAGTGATTCCAGCCCGGCGCGGTTGGTTTCTGCTGCAAAGGTCCGGAATACTTCTTCAAAACCCAGCAGGCGGGCCGTACCACTGTTGATGATATCCAGGCACTCCTGTCTGGCAATGGCATACATTTTTTCCGGGGCCAGGTCGGGATCGGTGCTTCTTCTGACGGTTCCGTCGTTGCGTTGCCCGTATCCGCCCGCTGCCAGCGCCAGCCGGGCGCGGAGGCCCTTGGCAAAGGCTTTGTTTACCCGTTCTACCGACTGCGTAACGGCTGTTTCATTGGGCCAGGCCAGGAGCCCGGCGGCCTCTTCCAGGTCGGTCAGCAGTTGTTTGTAAATCACATCCCGGTCCGCCCGTTCCATGTAAACCGTTTCGGAATTCACGGGCTCAAAACGGGCGGGCACATCGCCCCATCCCTTCAGGAGATCGCTGTAAACCACGGCGCGTAAGGTAAGCATCTCACCCAGGAGCTGGCCCAGCTCTTTGTTTTGCTGAACATTTCCATAGGTTTTCAGTCCGCGGATGGCCAGGTTGGCCCGCTCAATCCCTTCGTAAAACTTAGCCCAGGCATTGTTATCGGTATTCATCTGGGAGTTATTTACGTTGGTATTGTAGTTAGAGAGCCGCGACTGCTCCGAAGTGGTGTTTTTTACGGAGTTGTACACTTCGGTGTCGGTGTTCAGGCCGTAGAATACCAGGTACCGGCCCCGGTACGAATTGGTTTCGGCAAAAGACTGGATTACCCCGGCAATAGCCCCCTCTGCCAGGCTGGGGGTGGAAAAGATCACCGACTCATCCAGGGAAGACTTCGTAGGAGCTTCCAGGATATCCCTGCAGCCGTTCAGACCGGCGGCAAGGGTTAGTATTAATGCGATTGAGAATATTCGTTTCATCTGTATATTTTTTAGCTGTTAGCTATTAGCTATTAGCGGTTAGATTTATGTATGATTTGATTTCTAACATCTAATTACTAATAGCTTATTAAAAGTTCAGGTTTAACCCTACCACAAACAATTTGCTTTTCGGATAAGCCGAATAGTCTACCCCCGGCGTGAGCTGCGTTCTTCTGCGGGTGGATACCTCCGGGTCAAACCCGGAGTAATGGGTCAGCAGCCACAGGTTATAACCGGTGGCGTAGAGGCGTACTTTTTCTATTTTCGCTTTGCCTGTGAGGCTGACAGGCAGGGTATAGCCTAAGGTTAAGGTGTTGAGCCTCAGGAATGAGCCGTCTTCCACGGCCCAGTCGCTGAATACAAATCGGTTCATGTACGGCGACCACAGCGTGGTGTTCCGGTTCATGGCTTCCAGTTCTGCCGGATCATTGCTGATGGTACCGTCAGGGGTAAGGTTGGTCCACCGGTTGCCGCCGGCCATCAGGTCAATCATGTTCCGCGAATGGTATTTACTGGTAGAAGTATATTCTACCTTATTGGCATTATAAATGTCGTTTCCATAGCTCCAGTTGAAAATGGCTGCCAGGTCAAAATCCCTGAAACGTCCGCTCAGGTTGAACCCGCCGGTATGTTTCGGGTTGGCATTCCCGATCACCGTACGGTCGGAAACGTTCACTACATTATCGCCTTCGGTAATGTTTTTCAGCTTCATGCTTCCCGGCCGGATGGTTCCTATTACGGAAGAAGCATCCGGAACGCCGTCTTTCAGCACCCAGCGGCCGGTAGCCGCATCATAACCGGAGAAGTCGGAAACTTCATACCGGCCGTCACTGAGGTAGCCGTACATTTCTCCTACCGAGCCACCGGTAGCTATCCAGTAATCGGCACCGATCTCGGTAGAGGCCCAGCCGGATTCACCGTAGAAGTTTTCCATGAGCCCGAGCGACATGATCTTATTGCGGTTAAAGCTGATGTTGGCACCGATGTTCAGTTCAAAGTCTTTCTTTTTAACTGCCAGGCCGTTTACGGTAAATTCAATACCGCGGTTACGGGTTTCGCCCATGTTGCGGTACTGGTTGTCGTAGCCGGTTCCCGGTGTAGGGAAGAGAATGAGAAGGTCTTTGGTAGAGTTCACGTAGGCATCAATGGTACCGGTCAGGCGGTCATTCAGGGTGGCAAAATCGATACCGATGTTCCGGGTAATGGTGGTTTCCCATTTGAGGTCGGGGTTAGCCATGGTTTTGGAAGCCGCCCAGAAGCTGTTGAACCCGTTCACCCAGGTGGTGGTGCTTACGTTAAAGGTCTGGGCCATTTGTCCGGCCGGAATATTGTTGTTTCCTGCCGTACCGTAGCTCACCCGCAGCTTCAGATCATCCAGCCAGCCGGCGGCAGACTCCATGAAAGGCTCTGCCGATACCCGCCATGCCGCCGCTACGGAAGGGAAATACCCCCAGCGGTTGCCTTCTGAAAATTTCGAAGAGCCATCGGCCCGGAAAGTAGCGCTCAGCAGGTATTTGCTTTGATAATCATAATTGGCTCTCCCGAAGAAAGAGAACAGCTTTTCATCAGGATTCAGGTAGTTTTCCACCGAGTTGGCCTTTCCCTGTGACGACAGCTTGGCGGCATCATCAAAGGTGAAAGTCCGGGGAAAACCGTGTACGATAGAAGTGAAGACTTCACGGGTGGTCAGGATAAACTCCTGGCCTGCCAGCAGGTTCAGCTTATGGCCATGGCCCAGGTGACGGTTAAAGTCATAGCTCAGGGTATTCGTATTTCGCAGGGACTGGCGGGCCTGTTTTTCAAAGGAAATGGCAGGCAGACCCTGGTTTTCAGCCGAAGGTACGTTATTGACGTAATAGGTAGTGGTACCGTAGAAACGGTTATCGGTATTGCGGTAGTCGTCCAGGCCGCCTTCTACTTTCAGCGTCATGGCCGGCAGCACGTTCCAGGCAATGCTTCCGTTCAGGTTGTAATTTTTCCGGCGCTGATAACGGTCGTTATCCCTGAGTGACTGGATGGGGCTGAAGAGGTTAAAGCCTTCATCGGTATCATCTGAGCTGGTCAGGCCGGGTACGGGCACAGGCGGGTAGATCATGGCAAACTTCAGGCGGGAGTCGGCCGAAGAAAAGGCGTTCTGCTCATTGGTGCCGCCGCCTTCTATGCGGGTGTCTGAATAGCGCAGGGAAAGATCAAGCACCACATTTTTATAAGGGCGGTTATTGATCCGGAAAGTCAGGTTATCGCGCTGAAACCCGGAAAGCTGCATAATGGCTTTGTCCTGTATATTATTATAGCTGACGGTATAGCGGGTCTTTTCGCTGCCCCCGTTCACACTGAGGTTGTTATTAAACATATAGCCGGTACGGCCAAAGGTCTGCTCCTGCCAGTTGTTAGGGGGCACCTCCCGGTAGAGGTCCATGTCCTGGAAGTTCCCGAAATACCGGGTGTAGGTTTCGGGGCTGTTGTCCAGCAGTGCCCTTTCGTACTGCCAGAGAGCATAGTCGTACGGGTCCAGTACGTCCAGCTGCTTAGCCAGCTCCCGGAATCCGCCGTAGCTGTTCAGGCTCACGCTTACCTTTCCGGCCTTACCGCTCTTGGTATTGATGATGATAACGCCGTTAGCCCCCCGGGCTCCGTAAATGGCCGTGGAAGAGGCGTCTTTGAGTACGTCGATCGATTCAATATCGGCAGGTGCGATATCAGAAATAGAGGCCACCGGAAAACCGTCTACAATGAACAGGGGCGTATTATCACCGGTGATAGAGCCGCCACCGCGCACCCGGATCCGCATTTCGGCATCCGGTGAACCTTCGGTAGTGGAGATCTGCACCCCGGCCAGGCGGCCGGCAATGGCCTCCATGGCAGAGGCTACCGGGATGGTAGCGAGCTTGTCGCTGCCGATAGAGGCTACCGAGCCCGTCAGGTCTTTCTTCCGCACACTTCCGTAACCGATAGACACCACTACTTCTTCCAGGGTGTTTTCGTCGTTTTCCAGGGTTACATTAATTACCGTACGACCATTCACGGCCACTTCCTGTGTTTTCATCCCCAGGAAAGAAAAGAGGAGGACGGCTTCGGAAGAAGCCGCAATCTCATACCGGCCGTCAGCATCGGAGGCGGTGGCTGCCGTTCCTCCTTTTACCCTGACGGTCACTCCGGGGAGGGTTTCGTTGTCGGTGCCCGTCACCGTTCCGGTGACCCTCGACTGGGAAAACCCGGAGTAGGAAAAGAATACCGCAAACAGCAAAAGCCACTGCGACACCGGGTTTTTAAAGGAGATAAATTTACTCATACATTTAAGGTTAAATTATTTTATAAAGAGGGGGGAGTCCAGTCCCCGAAAATTTTTGCCAGGGTATATTCAGCCGCCTGTTCAGCGGTCAGCGTGCGGGCCCAGGGAACCCTGTGGGCGGGGTTACTGCCGGCGCCGGTATTATTAAATTCAGCGTAGTATGCTGTTTTTTCATTGGCCGGGTTTCTCCAGTTGTCCCAGCCTTCTTTCCGGATCACCGCACCCAGCTCAGAATCCAGGAAGGCCACCCGGGAGAAGGGCCTCCAGGGCCGGCCCAGGAAATGGGTTTCCGTACCTTCTCCCGTTATTCTGCAGTTTTTGAAAACATAACCGTAAGGCCGCCATTGATGGGTAGAGGCGGCTGTGATATAGCCCTTTCCCTTACAATGGATGATGCAATTCTCAAAAACGGCAATGGAAGGGCCGAAAATGAAATCTACCGTGCCTTCAATATAGCAGTTTTTATAGTATTGGCGGCTGTCTATGCCAAACGTATACAGGGTATCCTGGAAGCCCAGGAACCGGCAGTTTTCAAAAACGGCTTTATCGCTTTTGATCCAGAGGGCTACTGCCTGCCCTACCGGCCCGGCCGTGTTTTGGAACGTAATATTTTTGGCTGAAAAACCCTCTCCGAAGGCATAAAACGAGGCGGAACCGGTGGTGCCCACCTCTTCTCCGAACCTGTTTTTCTTTGTAGCAAAATCATCAAAGGTCAGGAGGGTGTTTTCCGCGTTTTCGCCGATCAGCGTTACATTGGCCTTGGATTCTGCCAGCACGATCTTCTCTTTGTAAACACCCGCTTTAATGAAGATGGTAGTGGTATTTTTCCGGAAATCAGGTACGGCATGAAGGGCCTCCTGCACCGTTCTGAACTGCCCGGAGCCGTCAGCGGCGACCACGAAGTCGTACTTTTGTGCCAGGGCCTGCCCGGTAAAAAATACCAGGATAAAACTGATCAGATATCCCATTTTTGCTTCCATTCCGGATACTCTTTGGTTAAAAGTTTTGAAGCATAGTCTCCGTAAAAGGAGTAACCCACTCTTCTTTCTGTTTCTATATCTTTGAGGTCTGTCTTAGGCTGGCTGTCGCGCCCGGTAAAGAAAGGCCGGTTGGTTTCCAGGTCATAAAACCGGGCCCAGATCACTTTCCCGGGGGACGGGAACACGATGCGGTCAATGGCTTTCCCGTTCTCATCCCGAACCAGGCGGGTATCCATGTCCTGTATTTTCACCTTTTCAAACCAGGCCACTGCGGCATTTACAGCCTTCCTTATTTCCGGAGCCGGGTTCTCCATATGCATCAGGAAACGCACAATGCCCACACTTTCCGAACCGCTCAGTGACGGAAGCTCAAAGGCGCGGGCCCTGGCCGGCAGAAATGTATCGCGATCATGCTGGGCACACCACACGGTGAGCGTTCCGTTTTGTACATACTGGCATTTCAGGATACATTGAACTGCCCGGTCAATGGCATGTTGTGCTGCCTGCGCCCGGTCAGCACGGAGAGCGGCAAACCCGCCCTGCCTGCCGGCTACTTTCCGCATCACTTCCAGCACGCTTACCATGGCATTGTCATTAAAGGTGATGTGCTTGCGGTAACCGGTGGTGTCGGGGAAAAACTGGCCCCAGCCGCCAGACGGATACTGGGCTTTCAGCAGGTAATCCACACCGCTTTCTACCGCTGCCAGGTATCTCTTTTTCCCGGTTTTTGTATAGGCTCCTGCCAGGTAAGTGATCTCTCTTACAGTGGCCTGGTCATCTATGGTGGTGTCGGTCTTCCTTTTATCTTTTTGTATTTTGTTTTTTTGTTCCGGCGTCAGCTCTTTCCGGTAATCAATGGGATCTCCGCCCGGCTGAGGCCAGCCGCCGTTCTCCCGCTGATAAACCAGCATTCTTTCTGCCATGGCATCGGTTTTTTCCTGCCCGGGCACCCCGGTGGCCGGCACTCCGGTGGCCGGCACCCCGGCATCGCCGGTTGCTCTGAATAGTACAATAAACAGGTATAGCAGAGGTATATTCATCTGGCTTTGATTGATGCTTTTGCATGGGCAAGATTGCTTTAGTAAGTTGAAATAAACAAAGAATTTATTGGTTTTTTTTACGGTAACGTTATCGGTAACGTTGCCGATTTAATAACGAAAGGGTGAAAAACGAATAATATTCCCCGGGAACGGGTTTGGACGAGAAAATCAACGAGAACAGGGTATAAGGAATAATTACTTTTATATATTGGAATAGTACAATTTGTGGGTATTTTCGGAAACGTTACCGGAATTATTTTGCAGGTTTTGTTCTTTTATTCCCATATTTTCTTTCTATTATTAAATTCGAAATGGGCGAGCACCCCGGACTGCGTCCGGGGGTGAAGCAAGTGGCATTCTTAACAGAATGCTCCTGGTTTTAATCACCCGGAAATACTTTTGTATATGAAAAAAAACATACTGATTTGTCTTCTGATAGTGCAGACGCTGGCAGCCCAGAAGCCCTACTCGGTTCAGATGGCCGATTCTTTTATGAAGGCCCATCCTGATTCCATCCGGGTGTCTGAAACCAAGCCGGCCCGCTGGGATTATGAGCAGGGGCTTATGCTCAAAGCCCTGGAGAAAGTATGGGTAAAAACCGGTGATGCCCGCTATTTCAATTATATCAAAAAGGAGATTGACCTGTATGTAAAAGAAGACGGCAGCATTGCTACCTATAAATATGATGATTTCAATATTGACAATATTCCCCCGGGAAGGTTGCTGCTGATGCTCTGCCAGCAATCCCTGCCGGGTAAGGAGAAATATAAAAAAGCGGCTGATCTTCTCTGGAAACAATTGGAAAACCAGCCCAGAACAAAGGAGGGTGGCTACTGGCACAAAAAGCGTTACCCCTACCAGATGTGGCTGGACGGCCTTTTTATGGGCGAGCCTTTTGCGGCCGAATATAGTAAGATCTTTAACCGGCCGGAGCACTTTGACGATATATTCAGGCAGTTTGAGCTGATTGAAAAATATGCCACCGATGCTAAAACCGGGCTGATCTACCATGCCTATGATGAAAGCCGGGAGCAGGCATGGGCCGATAAAAAAACGGGGGTGTCTCCCCATTTCTGGGGCAGGGCCATGGGGTGGTATGCCATGGCCCTCGTAGACGTGCTCGATGATTTCCCCGAAGACCACCCGAAAAGAAAAGAGCTGATCGGGTATGTACAGCGGCTGGCTCCGGTGATCACCCGTTACCAGGACAGCGCTTCGGGAGTGTGGTACCAGATCCTGGATCTGCCTCAGAGAAAAGGAAACTACCGCGAGGCTTCGGTGTCGTGTATGTTTGTGTACACCCTGGCCAAGGCCGCCCGGAAAGGGTACATCCCTGCCAGGTACCTGGATCATGCCCGGAAGGGATATGACGGGATACGGAAAGAATTTTTGGAACAGGAAAAAGACGGCAGCCTGAGCCTGAACCAGACGGTGAGTGTGGGCGGGCTGGGCGGCAAGCCGTACCGCGACGGCAGCTTTGAGTATTACATCAGTGAACCCATACGTAAGAACGACCTGAAAGGACTGGGGCCTTTCATTTTTGCCAGCCTGGAAATAGAAGCGGCAGAAGAAAGAAAAAATCTGAAGCCCAAAACCGTAGCGCTGGACTATCATTTTAACCGGGAATTCAGAAAAGATCTGAACGGTAATACGGAGCAGTTTCACTATACCTGGGAAGACCGGATGCATTCAGGCTTCTGGATCTGGGGGCAGGAGCTGAATGACCTCGGTGCCCGCACGCAGGCACTCCGGGAAGCCCCCACAGCCCAAAACCTGAAAGAGGTACAGGCCTATATTATTGTGGATCCGGATACACCTAAAGAAACCACTGAACCCCATTACATAGGAGCAGACCATATCAGGGTTATCCGTGACTGGGTGAGAAGCGGTGGAACGCTGGTGCTTCTGGCTAATGACACCTCCAATTGTGAAATTCCGCGTTTTAATCAGCTGGCTAAAGCTTTCGGTGTACAGTTTACGGGCAAAAACATTAATTTTATCCCGGGAGGAAAAGATTATGAGCTGGCAGCGGTAAATATTGAACCCGGTAATGAGATCTTCAGAAATACCCGGAAAATATACGCCAAGGAGATTGTGACCCTGGAAGTAGTCCCACCGGCCAGGGCACTGGTGAAGAAAGGAGGGGAGGTGGTGATGGCGGTTTCCCGTTATGGCAGGGGCCGGGTGTTTGTGATCGGGGATCCCTGGCTGTATAATGAATATGTAGACGGCCGGATCATCGGCCCTGAATTTCAGAATAAGGAGGCGCTGCGTGATCTGAGCCGCTGGATTTTGAAATAATATAAAGCAATCAATTAAATATCAAGTCAATGAAATTAATTCTAACCTTTATCGCCTTGTTTATGAATGTAGCCGATACTCCGCAGAAAGAAGTGGAAAAAATAACAGAGCAGCTGCGGGTGCTGATGGTCACACCGGATCAGAAAGGCCTGGAAAGTATAGCGCATGAAAAACTTACGTATGGTCATTCCAATGGGAAAGTGGAATCCCGGGAAGAATTTGTACATACACTGGTCAGCGGCCGGTCTGATTTTACCAGGATAGATCTCAAAGACCAGAAAGTCATCGTCACCGGGAATACCGCAGTGGTGAGGCACACCCTGGAGGCAGAGACTTTTGACGGAGGAGTGCCGGGGAAGATCCGGCTTCATATAGTTCTGGTGTGGGCCAAAGAAAAAAACACCTGGAAACTCTTAGCCCGTCAGGCCGTAAAATTACTATAACCCCATGAATGTATTATCAGGAAAATTTTTGCTGGAAAATGATCCGGCTACGGCCGGGAAACTTTTAAACCTTCCGGAAAAAGTATTGCAGTTCGGCACCGGGGTTCTATTGCGGGCCTTGCCGGATTTTATTATTGACCAGGCCAACCGGGCCGGTATTTTTAACGGTCGGATTGTGGTGGTTAAAAGTACGGGGCAGGGCGGGACGGATGCCTTTGCCAGTCAGGATAACCTGTATACCGTATGTGTACGCGGTATTTCCGGTGACCGCCTGATCAGCGGGAATGTCATCAACACGGCGGTAAGCCGGGTGCTGACGGCCTCTGTACAGTGGGAGGAAATACTGGCTTTTGCAGAGAGTGAATCGCTGGAGGTAGTGATCTCCAACACCACGGAAGTAGGAATAGTGCCGGTGGAGGAAAATATCCACGCGGGAGTACCTGCCTCTTTCCCGGGGAAGCTGCTGGCAGTGCTGTATCGAAGGTATCAGCATTATAAAGGAGATAAAAGCCGGGGGCTGGTGATCGTGCCTACCGAGCTGATCAGTGATAACGGCGACAAGCTCCGGAAGATCGTTCTGGACCTGGCGCGTTTTAACGGGTTGGAAGAAGACTTCCTGGCCTGGCTGGAGCATCATAACACCTTCTGTAACTCGCTGGTAGACCGGATTGTGCCCGGTGCGCCCAAAGGAGAACTGGCAGAGGAAATCCGTAAAGAGCTGGATTATGAAGACGCGCTTTGCATCATGTCGGAACCCTACGCTTTATGGGCCATCTCCGGTGATGAAAAAGTAGCGGAAAAGCTGAGCTTTATCCAGGTGAAGGCCGGAGCCTTTGTAGAACCCGATATTACCCGTTTCAAAGAGCTTAAGCTGCGCCTTTTAAACGGTACGCATACGCTGACCTGCGGACTGGCTTACCTGGCCGGGTTCTCTACCGTCAAAGAGGCTATGAATGATACTGACTTTTCGGCTTTCCTGAGCGAATTAATGTTTAAGGAGATCGTACCCTCCATTCCTTATGAATTAAGCAAAGAAGAAAGTGAGGCTTTCGGTAAACAGGTGATTGACCGGTTTAAGAATCCGTTTATTGAACATTTCTGGATAAATATCACCCTGAATTATACGCAGAAAATAGAAATGCGGGTAGTATCTTTGCTACAGGAATATTACCGGAAAAACAGGGCGGTTCCGCGGTATATGGCTGCCGGGCTGGCGGCGTATATCCGTTTTATGAGACCGGCGGCAGGCGTCCCTGCGGCAGGCGTCCCTGCGGCAGGCGCTCCTGCGGCAGGCGCCCCTGCGATAGAAGGTGAAAAACGATGGTACGGTGAATTTAACGGAACGGAATACCTGCTTCAGGACCAGCAGGCAGCGGTTTTTGATACACTCTACAAGGGAACGTCGCTGGTAGGGAGTGTGCTGGGCCAAACGGAGTTCTGGGGTACCGACCTGCGCGAAATAGAAGGATTGGAAGAAGCCGTAACGGAGAGCCTCGATATCCTGAACCGCCACGGGTCACGTTACCTGATCAGGCAGATCAATAATTAATTGGGCAAATACAATGAAAAGAAGAGTTCTGAAGGTTCATCCGGGGGACAATGTTATCGTAGCACTGACTGACCTGAAAGCCGGGGAAGAAATTAGCTTTGAAGGAAAAATATTTACACTAAAATCAAATGTAGATGCAAAGCACAAATTTGCGGAGAGGAGATTTGAGGCCGGAGACGAGATCATCATGTACGGTGTGCTGGTAGGTAAGGCCCAGACGGTGATTGAAGAAGGCGAATGGATCAATGTATTCAATGTAAAGCACGCTTCGGCAGACTTTACGGTAGGTGAGCGGAAAACCGATTGGGAGAAGCCGGATACCTCACGGTTTGAAGGCCGGACCTTTATGGGCTATCACCGGGCAGACGGCTCGGTAGGTACCGGAAACTACTGGATCGTTTTACCGATGGTTTTCTGTGAGAACCGGAACCTGGAAGTGATGAAAGATGCGCTGACAGACCAGTTGGGCTACTCTAAAAATGAGAAATATCACCGGCAGACCGGGCAGCTGATAGATCTCTATAAAACCGGGAAGACGGTAGAGGAAATACTGAATGCCGATGTGGTTCCTTCAGGGGGTACAGACACGGCTCAGCGGATTTTTCCCAATGTAGATGGCGTGAAATTCCTGGTTCATGATATGGGCTGTGGCGGAACGCGCCAGGATGCACAGGCGCTTTGCGGTCTCCTGGCAGGGTATGTGACCCACCCCAATGTGGCGGGTGCCACGGTGCTCAGCCTGGGTTGCCAGAATGCACAGTACGCTATGCTGCAGGAAGAAATAGAAAAAAGGGGCGGAGCTCATAAGCCGGTATACTTTTTTGAGCAGCAGGAAATGGGAACGGAAGAAGCCCTGATCAGCTCGGCCATTAAGCAGACCTTTGCCGGCCTGATAGAGGCCAATAAGATCACCCGTCACTCCGCCCCGCTTTCCAGGCTGGTAATCGGGCTGGAATGTGGCGGCTCAGACGGGTTTTCGGGTATTTCTGCTAACCCGGCCATAGGCTACACATCTGACCTGGTGGTAGCCCTGGGAGGCTCGGTGATCCTGGCAGAATTCCCCGAATTGTGCGGGGTGGAGCAGGAAATGAGTAACCGGTGCGTGACCGAAGAACTGGCTGAAAAATTTAACCACCTGATGACCGTCTATAACCGGCGGGCTGAGGAGGCAGGTTCCGGGTTTTATATGAACCCTTCGCCGGGTAATATCAAAGACGGCCTCATTACAGATGCCATCAAGTCGGCCGGAGCAGCCAAGAAAGCCGGGACTTCACCGGTAACCGATGTGCTGGATTACCCCGAAAAGGTGACCCGGCCCGGCCTGACCCTGCTTTGCACGCCGGGGAACGACGTGGAGTCTACTACGGCAGAGGTAGGTTCAGGAGCCAATATCGTGCTGTTTACCACCGGCCTGGGCACCCCTACGGGTAACCCGATCGTGCCGGTAATCAAACTGGCTACCAATACCCGGCTTTTCCGGAAAATGCCGGATATCATCGATATCAATACCGGTACGATCATAGAAGGAGAAGAAACCATTGAAGACGCCGGTGTGCGCATCCTGGAGCATGTGATCGGGGTGGCCAGCGGTGAAATCGAGGCCTTGTCTGTTAAAAATGCGCAGGAAGACTTTATTCCATGGAAGCGGGGGGTGTCATTATGAAATCAGTACGGTTTCCGGGCATACCCGGTTTTTGACTACACTCGGTTCTTGACTACACTCAACAACCGAAAGCTCTTCAGTAAGCCCTTTAAAGCTACCGTTAAATACAATAAAAATGAAAAAATTTCTTGACGAAAACTTCTTACTGACCAATAAAACATCGGAAACTCTTTACCACGAGTTTGCGAAGGACATGCCGGTGATCGATTACCACAATCACCTTCCCCCGGAGCAGATCGCCACCGATACCAACTTTGAAAATATCACTCAGGCATGGTTGGCCGGAGACCACTACAAGTGGCGGGCCATGCGGGCCAACGGCGTGAATGAGTCATACTGCACCGGCGACCGGAGCGATGAAGAGAAATTTCAGAAATGGGCTGAAACGGTTCCCTATACGCTCAGAAACCCGCTGTATCACTGGACCCACCTGGAGCTTCAGCGCTATTTCGGGATAGATAAGATACTGAACGGAAATTCTGCTCAGGAGATATATACGCGTTCTTCAGAGCTGTTACGGCAGAAAGACTTTTCCTGCCGGAACCTGCTGAATAGAATGAATGTGAAAGTGGTGTGTACCACCGATGACCCGCTGGACCCACTGGAGTACCACAAGGCCTATGCGGCGGAAGGAAATGAAATGAAGATGCTTCCTACTTTCCGGCCGGATAAGTTTATCCTGATTGATAACCCTGCTTTCCGGTCTTACCTGGAAAAGCTGGGTGAAATAACCGGCCTGGAGATCAACTCCTTTGATACCGTTAAAAAGGCACTGGCTCAGCGGACCCGTGATTTCGCGGCGCTGGGCTGCCGGCTGTCTGATCATGGCCTGGAGCAGATTTTTGCCGCCGACTTTACGGAAGAAGGGGCAGACAAAGCAGTGAAGAAAGTACTGGCAGGGCAATCCCTGAGCACAGAAGAGGCCCTGGAGTATAAATCGGCTATCCTGCATTCGCTGGGAGTGATGTACGCTGAGCTGGGCTGGACCCAACAGTTTCACCTGGGCGCCCTGCGCAATAACAACCGGCGGGCCATGCGTCTGCTGGGGCCGGATACCGGTTGGGACAGCATCGGGGATTTTCCGCAGGCGTTGACGCTTTCACGCTTCCTCGGAAAGCTGGACGAATACGACCAGCTGGCCAAAACGGTCATTTATAACCTGAACCCGGCCGATAACGAGATGATCGCTACCATGATCGGGAATTTTAACGACGGTTCCATCGCGGGTAAGATCCAGTTTGGCTCCGGCTGGTGGTTCCTGGACCAGAAAGACGGCATGACCCGGCAGATTAACGCACTCTCGAATATGGGGCTTCTTTCCCGGTTTATCGGCATGCTGACCGACTCCCGGAGCTTCCTTTCGTTTCCGCGCCATGAGTATTTCCGGAGGATTCTCTGTAATATTCTCGGAGAAGAAATTGAAAACGGCGAGTTGCCGGACGACCTGGCCTGGACCGGCGAAGTGGTGCAGAATATCTGCTATCATAATGCTTCCCGCTTTTTTAATTTCTAAGCTATGGTACTGACATTCGGAGAAATATTGCTGAGGCTTTCGCCTGAATTAGGCGGAACCTGGATCAAAAAGGCGTCTGTACCGGTTTTTGTAGGCGGTGCAGAACTGAATGCTGCTACGGCACTGGCCCGCTGGAATATCCCCGTGGCCTACTGCTCAGCGCTTCCTGACCATGCCCTTTCCCGGGAAATTGAGACCTGTTTGAGTGAAAAGAAGATAGAAACGGATAAGCTCATCTGGTCAGGCGACCGCATCGGTATTTATATGCTGCCTCAGGGAGCCGACCTGAAGAATGCAGGGGTGATCTATGACCGTGCCCACTCTTCCTTTTCTTTGCTGAAAAAAGAAAACATGGACTGGGACCACCTCCTGGAAGGAGTAAGCTATTTCCATTTAAGCGCCATCAGCCCGGCATTAAACCAGCATGTGGCCGATCTTTGCACCGAGGCTGCCCGGCAGGCTTCTTCCCGTGGTATCACGGTCACGTTTGACCTGAATTACCGGGCCAAACTCTGGAAGTACGGGAAGCAGCCGGTGGAGGTTATACCGGAGATAGTACAGTATTGCGACGTGGTTATGGGAAATATCTGGGCAGCACATACGCTCCTGGGAACGGAGATTGATCCCGAAGTGGCGGTAAACCGGGCTACGAAAGAAGAATATTTGCGCCAGGCAAAGGCTACCTCCCTGCAGATCATGGAGAAGTATCCCAAAGTAAAAGCAGTGGCCAATACCTTTCGCTTTGATGCAGGCCAGGAAGGCATTAATTACTACGCGGCTTTGCTTTCCGGCAGAGATTTCGTAGTTTCGAAAGAATTTAACACCGACCGGGTAGTGGATAAGGTAGGCAGCGGCGACTGTTTTATGGCCGGGCTGCTCTACGGATTTTATCAAAAGCGAAACCCGCAGGCCACGGTCAATTTTGCTGCTTCTGCTGCCTTCGGGAAACTGCAGGAGTACGGAGATGCCACCGGCCAGACCATTACAGATGTATTAACACGAATAGAGCAATGACTTCAACCGAAACCTTACTGGCGAACCCCCTGGTGCCTGTTTTTTACCACTCTGACGCCGAAACGTGTAAACGCGTACTGCAGGCCACTTACGACGGCGGCGTGCGCGTATTTGAATTCACCAACCGCGGCGAAAATGCGCTGGAGGTATTTGGTGAACTGGTAAAATATGCGGCAGAAAACTGCCCGGGCCTGCTGTTAGGCATCGGAACCATTGCCACCGGTGAATCAGCGCAGCAGTTTATAGATGCCGGTGCCGGCTTTGTGGTTCAGCCCTTTACTACAGCTGAAGTGGGTGAGGTCTGCCGCCGGAACGGTATGCCCTGGATTCCGGGTGCCATGACCGTAACTGAAATTCAGCAGGCCACGGTTCTGGGGGCGGAGATTGTAAAGATATTTCCGGGCAATGTGCTGGGCTCTGCTTATGTAAAGGCGCTGCGCGGCCCCATGCCCCGGGTGAAGATCATGGTAACGGGTGGGGTGGAACCTACCGAGGCCAGCCTTCAGGAGTGGTTTTCTGCCGGGGTAAATGCCGTAGGACTGGGCTCTCAATTATTTAAAAATACAGATCAACCCGAAATGATCACCCAAACCCTGGCCCGGCTTTTCGGGTGGGCCAAATCAAACCTAAACCTTAAATAGAATATGGAAAAAACCATCGGCAAATATCGCTGGACCATCTGTGCATTATTATTCTTTGCCACCACGGTCAATTACCTCGACAGGCAGGTGCTCAGCCTCCTGAAACCTCAGCTGGAAGAACTTTACGGGTGGACCAACACCGATTATGCCAATATCACGGCTATTTTCCAGTTTGTTTACGCCATTTCCATGCTTTTTGCCGGGAGATTTGTAGATAAGCTCGGGACCAAATGGGGGTATGGCTGGGCCATCATCATCTGGTCTGTGGGAGCCATCATTCATGCCTATTCCATCACCATCGGAGAGACCCTCATTGCCGGGCTGGGCTGGTTAGGGATTACCGCATTTTCTGCGTCTATTCTCGGTTTTATGTTCTCCAGGGCTGTGCTGGCGCTGGGTGAAGCCGGTAACTTTCCGGCTGCTATTAAGGCCACAGCCGAGTATTTTCCGAAAAAGGAACGGGCTTTTGCTACCGGTATTTTCAACTCCGGAGCCAATATAGGAGCGGTGCTGGCCCCTCTCACCGTGCCGTGGATAGCCAAGCACTGGGGCTGGGAGATGGCCTTTATTGCCGTTGGGATAGTGGGCTTCATATGGCTTATTTTCTGGCTGTTTTTCTATGAAACACCCGAAAAGCAGGCCCGCCTTTCTGCATCAGAGCTGGCTTATATCAACTCTGATGTAGTAGAAGAGGTAGAAAACTCTGCCAAAGACGAAAAGGTAAGCTGGTTCAAGCTGCTGACTTTTCCGCAAACCTGGTCATTTGCTACGGGCAAGTTCCTGACAGACGGTGTATGGTGGTTTTTCCTGTTCTGGCTTCCGGCCTATTTAAAAGACCAGTACAATATGGTAGGAGAAGACATTATGCTGCCCCTGGCCGTATTATACAGTATGACGATGATCGGTAGTGTGGGCGGAGGATATTTCCCTACCTACTTTATGAATAAAGGCTATGCGCCTTATGACGGGCGTATGCGTGCCATGCTGGTCATTGCGGTGATTCCCCTGGTGGTTCTGGCGGCTCAGCCTCTGGGTGATGTCAGCTACTGGATTCCCGTATTGCTGATCGGGATAGGAGCCTCGGCGCATCAGGCCTGGAGCGCCAATATCTTTACCACGGTATCCGATATGTTCCCGAAAAAGGCAGTAGCCTCAGTGGTGGGCATCGGGGGTATGGCCGGCGGTATGGGCGGAGTAGTCATCAACAAGCTGGGCGGTGCCCTGTTTGATCATTACAAAGCCCTGGGCCATATAGAAACCGGCTATACCATTATGTTTGCCATCTGCGCAGTGATGTACCTGGTGGCCTGGATGGTGATGAAAACGCTGGTGCCGAAAATGAAGCTGGTGGAGTTGTAATTAATCCCTTTGTGTACTTTGTGTATTAAACTTAGTGTACTTTGTGAAAAATATATGGCACAAAGTACACTAAGTTTATGGCACAAAGAGCACCAAGATTTTATTTTAACTTGCAATCTCTAGTTCCTTTATCTTCAGATTCCGGAAGGCCACGCTTTTATACCATTTCTGCAACCCTATTCTTCCTTTAGTCACCTTCCCGAAATCCGGGAAGTAGCTGAACCCGCTGCCGGCAATCATCTCTTTCCAGTTTTCTGTGGTCATATCCTGCTCAGCGGTCAGGATACCGTTGAGATAGAATTGTACCCTGCCGTTCTGCTGTACTATCCTTCCCTGGTTCCATTCTCCCGCGGGCCGGGCAGGTACCGGGTTCTTTTGTTCGCTGAAATTGTAAAGGCAGCCCGGTCTTTTCTTTAAATTGACTGCATAATCAGGATGGAGGCTGTCTAAGAGCTGGTATTCGGGGCCGGATGACCAGGCTGTGGGAATTTCTTTCCGTTCCACCACGTTGATGAATATACCGCTGTTGCCCTCCTCCGAAATTTTCCATTCAAACCTGAAATCATAATTTTCATACTCCTTATCGGTTACCAGGTCTTCGTGCTCTACCCGTGCGCTGTCAGACCGGTACACCAGCTCCTGGTTTTCCACCTTCCAGGCAGAGGGCTTGCTGCCCTGGTTATACAGGTGCCAGCCTTTAAGCGACTGCCCGTCAAAGAGCAGTTCCCAGCCTTCTTTCTGTTCCGCATCGGTGAGCTGGTTAGGGGAACCGGTATCTGAAGAGCAGTTGCACAGCAGAGCTGCAGAAAAGACAATAAACAGGCTGTTTTTTAACATGATGGTGATTAAGATTGAAGCCCCTAATATCCGGTTTTTTAATTAGAAAAATATCATTAACTTTCTGGAAAAATAAAAATAACCATGAAAAAATACATTCTTCTGTTATGCTTTATGTGGGTGGGAGCTGCCGTTTTGCAGGCCCAGGATAACCCGTTCGGGATGAAAGCGGCCAAGCCTGAAAGTTCTTATGCTTTCACCTCTTCCATGACATTTAAGATGACCAATGTAAACCGTAAAGGTAAAAGTAACTGGATGAGCTATCAGTACTATTTTTCTCCCAGGTCTACGGCGGTGGGAATGAAGTTCCTGGACAGCAGTGAGGGAGAGAAAGCAGGTGGAGGCATGGATTTTATGATTATAGACATCGGCCAGGCCCGGATGTTTACCTTTATGGAAAGTAAGATGGTAGTAGGTATGGCTATGCGGCAGGATAAGCTCCATGAAACCCTGGAAAAAGAAAATGCTGCCATAAGCGTCAGTAAAACGTCTGAGACCAAAACTATTATGGGCTATGAATGTGAGGGGTATTCCGTAAAAAATGAAAAAGATAAGTCAGATGTGATCATGTGGGTTTCCAAAAAACGGGTAGAGCCCATGGCTGATTTAGGAGCACAAATGGCTAAGGCATTTTCCGGTTCAGCCAGGGGCGGACAGCAGAATTATTTTGCGTACAATGCTCACCCCGAGCTGGCCAAAATAGCTCGTGAAGGTAAAGCTATCCTGGGCTATACCAGTAAATCTGATAAAGGGGAAGTGGCTGAAATGGAGCTCACGGCATTGGAGCCCCGGATAAACTATACTTTTAAAGCAAGTGATTATAAATCAATGTTTTAAAATGTGGTTCCATAGCTATTTCCGGTAGTTCCCCACCACAGGTTCTGATGCCTCAGGATTACAATGGCTCTGTCCCCGGAAAAATACAAGAATAGCCTGTATTTTTTTGGGGTTTTATGGGAAATGTCAAATTTTATTGCTTATTTCGCACCCGAAAATCCCTATGAATCAAAACCGTAGGGAAATCAGACAAATCGTTTTACAAAAAAATAATATATGTCAATTGCATCGATAAGACCAGATGAGGTTTCTGCCATACTGCGTGAGCAGCTGGCCGGGGCGAGAACCGAAGCAGAATTAGAAGAGGTAGGCACCGTACTGCAGATAGGGGACGGAGTGGCCCGTATCTATGGCCTTTCAAAAGTACAACAGGGAGAACTGATCGCTTTTGAGAACGGTCTGAAAGGACTGGCTCTTAACCTGGAAGAAGATAATGTGGGGGTGGTTTTGCTGGGAGATTCTTCAGAGATCAAAGAAGGTGCTACTGCGAAACGTACCGGTGATATCGCATCCATTAAAGTGGGTGAAGGTATCGTAGGTCGTGTGGTGAATACCCTGGCTGAGCCTATTGATGGAAACGGCCCTATTCTGGGTGAAACTTTTGACATGCCCCTGGAAAGAAAAGCTCCCGGGGTAATTTACCGTCAGCCGGTAACTGAACCTCTGCAGACCGGTATCAAGGCCGTAGATGCCATGATCCCTATCGGAAGAGGCCAGCGTGAGCTGGTGATCGGTGACCGCCAGACCGGGAAAACAGCGGTATGTATCGATACCATCATTAACCAGAAAGAATTCTTCGACAAAGGAGAACCCGTATATTGTATTTATGTAGCCTGTGGCCAGAAAGCTTCTACCGTTAAGGCGGTAGAGCAAACGCTGCGTCGTTACGGTGCCATGGATTACACCGTGATCGTAGCCGCTAACGCTTCTGATCCTTCACCTATGCAGTTCTTTGCTCCTTTTACCGGTGCAGCCATTGGTGAATATTTCAGAGATACCGGCCGTCCGGCGCTGGTGGTATACGATGACCTTTCCAAGCAGGCGGTAGCGTATCGTGAGGTTTCCCTGCTGCTTCGTCGTCCACCGGGACGTGAGGCCTATCCGGGAGACGTATTCTACCTGCACTCGCGCCTGCTGGAACGTGCGGCTAAGATCAACGAGTCGGATGCTATTGCACAGGAAATGAATGACCTGCCTCCTTCCCTGAAAGGAAAAGTAAAAGGGGGTGGTTCATTAACGGCCCTTCCGATCATCGAAACCCAGGCGGGTGACGTGTCGGCCTATATTCCTACTAACGTGATCTCCATCACTGACGGACAGATCTTCCTGGAGTCTAACCTGTTTAACGCAGGTATCCGTCCGGCTATTAACGTAGGTATTTCGGTATCACGGGTAGGAGGTAACGCCCAGATCAAATCCATGAAGAAAGTAGCAGGTACGCTGAAGCTTGACCAGGCGCAGTTTCGTGAGCTGGAAGCATTTGCCAAATTTGGTTCTGACCTGGATGCCGCTACCAAGCTGGTGATTGAACGGGGTAAGAGAAACCAGGAAGTACTGAAGCAGGGACAATACCAGCCGGTTTCAGTGGGTGACCAGGTAGCCATTATCTACGGCTCTATTAACGGCATCATGGACACTGTGCCTGTAAACAAGGTAAAAGAATATGAAACCGAATTCCTGTCGCTTCTGAATTCTACCCGGCCGGAGATCGTAACTAATCTTTCTAAAGGTAAACTGGACAAAGAAGATACGGATTATATAGTTAAATTCGGAAAAGAGCTGGCGCAGAAATATGTTGCTTAATCCCTTTTCTGAAAGAATTTAAACCTATATTTTAAAATGGCTTCATTAAAAGAAGTAAGAAACAGGATCGCTTCCGTTAACTCTACCATGCAGATCACCAAGGCAATGAAAATGGTGTCTGCGGCAAAGTTGAGAAGAGCCCAGGAAAAGATCACCCAGTTAAGACCGTATTCCCAAAAGCTGAATGAGCTGATTGCCCAGGTATCAGAAAATACCGAGGTGGGTGCATCCAGTCCCTATACCCAGGTAAGGGAAGTGAATAAGGTGCTGGTGGTGCTGGTCACTTCTGACCGGGGACTGTGCGGTGCTTTTAACTCTAATATTATCAAGGCAGCCAATGCGTGGATAGCCGAGAATTATGCCGCTCAGCAGGCCAAAGGAAATGTAACCATATTTTCACTGGGTAAAAAAGGGATGGAGGCTTTTGAAAGACGTGGAGCCACTATGAATCCCTCTTATACTGATATCTTTTCGAGGTTGTCTTTTGATACGGTGAAAACAGCGGCTGAAGGGATCATGGAAAGCTTTGCCGACGGAGTATACGATGAAGTGGTTATCATTTATAACGAGTTCAAAAACGTAGCTACTCAGATAGTAAGAACAGAGAGGATGCTTCCGCTGGTGAATGAAGAAAAGCACGAGGCTACTTCTACGGTAGATTATATCTTTGAACCTTCTGAAGAAGAAATCCTTCTGGATCTGATTCCCAAGGCCATCAAGCTGCAATTGTTCAAAGCGGTGCTGGATTCCAATGCTGCTGAGCACGGTGCCCGTATGACAGCTATGGATAAAGCTACGGAAAACGGCGGAGAGCTGCTGAAATCGCTTAAGATTGAATATAACCGTTCACGTCAGGCTGCTATTACCACGGAAATCCTGGAGATTGTAGGGGGAGCAGAAGCTCTGAAAAACTAAGCGGATCGTTTTTATAAGGAAAGGCCCTCCATGTGGAGGGCCTTTTTTTGTTTCTCACGGATGGCACGGATTACACAGATTTATTTAACCCCTGACGGGGTAGAAGGGGGTATCGGGAGGATTGTAATTTCTCTACCGATATTTAACCCCTGACGGGGTAGAAGGGGGTATCGGGAGGATTGTAATTTCTCTACCGATATTTAACCCCTGACGGGGTAGAGGGGATATTGAGAGGTTTGAATTTCTATACCGATAGTTAACCCCTGACGGGGTAGAGGAGGGTATCGGGAGGATTGTGATTTCTCTACCGATATTTAACCCCTGACGGGGTAGAGGAGGGTATCTGGAGGATTGTGATTTCTCTACCGATATTTAACCCCTGACGGGGTAGAAGGGGATATCGGGAGGTTTGAATTTCTCTACCGATATTTAACCCCTGACGGGGTAGAGGAGGATATCGGGAGGATTGTGATTTCTCTACCGATATTTAACCCCTGACGGGGTATAGGGGATATCGGGAGGATTGTGATTTCTCTACCGATATTTAACCCCTGACGGGGTAGAAGGGGATATCGGGATGGGTTTGATCTCACTACCGATATTTACTTGTGGTGGGGTATTATAGAGCACACCCTCTGTTGTCTAAAATGAATCACATATGGATGCATTTTGCCACACTTATCCCGTAGGGATTACGTATTGGTAGAAAACCCCGTTTCACCCAGAACATTATCCCGTAGGGATTATATATCGGTAGAAAAGTCCCGGCTAAGGAGCCCTTTATCTATATAGGTTTAACTATCTGTGCGAATCTGTGAGACCCACAAAAAAAGGGCGACCATTTGGCCGCCCTTTCCATATCATTTTGAAGAAAATTAATTCTTCACAACCCTCTTCGTCTCTTTGAATTCTCCCGAAGAAACTACCACATTGTAAATTCCGGGAATATACTTTTTAAGATTAACTTCAATAGCAGAACCCGCTTTGTAAGATTTACTGTATACCAGTTGGTTCAGCTGGTTGTAAACGTTCACCTCTACGTTTCCGGCTTTTACGTGAGCAGGTACAGAAACGCTCAGCTTATCAGCGGTAGGGTTAGGATAAACCACCATAGCAGTGGCAGCACCGGCACCGGCAGCCGCCGCCTTGGTAATTTTTACTACTTTAGAGGCTTCTGATGCACCCAGCGGGTTTTCAGCTTTCACGCGATAGAAGAAAGTAGAAGATGTGTCAGTACCCAGGGTATCTGTGAAAGTAATTACGCTTCTTCCTACTTCACCTACCTCTTCAAAATCACCGTCAGCTTTGTAAGCTCTTTCAATTACGTATTTCTCTTCTTTATTGGAGTCGTCTACCCAGGTCAGTACCACATCAGATCCTGACCACTTGGCTACCAGCCCGTAAGGAGCATTAGGTACAGCCGAGTAATTTACGGATACAGTACCGTTCATATAAGCGTAATCTGACTCACCGTACAGGTAGTTTCCGGCTTTCACACGGTAGGTATATTCCTGACCTTCTGAAAGGTTAACGTGTTGAACAATATTCTGACCGGTTTTTACAAATGCCAGTTCTGTCCAGTTCTGACCGTCTGTGCTCACATCAATGTAATAATAGTCAGCATCATCACCGGCGTGATCCCAGCTGATTCCCAGTGCCCAGTTATCAAAGTTATCTTTATAGGCTACACCGATAACGTTGGTAGGAATTACTGATTTACCGGCAGTTCTTGCACTAAGATAAGCCCAGCCGCCCTGGATTCCTTTATCACTCCAGGAGAAAACTGCGATATCTACAGGCTCACTTTCTTCGAGGCCGGTGATGTCAAAGCTGGTCGCATAAGGATAGAGCACACCCACAAACTGGTATTCGGTTTCCCATTGTCTTTTCATGTAAATGTTATACTCCTTACGGATATTTGAACGGCAAACCAGATCTTCTTCAGCATTCGTCCAGGCGATGCTGATGCTGTTGTTGGTGATATTCGATGCATGCAGGTTGATCGGAGCGCCGGGCTGTGAATAAGGCATTACCTGAACACCTACCTGATTAGAAGGAGTTACGTCACCTAATTCGTTTTGGGTATAAATTACATAATTGGTATGAACACCAGGCTGGGCGTCCAGGTCATAATAAGAAGTTTCATAAGGAGGAATGTTGGCAATTTCATACCATGGACCACCATACGATTTCTTAACAATAATGTTTTTTACTTCTCCACCGGTATTCGGATAGCTCCAGTTGATTCCTACAAACTGAGGACAGTTGTTGGCAAGCTGTAAAGTAGCGGCAGGAGGGAAACCGGCATTGGTTTTCCCGTATTTTTCTGCTGACCACGGACCTGCGACGTCGCAGATCGATGGAGAGGTTTCGCATCCGATTACTCTGGCAGTAACTTTGTAATGACTTCCCGGTTCCAGGGAATTAAAGGCGAACGACGCAAATGTTCTGGTGCCTCTGTCCTGTACGGAAGTGGTGTTAATTCCGGGGCCTTCAATGGCTACTTCTATTTTCCTAACTCCGGTAGTGTCTCCAGGAACCACTACTACTGTAAGGCTGGTTTTGGTAATATTATCTACCTCAACCTGTGGGGCTGTGAATTGTGCGGAGGCTATATACCCGCCCAAAATCAAGAAAAAAGATAGTAATAATTTTCTCATGATCGCATTAGATTATGTTATTGTAATTAGCACAAATATAGGAAAAAGTAAAATCAGGTGTTGAAAAAACGTGTTAAAATATATTTAAAAGTTATTATACGGTAAAGAAATAGTTGAATTGCCGGTTGATTTGTAAGATTTGGGCATGGGGAAGGGGATCGTGCACCCGGATTACCTTTGCCCCCTTGGTTACCGCCAGGCCGTGTATATATAAGGAGTGGGGCAGGGATTCTTCCGGAGTGATGTCCAGGAGCTTCCAGATCATGGATTTACGTGACATCCCGGCCAGGATGGGGTAATGTTCACTCAGCAGGAGGTCGAGGTGCTGAAGAAGCCGGTAGTTCTCTTCCAACTGCTTGGAAAACCCGAAGCCGGGGTCCAGCAGGATATCCGTTACTCCTTGGCTCCGGAGGCGGGCCGCCTTTTTGAACAGCTTGTCGAAGACCTCGGGCAGCAGGTCAGTATAATGGCCCGAAGAGTGCAGATCATTCATGGAATGTCCTGCCTGATGCATCAGGATATAAACAGGTTTTTTTTCAATAATCAGCGGAAACATCCCTTCATCGAAATCCCCGCCTGAGATATCGTTCACTATTGTAGCCCCGGCGTTCAGCGCCTCCCGGGCCACTGCTGACCGGAACGTATCCACAGACACGGGGGTTTCGGGGAAGTGATCCCGCAGCTTTTCAATGGCCGGGATAACCCGGTGCAGTTCTTCCGTTTCAGAGAGGCTGCTGCTGCCCGGCCGGGTGGAATATCCGCCCACATCCAGCACATGAGCCCCATCTTTTATCATGGATTCAGCTTTTTTCAGAAACGCTTCCTGATTAGGATTAAATCTGCTATCTTTGTAAAATGAATCCGGCGTAACATTCAGGATTCCCATGATGAGAGGTTGATTTAAGCTCAGAATCTTACCACCGATATTTACTGTATTTTTCATAGTTTGCAAAAAAACTAAAAACTATTGAATTATATAAATGCCTAAGACCGAAACTGAATATTCAGGAATAATAACTCTTTGCTTTGATATATTTTCAAAGAAGAATTTAGATTATGGGACCTCCTGGAAAATACTCCGGCTCCCGTCTATCACAGACCAGATTTATATAAAAGCCAAAAGGATCCGGACACTTCAGGAAAACGGGTTCTCCAGGGTGGATGAAGGAGAAGTGCCGGAATTCATCGGCATCATCAATTACTGTATTATGGCCCTGATCTTAATGGAGCACGGCCCGGAGGTGGAGGATGTAAGCTCGGCTTATCATGAAGAAGCAGGTAAGGTAAAGGCATTGCTCTTTGATAAGAATCATGATTATAATGAGGCCTGGAGGAATATGCGGGTAAGTTCCATGACCGATATCATCCTGATGAAGCTGATGCGTATTAAACAGATAGAGGATAATGACGGGAAAACGCTGATTTCGGAAGGGATACGCTCAGGTTACCAGGATATTATTAACTATTCGGTATTTTGTCTTATAAAATTGAATCAGGCACAGGCTGCCCAACAATAAGAGTATATGAAAATATTGGCTAACTTTTCACGGGTGATCGTTGGGATGTACCTTATTTTCTCAGGCTTTCTGAAGGTGGTGGATCCCTACGGTACAGCATTGAAGCTAAAAGAATACTTTGAAGTATTCGCTATAGATCTGCCGGTCTTTGAAGGTTTTTTTGCGGCCCTCGGGGCATCTTCCGTAACCCTGTCAGTAATTTTCTGCTGCCTGGAGCTGGTAATAGGTGTGGCGTTGCTTTTCGGGTTTAAGCTGAAATGGACCGCCTGGGTAGCATTACTGCTGATGAGTTTCTTCACGTTCCTGACCTTCTACTCCGCTTATTTTAACCGGGTAACCGACTGCGGCTGCTTCGGGGAATTTATGAAGCTGAAACCCTGGGCCTCCTTCTGGAAGAATGTGGCCACCATGGTCTTTATTGTGATTATTTTTGTTTACCGTAAAAAATTCAATAACTCAGGGGCGGGAACACCCGCCGTGCTGCTGGCCACCATTATCTCCACAGGGCTAGGAATTTACAGCCTCAGCTACCTGCCGGTGATGGATATGCTGCCCTATGCCGTAGGAAAAAGCATCCCGGAACAAATGAAGCGCCCGGATATCGCACCGGTAATTTCGTACGAGTTCCTGGATAAATCTTCAGGCAAAACCGTTCAATCGGAAGAATACCTCATGGATACGCTTCGTTATGCTTACCAGGCTTCGAAAGTGCTGAATGAAAAAGAGCTTCAGCCGGCAATAACCGATTTCAGCGTAGTAGATACTGCAGGAAGTGAGGCCCTGCCGGCCGTGCTGGAAGGGAAAGTGCTGGTATTGATCCTGAAATCTACCGATGATATTGAAGATCTGGACTTTAAGAAGTACCGGGAAGTGGTGAGTAAGGTAGGAAGAGCGCAGGTGAAGCCGGTGATTCTTACTCCGGAAACAGGAATAGAGACTTACCTGAAGGCTAAAAAGCTGAATTACCCTTATTACTTTTCCGATGAAAAGGTGCTGAAAACCATGGCCCGTAACAATCCCGTTATTTACCTGATCCGGGATGGCGTGGTTTTAGGAAAATGGAGCTTTAACCGCCAGCCGTCAGAAGCGAAGATTAAAAAGTTGATTAACATATAGTACGATTGTTTATAAATGACTACAAACATTTTTATGATTGGGATGCCGTCTTCCGGGAAAAGTACACTGGGAAGACAATTGGCAAAGGAGTTGAATTATGAGTTCATTGACCTGGACAAGAAAATTGAGCTGGCAGAAGGTAAAAAGATCAGCGAGATATTCAACCTGGAGGGAGAAGAGTATTTCAGAAAAGTGGAAACAGAGCAGCTTAAGCGTATTGAGCCCAACTCCAGGCTGGTAATAGCTACAGGAGGAGGAACGCCATGCAGCGGAAACAATATGGATTTCATCAAAGAGAACGGGATCAGTGTTTTCCTGGATGTGAAGCCTAATAAGCTGGAAGAAAGAATGCGGAACTCCAAGAAAAATAACCGCCCGCTTTATAACCTGGAAAGTGAACTGCTGGTAGACACCCTGACCAAAACATACGATGACAGAATAGAGATTTATAAGAGGGCAGACATTGTTATTGAAGGAGATACGGATGCCAATATCATACTCTGGATATTGGATGCGCATTTTTCCAAGACGGTGAAAAATATTTTCTAATGTTTTTTTAATCCGGCAAGTTTGGTTTATTGCTCTTTTAGGGCTAAAATTGAACTTTTAATTACCTGTTGAACAACTGATTATAGAAATTCCTGCTGCTTACATGAAACGGCTTAATAACTACTATAGTAACTTTTTAAAGTGGCAGAAGGAAAACCGAAGTATTTTATTACTTCTCCTGGTTGCATTTATTATCGTGGTGATTGCCGTTCCGGATACCACCACTCCGGGCAAATATGACAGAAGGGTCTGGATCTCGTGGGCTAACTATATGCTGGAAAACGGGATTCAGAACATCTATAAGCTGGGGGTGGATTACCTGCCCGTTACACACTATATTCTGTATGTATATGCGTTAATAACCGGAAGCACTGAAGCCATTATTCTGAATATCAACTCCCTGAAAATTTTTACGTTTGCCGTTGAGCTCCTGGGGGTATTCTATGTTTACCTGTTTGTCCGCAGCAAATATAAAACAAACCGCCAGGCTGCCCTGGCCTGCCTGCTGATCCTGCTCAACCCCGCTTTCCTGTATGATTCACTTTTGTACGGTCAGTGGGACGGTATTTATACCACCCTGGTTTTCATGAGCTTTTATTACGCCACGCAGAACCGCCCGGGCCTGAGCATGCTGTTTTTTGTGATATCGCTGAATGCCAAAATCCAGGGACTGGTTTATTTCCCGCTGATCGCTTTTGTATGTCTTGAACATTTCATGGAGAAATTTGAACCCGGAAAGGTTTTGAAATCTTTTATTCCCGTGGTCATTTTCCAGGTGCTGATCCTTCTGCCGTTTGCCCTGACCGGCGACCTGGTAAAGGTATATAACGTGGCTGTAAACATGGTAGGAAGGTATCCCCTGGTCTCCATGGGAGCTAATAACTTCTGGTTCTTTATCTTTGATAACCCCCAGCAGACCCTGGATGTGAACGGCCACTGGGGCTTAAGCTATAACTCTTTCGGCCTCCTGGCTTTCTGTGCGGCCGTGTTTACCATTTTTGTGCCTGTACTGGTGTATTTGTTCCGGAAAATCAAGGCAAAAAATTACCTGGAAAGGTTTCCCGTAGACAAGCTTCTCCTGATAGGAGTTCTCGTTCCTATTGTATTTTTCTATTTTAATACGCAGATGCATGCCCGCTATGCGCATTCTGCGATCCTTTTCGGTGGATGCTATGCGCTATATACCCGCCGTTACCTGATTTACGCCTTATTAAGTGCGGCCTATTTCTGTAACCTGGAGATATCTTCCAAAATTTTAAAGGGAAATATCCTGGAGTATGAGCAGTTTTTTATGCAACCCCGTTTTGTGGCCTTCCTTTTCGGCCTCGTGCTGGTGCTGGGTTTATATCAGCTTTTTAAAGGCCTGTTAACGAGAAACGCCGCTTAAAGAGAGAGCTGTTTCCACGCCCCGGGAATAGCATGGATAATATCTGATGCAAGCATACCTGCCGGCCCGTTCAGGTCTCTGGCGAGGTCACCGGCCAGTCCGTGAAGAAATACGCCAGTAACTGCAGTATGCTCAGGCGGGTATCCCTGAGCCAGCAGGGAAGCCATCATGCCGGTGAGGATATCACCGCTGCCTCCTTTGGCCATACCGTAATTTCCTGTAGAATTAAATGCAATGCGGCCATCCGGGAAAACAATGGCCGAATGGGCTCCCTTGATCACCAGGATCACACGGTAGCAGGCAGAAAGCTGCCGGGCCGTTTCCAGTTTCTCAAAATCATTACTCCAGGAACCCATCAGGCGCTCCAGCTCTTTGGGGTGAGGGGTAAGGATAGAGTTTTCAGGCAGCCTGGACAGGTAAGCCGGGTTCCGGGAAAGGATATTCAGGGCGTCAGCATCCAGCACCAGGGGCGGGAGGCTGGCGGTCTCCAGGAGTTGCAGGAAAGCAGCTTCAGTAGCGGCGGCGGTTCCCATACCGATGCCTATACCTGCAGCTGAAAAGCGGTGAAGCTCTTCAGGAAAGATGTTCAGGTAGTTTTCTTCCGGACCGGTCATGACCATAGCTTCCGGTAAGGCCGTCTGAAGCGGTACATAGCCGCATCGTGGAACATAGGCGGTGACCAGGCCACAGCCGGTTTTCAGGGCGGCACGGGAAGCCAGGATAACGGCCCCTGTTTTTCCGTAACTTCCCCCTGCGATGCATACATGTCCGAAGGTACCCTTATGAGAAAATCGGGAGGGCCTTTTGAGGATCGGTTTCAGGTGACCCGCAGTAAGGTAATACTCCCGGGTGGTGAGGGAATCATCCAGCCCGATGGGGATCACCTTAAAGTCTTCAGCCCGTGCAGCATTCTCCGGGAGGAGCAGTGCCATTTTGGGCGAATGAAAGGTGTAGACCATTTGGGCTTTTATCACAGGTGCGTCCGGGGCAGTAGGTGCATCTGCCAGCAGCCCGGAGGGCATATCCACGGAGAAAACCCTCCTTCCGCAAGTATTGATCTGCTCTATAAGAAATTCCCATTCCGGGCTCAGCAAACGGTTTAAACCATACCCGAACAAGGCGTCAATGATGAGGCATCCTTCAGGAAAATTAATCCGGGAGTGCAGGTCAAAAAGTGTCACGGGCAGCTCGCCCAGCTTTTCCTGGTTTGCGAGGTTATCCGCTGTGTAAGTAGCCGATTTTAACAGAAAAACATCTGCATGGCCTCCTGCCGTGTAAATCATCCGGGCCAGGGCCAGGCCGTCGCCACCGTTATTTCCCGGTCCGCAAAGAATGACAAAACGGGAAGTATAAATATCCGTGTCGGCTTTCAGGCTTTCAAAAAGTGCTGTAGCGGCCCGTTCCATCAGTTGCCAGGAGCTGATCTGCTGAACCGTAAGGGTACGGGCATCGGCTTCTTTTAATTGTTGGGAAGTAAGAATATTCATGAAGGAAGATTTTGATATAAAAGTAAGCGGATATAGGGTAGAATGAAAAAGAGCCGGTTAAAAATCTTGTTTTCAACCGGCTCTTTTCTGAAACGGGCTAAGCTTATTTTTCCCGTACTGAAACCGCTATTCTGCGGTTTTGCTTTTTACCTTCTTCGGTATCATTGGAAGCCACAGGGTGCTCCTGTCCGAAACCTTCTGAAGTCAGGCGGTCGGCGCCAATCCCCAGGTTTACCAGGGCATTTTTAACATTAGTGGCTCTTTCGTCAGACAGCTTCAGGTTGCCTTCGGCGGTGCCGGTGTTATCGGTATAACCGCCGATTTTCACCTTTACGTTCGGGTATTCTTTCAGGATGGCCGCGATATTTTCCACCTCTTTCATGCTTTTTTCGTCAATATCATTGCTTCCTGATTTGAAGTTCAGGTCTACAAAATTGAACCAGTTATCGTTACCCGCCTGTTTTGTCTCATCTTCAATGAATTCAATCAGCTGGTCTTCGATGCCGTTATCAGCGAAAGAAAGCATCAGACCTGAAGGCAGCACTTTTGAAATTTCCACTCTTTCCACTTCCACTATCACGTCAGTCTCTGCTTCGGGGCTTACCGCCACCTGAGTGGCAATGTACGGCGCAATGACCAGCGATACGATAGACATCAGCTTGATCAGGATGTTCATGGATGGCCCGGAGGTATCTTTGAACGGATCACCCACGGTGTCGCCGGTTACGGCCGCTTTGTGAGGGTCAGAGCCTTTTTTATAGGGCTTTCCGTCAATGATCACGCCTTTCTCAAATGATTTTTTGGCGTTATCCCAGGCACCACCGGCGTTCGACTGAAAAATACCCATCAGTACACCCGATACGGTAACACCGGCCAGCAGGCCACCCAGGATTTCAGCTGAACTGGTGTCGGCAAATACGCCTTTCAGTCCGAAGCCTACAATCACCGGAACCAGCAGCGCAATAGCGCCCGGGGCGATCATCTGCCTGATAGAAGCCTGGGTAGAAATCTCCACACATTTCTCATATTCGGGAGTGGCTTTGTACTCCATGATGCCGGGAATTTCCCGGAACTGGCGGCGTACCTCGTTCACCATTTCCATCGCCGCTTTACCTACGGCAGAAATAGCCAGGGCCGAGAAAATGAACGGGATCATACCCCCGATGAAAAGACCGGCTAAAACCGGCGCTTTATAAATATTGATAGCGTCAATTCCGGAGATTCCTACAAACGCTGCAAAAAGCGCCAGGGAAGTCAGGGCAGCAGAAGCAATGGCAAAGCCTTTACCCGTAGCAGCAGTAGTGTTCCCTACGGCGTCCAGGTTATCAGTTCTTTCACGAACCTCAGGTTTCAGCTGTGACATTTCAGCTATACCACCGGCATTATCGGCAATAGGGCCGAAAGCGTCAATGGCCAGCTGCATAGCCGTGGTGGCCATCATACCGGCAGCGGCAATAGACACCCCGTAAAGGCCTGCGAAAGCATACGATACCACGATACCTACCGCCAGGATCAGGATAGGAATAACGGTAGACTCCATACCTACCGCCAGACCACCGATAATGTTGGTAGCATGACCTGTACCCGACTTCTGTACGATAGAATCTACCGGCCTTCTGTTCATGGCTGTGTAATATTCGGTAACGATAGACATCAGTGCGCCTACGATCAGACCGGTGACAATGGAATAGAACACGCCATTGGCCGTAAATTCAAATCCTCTGAGCGAAAGCGTTTCAGGAAGAATATGTTTTACCAGGAAATAAGAAGCAATCAGTGTGATCACAATAGAAGCCCAGTTCCCTAAGTTCAATGCATTCTGAACGGAGTCGGTTTCGTTTTTCACACGCACAAACCACGTACCGATCCAGGAGGCCAGCACACCTACACCGGCAATCAGCATAGGCAGCAGCACGGGAGAGTAACCGCCGAAATTGTCGGTCACATTGATTTCCTGGCCCAGTACCATGGTGGCCAGGATAGTAGCCACATACGAACCGAAAAGGTCAGCACCCATACCGGCCACGTCACCCACGTTATCGCCCACGTTATCGGCAATGGTAGCCGGGTTACGTACGTCGTCTTCGGGGATACCGGCCTCTACTTTACCCACCAGGTCGGCGCCCACGTCAGCAGCTTTGGTATAAATACCGCCCCCTACACGGGCAAAAAGAGCAATAGACTCTGCTCCGAGAGAGAAACCGGCCAGTACTTCAATGGCTTTTTTCATTTCTACGGAAGTCAGCCCCAGGCCCTGGGCAAACAGGTTATAAAAAACAATAAACAGGCCACCGAAGCCCAGCACGGCCAGACCGGCCACACCCATACCCATTACGGCACCTCCCGTAAACGATACGTTCAGGGCTTTAGCCAGGGAGGTTTTAGCGGCCTGGGCAGTTCTTACGTTAGCTTTGGTAGCTACTTTCATACCGATGTAGCCGGCCAGCGCTGAAAAAACCGCACCAATCAGGAAAGAAACGGCAATCAGCGGCGAAGAGTGAATGGGATGTTCGGGAGTTCCCTCATCACTGCCTAAGAAAAACAGGATAATGGCAGTGGGTAAAGCAAACATGGCCAGAATCTTCCATTCTGCTTTGAGGAAAGCAATAGCCCCGTCAGCTATGTAACCGGAAAGTCTCTTCATATTTTCTTCCCCGGCGTCTTGTCTGGATACCCAGTTGAACTTGAGTGCGGTATAAATCAACCCGACCAGTCCGAACAAAGGCACTAAGTAAATAATTGAATTCATAATAAAATGGTTATATCTTTTAACAAAATCGTGCAAAGTTATACTAACAAAGAGAGAATAAAAAGTAATTTTTGCAAAGATTATTTGGTTTTGTTATAAATAAGGGGTTGTGAAATCTTATTGCTATTTTTACACTTCAAAATCATTGGTCCTATTCAAAGAGCATAAATGAAAAAAATCGTTTTATGGATATTTCTCCTGTCTCAGGTACTCCCCGGACAGGCTCAACCCCAACCCCTGAACAGCAGTGAAATTTACCTGGGCCTTCAGCGCCTGGCCACCCTGGGAAACGCCATGTACATTGCCGCTCACCCGGATGATGAAAATACCCTTCTTATCACCTGGCTTTCTAAAGAGAAAAAGGTAAGAACGGCCTACTATGCCATGACGCGCGGCGACGGCGGACAGAACCTTATCGGACCCGAACAGGACGAGTACGTAGGACTGATCCGTACCCACGAGCTGCTGGAAGCCCGGAAAATTGACGGGGGAGAGCAATATTTTTCGCGGGCGGTAGACTTTGGCTTTTCCAAATCCACGGATGAAGCCCTCCTGCTTTGGGGGAAAGAGAAGATACTGGAAGACCTGGTTTACCGCATCCGGAAGTTCCGGCCGGATGTGATGATTAACCGTTTTCCGCCGGATGAGCGTGCCGGGCACGGCCACCACTCGGCTTCAGCGGTATTGTCTAAAGAAGCTTTTGATGCGGCCGGTGATCCGAAGCGTTTCCCGGAACAATTAAAAGAAGTGGAAGTATGGCAACCCAAAAGACTGGTCTGGAATACCTTCGGAAGAGGGTTTACCAATACGGCTCCTGACGGAGAAAGCTACGTGGAGGTGACGCTGGGCGAATTTAACCCCATCCTGGGAGAAGCCTATACGGAGATTGCCGCCCGGGCCCGCAGCAAGCACCGGAGCCAGGGCTTCGGAAGTGCCCCTACCCGCAATGAACGCTCGGATTACCTGGTTCATGTGAAAGGAGAACCCGCTCAAAAAGATATTTTTGATGGGATTGACCTCAGCTGGAGAAGAGTAGACGGCGGACAGAAGATAGCCCTTCTCCTGGAACAGGTAATTCAGAAATACGATTTCCGGAAGCCGGCGGCTTCGGTACCCGACCTCGTGAAGATTTACGGCTTTATAACTACTTTGCCGGAGTCTGTTTATAAATATGAAAAGCTGGAAGAGTGCCGGGAGCTGATTTTTGCCTGCGCCGGCATTTACCTGGAGGTAAGTGCATCTACCAACAGCACCTCGCCCGGGCAGAATGTGAAGCTGTTTTCTTCAGCCGTTAACCGATCCGACCTGCCGGTGGAAATAAAAGGTCTGAAAATCAGTGGGGTGGTGGCAAAAGATACGGTATTGAACAGCCGGCTGGTCAACAATAAGAATGCAGAGCTGGTACTGGATGTGAAAATTCCGGCCGATGCTGAAATTACCCAGCCTTACTGGATGAAAGAGAGTAAAGAGATAGGGAAATACCGCCTGTCGGATGAGAAATTCCGGAACCAACCCATGGCGCCTGACCCGCTTTGGGCAGAATATAGTGTCAGTATCCTGGGAGAAACGCTTGGCTACCGGCACCCGGTAAAATATAAATACACGGAACCTTCGCGGGGTGAGATTTATAAATACCTGGAGATCCGGCCGGAGATCATGCTGAATTTTGAGCAGAATGTTTTCATTTTTACAGAAGGGAAAAGCAAAACGGTAGGAGTAGTGGTTAAAAATAACCTGGCTTCTAACCGGGCTGCGGTATCACTGAACCTGCCTGCAGGCTGGACCGTCTCACCGGCGTCTGCAGATGTTAATTTTACTGAAAAAGACCAGGAAAAACCGGTGTATTTTACCGTAACGCCCGGGAATAATACCACAGAGGCCGTTATACAGGCAACAGCCGTAAACGAGCGGGGAACTTATACCCACGCCTACAAACATATTTCCTATGAGCATATCCCGGAGCTGAATGTCTTCCCGAAATCCACTGCCCGGGCCATTAACCTGGATGTGAAAATTGCGGGTAAAAAAGTGGGCTATATTATGGGAGCCGGTGATGAAGTGGCGCAGTCGCTGATACAGATCGGTTATGAAGTGACTTTCCTGGATGAAAACAGCATAAAGGGAGATTTAAGTAAACTGGATGCCATCATTATCGGTGTGCGGGCCTATAATACCAAAGACTGGCTGGCCAATTCCCAGAAGCTGCTGCTGGAGTATGTGCAAAACGGCGGTAACCTGCTGGTGCAATACCAGACCCAGGCCTTTTACGGCCGGATCAAGACCAATGAACTGGGGCCTTACCCCATGACCATAGGCCGGGGGCGGGTGACGGAAGAAGATGCTGCGGTGCGTTTTGTGAATCCGCAGGATCCGGTGCTGAACTATCCGAACCGTATCACTGCCAAAGACTTTGAGGGCTGGATACAGGAAAGGGGGCTTTATTTTGCCCAGGAGTGGTCAGATAAGTACACCTCTGTTCTCGCCATGAAGGATAAGGGTGAAACCGAGCTGGAGGGCTCGCTGCTGTATACACGTTACGGCAAAGGGAACTTTGTTTTTACCGGCCTGTCGCTCTTCCGCCAGCTGCCGGCAGGAGTGCCCGGTGCTTACCGGCTGATTGCTAACCTCATCTCTATGAAGAAATGAATTTCAGCAGGGAATTTACCCGGGTAGAATACCTGTTCCTGATAAGCTTTTTGCTTATCTACCTGTTTTATTTCTACCGGGTGTTCTCTGCGGCCCGGAAGCTGAAGAGTTCGGCCACCTCTTCGGTTTTCAAGTTCCTGGTACGGTCGGTTTACCTGGGCCTGATGTCAATGGCCCTGCTGGGCCCCAATTTCGGAGTGACCGAAACTGAGGCGCGGGCATCCGGGCGGGATATTTTTGTGGCGTTTGACCTCTCTGAATCCATGAATGCGAACGATGTGGAGCCATCGCGGCTGGATAAGGCCAGAAGTGAGATACTGGGGCTGACAGAACGTTTTAAATCAGACCGGATAGGAATGATGGTATTTAACTCGGAAGCCTATGTGCTGACTCCGCTGACCTTTGACCAGGAGAATGTGAGGAACTCAGTACGCAGTATGCGCACCTCACTGCTGGGGAAGGGATCTACGGATATCAACCCGGTGCTGGCCCTGCTGAATGAAAAACTGGGGACCCGTACACAGAACCGCGGCAAAGTGGGCGTTATTATTACAGACGGTGAAGCGCATTACCCGCTGAAGCTGCAGGAGGCAGAGCAGCTGAAAAAAAATAATATCCGGCTGTTTTTAGTGGGAGTGGGCACGCTGGGCGGAGGCCGGATACCCGTTATGCAGGGCTATAAAAAGGATAAAGAAGGCGAGGATGTTATCACCAGCCTGGAAGTGAACCAGATCAGTGCTTTTGCCAAAGCCGCCGGTGGCGAGTATTTTATCCTGAATAACCTGCAGAACGATCTCCCTGCGCTGGCGGAGAAGATAGCCCAGGTGGTGAGTTCGTCTGACGACCTGAACCGGCAGAGTGTGACCTATAATAAATATATATTTTTCCTGCTCCTGGCGCTGATTTTTGTAGGAGTAGATTTCCTGATCACGGTTAAAGTATTGAAGATATAAGTGCATTTTTTTATTTATTATATCATCTTTTTCCTCCTCAACCCGCAGTTCTATACCAATATAGAGCAGAAGAACCGGTATATCGATGACTTTAACCGGAAAATGGAGGCAAGAGATTTTAAAGGGGCCATTGCTGTTTTTGAGCGCCTGGAAGAGGTTCACCGGGTTATTGATATCCACCTGCGCCTGGATGCGGCCCATGCTTATTTTGCTGCGGGTGACACTTCAGCTGCCCGCATCAACTACGAACTCTCCCGTGACCTCAGTGACCCCGGACAATCTTCGGTGTCCCGCAACCAGTTGGGTATCCTGGCGCTGATGCGGAAAGATACGGCTACGGCGCTCGACTTTTTCCGCTCGGCGATTGAAAGGAATAACAGCCTGCAGGAAGCCCGCTTTAATTATGAGCTGATTTCCCGTCTCTACCGGAAAAAAGCACCTCCCAGACCCCTGGAAGAAGACCGGAGCACGCAGGTAGTTACCTCTGATGAGCGTGAGGAAGAGCTGGAGCGTTATATTTCGGAAAACATTTCACGGGAGCGGGCTCTGCAGCTGCTCGATAACCTCCGGATTTCGGAAAGCAAGGGAGTGATCCCGAAGAAAAATAGTCATCAGAAAATAGAAAAAGATTGGTAATTTTGTAGTTTGCAAATATTGCAGCGATTTATAGTCCTCCGAATCAATATGAACACCATTAACGAGACCGATTTTCAATTCAAGAATCAAACTTCATTTTACCGGGGCAAAGTACGTGATGTGTACGGATTGGGTAAGTATGTACTCATGGTAGCCACTGACCGTATTTCTGCTTTTGACGTGGTATTGCCGCGTGCTATTCCTTATAAAGGGCAGGTGCTGAACCAGATTGCCGCCCGTAACCTGGAGGCCACCCGTGATATTGTCCCTAACTGGCTGATTGCCGTTCCGGATCCCAATGCCGCCCTGGGCCTGAAGTGTGAGACCTTCCCGGTGGAAATGGTGGTGCGCGGTTACCTGGCCGGACACGCCTGGCGGGAGTATAAGGCCGGCAGACGGAAAGTATGCGGAGTTACTCTTCCTGAGGGCCTGAAAGAAAATGACAGGCTGCCGGCACCCATTATCACCCCCACTACCAAAGCACATGAAGGGCATGATGAAGATATCTCCCGCGAGGAGATTATCAGCAGCGGGCTGGTGGCGGTAGATCAGTACCTGCAGCTGGAGAAATATGCTTTGGCCCTTTATGAGAAAGGAACGCAGATGGCCCGTGAAAACGGCCTGATCCTGGTAGATACCAAATACGAGTTTGGTCATGTAAACGGCACCATCTACCTGATCGATGAAATTCATACGCCGGATTCCTCACGCTATTTTTACCTGGATAAATATGAAGAGAACCAGGCAGCGGGCCGGCCCCAGAAGCAGCTGTCGAAAGAATTTGTACGTGAATGGCTCATTGAAAACGGTTTTCAGGGCAAGGAAGGGCAGCAGGTACCCGAAATGACCGATGAAAAAACCGAAGAGATCTCTAACCGGTATATTGAGCTGTATGAGAAATTTACCGGTGAGAAATTCAAAAAAAGGCCTTCGGAAAATATCCTGAAGAGGGTACAGGAAAACGTAGACCGGTTTCTTAAAAAACTCTGATATACTTCAACCTCATATACATTGACATGGAAATTCTGAAAAGTGAAAGGTTGTCTGACCTTTCTTATGCTATCCGGGGCCCCATTTTTGACAAGGCGCTGGAACTGGAAAAACAGGGGCATCCCGTTCTGAAGCTGAACATCGGTAATCCCGCCCCTTTCGGCTTTGACGTACCGGAGGGCATGATGAATGCCATGACAGAGCACCTGAAGAAAGCAGAGGGATACTCGCACCACCTGGGTGTGATGGAGGTGAGAGAAACCATTTGTAATAACTATTTACAAAAAGGTTTTACGGGTATAAAGCCGGAAGAGATTTTTGTAGGAAACGGCGTAAGCGAGCTCATCATTATGAGTATGCAGGCCCTGCTTAACCCCGGTGATGAAGTGCTGGTGCCCGCTCCGGATTACCCGCTATGGACCGCAGCCGTAGGTTTTGGCGGCGGGAAGGCCGTTCATTACGTTTGCGATGAGGCCGATGAATGGAACCCGGATGTAAAAGATATGGAAAGGAAGATCACGGAGCGCACCAAAGCCCTGGTGATCATCAACCCGAATAATCCTACCGGCGCTGTCTATAAAAAAGAAGTGCTGCAGCAGATTGTAAACCTGGCAGAGAAGCATAACCTGGTGCTGTTTTCCGATGAAATTTATGATAAGGTGCTTTACGACGGACTGGAGCATATTCCCGTGGCCACCCTGTCGGATAACGTGCATTTTATGACCTTCGGCGGCCTCTCAAAGAATTATTTCGCCTGTGGTTTCAGAGGCGGATGGGTGATTCCTTCCGGAAAGCGGTCTAAATCGTTCCTGGAAGGAATGAACCTGCTGGCATCCATGCGTTTATGTGCCAATGTACCCACGCAGTATACCATCGCCGCGGCGCTGAAAGACGATTCCGTGATCCGGGGAATGGTAGCACCCGGAGGACGCCTCTATGAACAGAAAGAGCTGATATATAATAAAATGTCGGCTATTGAAGGAGTTTCATGTGTGAAGCCCAAAGGTTCGATGTATATGTTTCCGCGGATTGACCTGGCCCGGTTTAATATAGAAGACGATGTAGCTTTTACCTACGACCTCCTTACGGAGAAAAAAGTACTGGTAGTGGCCGGAACCGGCTTTAATTTTATTGATAAGGAGCACTTTCGCATTGTTTTCCTTCCGGATTACGATACCTTGTCGGATGCTGCCGACCGGATCGCAGCGTTTTTGGAAAACCGCAGGAAATAAGAACCAGGCGTAACTGAGAACCCGGTAAGTCTAAATTTCCCGCTGTAAGTAAATTAACATAAGTATGGACATCCTATTGCTGATTGTGGGTATTATCTGTCTCCTTACAGGGCTGGCAGGTGCCGTACTGCCCCTGCCCGGGCCGCCGCTGAGCTTTGCGGGAATGATTGCACTGCACTATTCCCGGTTTGCAGAATTCAGCCAGAATACCCTGATCGTGCTGGGTGTGCTCACGGTCATAGTGGCCGTTCTGGATTACTACGTACCCATCTGGGGTACCCGGAAATTCGGTGGCTCCAAATGGGGGATGTACGGTTCGGCGATCGGGTTGATCGCCGGGTTATTCCTGGGCCCTCTGGGCATATTCCTGGGCCCCTTTGCCGGCGCTTTCATAGGAGAATACCTGAATAATCAGAATACCCGGCAGTCATTTAAGGCCGCCCTCGGCAGTTTTATAGGGCTGATGGCCGGAATGTTTATTAAGGTGCTCCTCTGCCTGGTGATGCTGGTTTATGCAGGTGTGGAGATTTTTCGGAATATTTAGCGGTGAAATAGCCATGAGCTGTTAGAAATGAGCTGTTAGAAATTAGATATACCAAGAGATTTGTCCTCTCGCCGTCAATGAATAATCGGTCGGCCGCTGCGGCTGATAGCTAACAGCTAATATCTAATTTCTAACAGCTAAAACTTACACCTATGAAAATAAAAGAACTAGCCTCTTATCTTGAGCAACTGGCGCCCCTTCCGTACCAGGAGGATTACGACAATTCAGGTTTAATTATCGGTGACCCGGAAGCAGAACTGCAGGGGGTACTGGTAACCTTAGATGTCACCGAAGACGTTATCCGCGAAGCAGTAAGCAAAGGCTGTAACCTGGTTGTAGCACATCATCCCCTGATTTTCAGAGGCCTGAAAAAACTAAATGGCAGGAACTATGTGGAACGTTCCGTTATTCTGGCCATTAAGCATGACGTAGCCGTTTATGCCATTCATACCAATCTCGATAATGTGGTTAACGGGGTTAACTTTAAAATAGCCGAAAAACTGGGGCTCAGGAACGTCAGGATATTACGGAAAAAGAAAGATACCCTGCTGAAGCTCACCGTTTTTGTGCCGGAAGAAAACTCGGGCGACTTACTTGCCGGCCTTCACAAAGCGGGCGCCGGGAATATCGGGAACTACACCGATTGCAGCTTCCAGACTTCAGGAACGGGACGTTTCAGACCCAATGAAGCCGCTAACCCGTTTATAGGGAACAAAGGCGCATTGGAAGAAGTGCGGGAATTAAGAATAGAAGTGATATTGCCGGCACATCTGAAAAACCAGGTGCTGAGTGCCATGTATGCTTCCCATCCGTATGAAGAAGTGGCCTATTACCTGCATGAGCTTGAAAACGATAACCAGGAAGCGGGCTCGGGAGCTATGGGCCTCTTAGCGGAGGAAATGACCCCGGAAGCCTTTCTGGCTCATCTGAAAAACAGCATGAACCTGCAGGTGATCAGGTTTACCCCGGTCAGGAAAACCATCCGTAAAGTGGCGGTTTGCGGGGGTGTGGGCAGCTTTTTACTGGCTGATGCGCTTCGTGCCGGAGCAGATGCCTTTGTAACGGCAGATTATAAATACCACGAGTTCTTTGATGCGGAGGGCAGGATCCTCATTGCAGATATCGGACATTTTGAAAGTGAAGTATTTACAAAAGACCTGCTGGTAGAAATTATATCAAAAAAAATTACTAATTTTGCAACCTGTTTGTCGGAAGTGAATACCAATCCGGTGAATTATTATTACTAAAAAGTGGTTATAATACTATATGGAAATTACAATTGCAGATAAACTGGTAAGTTTATTAGAACTTCAGGAAATAGATTCCCGGCTGGACCAACTTAAAAAACTACGCGGCGACCTTCCCGAAGAAGTGAAAGATCTGGAAGATGAGGTGATCGGCTTTGAAACCCGTGTGAAGAAATACGAGGCGGAGATAGAAGACTACAGAGCAGAGATAGAGCAACACATTGAGAATAAGAGAGAAGCCGATAAGCTTATTCTTAAATATAAAGATCAGCAGATGAATGTGCGGAATAACCGTGAATTCGATGCGATCTCCAAAGAACTGGAACTTCAGGAACTGGAAATACAGCTTTCGGATAAAAGAATCCGGGAAGCCGATTTCAGAATTGCCCAGAAGCTGGCCGATATTGAGCAGACCAATGAAATGAAGGCAAAGCGGGTGGCCATCCTGGAGCAGAAGCGTACCGAGCTGGAGAAGCTGGTGAACGAAAGCCAGGAAGAAGAAGATAAATTAAACCGCCAGTCGGAGAAACAAGCCAAAAAAGTAGATGAGCGTCTGCTGAAAGCGTATCACCGGATTCGTTCCGGCGCCAAAAACGGGCTGGCCGTGGTAGCGGTAGACCGGGGTGCCTGTGGCGGATGTTTTAACGTGGTGCCGCCTCAACGTCAGGCCGATATCATGGAAAAACAAAAGATTATTATATGTGAACATTGCGGACGTATCCTGGCCGATGCGGATATGATCAAGGTTCACCGGAAGAAAAAATAATGGGGATTGTACCGTAGGGGCGTTGCATGCAACGCCCCTACGTATGTAACATCCCTCGCGTACAACGCCCCCGGCATATAACGTTCCACGGGTATGCCATACCCCCATCCCCATGCTCCATTCCCAGAAACTTACCTACTCCTACGGCGATACCTTTTCACTAAAACCCGTTTCCCTTCAGTTGAAACGGGGAGAAATTACCGGTATTATCGGGCATAGCGGTTCCGGGAAATCTACCCTCTTACATTTACTGGCCGGTCTGAAAGAGCCTGCTTCCGGGAAGATCCTTCTGAACGGTGAACCTATTCTTACTCCATCTAAAAAACTGGTACCCGGCCATGAGAAGATCAAGCTGGTGACCCAGCAGAATACACTTTTTCCCAATATCAGCATCGCAGAGAATATAGCTTATGAGCTGCGCTACTATGAAAAGCCTTACCAGAAAGCACGGGTAAATACACTGGCACGGGCGCTGAATATCCGGCATTTGCTGACTAAACTTCCGCGTGAGCTTTCCGGGGGTGAGATTCAGCGGGTGATGATCGCCCGGGCCCTGGCCGATGAACCGCTGGCGCTGTTGCTGGATGAACCCATGGCTAACCTGGACCGTATCCATAAAAAGCAGGTCATGCTTAACCTCACCGAAGTGGTGGGCCAGGAGCAGATCGCCTGCGCTATGGTGACCCACGATATTTATGATGCCTTCGGTATGGCTGACCGCCTGGTCATTATGAAGCAGGGGCGGATATTGCAAAACGGTACTTCGGAAGAAATCTATTTTCACCCTAAAAACCGGTACGTGGCTGAACTTACGGGTGAAGTGAACTCCTGGGATGAAAACCGTTTTTTCCGGCCGGAGAATGTGGTGTTTTCAGCAGATGGCCCCTGGGCCGGGACGGTGCAGGCCAGTGTTTTCCAGGGAAGCTATTACGATATCCTGCTTAGTACTGTAAACGGACCGGTAGCGGCACGCTCTGAAACCCGGCTGCTCAACGGAGAAGAACACCGGTTTCATATCCGGTCATTTATCCACTTTGATTAAAATAGAATTGTGGTTACGCCCGTAGCCGTTATAGTCCAGTCCGTAGCCCAGCACAAACTGGTTTTCGATCTCAAAGCCTACGTAATCTATCTTCACCGGTATCACCATGGCCGATGGCTTATACAGCAGGGTAGCTACCTCTACCGAAGCCGGGTTTCTTTCGGCAATGGTTTTCAGGATATAGTCCAGGGTGCGGCCGGTATCCACGATGTCTTCGAGAATCACCACATGGCGGCCTTCCAGCGACTGGTTCAGGCCGATCAGCTCTTTTATTTTTTCGGTAGACGACGTGTTATGGTAGGAATTGATCTTCAGGAAGCTCACCTCACAGGGAATATTCACCTGTTTAAAGATATCGGCAATAAACATAAAAGAACCGTTCAGTATGCCCAGGAACAAAGGGTCTTTGCCGGCATATTTCTGATTCAGTTCGCAGGCAATGGCTTTTACCCTTTCCTGTATCTTTTCTTCACTGATGTATTCTTCAAATCTGAGGTCCAGAACTTCAATCATTAGAGCGAATTTTATACAAAAATAGAAATAATATTGACTTTGGAAGAATGAAAAGTCATGTAGCTCATAAATTTTATAAGTTGCTGTTCGTTATATAATTTTGTGGTGTCTTATGAACCGGAACATACATTGAAAAAGCATTTCATCTTATTTCTTCTTACCGCCGCATTTCATCTTACTTCAGCCCAGTCTGTTCCCTATGTACGCGGGGATAAGGGACCGGATATGAACAAAATCCTGACGGACCGGGGTATCCAGATCAGTACCACGGAGGCGTTTAATCTTATGTATAATTTCCGCTTTGATGAAGCGGCCCGTGAGTTTAAATGGCTGAAAGTGGAATTCCCCGCCCACCCCATCGGTGATTTCCTGCTGGGACTGAACGAGTGGTGGAGGATTGTGCCGGATACCAAGCAGACCCGTTATGACGATGGCTGCCATCTGTATATGGATGAAGCCATTGACAAGGCGGAAAAGCTTTTGAAAAAAAATAAAAACAATAAAGAGGCCATGTTTTTCCTCTGCGCCTCTTATGCCATTAAGGGCCGCCTGTATGCTGAACGTGAAAAATGGGTGAAATCAGCCTGGGCCGGGAAGAAAGCCATTAAGTACCTTGACGACAGCCGGGGAGAGGAGAATATAAACCCCGAGCTGCTGTTTGGTGACGGGGTGTATAATTATTATTCCAAATGGATTCATGAAAACTATAAGTCGCTGAGGCCGCTGCTTACCTTTTTCAGGAAGGGAAGCAAAGAGCTGGGTATCCGGCAGCTGGAAAATGTGGCCAATAATGCTTTTTATTCCCGGATGGAAGCCCGGTATTTCCTGGTACAGATTTATGCCATGGAGAAGCAGCCGGGGAAGTCGCTGATGATGGCCGCCCAGATGCACAGCATGTACCCGAATAATTCTTTCTTTCACCGCTTTGTGGCCCGGAACTCCTTTGCCCTGGGCCGCCTGAATGACGCCGAAGTATACGCCAAAGAGCTGCTGAACAATGTAGATGCCGGAAAATACGGTTACGGGGCAAATGACGGGCGTTACGGGGCCTATATCCTGGGATATATCTACCAGAATAAATACCGGAATAATACGGAGGCAAAGCATTACTATGAGCGAAGCATTCAGTTTGCCCTGGAAAATGACTCGAAAGAAACGGGGTACTATGCCAGTGCCAGCCTGGCTCTGGGAAAAATTGCAGTAACGGAAAAAGACTATCAACAGGCCGTTAAGTACCTGGGAGAAGCCATGAAAAATTCCGATAAAAAATCACCCGTTTATACGGAAGCAAAGGAACAGCTGGAAACACTGACCAAAACCCTGAAAGCCGCTAAGAAAAAGAAATAGTTCAGGGAACCGGCAATACTTTACTGCTCTTGAAGGTAGACAGGATCACCATGGTCTGTGTACTGGCCACTACCTCTATTTCATTAATGGTTTCCATGATGAGCGTCTGGTAAGAAGCAATATCTTTGGCAATTACTTTTAAGAGGAAGTCACAGGAGCCGGTCACATGGTGGCACTCAATAATTTCAGGTACCTTTTCAATGACCTTTACAAAAGTTTCCGTGATAGATTTCTTATGGCCGGAAAGGGTAACCTGTACAAAAGTCATTACCCCCAGACCTACCTTCTGGCGGTCCAGCTGAGCGTGGTAACTTTCTATTATTCCGGCATTTTCGAGTTTCTTGACCCGTTCCAGAGTAGGGGCAGGCGATAAACCGATTTCTTTGGAAAGCTGCGCATTGGTGATCTTGCCGTTACTCTGGAGAATCTCCAGCAACTTCCGATCAATCTGATCAAGTTTTACTGATGCCATTATATATTTTTAAGTATATGAGATGTCAAAATAATATTTGGTGCAAAGATATAATATTTCAGAATAATTTTAAAGTAAAATATATCCGGAAAAATTAATTTTACAATTAAATCATTTGTAGGTTTTATCTCCTGTTATCTCAGAGTAATTCTGTGGAAGGATCCCAGAAGTGTTCAGAGAAGTTCAGGATCTGGTCATCACAGATTTGCAGGCCTTCACGTTCCAGGTCTTCCTGCATTTTATGAGGCGGGTTGAAGTGCATTTTTCCGGTCAATATTCCGTTCCGGTTGACTACCCGGTGGGCCGGGATTCCGTCTTCCCCCTTCACCGAATTCATGGCCCAGCCCACAATGCGGGGAGAAGTGCCCAGGTAGCGGGCAATGGCCCCGTAGCTGCTTACTTTTCCGGCAGGGATCAGCTTGACCACTTCATATACTTCATCAAACCTTTCCATTCTCAATTTCCTCGGTGAGCTGTCGGTACCATTCTTCCCCGTAAGCCCGGATCAGCGGTTCCTTCAAAAAGCGGTAGACTTCCACCCCCAGTTGTTCACCCAGGGAGCAGGCATCCGAACAAATGCTCCACCGGTCGTAATTCAGGGCATGAAAATTCTCATATTTGGTAATACGAATGGGATACAGGTGGCAGGAAATAGGTTTTTTGAAATCTGTTTTTCCTTCCAGGTAGGCTTGTTCAATACCGCACTTCAGAATGCCCCTGTCATCATAAAAGGCATAGGCGCATTCGCGGTCATTGATGGTGGTGGTAGAATAGTCTCCCTCCCAGTCTTTGATGTATTTTCCCTGCTCTTCAATAGCTGCTATGCCTTCCGGCGTAAGATAAGGCTTGACACTTTCATAAATATCTTCCAGTACAGGCAGCTCGGACTCTTCCAACGGAGCGCCCAGGTCGCCTTCCACACAGCAGGCTCCCTTACACTTTTCAAGGTTACAAACAAAAAACTTTTCAGCGATATCGTCGCTGATGCAGGTGTCATCAATCAGGATCATTTCTTAACAATTATCTTTTTTCCCGCCATCAGGTTATTGCTTTTCATGTTATTCCATTCCTTCAGGTCGTTTACACTGACACCGTAACGGTTAGAAATGCTGAACAGCGTTTCACCGGCTCTTACCGTATGGTACTGAATCTCACGGGCCGGAGCGGAACCGGCTGCACCTGCCGTAACCTTAAGCTTCTGGCCTGACCGGATGGCATTTCCTGAAATACCGTTCAGGTCGCGGAGCTCATTAATGGTTAATCCGTAGCGGTTGGCAATGCTGAACAGGGTCTCGCCACGTTGCACGGTATGAGTAGCCGGTCGTACAGCAGGTTCGGTGTTCACACGGCTTTCCGGTGCAGTGGCAGCCGGCGGGGCGTAGCCCGTGTTGGTGGCAGGTACGTTCAGGCTGGTGCCTGATTTCAGGGTTTCAGAAGGGTGCATCCCGTTAAGCCGCCTCAGTTCATCTACCGTGGTTCCATAGCGGCTGGCAATGCTGAAGAGCGTTTCGCCCCGCTGCACACGATGCCGGCTTGTGGACACTTCAACGATTTCTTCTTCTTCAATAGCAGTTACCACCGGGATTTCCACCGGTTTTTCACTTACCGGCGGTGTTTGTATTTGAGTTACCGGTGGGGCCTGTGTTTGGGTTGCCGGCGGTGTTTCTTTACGCGCTGGCATCAGAACCGGCTCTTTCTTTTCGTCTTCCACCCAATCATCTTCCGGTTCATCGGAGTAGGGCACCAGCAGGCGCTGATTATATTTAATACCTTCAAAAGGCCCCAGGCGGTTCAGCTCCCGTAGTTTTTCTACCGTAGTGCCGTATTTTTTAGCCAGTGAAAACAGGGTTTCGTTTTCCAGAACCCGGTGGGTAATGTAGCGACTGGCCACCGTATCTTCTCTTACGGGGATTTCAGGGGCCACCACCGTCAGCTCTGTTTCTTTCGGCTCGGTAGTGAATACTTCCGGCGGAGCTACCAGGTTTTTGTTGTATTGAACGGCTGTTTTGCGCGGGCGTTTCTTTTGCAGCCAAAGCACCCTTCCGGGCAGGATCTCTTCTTTTTCGTCTATCCGGTTAAATTTTTTCAGGTTTTTCAGGCGCATACCGTACATATGGGCCACGTCCAGCAGCTTTTGCCCTTCCGTGAGGGTATGGTAAGGCTCAGGACCTTTTTTATGTTTTTTCTGGAGGTAATATACGGTTCCTTCTTTCACCATGTCACGGTCGGTCATATCGTTATACGACAGGAACTTATAAATGCTCACTTTCCCTTTCCGGGCCAGCGGGGCCACCTCATCACCGGCCTGGGCCAGGATGCCCTTTTTGCCGTTGATTTCGTAGAACACCGGCTGGTCAGTAGAGGTCACTACCAGGGTCTGGCGCTTCAGTTTGGGATACCCGATAGAAATATAGTCGGTTTTAACCAGGTCTTTCGCTTTCCCGGCAATTTCTCCGGCATAGGCTTTATCTGTTTTGACCAGGATGATATAGTCTTTATCAGAAGGTACATTTCCTGCTTTTAACCAGGAATTGTTCAGCCGGATTTCGCTTTCGGGGAGGTTGATTTCAGTAGCAATCTCACTTATTTTTTTCCCCCTGGCCGGGTATTCTACCAGGGCTTTGGAGGGAGGTGGAACCTGTTTCAGGCGATGGCTGAAAGCCAGCTTATGGGCAATGGCCTTGATGAGGTAAGGGTGTGCGTTTTTCTCCAGCTTGATCTCGCTGGCAAAAGACCAGTCTACCGGTACCAGGTTAGCTGCTCCGCCGGCCCCTACAGTATAGGAAAGGGTGGTGGAGACCCAGTTTTTGAAAACCTGGTTATTTTTTTTGAGGTATTGGGCTGCTGCCCGGGTAGAAAGGTGCAGGTTCTTGCGGTCGTCCTGGCTTCCCGACAGCGAAAGGCCCATTTCACGGGCTGTAAAATCTTTAAACTGCCAGAAGCCCACGGCCTGGGTAGGGGAGACGGCATCGGCGTTCAGGTCACTTTCCAGAACGGCCAGGTATTTCATGTCGTCAGGCACATTTTCCGTTTCCAGGATTTTTTCTATAATCGGGAAATACAATTGCATGCGTTCCAGCTTCTGGTTCAGGTAGCTGCTTTGCGGGGTAAGAAGTCGCTGAACCTCTGTATTGATCTTCAGGCGGGCATCTGAATTCAGAAGGATCTGAACATGGGCAAACTCTACTTTGAGAGGGGTTTCCGGCAAGCTTTGGGAGATTCCCGGTAATACCCATAGAAGGAATAAGCAGGTAAGCAGATTTTTCTTCATAACATTATTTTGTTTTCAGAGAGACAAACAAGCCGTCTCTCACAGGTAAAAGCACTTTTTCTGTCCGGTCATCCTGGGCCAGGTAGTCGTTAAACTCCCTGAGCAGCTGCGTGGTGGCATCGTTTTTAGATTCGTCGCTCACTTTACCTGACCAAAGCACATTATCGGAGAGAATGACCCCGCCTATGTTTACTTTGTCAATGATCATCTTATAGTAATTCAGGTAGTTGAGCTTATCCGCATCAATAAAAACCAGGTCAAAGTTAATATCTAAAGTGGGAATTATATCTAATGCCTGGCCAATAATTAGTTCAATACACCCGGTTTTACCTGCCATTTCGATATTTCTCCGTATTCTGGCTTCCAGTTCTTCATCCGCCTCCAGGGTATAAAGCTTTCCGCCCTCCTGTAAGCCCTCTGCCATGCACAGGGCAGAATACCCGGTAAATGTACCGATCTCCAGGATATTCCGGGGTCTTACCAGCCTGGAAATAAGGGAAAGCAGGCGCCCCTGAAAATGTCCTGAGAGCATGCGGGGTTTCAGCAGGTTAGCGTGCGTGTCGCGGTTAATGGTGGCCAGTACCTCCGGCTCAGGGCCGGTGTGGGAGAGGCAGTATTGTTCTGTTTTGAGGTCGGTGATGTTCATCATATATCAAATATAAAGAGTTAAAAGTTAAAAGCGAAAAACTAAAAGTCAAGGTACATTAACCTTCGCTTTTAGTTTTTCGCTTTTAACTTTTAACTTACGCTTACAGCGACCTCTTCAGCTCCCTGATCTCGAAGCTTTCAATAATATCGCCGATCTGGATATCATTGAATTTATGGATGCTGATACCGCATTCGTAGCCGGCTTTGACTTCGGATACGTCATCTTTGTAACGTTTCAGCTGGGCAATCTCGCCTTCGTGGAGCACGATACCCTCGCGGATGATCCGCACTTTGTTGTTCCGTTTCACGTAACCATCCGTTACATAGCTACCTGCAATGGTACCCACTTTGCTGATTTTGAAGACTTCACGAACCTCGATGTTACCGGTAACCACTTCTTCCTCTTTCGGAGCAAGCAGTCCTTCCATGGCATCTTTGATCTCGTTGATGGCATCGTAGATGATGGAGTAGAGACGGATTTCGATCTGTTCGTTTTCGGCAATACGCTTGGCATTGTTAGAAGGCCTTACCTGGAAGCCTACCACGATGGCATCGGCTGCCGAAGCCAGGGTAACGTCAGATTCTGAAATCTGGCCTACGCCTTTATGGATGATGTTCACCTGTACCTCACCGGTAGACAGCTTCAGCAGGGAGTCAGCCAGGGCTTCTACAGAACCGTCCACGTCACCTTTGATGATGATATTCAGCTCTTTGAAGTTACCAATAGCTTTTCTCCGGCCAATCTCATCCAGGGTAATATGTTTCTTGGCCCGGATGCTCATCTCCCGGTTCAGTTGCTCGCGTTTGTTGGCAATCTCCCGGGCTTCGCGTTCGGTATCCATTACGTTAAACTTATCACCTGCCTGAGGGGCACCGGGTAAGCCCAGAATCTGTACCGGAATAGACGGGCCGGCTTCCTTGATGCGGGCACCGAGGTCGTCAACCATAGCCCGCACACGTCCGAAATACTGGCCTGCCAGCAGGATATCACCTACCTTCAGGGTGCCGTTTTCTACCAGGATGGTCGATACGTAACCTCTTCCCTTATCAAGAGAGGCTTCAATCACCGTTCCTGCCGCATTGCGGTTCGGGTTAGCTTTCAGTTCAAGAAGCTCGGCTTCCAGCAATACTTTATCGAGGAGGTCATCTACCCCTAGTCCTGACTTGGCAGATACTTCCTGCTCCTGGAACTTACCGCCCCAGCTTTCCACCAGGATATTTTCCTTGGCCAGGTCTTCCCGTATCTTATCGGGGTTGGCGTTTGGCTTATCAATTTTGTTCAGGGCAAATACGATAGGCACACCTGCGTTCTGCGCGTGGTTAATGGCCTCACGTGTCTGAGGCATCACACTGTCGTCAGCAGAGATCACAATGATGACCACGTCGGTCACTTTAGCACCCCTTGCCCGCATGGCGGTAAAGGCTTCGTGCCCCGGCGTATCCAGGAAAGTGATGGATTTGCCTTTGTTCGGCCCCTCTTTAATGGTGACCGAGTAGGCGCCGATGTGCTGGGTGATACCACCGGCCTCGCCGGAAGCTACCTTGGCCCTCCGGATGTAGTCGAGGAGGGAGGTTTTACCGTGGTCTACGTGACCCATGATGGTCACGATAGGTGCCCGTGGCTCCAGGTCTTCCGCCGCGTCTTCCTCCTGGTGTGCATCAAAAGAAACTTCTTCTTCAGCGGATATAAATTCTACCTCATAATTGAACTCCAGGGCTATCATTTGGATGGTTTCAGCATCCAGACGCTGGTTAATAGACGCAAATACGCCCATTCGCATACAGGTGGCGATAACCTCATTCACCGAAACGTTCATCAGTGAGGCCAGTTCCGAGGCCGAGATATACTCGGTTACCCGCAGGATACCGCTCTCTTCCAGGTCTCTCTGATCCTGGGCATCCTGAGCCTCTGCACGGCTCCGGCGTTTTTCTTTTCGGTATTTGGCACCAAAGTCGTTTCCTTTGCTTTGCATCCGGGAAAGCGTGCTCTTGATGCTGTCTTTTACATCGCTGTCGGAAACAAACTCTCTTCTTTCCCGTTTATCTTTCTTACCCCCTTTGGAAGAAGACTTATCGTTGGTAAATTTCCCGTCTTTATTGGGTGTTGAAGCAGCAGGTTTCGCAGGTTGATCTCCTTTAGGTTTAAAGTTATCAAAGGTAGATTTGGAAGAAGTGTCACCCACTTTTTCTCCGCCTACAATCACCCGTTTCCGTTTCCTCTTTTGTTTCTGATCTTCTTTGGAAGATTTTTTCTCTACCGGGAGCTCAATTTTACCCAATACCACCAGGCCCTGCAACTTATCGCCCTGGGCTTTAATCAGCTCAGACTCTTTCGGAGGCTCGGGCTTCTTCTTAGGCTCTTCCGGTTTTACTTCCGGAGCTTTCACCTTGGGCGCAGGCACTTCCACCGGCTCTTCTTTCACCGGGGCTTTCACCTCCTCTGCCGGTTCTTCTGCCGGTGCCGGTTTTTCTTCTATGAGCGGTGCCGGTGCTTCTGCTACCGGAGCAGGTGCAGGCTCGGGAGCCGGTTCCGGCTCAGGGGCCACAGGAACTTCTTCCTTCACAGGCTCGGGGGCTTTCGGCTCCTCCAGGGGCTGTATTTTTACTTCTCCACGGGCGTTCAGGTCAATTTTACCCAATACTTTGGGCCCGGTTAAGGTAGTTTCGATCTTAACCACTTCCGGTTCTTCCACTTTGGGCGTTTCCACTTTGGGCTCCTCCCGGAAATACAGGATATCGGAGTCACTCTTTTCAGGCGCCCGGGGCTCACTTACCGGAGCAGGGGTATCTCCTCCTAAAAGCTCGGGAGCATCCAGCTCCCGGGAGAGGATCTCCAGTTGGTCAAATGCAAGTTTGGCGTTAGGATTATTGTCAATACGATGCCCGGCCGAGCCTAAAATCTCGATTACTTTGGCTATACCCACATTCAGTTTTTTAGCTGCCTGGCTAAGTCGCATCATTTTTTCTTCTGCCATATATTTTTCTGAATAATTTTAAATAGTTCTTGTTTTTTGTGTGGACTCAGCCTTTTTATTCAAATTCCTTCCTCAGGATCTCAAATACCTCGCTGATGGTTTCCTCTTCCAGAGGAGTTCTCCGTACAAGGTCATCTTTCGGTACATTCAGAACCGATTTGGCGGTATCCAGACCGATTTTCCGGAATTCCAGCAGAATCCACTCTTCAATTTCATCCGAGAATTCCATCAGGTCCACATCTTCTTCTTCCACCACCCCGTCAATATCTCTGAATACATCTATTTCCAGGCCTATGAGTTTGCTGGCCAGCTTGATGTTCAGTCCGCCTTTACCGATAGCCAGGGAAACCTGGTCAGGTTTCAGGAACACCGACACCCTTTCGGCACTTTCATCAAACCTTACATTACTGATTTTTGCAGGGCTAAGCGCTCTTGAGATCAGGAGGTTAATGTTATCGGTCCACTGGATTACGTCAATGTTTTCGTTTTCCAGCTCACGAACAATCGAATGGATCCGGGAGCCTTTCATCCCCACACACGCACCTACCGGGTCAATCCTGTCGTCAAACGACTCTACCGCTACTTTGGCCCTTTCCCCTGGTTCTCTAACAATTTTTCGGATAGAAATAATTCCATCCTGTATTTCAGGAATTTCCAGCTCAAATAATCTTTCCAGGAAAACCGGTGAGGTTCTGGAAAGGGTCAGCTTGGGATTTCCGTTATGAATCTCTACTTTATGAATGATGGCCCGGATGCTGGAGCCTTTCTTGAAACGGTCTTTCGGTATCTGTTCTCCTTTCGGTAACGAGAGCTCGTTTCCTTCTTCATCCATACAAATCACTTCGCGGCTCAGAATCTGGTATACTTCTACGGTTACCAGCTCGCCCACCTGGTCTTTGTACTGATCGTACAGCATTTCTTTTTCCAGGTCTTTCACCTTCTGGATCAGGGTCTGGCGGGCTGTCTGAACAATTCTCCTGCCGAAATCTTCAATTTTAACCGATTCGGCCACCTCTTCACCGATCTCAAAGTCAGGCTCTATTTTCTGAGCTTCTGACAGCGGAATTTTATCATGATCCCAGATGTCTTCCGAGTTATCGTCTACGATCTCCCTTTTTCTCCACATTTCGAGGTCACCGCTTTCTGGGTTCAGGATAATATCAAAGTTATGATCTTCACCGTAAGCCTTCCGGATCATGGTCCTGAGTACATCTTCCAGGATGGCGATCATGGTGGGCCTGTCTATGTTCTTTTCTCGTGCAAACTCCGCAAACGATTCAATTAAATCTCCACTTGACATACGTGTATTTCGTTTTATTTGAATGAAATGATGACTTTGGCTTCCCTGATCTCGTCGAGGCTGATGGTCACCGTTTCGGGTTTTACTTTCTTTTTGGCCTCGGTTTCAAGGATTACGATGCCGTTATTTATTTCAATCAGTTTTCCTTTTATTTCTGTTTTATCGGTTTTCGTGATCTTCAGACTGCGGCCGATATTCTTTACATACTGGCGTTCAAACTTCAGGGGGCTGTCGGCTCCCGGCGATGAAACTTCCAGGGTAAAAGCTTCTTCAATGACCTCTTCGAGCTGATTACCCAGCGTACGGCTGAAAGCGGTACACTGATCAATGGTAATGCCCGTATCCGAATCCAGGAATACGGCCACCTTACGCCGGATCTTCGAATCGGAAACTGCAATATCCACTACGTAGCAGTCCGTTTCTGCGATCAGCTCATCTACCAGCCGGGCAACAGTTTCTTTCAGTAACATGTATTAATCAAAAAAGGAGGTTCCCACCCCCTCCGCTCTTTGTAAATTTCATGCAAAAATACATCTTTTATTTTATTTTTTTCAGGACTCACCCTAAAATATTCATTACAGGGGGACAGACCGCTTCAAAACGGAAGCCTTCTACAGAATAAATAAGCGGTTTTAAGCGCAATCTATCAATTAACTTATTTAATTTGTAGCATGGTCCATGATGCTGAGTGATGTTTGTAAGAGCGGTAGCCGACTTCATACGGAAGTTTTTCTTTCTGATCAATATCCTGTTCGCCCTGTATTCCCTGCTGGTTTATCAGCTGGTGTTCTCGGCGAATATCCAGCATTGGATAGGCGGTTTCCTGATGCTTTCTTTTCCGCTTGTATTGCTGGGTAATCTTTTTTTTGTAATCGTATGGACCCTCGGGCGTTCTTTTAAGGCCTTTCTTTCCCTGGCCCTGCTTCTGATGACCTGGTCTGTGAAAGACCGGACCCTCAAACTGGGTCTGACCGAAAGAGAGGCCGGGAAAGCTGATTTCTCGCTGCTCAGCTACAATATCATGTATGCCGATTATATGAATTACCGGAAGAGCGATCCGGGCAGGGATATAAAAGGGATTTCGGAAACCGTGGTTTCCCTTCCGGCAGATATCAAGTGTTTCCAGGAATTTTATAATGATGAAGGTATTTTTGAATTTGACCTGATCCGCAGAACTGCCAGGGATAATCCCTATTATGTGTATATGCATTCTGAAAAGGGCAATGACCGGGGTGAAGGGGCTATCGGACTCGCTACTTTTAGCCGTTATCCCATTATCCGCAAGGAAGAAATGTACTGGCCCACTAACAATAACGGGTTACTGGCCACTGACATTGTGGTGAATGGCGATACCATCCGGGTGATTAATTTCCAGCTGAAATCAATGGGGATACGGGTCAACAGGATGTTTGACGACCGGCATAAGCTGAATAAAAAGGAGACCCGTAACGTACTCAGCCAATTGAAAAACGGTTTTTCAGGCCGGGGAAATGAGGTAGGTGTCCTGGAAACCTGGATCAGCCGGAGCCCATATCCGGTTATTGTAGCCGGTGATCTGAATGAGCTTCCCTATGGCTATGCTTACGGAAAACTGCGAAAATTACTTCATAATGGTTTTGAAGAGGCCGGCCGGGGCTTCGGTTTTACCTATCGCAAGATCCTGAGGTTTCTCCGTATTGATAACCAGTTTTTTGACCCTGAGGGTTTTCGCATCGTAAAATTCAATACTCTGAACCAGTACAAGTACTCGGATCATTACCCGCTGTATGGGGAGTATGAGGTAGTTAGCAGATAGTTCCGGGTTCCGGGTGGAGAGTTCCGAGTGGGGAGCCACTTGTCACCCTGACTGGGCGTCCCCGAGCTTGTCGAAGGGCGAGTGAAGATCTCTGAGAAAGCAAGGTAACTTGTGAATAACTACCTCTACGCCCTTCGACAAGCTCGGGGACGCCCAGTCAGGGTGACAGATGGCGCCACATGCGTAACCATTGTCACATTTTAACCCTTGTCTTGTTTTGCCGCCCCTGGTCGCCCCGTAGGGGCGCCACACGCTTCACCCCTGGACGCAGTCCGGGGTGGTGCCCCCATTGCCCGCTGTGTGCCCGCTGCCCCGGCGCCCTGGCTCTCCCGGCTGCCCCGCCGCCCGCTGTGTCCCCGCTGTGCGCCCGGTACCCTGGCTCTCCCCGCTACTCACCCCCCGCAAAATACCCCTCCAATTCCCCCAGCTCCGCCTCAAAGCCACCGCTCAGTATGGGGAACCGGCACCAGCTCCGGGGATCGAGGTTATGCGTATCCAGGTGAAAACCGGGAGCATAGCGCTCTCTTTTCCATTGGTTCCGGCTCCAGAGGGTGAAAAACCGCTTTACCCAGCGGTAAAGATCCTCGCGGAGGTAACCTGTTTCTGATTTTTCGAGGATCCTGAAGCACTCCAGGGGCGATTTTTTATCACGGATTCCCAGTTGTTCAATGCGGTTAAGAACAGGGTAGGGCATCAGGTCTTTTTCATCGGTTTGGGTCTTTTCTTTGGGGCGAAGCTCTGCCGTGGGCTGCAGGGCATTCACATGCCTGAGTCCTTCCAGCCGTATGTGCCGGCCTTTTACTTCGCAACCGGTTTTTTCCAGCCATACCAGCCATTCCCGCAGCCAGGCCTTATCAATACCGGAGATGGGGGCTATGCTTCCGGCGGTGTCGCCGTCCATGGTGCAATATCCCACAGCCGCTTCCGAACGGTTGGAAGTGGTCAGCAGGAGGTGGTTTTTCAGGTTGGCCAGCAGCCAGACGCCGGGAGCACGCACGCGTGCCTGGATATTCTGAAGAGGGATGTCGTCAGTTTCCCAGGTCAGCTTCCTGTTGATCTGGCCTTCTATCAGGCCGGTGTAGGCGCTGACCAGCTCATCTATATCCACCTGGTAAAACTGCGCATGACAGTCTTCTGCCAGGGCCCTGGCAGAATTCAGCGTATCGGATGAGCTGTTACGGGTGCCCTGGTAGATAGTGGTGATCAGTAAATTACATGCTTCAGAGATCGAAGCGCATTCCTGCATTCCCGGTATGTAGCCCAGCTTCTCCCGGAAGGCCTGCAGGCCTATGCTTTCATCGGCCAGGCGCACCATCAGCGCACAGAGGGCCGTACAGGCAGAAGAGTCGGCTCCGCCGGAAAGAGAGATGGTAAAACCGTAAGACCGTGATTTCCGGAGATAATCAAACAGGCCGAGGCTGACCGCCCGCGCAAACTCTTCTTCTCTCAGGTAGCCTCCTTTTTCGAAGTCTTCCAGGGTATTCCCGGCAGCCTGTGAGCTAAAGGTGGTTTCCGGCCGGAAAGAGGAAGTGACCGTTACAGGTTCGCCTGTAAAGACAGATTTGATTTTGGATTGCTCTATGCGGTTCTTTTCAATGTCTGCCAGGGCGGTGGTCAGGGTGTGGTCAGCGTAGCTGAAGCGGTCGCTGGAAGCCAGGAGCTCGCCTCCGGAGCTGATCATGGCGTCACCGTCAAAGATCAGCCGGCCTGATTCATTGCCCAGCAGGTTGGTATAAATATAGGTACAGGCAAATGCGCGCGAGGCGTCAGTGACCAGCTGGGCGCGTGTCTGAAATTTATTAAAGGTAAACGGGCTGGCGCTGGGGTTAAGAATAATATCTGCCCCCCGGTCAAAGAGCCGCACGCCGGGGCGGTCGGCCACCCAGGCATCCTCACAGATTTCCACCCCGAGCTTTATCCCGGAAATATCAAACAGGATGTCGCCGGCAGGATAGCTGATGCCATTGACCCGTACCGTGGTGGATTGTCCGGCTTTCCACCGGTGAAACCAGCGGTCTTCGTAAAAAACACCGTAGTTGGGCAGGTGCTGCTTGCAGACAAACCCCAGAATCTGCCCGTCGGCCACTACCGCTACCGTATTGTAGGTCTTGTTTCTTATGCTTAACGGAAGTCCCAGGCAGGTCACCAGCCCGGTGGTTTCAGCAGATAGTCCGGTGAGAATATCGAGGCTGCGTTTTAAGGTATCCGGAGAGTAAAAAGCATCCTCACAGCCGTATCCGGTAATGGCCAGCTCAGGCAGGCAGAGCACCTGCACTCCGTTTTGCCTTGCATTTTGTATGGCTTCCCTGATCCGTTTCTGATTCCCTCTCCAGTCCAGGGGGGTCTGGTTAAGTGCTGCAGCTCCTGTTTTTAGCATTTTGAACTCATTTAGGGCCAAAGTTAAATAAAAAAGAGAAGCGTGAGGCTTCTCTTTTTTATTTCGTTTCCGGCAGATCTCAGGAACGGATCCTGATTTTCTGACCTACAGTTACGTTATTTCCTTTCAGGTTATTCCACTTCTTAATGTCATTCACGGTTACACCTTCATATCTTTGAGAAATGCTCCACAGGGTGTCTCCCCGTCTTACGGTGTGAATGGTAGGCTCTTTCACGGCCTCAGAAGATTTTTTAGCCACCAGGCTGTTGGCTTTTACTTTTTCGTTTTTATCTACGTAGATGGCCAGCGACTCACCCAGCAGAACTTTCGATGAAGTTTTACCATTCCATTTTTTGATATCGCTTACAGATACCCCATAGCGCGAAGCAATTTTGTTCATTACTTCACCCCGTTTTACTTTATGTACTTTCTTTACTTTCCGGGTAACATTTACATAGTCATCTGAAGCAGAGGATGAAGCTACTGTCTGCCTGGCTACGGCCGGCCTTCCAATCACAATAGTACCGCCTTCTGCGGGTTCTGCATCTATTACAGCCACAGTAGAGGGGGAAGAGACAGCTGAAGAAGAGGAGGAAGCCAGAACGGCCTCTGTGGATTCTTCCAGGGGAGAAATAACAGAGCGCCTTCTGCTGGCAGAATCCAGGATAGCTACTTTATTCTCATTGAAATAAGTGATGGAACTCACCGGCAGTGCAATTTCATAACCGTATCGTGCCTGGGGAAGAACCGTGGCTTTTAAATGAGGATTATATTTTTTAAGATCTTCCAGGTCAATGTTGGTAAGGGCTGCCAGGATCTCCAGATCTATATCATTTTCCACATAGATATTTTCCAGCTCAGGCCGGATATTCTCTTTTTCGGGAATAATGCCATGGTCCTGTCCGAAGTTCATCAGGTAAGCCAGGGCAATGAACTGGGGAACATAGTGACGGGTGTCTTTCGGAATATGGGGATGAAGGTCCCAGTAATTTTTAAGACCGGTTTTTTTCATGGCGCGGCTGATACGGCCCTGCCCGGTATTATAAGAAGCCAGTGCCAGATCCCAGTCGTCAAACATACGGTTCAGGAATTTCAGATAACGGCAGGCGGCATCAGTAGATTTTTCGGGGTGCATCCGTTCATCCACATATTGATTAATGGTCAGGCCGTATTCTTTACCGGTGAATGACATGAACTGCCACAGTCCCACGGCTTTGGCCCGGGATACGATCTTCGGGTTAAGTGCTGATTCCAGGATGGAGAGGTATTTTAATTCCTCAGGCATACCGTGCTCTTTCAGAATTCTTTCAAAAGTCGGGAAATAGACCGACTTCTCTTCCATCATATTTTTAGTAAAGTTAGGCCGGCGCTGGGTGAAATAATTCAGCCAGAAAGCCACCGCTTCATTATAGACCATAGGCATGGTCTTTTCAATAGACTTTAAACGTGCTTTGATGATCTCCGGGTCTATCACGGTGATGGTATAAGGAACATTATCCCTTTCATCGATCACCTGTACCTGGTACGGATAGGAGATTTTTACTTCTTCAACTTCGACGGGCTCCGACTCTTCATTTACACCTTCATTAATCTGACCACTTACACTAAAACCAAATCCAACCACTGCAGAAAAGGTCAAAAATAACTTCGAAAATTTCATAATGTTTTTGAGAGTTTTCAGGATATCAAACACAATTATTGGAAAGCTACGCTCCAAATTTAATTAAAAAAATATTAAAAAAAATAAAACTCTCCTTAAAAACTGATTTTTCTTCCGTTTATTCTATACTCTTTGCGAAATTTAATAAATCTTTTTCAGCAAATGCCCGTCCCAGTACCTGGAAGCCGAACGGGAGCCCGTCGCTGTTTTTACCATTAGGAATGGAGATGGCCGGAAGGCCGGCCACGTTGGCATGTACGGTGAAAATATCGGCGAGGTAAGACTCCATGGCACGCTGTGTTTTTTGGCCCAGGTCAAAAGCAGGGGTGGGGGTGGTAGGGGATACCAGGAAGTCTGCCTCTTCAAGGAATTTCCGGGTTTTTTCCATGATCACGGTACGAACCCGCTGGGCACGGGTGTAGTAAGCGTCATAATAATCAGCACTCAGAATAAAGGTTCCCAGCATGATACGCCGTTTTACTTCCCGGCCGAAACCTTCGCCACGGCTTCGTTTGTAGAGGTCTTCCAGGTTTTTCACGTGGGTGGCCCGGTAACCGTAGCGCACACCGTCATAGCGGGCCAGGTTAGAAGAGGCCTCGGCCATAGTGAGGGTGTAATACACGGGAAGCAGGTACTTCAGCTCCGGAAAATTCAATGCTGTCACCTCATGCCCCTGTTTTTTGAGCTCCTCCAGCTTGTTCAGGGTGGCCTCCCGGACTTCCGGATCCAGGCCGGGGGAATCGAGCGCGTCTTTAAAATATCCTATTTTGTAAGGGCCGGCAGCAGCGGTAAAACCCGAATAGTCTTCTACGGGCCGGGAGGATGCCGTACTGTCGAATTCGTCTTTTCCTGCCATCACTTCCAGCAGAAGGGCGGAGTCAGTGACCGAGCGGGTCAGCGGTCCGATGCAGTCGAAAGACGAGGCATAAGCGGCCAGTCCCCACCGGGAAATCCGGCCATAGGTAGGCTTGAGGCCCACAGTTCCGCAAAAAGCTGAAGGCTGACGTACGGAGCCCCCTGTATCTGAGCCGATGGAGGCATGGCACAGGCCGGCACTGACCGCTACCGCGCTGGCTCCTGAAGAGCCGCCCGGTACCTTAGTCTCGTCCAGGTAATTCAGGGTGGGGCCAAAGGCAGACTTCTCATTGGAGGATCCCATGCCAAACTCGTCACAGTTCTGCCGGCCGATAATGATGGCATCTTCATCGATCAGGCGCTGAACGGCGGTAGCCGAAAATTGAGAAATAAAACCGTCGAGAATCCGGGAGCCGCATTGTATGCCGTGATCTTTGTAGGCAATAATATCTTTTAAGCCGATGACCATCCCGGCCAGTTTGCCGGCCGTTCCGTTTTTGATTTTCTCCGAAACCTGCTGTGCCCGTTCCCGGGCCTCATCGGCATATACTTCCAGGAAAACGTTCAGATGCTTCAGGGATTCGATTCTTTCGAGAAAGTGTCCGACTACTTCGACCAGATCACTTTCTCCCGATATAAGTTGATTTCTGAATGAGGGATAATCAGAATACTGCACCTTTCTTTGGGGTTTAAAAACAAAAAACAACAGGTTTGTGAAAGATCACAAATCTGTTGTTCCGTTATATCTGCAACAGGATAATTACTCTTCTATTTTGGTTGCCTTTTCGATGTTTTCTTTTACATCTTTGGTAGCATCCTTAAATTCCTTAATTCCTTTTCCCAGCCCTCTGGCCAGTTCAGGAAGTTTTTTGGCTCCGAAGAACAACAGAATAACGAAAAGGATAATAAATATCTCAGAACCTCCCAGAGATCCTAAAAACAATAATGTTGTTAGTTCCATCTCACAATTTTTTTAATATTCAACAAAATTAATAACTTTTACGGTAATTAAAACCAAAATCTGTAAAAAAGTGAATTACGCTTCCACTACCTCCGTCTTTTGATTTAACAGCCACATTTCAAATTTTTCAAGCTCTTCTGCCACGCTGTTATAAATAAAAGAGATGAGCGCAATGTCATCTGCAAAGCCTACCAGGGGCAGGATATCCGGGATAAGATCTATGGGGGAAAGAAAATAAATCATACCCGCCAGGATGATCACGATGTTTTTGCCTTCCACACTCCGGTAACTTCCGTTAGCGTAATGCCTTAAAAGCAGGCCCAGTGATTTGACCTTATCTTTGATTTTGCGAAAGGGAGAACCTTCGCCTTCCGACTTCATTTTGGTAAAAACCGTACCCAGAAGTAATATGATACCTTTGGAGTTTTTGGATAGACGGCTGGCTTTAAGAAATGAATTTTTAAAGAAAATAGAGCCGAGTATCGTTTTTAAAAAGCCTGTTTTTTTCATTATTTCTTATACATGAATTTTAATCCGGTCAGAGCACGCATCTCTCAAACATAAAAAACGAAAATCAAAGTTCAATATTGATAAAAAAATGAAAAAATAAAGATATTTTTGTATAATATTGTTTCACAAAAAAATAGTTTAATACCACAATGAAGGTTACCATAATAGGAGCGGGAGCGGTAGGGGCTACGGCCGCCGATAACATAGCCCGGAAAGAAATTGCGTCAGAAGTAGTTATCCTGGACATTAAAGAAGGCTTTGCTGAAGGTAAAGCCATGGATCTTGCCCAGACAGCCTCTATTGAAGGCTTTGATACGCGGCTGACCGGGGTTACCAATGATTATTCCGGAACCGCTAAATCAGATGTGATTGTAGTGACTTCGGGTATTCCGCGTAAACCGGGCATGACCCGCGAGGAGCTGATCGGCACCAACGCCAAAATCGTAGGAGGAGTAGTAAAGAGCGCCCTGGAGGTTTCCCCCAAGGCGGTGATTGTTATTGTTTCCAACCCTATGGATACCATGACCTATCTCACCTACAAAATTGCAGCTGAAATGGGCATTTCCAAGCGCCGTGTGATCGGTATGGGGGGCGCGCTGGACTCTTCGCGTTTCCGTTACCGTTTAGGCGAAGCCCTGGGCGTGGCCCAGAGTGACCTTCAGGGTATGGTGATCGGTGGCCATGGAGATACCACTATGATCCCGCTGACCCGCCTGGCTACCTGGAACAGTATCCCGGTGAGCCGTTTCCTTTCCGCAGAACAGCTGAAAGAGGTTTCTGATAAGACTATGGTGGGCGGTGCCACCCTGACCGGCCTGCTGGGTACTTCGGCCTGGTATGCTCCCGGTGCGGCTATCGGACAGGTGGTAGAATCTGTTTTGCGCGATGAAAAGAAGATCATTCCTTCCTGTGTTTATCTGAATGGCGAGTACGGTCAGAAAGACATCTGCCTGGGAGTACCGGTGGTGATTGGCCGGAACGGCTGGGAAAAGATCATCAGCCTGCGTTTATCAAATGAAGAAAAAGCAGCATTTGAAAAGTCGGCGGCAGCGGTGCGCGCCATGAATGCAGCATTATAAACTAACGGATAAAGTAAAAACGGAGATCTGGCTGATCTCCGTTTTTTTTTGCCTCAGGGGTTAGGTTTAGGTACAAACCTCAGGCGCCGCTCATCACTGGTGCCTTTATTCTGGCTGATAATAATCTCACTGCTTTCGGCCTTGTCAATATCCCAGATCTCACCGGTTCCGTTCGTCAGCATATCCTGGTCTCCGAAAATGATGGTATTACCTGATAAGGTGAAATACAGGCGAAGATCCTCGTCTATCGCGCTGCATCTTTTTTCATTCTTGTTCCATTTATAGACAGGAATCAGCTTATCTTCTCCCGGGTCTCCCTTTGAAAAAACAGCGATATCGTCACTATGGCAATCTTCCAGCTGTGTGACATCCACACCTGAAAAAAAGTTCTCCGCAATCAGCCACTCTCTCGACATCCCGCCGGTAAAGGTATCAATCTGGGAAAGCTTTACCTCCTTCTTCTCACAGGCAGAAGTAATAATTCCGAATAAAACGAAAAGCAATACTGGTCTCATATTTTACACGTTAGTCATTTTTAGAACGAAAAAAAACTCTGATTCTGGTAAATCAGAGTTTAAAAATTATGCCAAACTTTATTTTTTATCTTCCTAAAGCTTTCAGCATGGTCTCACCGATCTCCGCAGGAGAGTCTACCACGTGAATTCCACACTCACGCATGATGGCCATTTTGGCTGCTGCCGTGTCATCTGCACCGCCGATAATGGCTCCGGCGTGGCCCATTCTTCTGCCTTTTGGCGCGGTCTGGCCGGCTATAAAGCCTACCACCGGTTTTTTGTTGCCGGTTTCTTTAATATAGCGGGCCGCTTCGGCTTCCATGCCCCCGCCGATCTCACCGATCATCACGATCCCTTCGGTTTCCGGGTCATTCATCAGCATTTCCACCGCCTGCTTGGTGGTGGTGCCGATGATAGGGTCACCGCCGATACCGATGGCCGTGGTCTGGCCCAGGCCTGATTTGGTCAGCTGGTCTACGGCTTCATAAGTAAGCGTACCTGATTTGGAAACCACACCGATAGTGCCTTTTTTGAAGATGAAACCAGGCATGATACCTACTTTTGCTTCTTCAGCGGTAATGATACCGGGACAGTTCGGCCCGATCAGCGTAGTGTTATAGGCAGAAATAAAAGATTTGGCTTTTACCATATCTTTTGTAGGGATACCTTCAGTAATACAAACAATCACCTTGATACCGGCCTGGGCTGCTTCCATAATGGCGTCAGCAGCAAATCCCGGTGGTACAAAAATGATGGAAACATCTGCTCCGGTTTCTTTAACAGCTTCTTCAACAGTATTGAATACAGGGCGGTCCAGGTGGGTTTGTCCTCCTTTTCCGGGAGTAACTCCTCCTACCACATTTGTGCCATATTCTATCATCTGGCCTGCATGAAATGTTCCTTCCGAGCCGGTGAAGCCCTGTACTATTACCTTCGAATTTTTGTTTACAAGAATACTCATTTTTTATTGGGTTTGACAGATGTCGGTTTTAGAAATTCCAGCGTTTATAAAATCGCCCAAATGTACCTCTCAAATCAGAAAAATACAAATTAAATACCGAAAGCTTCTTTTACCTTATCTACATAATCCAGCTTCTCCCAGGTGAAAAGCTCTACCTCCACTTCGGTACGCTGGCCGGCATTTTCAAATACTTTTTTAACTATTTTGGATTCTCTTCCCATATGACCATATGCGGCGGTTTCCGAATAGATAGGTGTACGCAGTTTCAGGCGCTGTTCAATGGCATAAGGCCGGAGATCGAAGATTTTTTCCACCACACGGGCAATCTCCCCATCTGTCAGGCTGACTTTGGAGGTGCCGTAGGTATTCACAAACAAACCGCAGGGTTGGGCTACGCCAATAGCATAGGAAACCTGCACCAGCACTTCGTCACACACGCCCGCTGCTACCAGGTTTTTGGCAATATGGCGGGTGGCATAAGCGGCTGAACGGTCTACTTTTGAAGGATCTTTTCCGGAGAATGCGCCACCCCCGTGGGCACCTTTTCCGCCATAGGTATCCACGATGATCTTCCTGCCGGTCAGGCCGGAATCACCGTGTGGTCCGCCTATCACAAATTTTCCGGTAGGGTTGATATGGTAAGTGATGTCATCCGTGAAAAGGGCCTGCAGCTCCGGCTTCAGGAGCGCTTTTACCCGGGGAATGACAATGTTAATCATATCTGACTTGATCCGGGCCAGCATTTCTTCGTCTTCCGCAAAATCATCGTGCTGGGTAGAGATCACGATGGTGTCGATCCGCTGCGGACGGTTATCGTCGGTATATTCAATAGTCACCTGCGATTTGGTATCAGGGCGCAGGTAGGTGATCTCCTGGTTTTCTCTTCTGACGGCTGCAATTTCCTGCAGGATCTTGTGGGAAAGATCCAGTGCCAGCGGCATATAGTTATCTGTTTCGCGGGTAGCGTACCCGAACATCATGCCCTGGTCTCCGGCTCCCTGTGCATTGGCCCTGGCCTCAAAGTCATCGTCTGATTTCCGGTCTACCCCCTGGTTGATGTCCTGTGACTGCTCATGAATAGCCGAAATGATCCCGCAGGAGTTGGCTTCAAACATATATTCCGCCTTGGTATAACCAATCTTCCGGATCACATCGCGGGCTATGGACTGAACATCCAGGTAGGTAGTGGTATTTACCTCTCCGGCCAGCACTACCAGGCCGGTGGTTACCAGGGTTTCGCAGGCTACTTTGGAATTCGGATCGAAGGCGAGGAAATGATCAATGAGGGCGTCAGATATCTGGTCAGCAACTTTGTCAGGATGCCCTTCGGAAACGGATTCCGAAGTAAATAAATATGCCATAGTTAAGATGTAATTTATATCATGGTTGCCTGCCACATACCCGCAGGCATACGAAGGGGCAAATTTGGTGATTTTTTTTGTTACTTGAAATAGTATTAGTTAATTAATCTTGTTATTGTAGTTGTAATAGGTAATTTGTCTACTATTTCTTTGTTTTTCAGGTAAAATGGCTATTGGTGGTTGGCCATTAGTTCTCAGCTTCCTTACACATTCACGTGCCTTTCCGAGTGGTAGGAAGAACGTACGAGGGGACCCGATTCCACGTATTTGATCCCTCTTCTGAGACCTTCCACCCGGTATTCTTCGAAAAGGTCAGGATGAATAAATTCAATGACCTCATGGTGCATTTTGGTAGGCTGAAGGTACTGGCCCAGGGTAAGGATATCGCATCCCACACGCGCCAGATCATCCATGGCTTCAAAAACTTCTTCCTTTTTTTCACCAAAACCCAGCATAATACCGGTTTTGGTCCGTTTCCCGTACTCTTTGGTCCGGCGGATCTGCTCCAGGCTGCGGTCATATTTGGCCTGCGGACGGATCTTCCGGTAGAAGCTGCGCACGGTTTCCATATTATGTGAAACCACCTCCTGGCCGGCGGAAATCATCCGGTATAAAGCATCCCAGTCGCTTTTAGTATCCGGGATAAGCGTTTCAATGGTGGTTTTCGGAGAGAGCTCCTTGGTTTTTATCACCGTCTGGTACCAGATTTCTGCGCCTTTGTCTTTCAGCTCATCGCGGTTCACAGAGGTAATGACCGCATGTTTAACGCCCATGGTATAGATGGCTTCGGCTACTCTTTCCGGCTCGGCGGTATCATATTCATTGGGCCGGCCGGTAGCTACGGCGCAGAAATTACAACTGCGGGTACACACATTGCCCAGGATCATGAAAGTGGCGGTGCCTTCTCCCCAGCATTCGCCCATATTAGGGCAGTTTCCACTCTGGCAAATGGTATGAAGCTTATTATTATCAACGATCTCACGAACCTTCCTGTAATTTTCTCCTATAGGCAGTTTAACGCGGAGCCAGTCCGGCCTTTTTTTTCTTTCAATCAATTCCATTACCCGTGGCTTTCTTCTTGACGATAGATTTATTTCCGAAGTACAAAGTTAGGTAAACACTCACAAAGGTCTGCGGATTATCGGAGAAACTTGAAGCCAGAATCTCCGGTTTTTTGAAAAAGGTTTCTACGGTGGTGCCGATTTCCAGGCCGGTGACGCTGTCGTTGAAGGTGTTAATGTCAATGTTTACGGCGGCTTTGGCATGGAGCCCCGGAGTGAATTTTACTCCCCTGATTCCGTTTTTAAGCATACCGCCCACGGCCGTTATCCTCCCTTTCCGGTTAGGATCGTATTGCACAAAGGCATTATTATCTTCATACCGTACATAATACGGCTTGAGCAGGCCCAGGCTGGGGCCTCCGGCAAAAATCATACTTAAACCGATATTGCTGTCTTTGGTCTTTTGGAACATGGCGTATTCCCTTCCGTACTGGGGCCTTATGGAAAAGAGGTAATTTCTTTTACCGGGGGTGAATTTTGGCCCAAAACCGGTAAACTGGCTATACTCACGCGGGTTTTTGAGGCTAAGAGCCTCAATGGCCAGGTACTGGTAAACGCTTTTATTTTTGCGGACAGCCACCGGGGTGGAGCTGCGTGCCACCACTCCGCCGATCAGGCTGGTAAAATTACTGGTAGTGGCACCAAACGCCAGGGTTTTGGTATCAATGCCTTCTTCTTCCTCTTCTTTTTGCGCAAAAGACGGCCAGGCCAGGGCGATGATCATAAAGGAAGTAAGTATTTTTTTCAGCATTTTAACACAAAATCTTAAGTAAAAATAGATTTTCATCCCTAAAATTACTAACGAATCCAATGAATAATTTGTTCTCCTGCACTCTGTGTTTTAATTTTGGTTTTGAATCCAGTTATACCATTACCTTATGTATCACAACAAAACGGTGGTTGAACGGGAGATTGTAACCGTGGCCTGCTGATACAATGCATTCAACCGAAGCGGCTGTAATTTAATAAGGTTTTACGATTTTCAGGGCTTTATTATTGCCCAGTTTCTGTTTGTTAAACAGATTTTTGCGCTTGAAGATCAGGATATTTCCTGCCCCTACAGCAGGGGCAATCCAGAGAAAATCTCTGTTTTGGGTAGGAGGGGTATTGTAAAGGGCCCACTCCAGCAGGGCCATGGGTACGAAAGGTCCCATGCTCAACAGGCCCGTTTTCAGCACTCCGCCCCGTTTGTATTTGTAAACCGTTTTTACCTCGTCTGCACGGAACGTCAGCTGTTCCATCCTTCCGCCCACCCGGTCATATTTATAAATGGTAAAGGTACTGTCTTCAATATAGGTCAGGTCTTCTTCGTAGTAGTTTCCGTCACGGGTTTTGAAACGCAGCACATCCCCTTCAAAATAGCGCCATCTTTTACCGTTCCGGTAGTTGGCTACCACCATAAACGGGGTTTTGGAGGTCATGGCTTTGTAGGCTTTGGGGTCGTTTTTGCGCAGGAGGTCATCTACCGGGAGCGCGATCCGTTGGTGAGGTTCTTTGCCCAGGTTATATTCTTCCACCTCCTGTGCGAGGGCGTTGATGGAAAAGAAGAGGATGAGGGCGATTATTTTTCTCATTGGTTTGATATGGAGATTTTACTTCACCTCGCTGATCGACACGCCCCCGGATATCGCCATTTTCATCAGCTCCGTGCTGGGGATATTCAGGATTTCCACATCTTCACGGGATACAATGAAGGTTTGACCCGAAATGGCATAACCGTGCGGACAGTAGACGGAAACCATATCAGGCAGGTTAAATATATCCAGGTTTTCCTGCGTAAGAAAGCCCATCTTTTTGACCACGGGATGATAGTTTATAGTGACCAGCACACCGGTGCTGAATTTCTTTTTCTCTCCTAAGAACGCAGAAATAAGGTCTTTAGTAGCCGAATAGAAAATTTTTACGATCGGCAGGTTGGTAAGCTTGTCTTCCAGCCAGTTCTGAATAGTGAAAGGCAGCACCCGCGTAAATAAAACACCTATAAAGGCGGTACCTCCTACCACGATCAGGAAGCCCAGGCCGGGAATAAAGAATTTTTTATTGGGGTCTGACCAGCTTTCAAACTGTATTCTTCCCAGGCTGTCTACGAAATCAAAGGCCGAGAAAAGGATAAGCAGGGTAATGCCCAGCGGCGCTACAAAAAGCAGTCCGCGAAGGAAGTAGGAGATGAACCTGTTGGCAAAATATTTCAGTGTATTTCCCATAGCAAAAACCGGAGTGCGGGGTATATGTTTTTGCGTCAAAAATAAGGCTTTATTCTGAGGTTACGGGCTGGGGGATACGGAAAAGGTTTTGACGATCTGAAAAATGACAGGTAAAGGAGGGTTCCTGTAATTTAACAAAAGAGTAACGCCGCTTTTCCTTGGGTATATCCTGAAAATGACTTATTTTGATCGGAATTAAAAAAAAATTATGCGTGGAATATTATTTTTAATGATGCTGATCCCCGGTCTGACGTTTGCTCAAATGCAAAAAGGGACAGTTTATGAAGACATAAACGGAAACGGGAAGCAGGACAGGAAAGAAAAAGGGATAGCGGGGGTATCGGTTACTAACGGAGTGGATGTGGTTCAAACCGGTGCTGACGGGCGCTATGAGCTGCCCGTAGGGGAGGATAACATCTTTTTTGTGATCAAGCCTGCCAACTACCGCATACCGGTAGATACGCATCAGGTGGCGCGGTTTTACCGGATTCATAAGCCCAAAGGCTCTCCTGCCGGTTTTAAATACCCGGGTGTGGCAGCTACAGCGCCTTTACCGGCTTCACTGGATTTCGGATTGGTGCCGGCGCCGGAAAGCCGCGACTTTACCGCCCTGGTATTCGGCGACCCCCAGCCTTATACCCTGCAGGATATCGAATGGTTTACCCGTGGGGTGGTGAAAGATGTGGCAGGAGTGAAAGACGTGGCTTTCGGACTGAGCCTGGGAGACCTGGTGGGAGATAACCTCAGCCTGCATCAGCCGTATATCGACGCCGTCAGGCAGGTGGGCTTACCCTGGTTTAACCTGATGGGAAACCATGACATGAATTATGAAGCGCAGGAAGATCATCTTTCCGATGAAACCTATGAGGCTAATTTCGGCCCGGCCAACTATGCTTTTAACTACGGAAATGCACATTTCATTATCCTGGATGATATACTTTACCCCGATCCGCGCGACGGGAAAGGTTATTGGGGCGGTTTCCGGAAAGACCAGCTGGACTTTGTGGAAAATAATCTGAAGTTTGTGCCGAAAGACAAGCTGATTGTGCTGGCCTACCATATTCCCTTGCTGGAAGAGGGCGACTCGTTCCGTGATGAAGACCGGCAGCGTCTTTTTGATATCCTGAAAGATTACCCGAATGTATTTTCCATGTCGGCTCATACCCACCTCCAGCGTCAGAATTTTTTTGGACCGGAACAAGGATGGCAGGGAGCAAAACCCTGGCATGAATATAATGTGGGTACCACTTCGGGCGACTGGTATTCAGGGGAAATGGATGCCAGGGGCGTGCCTTATTCTACCATGCGTGACGGAACTGAGCGGGGCTATGCCTTTCTGCAGATCAGGGGAAATACCTACAGCGTGGATTATAAGGTAGCGGGTGAGTCAGCGGCCTACCAGATGGAAATTTTTTCACCTAAGGTAATCCCGTATGGCAGAGGTACTTCTGCTTCTATCTATGTGAATTTCTTTATGGGACACGAAGGAAATAAGGTGGAATACCGCATTGATAACGGAGAATGGAAAGCCATGCGGTATGTAAATGAGCCGGATCCTTCTTATCTTCACCGTCTTTACCGCTGGGATTCAGCCGATACCCTGATGCCGGGAAGAAGGCCCAGTAACGCGGTAAACAGCACGCACCTATGGAAAGCGGGATTCCCGGTGAACCTGGAAGCAGGTATGCACACCATTGAGGTCCGGGCCGAAGATATGTTTGGGAAAGTCAGTGTTCAGAAGAAGAATTTCAGGGTGGAGAAAGGAGAATAGAGGCACTTCCCGGTAATGTACTGTCAGCCAGTAAACAGGGGAGGGATTTATCATTTGAAACCGGTAATGAAAAAAGCATAATTATGGAAATTATGCTTTTTCCCTTTTTATGAGATGAGGAAGATCATAAAATCTATTCGGGGAAATGTCGTATATTTCTGAAAAGTTTTGACAGCGATGAAAGTGATATTGGTGGCTACGGATTATTCAAAAGAGGCGGAAAATGCGGTGGAATACGCCGCTGCTGCAGCACAGGTGGTAGGTGCACGGGTGGTTTTATTTCATTTGTATAAATTATCGGTTCACGCCATGAATTCCAGGCTGGGGCCGGGGTCATTTGATGATCTTTACAAAGCCAGCCGGAAGCGCCTGGAGGACCGTGCCGCCGATATTTCTGCGCGTTATTCTATCCTGGCAGAGGCCGACTGGCATAAAGATGATTTTTACAGTGAGCTGAAGCAGAGTATCACGTATTTCAATGCGGATATTGTGGTACTGGGAATGGCGGAGAAGTCGCTGGAGCAGGATATGCTGGGTAATACCACTACCTCTGTTATTCACCGCCTGAGATTTCCGGTGCTGGCGGTGCCTTCCGGCGTTAAATTTGAAGGAATCAAAACCATTCTTTTTGCGGCAGATATTCTAAGGGGGGTACACCTGGAGGTGCTGACCAAGGTGAAAGAAGTGGCGGCTGATTTTGGTGCAGAGCAGGTGGAGATCTTCCACGTGAGCGATAAAGTGAAGGAAATAGAAAAGGCAGGGATCCGGGCCAGTGCCGACAGTATGTTCGGAGAAGGCGTAGACGGCGTACGTTATTTCTATAAAAATGTGGAGTCTAATGCGGTGATCAGCGAAATTCAGAAGGAGTTGAAAGAAACCGGAGCCGATATGCTGATCATGGTACCTAACCGTTATGGTTTCTGGGGTTCCCTGATTCACCGGAGTAAAACCCGGATCATGGCTTCGGGCAGTGATGTGCCTTTATTATCCCTGCCTTTATAAAGTATGGTGGTATACGAGGACGATGAAATCTGTATAGTGAATAAGCCCCCCGGAATGTCGGCGCAGGAAGACCCGGCCGGTGGGGATTCCGTATTGAATTTATTTCCGGGCATGCATTGCATTACGCGGCTCGATAAGCGGGTAAGCGGCCTGATGCTCCTGGCGAAGAACCCGGCGTCTGCCGGCCGGTGGACGCGCTACCTGCAAGAAGGAGTCATAAAAAAGACCTATCATTGTGTGGTGGCTACCCGGCCTGAAGCCGATAGCGGGGAGCTGATCCATTGGATCCGGAAAGAGGCGAAAGCCCGTGTGTTTGGTCGCGAAGAAAAGGGCAGCAAAAAGGCGGTATTGAACTACCGGGTGCTCCGGTCTTCGGATCGTTACCACTTGTTGGAAGTGCAGATCAGCACGGGCCGGTTTCACCAGATCCGCGCGCAGCTGGCGGCTATCGGCAGCCCGATAGTAGGAGATTTAAAGTACGGGTTTAAGCGCAGCTCACCTGACGGAAGCCTGTTTCTGTGCTGTACCCGGGTCATGGCGGGGGATATTTCTGCAGAAATTCCATTGCCGGAGGGGTGGGGGCGGTACGGGATTTAATCAGATGTTTTTTCTACCGATATTTAATCCCTACGGGATAAGAGGGTGGTGAGGTGAGCGCGTATTTCTACCGATATTAAATCCCTACGGGATATGGAGAATGGGTACGTTTTTTGTGTCTTTTTATTAGTAAAACACCTTATATGGTAAAAGGGGTGATATCGTAAAAGGGGTACGCCAAGACCAGTATTTTGTCCATTTCAAACCCCTTAAGAAATATTACATTCTATTGTAAAATTGAATCGCACATATGTGAATTAACCCATTAAACCCCGTAAGGATTACATTCTGCCAAAAGCTCGTTTGGTTTAGTATTTTGGTTTAGTATACGGTCTTATCATGTAGAGATTTAATCTTGGTGGAAATGCTCATTTAGCTCGTCTCTCCTCTCTTATCCCGCAGGGATCTGATATCGGTAGAAAATTCGTTTAGTTTACATCTCTTTTTTATCCCGTAGGGATTAAATCTTGGTAGAAAATTCGCTTACCTCACCCCCTTCTTATCCCGTAGGGATTTAATATCGGCAGAAATACGCGCTTACCTCACCACCCTCTTATCCCGTAGGGATTTAATATCGGTAGAAATGCTCGTTGACTCGCGTTCACCCTTATCCCGTAGGGATTGAATATCGTTCGGAAATCTGCATAAATTCTCACCTATTGACCTATAAAGCTCCCTGTAGAATATAACGTTCATCAAACTGAACCCCAAATAACCTTAACATTTCTTTGTACTCTTCAGAGAAGCTCATTTTCTGATGATGTGACTCCTGGTTTTCTATATAATGAATGACGTCTTTGACCTGGGAATGACTATGCGAAAAGGCCGAAAAACCTTCCTGCCATGCGAATTTTCCCCGGACCAGCTTCTTTGAATTAATCCAGAGAGATGAACTGCGTTTGACATTCTTTATTAATTCTGATATCGACTGGTCGGGCCGTAGTCCGAAAAGGAGATGAACGTGATCAGGCATACCGTTTACGACCAATAGCTTATGGCCGTTATGAGTTATAATGCCGGTCATGTATTTGAATAACTCATTTTTCCAGGCAGCTTGAATGAGTGATTGCCGGTTCTGTACAGCGAACACAGCATGAATGTGAATTTGCGTGTAGGTATTGGCCATTTCGTGTGAATTTTTTGTTAAACAATACTCTGTGAATGTAGCTTTGTAATAGTTATTTAACAAGTGATTTGCCGCATATCCCCCGCATTTTTTATCTGCAATTCATTTTCCGTACAAAAAAACACCATTGTTGAAGAGCGCCCACCCTACAAAAGCCCCTGTAAAATTTCGGCATTCGTGATTTTTTTTGTTGGTTTGCAGCATCATTCAATCAATAGTGATCATGCGCAAGTTTAAAGTTTTCTTATTTATCATCTTCCTGGTTCTTCTGGGGGTGCTTTGGTTTGTAAGTACGGGGTATTATTCTTCGGGCGACCGCGCCGGCACGATCTCCAAATTCAGTGAGCGCGGCTATGTTTTCAAGACCTTTGAAGGGCAACTAATGGAAGGCGGATATTCCGGAGAAACGGGATCACTTTCACCACGTTACTGGGATTTTTCTACCAAGGAAGATTCCGTAGTGGCCAAGATCCGGGAGGCGCTGGCAACAGGCGAGCGGATCACCCTGATATACCAGGAGAAATTTGTTAAGTTTCCATGGAACGGAGATACAAAATACATTGTAACGGATGTGCAGTTTCTGCCCAAAGTAGAAAAAATTGAGCCTCGCAGGGTTTTGCCCTCACCGGGAGAAACCGTTATTGATAGCTTACCTGTTGATTCAGCGGAGGTGATTTAGCAGCGAGGGAAAGCCAGGTGCGTTCCCTGTCGGGGAGTGCAGTGCCGGGTTTTTTTGAATAAAATTAAGACTGTGAAGGGGCGTGACAGCCCCTTTTTTTGTGTAGCTTTGTGTATAAACCGAATGTTTTTAAATGGACAGAGGGCGTAGTTTAAGCCGGCTTTCAAATGAAGAGTTTGACATATGTATTATAGGAGCCGGAGCCAGCGGGGCCGGAGTAGCCCTGGATGCCGTTCTGCGAGGCTATAAGGTAGCTTTAATGGACAGCGGTGATTTTTCCGGGCAAACTTCCTCCAAGTCTACCAAGCTGATCCACGGTGGGGTGAGATACCTGGAGCAGGCCTTTAAAAACTTTGACTTCGGTCAACTCAAGCAGGTAAAGCACGGCCTGAAGGAAAGAAAATACCTTTATTCCAATGCCCGTTATATTACCAAAAAACTCGGTATTATTACTCCCGTATTCAGTGCTTTTGAAGGATTCTATTACTTTCTCGGGCTGAAACTGTACGGCTTTTTTGCCCTGAAAGATCATTTTCCCTCTGCGCGCTGGCTGACCCGCAAGGAGATGCTGACCGAAAGCCCGAATATTACCTCAAAAGCCCATAGCGGAGTATTGTATTACGACGGGCAACTGGACGATGCCCGCTACGTGATGGCCCTGGTAAAAACAGCCTGCCGGGAAGGGGCAGCGGTAGCCAATTATTGCCGCCTGACCGGTTTTGACAAACAGGCGGACGGTAAACTGTCTTCCGCCCGGGTGGAGGATGTTCTGAGCGGCGAAGCATTTACCATCAAGAGCAGGCTTTTTATCAATTGTACCGGTTCTTTTTCAGATACGGTACGCCTGATGGCCAACCCGGATGAAGAGCGGCGGATTGTTCCCTCCAAAGGGGTTCATGTGATTGTGCCCAGAAAATATTTTGAAGGCGATAAGGCCCTGCTGATCCCCAAAACTTCTGACGGCCGCTTGATTTTTGTGATCCCGTTTCGCGGAAAGGTGATGATAGGTACTACGGATACCCCCTACAAAGGAGGAAACGAAGAACCTCGCCTGGAAAAGGAGGAAGCGGCTTACCTGCTGGAAACGGCCCGACCTTACCTGAATGAAATGCCGGAAATCAGCGAAGTGAAAGCGGGCTTTGGCGGCGTACGGCCCCTGCTGCTGGCGCGGCGGCGGAGCGAAGAAAATACCAAGTCGCTGCTGCGGGACCATGAAGTGGAAATAGAGGAGGAAAGCGGACTGATCAGCCTGCTGGGAGGAAAATGGACCACCTACCGGCTGATGGCCCAGGATACCCTGGATGTGGTGGATACCCTTTTGGGGAAAAAGAACGAATGCAAAACGCACGATTATAAGCTGGTGGGGAATGACGCGGAGATAGAGCAACCGGCTAACCAGGAAGATCTTTTCTGGCAGAGGCTGCTGAGCTATTACGGGTGCCAGGTTCCTGAAGTGCTGGCTATTGACGGGGGAAAAGAAAAAAAACTGCACCCTGCACAGCCTTACCTGGAGGCAGAAGTCATTTTTGCCTGCCGGTATGAAATGGCGCAAACCATCCGCGATTTTATGGCCCGCCGTGTCCGCTGGGAAATCCTGGACTGGCAGTCGTGCCTCGAATCCCTACAAAAAACAGGAGAAATCATGGCCGCTGAGCTGGGATGGAGCCAGCAAAGAAAGGAGAAAGAAATAAAAGAATATGAGCAGATGCTAACAAAATGGATAAATAGCTCCAAGTAGAGAGTTCCGAGTTGAGATTGGAAAGTTCCAAGTAAATAGTTCCGTAGGAACTCAACACCCTTAGCTCCTGGACGCAGTCCGGAGAACACGAAATGATAAAAATTACCCACCCCCACCCATCAAAAAAATATAACACCGAAAAAAATGTTTTTGGACATACATAAGCTTGATGCGCAAGGCAAAGTGCTGCTGACCGACAGCCGGTTCCTTTCGGACCCGGAGAAAAGCATTTTTTTTGCCATCAAAGGCATTCGTCACGACGGCCACCGGTTTATTCAGGATTTGTTCGGGTCGGGCCTGAGGGAGTTTGTGGTGGAGGAGCAGGCGCTTACTGAAGAGCTGAAGGTATTCCTGGAAAAGCCGGGAATCAGCGCCTACCCGGTGAGCAGCAGCATTGTGACACTGCAGGAGCTGGCGGGCCGGAAGAGAGCCCGCTACAGCTACCCGGTGGTGGGAATCACCGGAAGTAACGGGAAGACCATTGTGAAAGAATGGTTGCACTCCCTGCTGGAGAAAGACTTTGATATTGTTAAAAGCCCCCGCAGCTATAATTCGCAGATTGGTGTGGCTTTATCGGTCTGGGAGATGTCTTCCAAAAACGACCTGGGTATTTTTGAGGCGGGAATCTCGCAGCCGGGAGAGATGCAGGCGCTGGAAAAAATGATCCGCCCCACGGTGGGTATATTTACGAATATCGGCTCATCGCACAGCGAGGGGTTCCGGGATAACCGGGAGAAAATCAGGGAGAAACTCTTGCTTTTTCAAAGAGCGGAGGCGCTGGTTTACTGCCGCGATTACCGGGAGGTGGAAGAAGAGCTGGAAACCTTTCTTCGGCCTCTGAACCCGGACATTGAGCTTATTTCCTGGTCAGTTTCTGATCTGAAAAGAGGGCAAACCCGTTCGGAGCTTCTGCCGGGCGGATTTCCTGAAATCCCTTTTTCGGATCCTGCTTCCATTGAAAATGCGGTTCATTGTGCTCTGGCCGGACTCTATCTGCTGAAAAAGAAAGGAGTAAGCGCTGAAAGATTTACAGAGCGTTTCCGGTTTCTGAAGCCGGTAGAGATGCGGCTGGAGCTGAAAGAAGGGCGGGAAGGGAACTATCTTATCGATGATACCTATAATAACGACCTGGGCGGTTTGAAAATGGCGCTGAACTTTATGAGCCAGACGCATACCAGGCGCGACAAGGTGCTGATTCTGAGTGATATGTTCCAGTCGGGCCTGTCGGAAGAAGAGCTGATGACTGAAATGCTGGAGCTGATCCGCCCGCAAAAGATTAAAACGTTTATCGGTATAGGGGAGAACCTTTCTTCTTTTAAGATAACGTTGCCGGAAACGGAGGTGAAATGCTTTAAAACAACCGGTGATTTTTTGAAAAGCGGGCTGCCGGAAACTTTCCAGAAGTCGCTTATCCTGGTGAAAGGCGCCCGATCTTTTTCTTTTGAGCAGATTGTGGAACGACTGGTGAAGCGGATTCACGGAACCGTGCTGGAGATTAACCTGGACGCCATTACCCATAACCTGAACTTTTATCGCAGCAGGGTAGGCTCAGGCACCCGGCTTATGGTAATGGTGAAGGCATTTGCCTATGGCAGCGGCAATGAGGTGGCTGCCTGGCTGCAATATCACCGGGTAGATTACCTCACGGTGGCTTACCCTGACGAGGGCGTAGCGCTGCGCCAGAACGGGATCACCCTGCCGGTGATGGTGATGAATGCCGACCCCGACAGCTACTCCACTGTTTTTGAGTATGATCTGGAACCTGAGATCTACAGTTTCAGAGTACTGGAGGCCTATCTGAAAGCCAAAATGCTTTGGAAACCGGCGGAAGTCAGCCGGATACACCTGAAAATAGATACGGGGATGCATCGGCTGGGCTTTATGGAGCATGAGGCGGCTTCCCTGACAGAAATACTCAAAAAATACCCCTCTGTGGAGGTGGCCAGCCTATTCAGCCACCTGGTAGGGGCCGATGATGCGGCTCATAATGCATTTTCCAAAGGACAAATCGCCTGCTTTGAGCGGGTATCTTCCCATATTATTTCGGAAATCGGCTACGTGCCTTTGCGGCATATCTGCAATACGGCGGGCATTATCCGTTTTCCCGAAGCCCGGTATGATATGGTACGGTTGGGTATCGGGCTTTACGGGGTGGAGTCATCCGGTATAGAAACCGGTGTGCTGGAAACCGTGGCCACGCTCAAAACCACCATCTCCCAGATCAAGGTGCTTCCGGCCAGTGAAACCGTAGGCTACGGCCGCAGCGGAGTGCTGGAACGTGACTCGCGGATCGCTACCATTGCTATTGGCTACGCAGACGGTTACGACAGGCGTTTCAGCCGGGGCAATGCCGTGGTGAATGTAAAAGGTACTCTTTGTAAAACCGTAGGAAACGTATGCATGGATATGACCATGATTGATGTGACAGATGCGGTATGCGAAGAAGGAGATGAGGTCATTGTTTTTGGTGCTAACCCGGGCATTTCAGACCTGGCGGAGCGCATAGGGACTATTCCGTATGAACTGCTGACGGGAGTTTCAGAGCGGGTGAAGCGGGTATTTTATCATGCGTGAAATTCAGGAGAGATTCTGGAGGTCATCCAGATCTTTTGGCCTGCCAGACTCTCTCTTTGCTTCTCTAAGCTGATTCAAATGCAAAGTTCTGACAAATTTAATTGCGTCCACGGACAGAGAATTTAGTTTTATCCATGGAAGGGGGGGCTTTGGAAGGGATAGTTATAAGCTATACTGTTCAGATACGCAGAAATCTGAAGCCGTTCCTGCCAGGATAATTTACGGTAGGCCGTCCTTGATAATTAGGCAATAATAGAGACATCCTTGGAAATCCGACCTGAAAAAGGGTCGGATTTTGTTTGTTATCTGGGATCATTCTTTAAAAATTACAATTGGAGGGAGATTTCGAGAG
>Ga0222429_100090_pt1 | contig 167112 bp, 137 predicted proteins | sample 1B50Ametagenome_FD_182475 | JGI IMG/M metagenome (GOLD analysis project Ga0222429, IMG submission 182475) | Enriched microbial communities from leaf-cutter ant dump, University of Wisconsin, Madison, United States - 1B50A (version 2) | ecosystem: Environmental > Terrestrial > Nest > Insects... | reverse complement strand
CGACGGCGGCTCTTCCAGGGTTTTCAGGAAGGCGTTAAAGGCTGCCTGCGACAACATGTGGACCTCGTCAATGATATACACCTTGTACTTGCCGTCCTGGGGCGGAAACCGCACCTGGTCAATCAGGTTCCGGATGTCTTCTACCGAGTTATTGGACGCTGCATCCAGCTCATGGATATTGAAAGAAGCATTCTGGGCAAAGTTTTTGCAGGAAGTACACTCATTACACGGTTCCGTATCGGCGGTTACATTCTGGCAGTTGATGGTCTTGGCCAGGATACGGGCGCAGGTGGTCTTCCCTACCCCGCGCGGTCCGGTAAACAGGAAAGCCTGGGCCAGCTGGCCGGAGGAAATGGCGTTCCGGAGGGTGGTGGTGATGTGCGACTGACCTACTACCGAGTCAAAAGTGACCGGCCGGTATTTACGGGCTGAAACGACGAAGTTATCCATATTGCAAAGGTAATGAAAAATGAAAAGTGAAAAATGAAAAATAAACAGATGCCCCCATGAGCCCATCCTGATTTTTCATTTTTAGTTTTTCATTTTTCATTTAAAACTATACCCGCCCTTATTTATTTTTACAAAACCCCTCCTATTCTGAACTTTTAACCAAAATATTACATTTACTATATTGTCCTTTCGCCATTCGGGCGTACTTTTAGATGTGTAGTACACAAACTTTGTACATGACAAGAGTTTCCGTATTTAGAAAAGAGCATTTTAACGCTGCGCACAGGCTTCATAATCCGGAGTGGGATTCTGAGACCAATGCCCGTGTGTTTGGCAAATGCAATAATCCCAACTACCACGGACACAATTATGAACTGCATGTGAAAGTGAGTGGCGGTATCGATCCGAAAACGGGCTTTGTTTTCGACCTGAAGGTGCTTAGCGACCTCATTCGTGAACATATCCTGGAGGTTTTTGACCACAAAAATCTCAACCTCGACCTCCCCTGGTTTAAAAACCTGAATCCTACCGCTGAAAATATTTGTGTAGTGATTTATGACATTTTACGTCCTAAGATCGATGAACAGTTCGATCTGAAGATCAGATTATTTGAAACGGAAAGAAATTATGTTGAATATCCTGAATAATACCATCTCTGAAGATGAGATCGGAAACGACCACCTGATGACCAATGCGAAAACGCCGTTGCGGCCCGACGCATTTGAGCTGTCAGAGGAAGAAAAAATTGAAAAAATCGCCACGCATTTCCGGGAGATCATGCATACCCTGGGACTGGACCTCAATGATGAAAGCCTCGCAGGTACGCCCAAGCGGGTAGCGAAAATGTACGTGAAAGAGCTGTTTTCAGGGTTAAACCCGGAAAATATGCCTTCGGTGACGCTCTTTGAGAACAATTACCGGTTCAGCGAGATCCTGGTGGAACGCGACATCAGCTTTTACTCGCACTGCGAGCACCATTTTGTGCCTATCGTGGGCAAGGTGCATATCGGGTATATTTCTACGGGTAAGGTGATTGGCTTATCCAAGCTTCACCGCATTGTGAACCATTTTGCCCGCCGGCCGCAGGTGCAGGAACGCCTGACCATACAGATCGGTGAAGCCCTGACCCGTGTGCTGGAAACCGAAGACGTAGCCGTGGTGGTGGATGCCGACCACTTCTGCGTATCTTCCCGGGGCATTGCCGACCAGACCAGCTCTACGGTGACGTCGTTTTTCGGAGGGGTTTTTGATAAGGAAAATACCCGGAAAGAGGAATTTCTGAGTTTGGTGAAGCTGAGGGGGTAAAAGTTCCCGGTTCTCGACTACACCCGGTTCTCGACTTCGCTCGAACTGACAGGAGAGCTGCCACTTGTCAGTTCGAGCGAAGTCGAGAACCGGGTGTAGTCGAAGACCGCAAAACAGGACTATAATATTCCATACGACCCCTTAGGGGTCGTATCTGATGGCAACGTTTCTTTCTATAAACATTTGAATCCTTCGGATTCTGTAAATCGGATGCTGTAAATATAAGATACCTATGACCACCGAAAATCAATTGCTCCATAAAGCTATGGATCCCCTGGGAGAAGTATTGGTTCCCCTGGGAGAATTACTAAAATCAGAGAAAGCCGGGATGATCCTTGCACCGGTGTTTTTTCTTCCCATGTGTTATTTTATTCTTGCTGAAACGCCCGGCCATCTTCGATACTTTCCCGTAGCGGTGATCATAGTAGCTCTTTTTATCTTCTGGAGCTACCGGCGCTACCGCAGGCTGAAGGCGTTTTATCATAAAATTGAAGACTGGCCTTATACTTCCAAAGAAGCTTTAATAGAAGCCCGTTTGGCAGTTATTTCCCGCTTACCCAAATTATATGGTGCGCCTCCTACTTATGGCCTGATGCTGTTCAGCTCTCTGGTCAACCTGTTTAAGGAAGATTCCGGGCAATTTTTCAGTAATATATTCCATCTTCGGAATCCCTTTGAAGAGGTAGCTGCATATGTACCTTTCATCCTGATCGGCGTTCCGTTTCTGACTATTTATTTAGGCAAAATGTCGCATGAGAAATTCCTGAACAAAAACTACCGGGAACCCCTGAACCGGCTGCAGGAGATTATTGACCGTTTTGACAAATAAAAAGATCCTTTTACAGCCCCAGGAACGGCTTATTGTCCATCAGGTATTTCACCAGCGATGCCGTATTTTTCAGGTGGAGCTTGGCCAGGATATTTTTGCGGTGGGTTTCAGCCGTACGGATGCTGATAAAGAGCATATCGGAAATTTCGGTATTGGTATAGCCTTCCATAATGAGCCGGGCAATGTCCGTTTCACGGCTGGAAAGCTTCACTATCTGGTCATTGACCGGCATATTTTTACCCGACGGGCAGACCTTATCCCGGATTTCCTTTGTAACGTATATTCTATCGTCTAAAACCGTTTCCAGGGCTTCCAGCAGTTCTTCTTCATCGGCATTTTTAAAGAGATAACCGTGTGCTCCGGCCTCCAGGAGCTTGGTCACACTCAGCTCATCGGCCAGCATAGACAGGATGATAATCTTCACCTGCGGGTGCTGTTCCCGCACCTGGAAAGTGGTCTGGTAGCCGTTAAGCACCGGCATATTCACGTCCATCAGGATGATGTCAGTTTCATTTTGGGCCAGGTGTTCCAGCGCCTGTAAGCCGTTAGCGGCCACGCCGTTCACTTCAAAACCGGGCATAGCAGATAACAGGAGGCGTAATCCGTTAATAAACATGGTGTGATCGTCTACAATCAGTATTTTTTTCATGGTTCATAACTTATGGTATCTTTCGGTACAATCAGGGTAACGGCCGTGCCTTTACCCGCGCTGCTGTCAATGGTCAGGTCACTGTAAATGGCCTGCGCGTGCGTTTTAATGTTGGTCAGGCCATAGCCTGCCTTTACCTCTTCCACTGAAAATCCTTTGCCGTTATCTTCATAGAGAAACACCAGCCCGTCGCCCCGGTTCACCAGGGATATATGGCTTTCAGTGGCCTCTGAATGCTTGAGGGTATTGTTAATCAGCTCCTGGCAGATCCGGTAAATGGCGTATTGTACCGGCCGGCCTATACGTATGCCCCCGGTATCCATGCTGGTTTCAATAGGCAGGCCCGTGATTTTCCGGATATTCCCGGCCAGCTCTTTTATAGCGGCTTCCAGCCCGTTTTCATCCAGTGTTTTGGGGCTCAGGTTAAACAGGATGTTTCTCAGTTCCGAGATGGCTTCGTCCAGCAGCCGTGTGGTATCCCGGAAGCTCTCCCGGCGTTCTTCCGGGATGCCCCGGGCAGCCGCCTGCATATATAGTTTAAGCGACGACAGCCGTCCGCCCAGGTCATCGTGCAGGTCTACGGCTATTCGCTTGCGCTCTTCTTCCTGAGAGGTGAGCATGATCCGCATCTTTTCCAGCTGGTTATTTTTAACCCATTTTCCAAACCAATAGGTCAGTAATACCGTCAAACCTAATACACTCAGTACAGCTGCCGCAAAAAACCAGCGGGTTTGCCAGAAAGGAGGCGTAATGGTCAGGGCAAGAGATGTGGGCACGGGGTTTCCTTCCACGTACACGCTGAAAACGTAATCTCCGGGCGGCAGGCGGGCATATCTTACTTCTGACACGCCTATGGTTTCAATGGGGGCCTGATCGTAACCCTCCAGCTGGTACGTCATTTTCCGGAAGCGGCCGTTCCGGAAATCCAGCGGGGTGATCTGAAATGACACCGTATTAGACAGGTAATCCAGGTTCAGTTTCTTCAGCATCACCGGGTTAGCTTCGGTATAGGGAGAATCATTGATGCTGATACGGGTAATGTAAGCCTGTACGCGCAGGTCACAACGGTTGATTTTCTGGGGATTAAAGAGATTAATGCCATTACTGCCCCCGGTGATAATTTTCCCTTCCGGAGTCACTTCCATAGTATTGGTATTAAAAATAGTGCCCTGCAGTCCGTCTGATTCGGTATACCGCCTGATCTCCCCGCTTTCGGGCTCATAGCGGTATAAACCGTTATTGGAATTTACCCACAGTACGCCACCTGCTTCCGTCACATCCGTACAGAAGGCAGACAGCACCGGGGCTTCATGGAGTCCGCTTGAATCATACAGGTAAAGACCGGAAGTAGTAGCCAGGTATACTTTGTCTTTCAGCCTGACTGATCCGTTAATATTAAACGGAGTACGGGCCACTTCACGGATCACCCTGAAATCATCTTTCTCCCGCCGGGCCAGGGAAAGATTGGTGTAATAGGTTTGTACCAGCATATCTTCTTCCGACAGGAAAGTAATATGACTTATATGGCTCCATTCAATACTTTTATTCAGATTTTCCAGGAACCGCAGGGAACCGTCAGGCTGAAGGTAAGCTGCCCCCTGCGGAGAACAGATCAGCGGTTGACCGCTACGGGTATCTTCCGTTATAAAATTGACTCCGTCAGGTAATTCAGGCAGCTCTAAAGCAGTAAACCTCCGGGTAATGAACGAATAAAGATAATAACGGTGCTTATCTAATTCTATAAACAGCTTGTCTTTTCCGGCACGAAACAGGCGGCGAACGGAGTTTCCCGGAAAATGACGGGCCACTATGTTCTGTAATCCTTTATCGTACACCAGGAGCCCGCCGGTATACGTACCGCACCAGGCCTGCCCGTCAGGGGCTTCCAGGACAGCGGTAATGTGGTTATCTACCCCGAGCCTCACGGCGCTTTCCTTATCCAGCAGGTGCGAAAACTGTACCTGCCGTACATTCGTATAGTCCAGCCCTTTTCCCAATACGGCCACATACAGATTCTCCTGCTTATCCATATGAATCTGCATCACCTGGTTTCCGGAAAGGCTCGCCGCATTATGGTATTGGTGGGTGTATATCCTCTTCACCCGGCCGGTGCGGGTGTCAAACAGCTGAAGGCCGGCGCCGTTAGTTCCCACAAACAGGTCGTTTTTATACGGGTAAAGGCAGTTGACACTTACCCCGAAGTCGTGCACTGTATATTGACCGGTATGCGGGTTCAGCTGGATCAGTCCTTTATCTGCCGCTATCCAGGCTACGGAATCAGAAGATACATAAACGTCTGTTACCACCGCTTTAAACCCTTCACGAAAAAAAGGCCGGCTTTCGCGGATGGTATAATCCTGATTCATGTAATGTACAAAAAGACCGGAATGGGAGGCATTGGTAATGAACCACTCCAGGCGGCCATCCCGTGTGCCGCCCACGTAAGACCGTCCATTGGTCTTGTCAGTCAGGAAATGAAAGGTGGAATCTACCAGGTAAATCCCTCCCATGGCGTTACACCAGATCTTTTCACCTGCATAAAAAGGGAAAGCATAATAATACTGGTAAGGCGGGTAATGGTAATAGCTGAAAGAGCCTTCATCATAGTTGTATCTCGATAAGCCTTTCTGGGTACCCAGGAAAATGTCTCCGTCCGGGTTTTCGTAGATACGTGTTAATATATTTCCCTGTAAATCATAGAGACTGTTGAAATCCATACAGTTGACCCCATCGAAACGGTTGAGCCCGTTATGTGTACCTATCCAGAGAAACCCGAATTTATCACTGTGCAGGCTCTGAATGGCCGGGTCGGAGAGCCCGTTACTGTAATCCAGGTGCCGGAAAAGAAGTGCAGGTGCCTGCTGTCCGAAACTTTCGGAAGTAAAGATAAGGAGTGCTATGCATATCAGCTTTTTCATTTCAGGCAAAAGTCACCCACCCGTATAGTTTTACACCCGGAGGAAAATATTTCTCTTATACATTTGCCAAAGTATAAAATAGATAATGGCCGCATTGGATAAAGCGATCAAAGCTCCGTACCACGGCCCCATGTATTGTTCCAGGCCGTGAAAAAGTGAACGGCCGATACAGCTGAAGTTGACACAAAGCGCCAGCATATAGGCCACGATGGAGTTCATTCCGTATACCTTCAGGCCAAAAATATTCTTCCGGTAGCCTTTAAAATCTATTACATAATAGAACAATGCCATCAGCAGGAAGCAATACCCGCTGGTGACTAATACCATAGAGCTGGTCCATATTTTTTTGATAACGGGTAACTGAAAATGCCACAACCAGCCGGCTGCCACCAGGCCCACGCCTGTGATGAGCAGAAGACGCAGCTTTCTTTTCGGAGGGAGGCTTTTGTTTTTCAGAATTTGTCCTGCAAAAACACCTGTAAGCACCGTTACCCCGAAATTCAGGCTGCTGAGTATCCAGGTGTACCGGTAGCCTTCGGCAAATATCACCTGTCCGCCTTCTACGGTGGCGGCATCCCTGAAACGCCCCAGCACGGCCCGGTCTATCCATTCGGCTAAATTGCCGTCAGGAGTATAATTTCCGCCCCCATAGGTGCCCGCCGTTATCCACTCCATGGCCCCCCAATAGATCAGAAGCAGGGCGGCAGCTGCTCCCACCTGGAATTTCCACTCCGTATTCAGAAAGAAAACAGCCGCTATTAAATACCCGGCAGCTATGGCTTGTAAGGTATTGGAATACAAATAAATCTTATCCGGGTCAAGCCCCAGCAGGTTGCCCTGGCACATCATTCCGAATATCCAGAGCAGCAGCACCCGTTTCAGGATTCTTCCGTAAACCGGTTTCCTGTCAGCAGATGCTTTATAACGTGATAAGGCAAACGGCATGGAAACGCCTGACATAAAAAGGAAGAGCGGCATCACCAGGTCCCAGGCCACCAGCCCCTCCCACTCCACATGCCCGAAATTCACCATCAGCTTATCCATCCAGGGGTGTTCGGCGGCGCGGGCTACCCGCCGGAGCACGGGCTCCAGGGCCACCAGGCAAAAGAGATCAAATCCACGAAGTACATCCAAAGATTCAAGGCGCTGTGATTTTTCCATTTTATTCAGGAGGGTTATTATTTACCGGCTAAGGCAGAGACTTACTGTTTTCAGGGAATAAATATAAGAGGATTCCGGCACACGATCCTATAGCAAGACTCAATATACACCTTTTTTGGTATTGCCCCGCGTCACCCCTGCCGGTAATTTTGTTTTTGGCCACTTTACTTCTCAACTACAGCCTATGAAAAAATACGTTTACTTTCTTTTTTTAGGTTTTCTGTCCTTACGGTCCTTTCCACAGGATTTAAATAACCTCAGGGATCAGAAACCTTTTGATATCAAAGGCTCGTTAGATGTCAGGACCATCGGGTACAGTGCTAATGGTATTGCTAACAGAAGGAGCCCCCTCACCTATATCCTGGCGGGCTCTCCTACCTTGTCTATTTATGGCATTTCCATTCCGGTGTCATTCTCATTCAGTGAGCAGGAAAGATCTTTCCGCCAGCCCTTTAACCAGTTCGGGCTGAGCCCTACCTGGAAATGGATCACCCTGCACGGTGGCTACCGTAACCTCAGCTTTTCACCCTATACCCTGGCAGGGCATACCATGCTGGGGGGAGGAATTGAACTAAGACCCGGGAAATTTACTGTGGCCATGATGACCGGACGGCTAAACCGGGCCACTACCATAGATACCACCACCGGAGCTGTGCAACCGTACAGTTTTTCCCGCTTTGGCACAGCTGTAAAGATAGGGTACGGTACGGAAAAGACGTTTATCAATCTTAGCTTACTCTCCGCCAAAGATTCTGAAAAAAACTTTAAGGGAGTAGCAGATTCTACTTCTGTCCGCCCGGCTGCAAATACCGTATTGGGGGGCGACTTTAAGGTTAAAATCATAGATAACCTGTTCCTCTTTGCTGATGGCGGTCTTAGTATATATACCCACGACATCAACTCCGGCATAGAGATTGACTCATCTGTAAAGGCCATACAATCGCTGGAAAAGCTCATGAAACTCAATGCCACCAGTGAGTATTTTGTAGCATACAGCGGCGGAATAGGCTATAAAGGCAAAAACTTTGGCATAAACGCCGCTTACCGCTATGTAGATCCCGGATTTGTATCTATGGGAGCTTATTTTTTTCAGAATGACCTCAGGAATATCACCATCAGCCCGTCATTTAATGCTCTTAAAGGCCGCCTGCGTTTTAACGGAAGCGTAGGTGTGCAGGACGATAACCGGAAAAAACGAAAGCAGGCCAGTACCCGGAGAATCATCAGCATGGCCAATCTTAACTGGGATTTTACAGATAAGCTGGGGGTAGATGCCAATTACAGCAATTTTTCTACCAACTCAGAGCCTACGGTCACGGTCATAGAAAACCGCTATTTACTGGCTCAAACCAACAGCAATCTCTCCGTTTCTCCCCGCCTGATCCTGCCCGGTCAGAAAACCACCCAGGTGGTGCTGTTGTCGTTTAACCAGAGTAACCTTAAAGACCTCAACGAAGACACCCGGCAAAACAACGATATCCAGTCGTCTGTGGCATTTCTGAACTATAATCTTACCCTCAACCGGCTGGGACTGAGCCTGTCGTCAGGGCTGAACTATACCCTCAATAAAATAGCCTCGGGCGATGTAAGCAGCCAGGGGGTATCATTGGGAGCCTCCAAAGCTTTTCTCAAAAATAAACTTATGGTAAGCTCCATCAACAGCTGGGTGCAGAGCAAAATGGAAGCGGCCCGGGGCGATATTCTTAACCTGGGAGGAAACATTACGTATTCTCCGGTAAAGGGCCATCGTCTGAATCTGAGGATCAGCTCACTGAATAACAGCACTACAAGAGAGGATGTGGACGAATCCATGAAATTTTCAGAATTAACAGGTGAATTAGGATATACATTTAGTTTCTAAAAGTCATGAGAAAAATACTCATCTACTTATCTATTATTGTTTTCAGTGCAGTAAACGCCCTGGCCCAGGGCCCGAATTCAGTACGGGTAAACCTGGCTATTACAGGCCCGTATTCTACCCATATTATGGATTATGCTCCGTCAGTAAATAACCGGATGGGCAAAATGATAGTAACGGTTCAGAACCTTACCCGGGTAGAGCAGAAAGTTTATCTGAGGGGGGAAATACGGGGTACCGACGCTGACAACAGCGGTATCCGTATTTTTATGGACTCAGACTATGTACCGGCTACGGGCATCACACTGGCACCCCTGGAAACCCGCCAGCTTTTCAGCCATGAGATTATGGATCTTTATGATCCTAACCACCTCACTTATACAGGCACAAGCCAGGCAGAAATCAGGCGAACCCGGCACGTACCCGAGGGACAATACAGTATCTGCGTGCGGGCGTTTGACCATACTCCGGGGCGTACGAATGTGGCCCTTTCTCCGGAGAATCCAGCCGGCTGTTTCACCGTTTTTATGCGTAGCATCGAGCCTCCCATTCTTATCCAGCCTGTGGCCGATACCGAAATAAAAGCCCTCGATATCCAGAACGTCATTTTCTCATGGACCGTACCCGCCGGGGTACCTCAGGGTTCTGCCTACCGCCTTAAGATAGTGGAAATGTTTGACCCGAAAAGGAACCCGAACGACGCCTTTCTGTCTGCTACTACGCCCCCCATCTTTGAGAGAGACCTGATGAGTCCCGTATATGTATATGGCCCCGCAGACGTACCGCTTGTGAAAGGGCGGCGCTATGCCTGGGCAGTAACTGTAGTAGACCCACAGGGAAATACATCTTTCCAGAACCGGGGCAGAAGCGAGGTAAGGGCTTTTACCTATGGAAATGCCGCTCCACCAGAGGTTTCTCAGGTAGTGACGGCCTCTGTACCCCGAAACAGGCAGGCGAAAAGCGAGACCTTATCTCCGCTAAGCAAAGTTCGGTTTACTCCTGACCTGGAAATAAGAAATCTTATCCTGAACACCTTTAAAGGTAAGCTGGTGTGGGCCTACAGAAAAACAGAAGCCGGAGCTGTTTCTGAGCCTGTGGCTTTAGACAGAGCAACCGTTACGTCCCCTTATACGTTACTGAACACTCCGGGTATGGCCCATGAAGCCTTTAAAACCATGGAGGTAACGGGTACATCGCAGGCCATAAAAAACGGTAAAGTAGAAAATACCTCAAACCGGCTTGTCACAGCTTCCTCAGCCCCTGACTATTATGTAGCAGGAGGAGGTAATACGAGCATCGGGTTTGTCAGTTCTAATATCCCGCTAACCAACGTGGCCTCGCTTTTAACTAAAAGAGAACAGCACCAGGCCAAAATAAAAACACTGGCGGCTGATCATCATTATCCTCTGGTCAACACCCAGGTAAAGCTGTACCTTAAGAAACCTAAAGATAAAAGCAGCAAATGGATCATGACCTACCTGAATCCGGAAAACGGAACCCCTGACGAACTGCTGCTGGGACAAACCACCACGGATGAAGAAGGGAACTTCAGCCTGAATTATCATGACCAGATTCCGTTAGGTTATGAAGTCTACCTGAGCATTGAAAATAAGTATTTTGAATTTGCCGACTATGAAATTCCCGTACAAAACCAAAACGGGACGTATGACCTGGGAGAGCTCCTCGGACTCGCCAAAACATACCGGTTGAAAATAAATGTGGTAAGCCCGGAAGGAACAAAACTGGATAATGTCACTGTAAAACTCGAACGCCCCAAAGGCTTTTATACTACCCCTACTCACCAAAACCTGAAAAATGAAGTAATGAGGGACAGTATCTCCGGGCAGGCAGCAGAAGTGGTGGCTATGGGAAAATCCGGAGCCTACTGGCCCAGAGCTTTCTTTAGTAACGGTTTTACAGACGCCTACAAAATAGTGGTAGAAGGGGAAGATATCATCCGTACTGAACAAAAAGTATATAATCTGAATTTTTTCAGTGACACCAATAAAGAGTTATTATACAGCAGCGAAGACAAGATCACCACCGTAACCAAAGAAGTCGTAGCCAATATACCGCTACCGGTGGTGGAAGGCCGGGTACTTACCAGGCAGGGCGAAATTCCCGCCAGCGGTGCCACGGTTATTGTTCGTAAAAAAGGGACGAAAACCAAGGCACCTACCACCACTTCCTCCGGGATGATTCTTGTTATGGTGGACTTAAACAGCCGCTCTGCTACCACCGACAGCCTGGGCAGGTTCAGAGTAGAAAACATACCCGCCATTCAGGAACCTTATGAGGTGGTGGTAAGGTACAAAGGCAAAGAAACCCTGCATGACCAGGATCTTTATTTATCCATGCGGGGGGCTAAAGAAAAGATTGACCCGCTGTTTATCAATGCTGAGCTCATCACGGTGACAGGAAAAGTGATTGACACGGAGGGTGAACCTCTCCCCGACGCCACGCTTACCTGGAAAACGGGAGGCCAGGCCTTTTACAGTGATGAAGAAGGAAACTTCATGGGTAGCCAGGTAGAAGGGAAACATACACTGGTAGCCCGTAAACCCGGTTTTAAAGATACTGAATACACCGTAGATCTGAAGTTACCGCCTAAAAATACCGGATCAGGCAATACTACCGCAGCGGGAGTCAATGTGGCCGGCTGGGCCACAAGTGTAAGCGCCTCCATCACGAATTTCTCGGGAACAGGTAAGTACAACAACAAAACCGTTGTGCCAAAACCCACATCAGGGAAATCTTCTATCGCCACTCTGGGTACGCAGATTTCTGCAACCCCGGCTGCTGCTATAGCAAATAAGCTGAACTTAAACTATTACTCGGTGTTTGGAGACGGAATGAGCACACCGGTCATTTCGTCTGACCATGTGATTGTCATGAGTAACTTCTATGTAAAAGTGGCGGTCAAAGACCAGGCTTCCGGCGAACCAATAGCCAATGCCTCCGTAAAGGCAGAGGGAGGCACGGAGTCCTTTACTACCGGGGCGGACGGGGTCACTGTAGTAGGAAATGTGCCTGGCGGAAATGCTGCTTTAATCGTAAGCGGCCCTCCGGAGTCCTTTTATGCTATCGTAAAAGCGGAGCTGGCCATTGATGCCGCCAAAGATACTATTGACGTAGAAGTAAAACTCAAAGCCGGTTCTCAGGCTAAAGGACGAGTCATGAGCAAGGGAGCCCCGCTGGCCAACGCAGAAGTGGCGGTAGAAGGTTTAGAGCATATCCAGACATTAAGTGACGCTAACGGAAACTATGTTTTATCAGGTGTGCCAGAAGGCGAATACACGCTTATGGCCAGCAAAGAAGGACTACTAAGTGACAAAAAGGTCCAGGATTTTACCGCCAATCAATCATATACGATAGATTTCAGCCTTACAGACCCCGGATTCAATGCCTCCAGCCTCCTCGGATTTAAACTCGTATTGCACAACTCGAGGCAAGGTACAAGCGCAAATGAGTTTATCATTTCAGGCGAGCTAAGGGAGATCCCGGATAACCCGGTCTATAAAATTGCGGAAAACCAGGGATTCAGAATCAAATTTACCGACAAAGTAATCGTAAAAGAGGGCAACACTATTTACCCTAAAAATAATGAGCTGGTCACCGATGTTTCAGAAATTAAGCTGAAAGCATTTGATTTTCTGGCTGTCACGCTTAAAAGCGAGTCGGGCATTAAGCTGAGAGCCCCGGACCCCGGCAACAAAACCAGGGGTGAGCTCACGGGTGAGGGCATTATAGATATCAGCAGAACATTCTCATCGCTTACAGGCATAAAGCTGCCGGACGTTCCGTTAAAAATAAAACCGGCTAACGGTAATACCATTGCCCCGATAAACAGTACGGGAGAGGTCTCTCTCACTTCTTTGGGAATATCGGGTAGCAGTGAGGGCTGGAAGCTTTACGGGATCAGCCTGATTCCTGACCTGGCCAACTCCTCAGTTAACAAGGATGGATTCAACTTTAAAGGTAAAGTTAAGATAGAAGGAGTACCGTTATTGAGTAATCAGGAGCTCAATTTAAGCGGAATGACCATCACCCGCCGGGGAGAAATTAAAAACGTAGCTATAAATCTTAATCCTGCTCCTACCCTCTCCCTTGTCTCCTGGAAACTGAAACTTACCGGTGTACAAATTAACCAATATGGTTTGCGCCTCACCGGAGATATGGAAATACCCGTTCCATCTTCGGACCTGGCCAAAATAGGTGTTAAAGAACTGGGTATAAATAATGGTAGCCTGTCTGGCGGTACCTTCGTTCTTCCGGCAGCCGGAATTGATATTTTCAAACTTGTTAGTTTCAAAACTACCCCCGGAAAAGATTTTTCCTTCCAGAAAATTCCGGGAGCCAATCACTATCGGTTTGTGGGTGCCGGCACCATAAAACTGCCGAAATGGATAAGCCAGGATATTGTACTGGATAACTTCAGTATAGCCACCAACGGCGACTTCTCAGTGATTGCCAAGACAGATATTGAGGTCAATTTTGCCAACATGGCTCAGTTGGGAATCACCAAATTCGGCTTTGATTCCAGAACCACGGCCATTACCGTAGGTGGGAAATTCAGGCTGAATATCCCGATGTTCGGAGCAGGAGCCATGGGAACCATCCATTTCCAAAAAGGCAGAGCACCGCGAATGGATGAGCTGGGTATTAATTTTAACCTGATGTCTGCCATAGCTCTCGAAGCGCAGCTGAAGTTCAGTGAAAATGAGTTCAGAGGAAAAGGAGCCTTAAAACTCGCCGGGATTTCAGGAGTAGGGCTGGACTTCTGGTATGAAAATAAACCTGCGGGAAAACGTGTGGGGGCACAGTTCCTGGCAAACGTGGTCATTCCTATAGGACCGGTAGTAAAACTTGATAAGCTGACGGGTGGTTTTGACTTTGACTTTGGCACTAACATTTACAGCATCAATGCAGGCGGCCGGATCACCTTAGCCGCCGACCCGGCCGGGGTGGTAGCCCTTGACCCCCTGGGCGTGGGCATAACTTCCACCCCCCAGGGGCCCATATTTGAGGGCTGGGCCCATGTAAAAGTAATGAACTCCTGGCAGATAGGAGAAGCTACCATGAAGCTGGATTTTGCCAAAAAGCAATTCTTCATTGACGGAAAATTCGGGGCCGGCTTCAGCCTGATGAAAGGAATAGATGTAGAAAGCCGTTCAGGGGTGCATTTGGAACTTTACACCGGTGCGGGACAAAACTACTGGTTTGTGGCCGGTTATTCCAGAACTAAGATTTTCTCCATATTTGATACCGGCATAAATATAGCCGCAGGGTGGAACGTACCGAAAAGTACTCACGAAAGCCTTTCCGGAATTCCTAATTACGTATTGACCAACGGCAGGCTATATGGCGGGTATTTCGGCACGTACTCCAGCATTAAGGTGGGGCCGTATACTGCAGGTTTTAAAGACCTTGCAGAAGCCTCTATTCTCTATGAAAACTACTCGAAATGTGAAGTTTTTGCCAACTTCAAGTCCTCTTCTTTCGGATTTGAAGTAGCTTCCGGATGGAGAGCAGCCGGTAGTGTTTATGTGTGGGGATTAGGTAATATAGCCTCTGCTGATGTAGCACTTAACGGAATGCTAAAAGGGTACTACAATAACTCCGGCTGGGGTGTGGGAGGTACATTTTCAGGCCATGCCAGGGGGCATATCGGATGTGACGGAGGATGTAATTTTATTACCTGGGGCGGATGCTTTAATGCCTGCATTGTAGGCTGTGAAGTATGCCCCATTCCATGCGGTTTTAAAATCTGTGCCAGCGCATCAGCAACCGCATCCTACGATTCAAATAACGGTTTAAAACTAAACTTAAGATTAGGAGAATAATTATGAAAAAGGCACTGATAACCGGTATATCTATCCTGCTCTCAGCTTTCCATAGTTTTGGCCAGGTAAATATTAAAGAAGGTAAAGAGGCTGTATATGTTTTTGTTTCTAATAAAAGCCTTTCGGAACAAAGCCCTATGGGCAATATCACAGGAGCTGTACTGTACAGGCAGTTACCTGGCGAGAAAGATTTCAGATCACTGGGGAGAATCCAGGCTCAGCTCACCCGCGAAGGCTTTGTAAAAACAGCCGGAATGGGAATACTCAATGATATCCGGAAAATGAAAAACCTCAGGAATGAAGACGAAGCCTGGGAGTTTGTAAAAGCCAATCCCGAGCTGGAAAAATATGGGATGCTGGCGCTGAATACCAGTTTCCTGGTAGCTATGGGGGCTGTTTATGAAGATAAAGAAGCCAAAAAAGCAAAAAGTGTAAAATACAAAATTGAATATATAACGACAGGTAACAAAAGTGAAAAAGCTTTGGAAGGAAGTCTTACGCTGGGTGTCCCACCGGTAATAGATAAGCCGGCACTCAGAGAACTGCTTGAAACCGACTCCACCCTGGCTGTTTCCTGGACTCTTGATCCCGCAAAATCACCTGAAGTGTTTATGGGAGAAATATGGATGCGGGAAAAAGCCAATGCCCGCTTTCAGAAAGTGGGCTATTCTATGGCGCTGCAGGTAGAAAACCGGATCACTTTTAACTGGACAGAAAAAGTCACCCCCGGTATTTCTTACGGATTCTATGTAGTGCCCGTAACACTGGTGGGGCTTGAAGGACCTAAATCAGACACTACGAATCTGATTTCCAAAACATTTACCAATCTTCCGCAGGTGCCTATTGCACAGGTAAAAGATACTCTTGGAGGAGTCCTTGTCAGCTGGGAAAAAATCAGCAACACGGAACTGATAAGCGGAATACTGATAGAAAGAAGCAAAAACCCCGAAAGCGGTTTTATCCTGCTGGATACCCTCGCTCCATCTTCCACATCATTCTACGACCACAGAATCCTGCCCAATACCCTGTATCACTACCGGTTCAGAACGCTGGGGCTGCGCCAGGACATCTCCGAACCCTCTGCTTACGTCTCCCATCAGCTGATAGCGGAAAATCGTGCAGTGGAAGCTCCCGAAAATGTGGTTCTGAGTCATGATACCGAAGGAAACATCCGGCTCACATGGAATAAGGTAGTATCGCCCGAAATAAGCGGTTACCAGGTTTTCCGCTCCGTACAGGGAAAAGATGACTTTGATCTGGTATCTAACCTGCTGGAAGACACATCTTTTACGGATACCACGGTGCGTAACAGCCGGGTGGTATATAGATACACCGTTAAAGCACTGAATTATGAAAATCAAACCAGCGGGCCTTCGGAAATAGTCTTTGGAAGCCCCAAAAAGCACCTTCTTCCTGCTACACCGTATAATGTGGAGAGCTACACCGAACCGGGGAAAGTCACGGTTCGCTGGAAAGACATGGTTTCTTATGACGAAAACATAGTGAGCTATACCATTTACAGGAAAGAAGTGGCAGCAGGCAGCAAACCCTCTGATAAAGAAATCAGTATTAATGAGCTTAAAGCCCTGGGCTTTCAAAGAATAAACACGGCACCGGTGACAGAAGTTATTTATGCAGACCCTTCTGTTTCATCATTGAAACAGTACCAATATGCCGTAACAGCTACAGATATTTTCGGAGTGGAAGGACCTGCCCTGGGGGTTATACAGGTGAGTATCCCCGCTGTTTCATTAAGGGTTCCTGAGATTTATGCCAGGGCCACCAGCAAAGGAGTGGAAATAACATGGACAGATATCGTGGGGGTCAAAACAGACAGTTACGCGATTTATGTGCGCCTTCCCCAGGAAAAAACACCCCGGAAAATAGGGGAAGCTCCTGCCGGGAAAGAGCACTTCATTGATACCAGAGTAACTCCCGGCCAGCTCTATTTCTATTCTATGAAAGTAAAGGCCGCTGGCAGAGAAAGTAATTCAGGAAATGAGAAGAGTGTAAGAAAGTAGATTTAAACAATTATTCGCTATGAGAATCAGATTATATAAAATAATAGCGGGGCTGATAGGAGTAGTTCTTTTACATGCCTGTAAAGACGAAATTCCCAAGGCCACTCCCGTTCAGTTTTCAGATGCAGTAGCCGGCAATATCACCGAGTTTTCAGCTCAGATCTCCTCATCTATTACCAAGCTGGGAAACCAGGATATCACTGAACACGGATTTGCCGTTTCAAAAGGCGGTAATGAACCGGAGGTCGATGAAAAAAGCATAAAAAAGGGGCCTGTAGATATTGCCCTGCCTGCTCCTGTCACCTTTACCGGCACGCTTTCCGGGCTGGAGGCAAATACCGAGTACCGGGTCCGCCCGTATGCCATCACCACAGGCGGCACCTCTTTTGGCAAAACGGTAGCATTCAAAACACTTGAAATCAGTCAGCCCGCTATAAAAACGGATGGTGTAGAAGCCGTAAATCATAATTCGGCAAAACTGAATGGTTCTGTTACAGCCAAAGGTACCCATGCTATAAGCGAATACGGTCTTGTATGGCATACGGCGGCCAATCCTGCCACAGCCTTAACTACCAAAACCTCGGTGAAAGCGAACATTACCCAGTTTCCGTTTAATTTCTCAGCCAATGCCGGTAATCTGCAGCCCAATACGGAATATCATTTCCGTGCGTATGTAATTGCTAACGGAGTGACCACTTACGGCGCTGATATGACCTTTAAAACCACTGCCGTTATCCAGCCGGGTATTACCACCGGAAATGCGGACAATATCACTATAAATTCAGCCCGCCTGGCGGGTTCGGTCACCAAAGCGGGCACTTACCCCGTTACCGAACGCGGTGTGGTATGGGCTACCTCTGCTAATCCCACCACCGCTAATTCCAAAGCACCTATTGCCGGTAATGTGACCACTTTCCCGAATAACTATACCGTTAATGCCGGTGCACTGAGTGTAAACACCACGTATAATTACCGGGCGTATGTGATCTCTAACGGGGTCACCACCTATGGTGAAAACAAAACCTTCAAGACTGCTGAAGTAGTACAGCCTGCTGTTCAGACCGGAGCGGCCGGCTCCATAGGGGTCAGTACGGCAAAATTAAGCGGTACCATTACCCGGGGAGGTTCCTATAACATTACCGAACGCGGGGTGGTATGGGGCACTGCTGCCAACCCAACCACAGCCAATTCCAAAGGGTCTGTTGCCGGCAATGTGACCAATTTCCCTCACAATTTTACCGTAGATGCCAACGGCCTGGCTGCCAATACCACTTACAATTACCGGGCTTATGTAATCTCTAACGGAGTGACTACCTATGGTGAAAACAAAACCTTTAAAACTACTTCAGTGGTAGAGCCGGGTGTGCAAACCGGAAATGCGACTTCCATAGGCATTAATACGGCAAAACTGGGTGGTACCCTTACCAGCGGGGGCACCTACCCTGTCACTGAACGGGGTGTGGTATGGGGTACTTCGGCTAATCCTACCACATCCGGTTCCAAAGCGTCTGTCGCCGGTAATGTAACCAGCTTTCCTCACAATTATACCGTAGACGCCAACAGTCTCAGCGCTAATACCACATATCACTTCAGGGCTTATGTGATCAGTAACGGACAGGTCAGATACGGGGCGGATAAAACATTCAGGACGCTGGGTAATCCATCGTTAAGAACAGACGCTTACACGCTCCGCAGTGTGCCCTACCCTAACTGCCCGCCGCAAACCATATGCGGGGGCACCCAATACATTAAATTTAACGGTACGGTTACAGGTTGGGGAGGCTACCGCTACCCCGGCCAGGTGGGTTTCCTGGTAGGCAGGGACAGGCAAATCGGTAACATTGTTCTTACCCCCATTATGGATGTGTCAAGCAGTGCGTCGCTGGGAGTTTATGCGAATCATAAAAAGAATATAAACCCTCCGGGTGCCAATCAGGCCCTGATGATTCCTTATTCGTTTAGCATTGAAATAGAAAATAAAAGTGTCTTTACAGGCAGTGCTACCGGAAAATATTACTATCGTGCCTATATAGTTACACCGGATGGAAAAACACATTACGGAGATACCAAAACCGTTACCTTCACCAGCGGTCCGGTCAATTAGTGCCAACATTATTTCATCTGCCGGTGCAGTCCGAAAGCTGTAACGGCAGATAAAATATACACCTTTTTGGGTATTGTGCCTCTGGTAATACCCGGCTACTTTTGTTAAAAACAGCCGGGTATTAAACTAATAATAATATAATATGAAAAACGCACTCAAACAATTCGCGCTAATCCTGCTGCTGGCTCCCGTTTCCTGTAAGGATAAAGACAAGGTGGAGCCTGAAGCCCCTGCATTATCCACCGGAGATATCTTCTCTATTTCAGGCAGAGGGACCGTGATTACGGGTACAGTCAGCTCTGAAGGTGGTTACAAACTGTCTGAAATCGGGGTAGTTTACGGAACCTCTTCTTCACCCACCGTGGAAGATGTTAAAGAAAAAACAGATATGACCGAGGTAGACGGTTACCCGCATGAATATTCTGTAGTGGTACGCGGCGGCTTACCTTCCGGTACCGTATATTACAGGGCTTATGTTATAGGAGACGGTAAAGCGTTCTATGGAGAAACCAAACGACGGAACTAAAGACGATTGACAGTAAATTTTGTAAGGTTAAATAAGGTAAACAATCTCTCAGGAAGATGTTCTTCTGAAAGAGCTTCAATGGCAGGGGGAATTTATCCCCCTGCTTTTTTAACGGAAGTTGCCTTCCCCGCCTTCAAACTCTCCGCCGCCGGGGTTTTCATTATTTGCTTTCTTCTTCATGTCATTCTGCAAACTCCCTATCCGGTAAGTGAAAGACACCATGACCATTCTGCGCATCCAGCGGTTTTCATGCTCCCGGTAAAACTGGGCCGTTTGGGTATAACCTCCCCAGCGCCGCTGATTGAAAAGGTCTCTTACGTTCAGGTTCACCGTACCTTTCTTATTCAGTACATCCAGCTTCAGACCCGCATCTACTATAAAAGCTTCCACGCTTTTCCCCTGGGCCTGCACCATAGGTGCCCGGTATTCTGTACGTACCTGGGCAGAAAGATTAGGCCGGATCCGGTAATTGGTGATGGCATTAGCGTTCCAGTTGAAGCCCTTGGCGGGCGCTATATTAAACTCTTCACTTCCATAAAACTTACGGAAGAAGAAGTTGGCGTTTGCCGTAATGTCTACTTTTTTACCAAAATTCATCTGGGAGATCATTTCCAGTCCGCTGGCCTCATTCCGGCTGATATTCTGAAACTGGGAGAAAGTGGCTCCGCTGGTTCCTTCTACTGAAGTGATCACCGACTGCACCACATCATTCATCCGCCGGTAATAGGCAGAAGAAGTAAGGGTAACCTTATCCCAGAAACGGGCATAGCTCAGCTCAAAAGAATGGATATCTTCCGGCAGGAGGTTAGGGTTCCCCTGGCGGATATTCATGGGGTCTGATACATCAATGAAAGGGTTTACCTGCCAACCTCTCGGGCGGTTCACCCGGCGGGTATAGCTGGCCTGCAGCTGGTTTTCTTCCCCGAATTTACGGGTCAGGAAAACACTGGGATAAATGCGGAAATAATCCAGCCGGCCTTTTGCCGACCTGTCCTGTGGTGAAAGTGACGGGTCATAAGAGAGATACTCCGTATCCAGGTAGGCCTGTTCCGCTCTTAAACCCGCCTGGAAACCGAATTCCGGGGTGATCTGGTTTTCATAATTCACGTATAAAGCGTGCACCGTGCTTTTCATCAGGAAATCGTTACTGATGTTATAATCCGGCACCAGCGCATTGGATGAATCTATATACTGTGAAAACTGGGTTTCGTCAGATGACCTTATAATGCTGCGGTAACCCGTACCGAATTTGCTGGTTTCTGAAAACGGCAGCGTATAATCTACCTGGATATTGGTATTGTTACCACTCTCAGTGGTCTCGTTCCGGCGGTCTTCCATCAGCTGGCGCGAACCGGTATAATATTGCAGAAAAGTATTCACGCCTTCTTCGGTATCCCTTCCGCGGGCAAAATTAGCGGTGAGCTCTTCCCCTTTCCGGTTAAATTCCTGCTTGAAATTGACATTGATATCATAACCCAGGTCATCTTCCTTCTGGCGCGAATAGCGCTCGCTGTTACCGGCCATTTCCGGGTTATTCATGTAGCGGTAGAACAGATCCTCCCGCCGGTCATTGGCCCGGAGGCTCATATTGCCGGAAACACCCAGCAGAGTTTTATCCGTTATATAATAATCTACCCCCAGCCCGAAGCCGTGATTCAGGCCACGGCGGGTACTTTCACTGCGGGTTTCAGTACGGGCATCGCTGCCAAAGAAACGGGTGTCGTTCCAGCTGTCGCCCACCATGTTCCGGCGGTTAAAGTTATAATTGCCAAAATAATTCAGCTTGCCCTGGCGGTAATTCAGGTTAAAGCCGGCTCCGGCGTTACCGTAGGATCCGGCAGAAGCCGTGACGGCTCCGTTAAATCCGTAGCGGGCATCTTTCTTTAAAACAATATTGATAATGCCTGACTGTCCTTCGGCATCGTAGCGGGCCGAGGGGTTGGTGATCACCTCCACTCTTTCAATGGCATTGGCCGGCAGAGCCTGCAGCAGGCGGGTAATATCATTTCCGGCCATTGCCGATTCTTTCCCGTCAATCAGTATCCTGACGTTGGAAGAGCCCCGCAGGCTGACCGATCCGTCCATATCTACCTGTAGTGAGGGCACATTGGCCAGCAGGTCAGTGGCTGTTCCTCCCACGCTGATGGCACTTTGGGCCACATTAAATACTTTTCTGTCCATCTGAAGCTCCATGGCCGGTTTGGCACCGGCTACCACCACTTCTTCCAGGAGTGTGCCTGTGGCCGGCAGAAGCAGGGTACCCAGGTCAAGATTTTTACCGCCTGCTACTATAATATCATTCTTTTGAAAATCCTGGAATCCCACATAGCTGGCTTTGAGGTAATAAGTTCCGTCAGGAATAGCCGTAAGTACAAATTTTCCGTCGAGGTCTGTCTGAACCCCTTTTACATAATCATTGGTTTGGGAATTAAATAAGGATACACTGGCAAACATTAGCGGTTCCCGGTCACCATCGCCCTGTAATACGCCGCTGACGTTTGCCTGCCCCATAACGTTCAGGGAGCAAAGCACGCAAAAAAAGAAAACAATTCTGAACATGAAGTTTTGAGTTGTAGTTTTATAAATGAATGGGTTCTTTACATTATATAGAACTACAAAATTACCAAAATCTTATAAATCCCGCTTTTCAGACCGGTGGCTGCTGCTTGTCTCTCAGGGGCTGCTGAGCGCTTTTTTCAGGCGTTCCGGGAAATCGGTCTGGATAATGCCTATGTGGCTGTATTGTTTTACAAAATCTTTGTAAACATCCTGGTTATCAGTTGATTCAATATCCACATCACCTAAGGTGTTCATCCACAAGCGTATGCCTTTTTCCCGGGCTTCTCCTAGTAAAGCGGGGCTGGTAAAAGAAGCATCAATGTGAATCACATCTGTAAGGTCTTTGTCGATAATTTTTCGCATTTGGTCATGGTTATATGCCCTTGGCATCATCTTTATCCGGGGATTTATCTTATAAAGGCTGTCCATTTCAGTGAAATCATACAAAAAGAAAAGCACCTGGCTTTCCATCCCCAGCTCCGAGATGATCTCATAAGCCCGTTTTCGTGCCTCCATTCCACTGATTTTGAAATCAATATCAATGATCGTCCGGCCTTTTGCATAGGCCAGGGCTTCCCGGAAAGCAGGAATCCGGTAAGAAGTGGGTTCGCCCTGGTGCATCAAATAAAGCTGCTGGGTTTGGGCATAGGTAAAGTCGGCCAGCTCCCCTTTCCCGGTGGTGGTCCTGTCCAGTTTCCTGTCGTGCATCAGTACCATCACCCCGTCTTTGGTTTCGCGTACGTCGAGTTCCACAATATCCGCCCCGGCACGGATAGCTTCATCTATTGAAGCCAGTGAATTTTCAGGAACACTGAGGTGCCCGCCACGGTGGGCCGCTACCATCACCTGAGCCTGATTTTGTGCGCCGGCCACTTTTACCTGGAAAAGGGCCAAAAGAATAACTAATATCTTCTTCTTCATATCTCTAATACTGTAGAAATACCTTTTAAGGCTAATCTGGTAGCTGATATTTTTTGTTTATTTTTACAAAATCCTGGTAAACAGGCCCGGAAATATAACTATTCCAACAATACACAATCCTATTTAAAGAACATTAAGCTAATGTCTTTATAACCAAATAAAATTTCGTATCTTTGCACCCGATTTATCCGTTAGGGTCTCTGCATTCGGCAAAAGGATTGAACCTTTTATTTTTTTACCCCTTCAGAGCAGAAAACGGATCTGGTCCGTGATGTTCACGTAAGGGCGTGTCGCTATCGCCTCAGAAATTTTATCATTTTAAATAATTTAGCTGCTAAAGCGAAGCAGCTGATGCACTAATTGTATGCAAACATTAAAGTTTTCAGAACTTCCTATTTCAGATTATATCCTGAAAGCGGTGGAAGAAATGGGTTTCACTGATTCCACACCTATCCAGACAGCCGCCATTCCGGTAGTAATGTCAGGCCGCGACGTAATCGGCCAGGCACAGACCGGAACCGGTAAAACCGCAGCCTTCGGTATCCCGGCCATTGAGCATGTGGATGCGGATAACAGAAACACACAGGTACTTATTCTTTGTCCTACCCGTGAGCTGGCCTTACAGGTAAAAGAACAGATTACCCTGCTGGCCAAATATAAAAAAGGTCTTTTGGTGAGTGCCATTTACGGGGGAGAATCGTACGAAAGACAATTTGCCAACCTGAAAAGAGGAACGCAGATTGTAGTGGGTACGCCCGGCCGTATCATGGACCACATTGAGAAAAAGACACTGAAACTGGATCATATTTCCATGGTAATCCTGGACGAGGCTGATGAAATGCTGAACATGGGATTCCGGGAGGATATCGAACAGATTCTTTCGTACGCCAAAGAAGAGCGCCAGACCGTTCTTTTCTCAGCTACGATGTCGAAAGAGATCATGAACATCACCAAGAAATTCCAGGATAATCCGGAAGTGATCAAAGTGACCCGTAAAGAAATCACCAATACCAATATTGAGCAATCTTTCTACACAGTTAAAAGAGAAGCCAAGTTTGAGCTGATGGTGCGCCTGATTGATGTGCACGATCTTCAGCTGATGCTGGTTTTCTGTAATACCAAATCAAAGGTAGATGAAGTGGTGGAAGAGCTTCAGGCCAACGGTTATGCGGCTGAAGGGCTTCACGGTGATATGCGCCAGGCAGCCCGTAACCAGGTAATGAACAAGTTCAGGAATGGCAATACCAAAATACTGGTAGCCACTGACGTAGCTGCCCGCGGAATTGACGTAAGCGGTGTGGATGCCGTGATCAACTACGATCTGCCGATGGACCTGGAATACTACGTACACCGGATAGGCCGGACCGGCCGCGCCGGAAAACTGGGAAAGGCGTTCCTGTTTATCACCAAGCGTGACAGGAGCCGGATGCGTGACCTGGAGCACTACACCAAAGTAGCTATTCCTCAGGGCAAAATCCCTACTTCGGCTGACCTGGAAAAGGCCCGTGCCGATAAATTCATTGACAAAATCAGGGAGAATATCCTGGACGAAGATAACCAGCGTTTTGAGGCTATCGTAGACCAGCTGAAAGAAGAAGGTTATTATACGCACCAGATTGTTTCAGCCCTGATGAGAATGCAGATGGGTGCTGCACGCCGTTCAGACTTCCGTGATGAAGACATTTCTGACGAAGCCAGAGGCAGCAGAGGAGAAAAAAGCAAATTCGGCAGCCGCGAGAAAGGTGAGCGCTTTACGGGTGGCCGTGAGAAAAGAAGAGGTGCTGATGCAGGTGGCAACCGGGTAATTGAAGAAGGAATGACCCGTTTATTTATTAACCTGGGTCGCAAGGATAACGTTTCTCCCAACCATATTGTAGGAGCCATTGCTTCAGAGGCCCGTATCCCCGGACGGGTGATCGGCCAGATCGATATGTATGATAAATTCAGCTTCGTGGAAGTTCCTCACCGGGATGTCCGGAAAGTAATTGACGGCATGAGAGGAAAAACCATCAATCAGCGCGAAGCCAGTATTGAAGTAGCGAAATAACAGAACGCGGTTCTCGACTCCGCTCGAACTGACAAGTGGCAGCCCTACCTGTCAGTTCGAGCGGAGTCGAGAACCAAGCCCCTGTCTTTATTTTAAATTCCCACCGCTTTTCCTTATTATTGCAGGCAATAAATTCAGCCTTATGAAACCTGCAGTAAGAAAAAGACATCCCTTTAAGCTCTTTGGCCTTTTCCTTTTAGCCGGCCTGCTGATCCTGGTGCTCCAGACCCTGATCAAATCGGGCACTTTTAAAACCGTAAAAGATTTTAGTGACGGGATTACGGCCGAGATTTTACCTACCCCGGCAGGCATTGAAGACCTGGATTATGATCCTGGTTCCGGAACCATCTTTCTCAGCTCTCATGATCGCAGAAACCGGATTTCTACCGGTGCTATCTATGCCTTTGACCCTGCCAATAATAAAACCCGGGATCTTACCGGTCACCTCAATCTTTCTGAATTCAGACCACACGGCATTTCCTTCCTCAACTTTAACGGTGAGAAATACCTGTTTGTGATCAGCCACCGTGACACCAAAGATGTAGTGATGAAATTCCGGTTTCATAATGATTCACTGCAGCTGGTAAATACATATTCCAGCACCGACTTCAGCTCTCCCAATGATCTGCTGGCAGTGGGGGCAGATGCTTTCTTTCTGACCAATGACCACGGAACCACCAAAGGCTGGTATAAGAAAGCGTCTGATTACCTGCGTTTGCCTGTAGGCAATGTAGTGTATTATGATGGCACCCGCTCGGCCATCGTCCTGGATAAAATAGTGTACCCCAATGGCCTTGCTCTGTTCAATGACCGCGTCTATATCTCTTCTACTTTAGGAAGCTACATCGGTGTTTACCGCCCGGTTTCAGCCAATTACCAGTTAGAGAAGGAGAAGATCGTGAAGGTTCCCGATGCTCCGGATAACCTGATGGTTTATGGTGACCGTATTTATTTTGCGGCCCATCCCAAGCTGCTGGCATTTACAGCACACTCCGCTGACAGTACTAAGATTTCACCGTCGTCTGTCTATTATCTCCGGAATGATGTCCCCCGTCTGGTGTATATGGATTCGGGCAGAAATATTTCAGGTTCCAGCACGGCACTGCCGGTGGCTGATTCGTCCGGAAAAGTGCATCTTTATACCGGAAGTGTGTACGAGAGCCGTATCCTTAAGCTTTCGCCTGCCAAGTAAGAATAAAGTCAGAAATTGGTTCCTAATTTCCCTGAATTGTACTTACTTGCAACTTCATTGATTTTGTAATATTCAGATAGACCAAATGAGTTCGAAAAAAAACCTTAAAGAAGAGGCTTTAGAGTATCATGCTAAAGGCAGACCCGGTAAAATCGAAGTAATTCCCACCAAGGAGTACGCCAATCAGCGCGACCTTTCCCTGGCTTACTCGCCCGGGGTGGCAGAACCCTGCCTGGCCATCCAGGCTAACCCTGACGATGCCTATAAATATACGGCCAAAGGCAACCTGGTGGCGGTGATCAGCAATGGTACGGCCGTGCTGGGACTGGGAGACATCGGCGCCATGGCCGGAAAACCGGTAATGGAAGGCAAAGGGCTCCTCTTTAAAATATTTGCCGATATTGATGTGTTTGATATTGAGTTAGATACCACTGATGTGGATGAGTTTGTCCGCACGGTAAAAATCCTGGAACCTACGTTCGGTGGAGTGAACCTGGAAGACATCTCTGCCCCTGCCTGCTTTGAGATTGAAGAGAGGCTTAAAAAGGAGCTGAATATCCCGATCATGCACGATGATCAGCATGGAACAGCCATTATCTCTTCTGCCGCCCTGCTGAATGCCGTGGAACTGGTGGGCAAAGACCTTTCCAAAGTGAGGATCATTGTGAACGGTGCCGGGGCATCGGCCATTTCCTGCTCTCGCCTTTACCTGGCCCTGGGCGCAGACCGCAAAAACCTCTTCATGTTTGACTCCAAAGGATTGATTCACCCTTCGCGGACCAACCTGGACGGCAAAAAAAGTGAGTTTGCCAACGGCCAGCTCCCGGCAGATACCACCCTGGAGCAGGCTATGCAGGGTGCCGATGTATTTGTAGGGCTTTCAAAAGGGAACGTGGTCAACCAGGATATGGTGAAAAGTATGGCCAAAGACTGTATCATCTTTGCCCTGGCTAACCCTACTCCGGAAATTTCCTATGAAGAGGCCATGGCGGCACGTCCGGATATTATTATGGCCACCGGCCGCTCAGATTATCCGAACCAGGTGAATAACGTGCTGGGCTTCCCCTTCATTTTTCGCGGTGCGCTGGATGTAAGGGCCAGTGAAATTAACGAGGAAATGAAGCTGGCCGCCGTGAGATCGCTGGCTGAACTGGCCAAGAAACCTGTTCCTGACCTGGTGAACCTGGCCTATAGCGAAGTCAACCTTTCATTTGGCAAAAATTATATCATTCCCAAACCGGTAGATCCGCGCCTGATCACTACCGTTTCTCCTGCCGTGGCCAAAGCAGCCATGGAAACCGGTGTGGCCAAGCACCCCATTACCGACTGGGAAAGCTACGAGCACCAGCTCACCAAGCGCCTGGGCCAGGACAATACCCTGAGCCGGGTGATTATGACCAAAGCACAGAAAAATCCGAAGCGGGTAATTTATGCCGACGCTGAAAATGTGACCGTACTCAAAGCAGTTCAGCAGGTAGTAGAAGACCGCATTGCCATTCCCATCCTGCTGGGGAACCGGGAGAAGATCAGCACTCTCATTCGTGATAATAACCTGCGGCTTTCGGAAGAAATAGAGATTATTGACCCGCGTAATCCGGTAGACGCTGCCGAAGAAGCCCGCCTGGTGCAGTTTTCAGATTTTCTCTTTGAAAAACGCCAGCGTAAGGGAATTACCGTGCAGGATGCCAAAGACCTGGTTACCCGGAGAACCTATTACGGCTGCCTGATGGTAAAACTGGGGCTGGCTGATACCATGATTGGCGGTATGACCCGTAACTACCCGGATACCATCAAGCCGGCATTACAGGTGATCGGGCGGGCAGACGGTGTGAATAAGATTTTCGGGATGTACATCCTCATGAGCCGTTTTGGTCCGCTGTTCCTGGCCGATACCACCGTCAATTTTGATCCTGAAGTAGAAGACCTGGTACAGATTGCTGAGATCACCTCTGAAATGGTGCAGCAGCTAAACATTAAACCCAGGATTGCGTTTCTTACCTATTCTAATTTCGGGTCGGTGGCTAACGGCCCGGCCCCTATGCGTTTACGCAAGGCAGTAGACATTCTTCGGAAGAAACACCCCGATATGGTGGTAGACGGCGAAATGCAGGCCCACCTGGCCTTTGACACCGAGCTGCTGAAGGAGCACCATCCGTTCTCTAACCTGGCAGACGGTCCGGCAAACGTACTGATCTTCCCGAACCTGTCATCGGCAAACATCGCCTATAACCTGCTGAAAGAGGTGGCCGGTATAGAAAAGGTAGGGCCGCTATTGCTGGGCCTGAAAAAACCTATCCAGGTGCTGCAGCTGGGGGCTACCGTTCGTGAAATTGTGAACCTGACGGCTATATCGGTGCTGGAGACGCTGAAGCCGGAGTAAAATAGTGTTTAGTTCTTATGGAGGCTGTCTGAAAATGGACAGCCTCTTTTTTAGAACCCGTTTTCCAAAAAGGGACTATTTACCCCTTTATAATTTCCTCCACATGCTTCTTAATATTAGCGCTCATGCGCTCCAGCGGCAAATCTTCTGAATCTGTACCGAACGGATCTTCAATAGATTCGGCAATCAGCTCAAGAGAGGCCAGCACATAAAATACAAAAGGCACCGCCACCGCCACAAAATAACCTATAGAGAACACAAAACCGGTAGGCAGACTAAGGCAGTAAATCACAATAAATTTCTTCAGAAAGGAGGTATAAGTCTGGGGAAGCGGGGTGTTTTTGATACGCTCACAGGCACCGCAAACTTCGGTAAATATCCGGGTTTCCATATCCAGCATCCGGTAGTCGGCATCTGAAATCAGTTTTTCTTTTCGTAAATCGTGTATTCCCCTGAAAAGCAGCGAAGACACCTGGTTGGGCCAGTGCTTACCCTTCTCCAGGTCCAGCTCGGGGTGCTCCTCTTCGTCCAGCATAAACGTGGTGTAATCGGAGCGGAGGTAAGCGGCTAACGACTGGGCATATACCGGGATAATCCGCCTGAAAAAATCTCTTCTGGCATGCTCCTTATCCGGCAGCATGGCATCCAGCTTGATGGCCAGGTTACGGCTGGCATTCACCAGTGTGCCCCACTGCTTTCTCCCCTCCCACCAGCGGTCATAAGCCGTGTTTGTTCTGAAAACCAGCAACAAAGACAATGCAAAACCCAGCAGGCTGTGCACCACCGTTATATTTTTCACCCAGCTCTTCTCTGAAATCTTCAGGTATTCCAGTTCCAGGTAAGCCACTCCCCATGCAAAAAGAGCGGCGAATACCAGGTAAGGCCATAGTTTCCTGACCGTGTCTGATTTATGAGCATAAAGAACCGCCCTGACCCACTCTTTCGGGTTATAGATTTGCATAGGTAGCTGAAATAATCTGCAAATAAACGTATTTTTCAGGTCTTCCTGCAGATGTCTCCACCAAAATGTTTCAGTACATTTGCATACCAAAGCACATAAAATGGACAAAGAAATACTGCTTACCCTGGTGCGGGATAAAATGCCTTTCGGTAAGTACAAAGACACTCTGCTGGCGGATCTGCCGGTAAGCTACCTGGAATGGTTTGTGCGCAAGGGCGGCTTTCCCAAGGGGAAACTGGGCATGCAGCTGGCCACGGTTTACGAGATAAAACAAAACGGGCTGCAGGATATCCTGGACCGTTTAAAGGCAATGAAATAGTAGTAGAGATTAGAAGTTAGATATTAGAGAATGGAGAAACTGGAAAACGCGCATAAGTTCCGGTTATGGAAGAGCCACCTGGTCGGCAACGGCCTGAGAATAGAAAATGTGGAAGAGGTCTATACCCGGCGGAATTACGGCGGAGAGGTTTTATTTTCACTGCTGATGCTGGAGGCTGAAACCCCGGAAGGCAACAAAATCCCCCCGATATGCTTCCTGAAAGGAGAAGTAGTGACGGTACTGGTTTGTCTTATTGACCGGGATACCCGGCGGAAGCACCTGCTGCTGGTCAGGCAAAGGCGCATTGCCGAAGGTGCGCTCACCTACGAACACCCGGCCGGGATGGTAGATAATACCCAGACCCCATTAGAGGTAGCCGCAAGAGAGATTTTTGAAGAAACCGGCCTCAGTGTAAATGAAAAGCAGCTCAGGCCTGTACTTCACGACAGGCGTCTTTTCCCGAGTACGGGCACTTCTGACGAGTGTATGTACCTGTTTTATACGGAACTTGAACTGAGTACAGAAGAAATCCGGGCCGTCAGCGACCGGAAAACCGGGGTCGATGATGAGCATATTACCACGCTGGTGCTGCCCTTTGAAGAAGCCCACCGTTTAATGAATAATACGAACTGTATCCTGCTTAACCTGGCCTATCTCAAAGAAACAGAAGACTGGGAGCTGCTGAAAAAATTATCTTTATGAGCTATTGTGACTATTGCAAAAACCTGCCTGCAGACAATCATCACCGGATTTACCATGATTTTCATTACGGATTTCCGATTGCAGAAGATAACGAGCTGTTTGGCCGGCTGATCCTGGAGATCAACCAGGCGGGCCTTTCCTGGGATATTATCCTAAAAAAGCAGGAAGCTTTCCGGGAGGCTTATTCCGGCTTTTCCATAGAGGCCGTGGCCTCCTACACCGAAGCCGACCGCGAGCGGCTCCTGGCCAATCCGGGGATCATTCGTAACCGGCTGAAAATAAATGCAGCTATACACAATGCCGCTGTTATTCTGGAGTTAAAAGAAGAGTACGGATCATTTAAAAAGTGGATTGAACATTACCATCCGCGAAAAAAAGAAGAATGGGTAAAAATATTTAAGAAAACCTTTAAATTTACGGGAGGAGAGATCGTTAATGAATTCCTGATGAGTACGGGTTACCTGCCCGGTGCACATGTGGAAAGCTGCAGTTTCTTCAGGGAACATATAAAACAAACAGGCCTGATTTACAAGTAGAAATTAGTAGTTAGATATTAGCAGTTAGAAATTAGCTGACAATATTAATGTCTAATAGCTAACATCTGAAATACCTATGAAAAATTACCTTATTGCTGCCGTAGCTGCCATTTTAGTGGCTCTTATTTTAAGAGATGCCGTGATCAACCGGAACCGGACGGACAAAACCATCACCGTGACCGGTCTGGGTAAGAAAGACTTTACCTCAGACCTGATTGTATGGTCAGGCAGCTTCAGTAAAAAGAACTTTAACCTGAAAGAAGCGTATGCCGAACTCGACAAAGACCGGGAAATCCTTAAAAATTACCTGGTATCCAAAGGTATACCCGCAGCCTCTATTGTTTTTTCTGCCGTCAATATCAACCGCGACATTAACACGGAATATGACCCCCAGACCGGCCGCTCCCGGAATACCTTTAACGGCTTCAACCTCAGTCAGAATGTACAGATTGAGTCTAAGGAAGTAGATAAAATAGAGGATATCTCGCGTAAGGTCAGTGAGATCATTAATCAGGGCGTGGAGTTTTACTCCAACACCCCTGAATATTACTACACCAAACTGGCCGAGCTGAAAGTGGAAATGATTGCTGATGCCACCAAAGATGCCAATAACCGGGCTGAGAAAATAGCTCAGAATGCCAATGCCAGGCTCGGCAAGCTGAAAAAGGCCAGCATGGGAGTTTTCCAGATCATTGCCCAGAATTCATCGGAAGATTTCTCGTGGGGGGGCTCTTATAACACCTACGCCAAAAATAAGACAGCCACCATCACTACCCGGCTTGAGTATGAGGTGAAATAGGATTTAATATTGAATTTTTAAGGAAACTCCTTACAAAAGGTATGATTTTTCCGGGAAATCAATATTAATATTTTTTATTAATTTTTCTTCTTTCCCGGCTTAACGGAATGGGTTATTTTCGCACAAAATAACTTCATCAATACCATGATTTCCAAACCCATACAGACACTGGGCGAATTTATTATTGACCGCCAGGATCATTTTAAATACGCTACCGGTGAGCTATCCCGCATTTTAAGTGCCATCCGGCTGGCTACTAAAATTGTCAATAATCACGTTAACCGGGCCGGGCTGATCGACATCCTGGGCGATCACGGCGAAGAAAACATCCAGGGTGAACGACAGCAGAAGCTGGATGTTTTTGCCAATACCACCTTTATTAACACGCTCTCCCAACGGGAGGTGGTCTGCGGCATTGCCTCAGAAGAAAATGAGGATTTTATTGCTATCAAAAGCAGTAAAAACCAGGACTACTGTAAATATGTGGTGCTGATTGACCCGCTCGACGGCTCATCGAACATTGACGTAAATGTTTCAGTAGGAACCATATTTTCTATTTACCGGCGCATAACCCCGGTAGGGACACCCGTTACTATTGATGACTTCCTTCAGCCCGGCCATATGCAGGTAGCCGCCGGTTATGTGGTGTACGGCACCTCTACTATCCTGGTTTATACTACCGGGCACGGCGTGAACGGCTTTACACTTCACCCCGGGGTGGGTGTCTTCTTCCTGTCGCACCCTGATATGAAATTTCCCGAAAAAGGAAAAATATACTCTATTAACGAAGGTAATTATGCCAAATTCCCCACCGGCGTGAAGAAGTTTCTCAAATACTGCCAGGAGGAAGAAGGTGACCGGCCCTATATTTCGCGGTATATCGGTTCGCTTTGTTCCGACTTTCACCGGAACCTGCTGAAAGGCGGCATTTACATCTATCCTTCAGGCACCAATAACCCGAACGGAAAGCTACGCCTTCTCTATGAATGTAACCCGATGGCCTTCCTGGCGGAACAGGCCGGTGGAAAGGCCACTGACGGCTTCACCCGGATCCTGGATATCGTACCTGCCAGCCTGCATCAGCGGGTACCTTTTTTCTGCGGCAGCCGTGATATGGTGGAAATAGCGGAAGGATTTATGCAGCAATAATTTTTTAACCGTTAACTCAATTCTTTAATTGCCCTGTTACGGTACAGCTGATATCTTTGAGAATCTATTTTAACTACTACATTTAATTACTACAAATGAAAATTAAAACTTTTATGGGAATAGGGCTGGTATGTGCAGCCCTCATGGCATGTGAAGGGCCTGAAGGCCCGGTGGGAATAAAAGGCGAACAGGGCGAGCGTGGGCCTGAAGGTGAACGAGGTCAGCAGGGAGAGCCTGGTAAAGATGGTGTAAACGGAACCAATGGCACAGACGGTGCCCCGGTGATTTATACCCGGTGGGAAAGCATTCCGTGGTCAGCCACAGAAAGCGGGGTATCCGGGGATTCTGTAGTTCATCTTCGTACTGCACCTATGAACAACAGCTGGGTAGAAATTCCGGAGATAACGCAGGGAGTGTTAGACAGCGGGATGATCTTTGTTTACAAAAGATTTTATATAGGAGGATATACTCCCAAAGCGGCAGAGGTTTTCACACAAGTGGTGACCAATGATACTAAAGTTACAGGCTATTTCTTCAAACCCGGGAAAGCCGGTTCGGCTTATGAGTCATTGGGACAGTGCAGCTTAACGCATAGTACTCATTTTACACCGGGTAAACTAACCTTCCTGGCGAATATGAATCTTAAGCAGAATTTTGCCCGGCCCGGTGACCCTGAAAATGCGAAAATACCGGTAGCTGATCTCATTCAGCTGTATAATGAAGCTATCCAGTACCGGGTGGTCATTGTTAAAGGTAACCAACTGGCCGGTAGAATGAAAAATATAAACTGGGATAATTACGGGGAGGTAAAGAAAGTGCTGGATTTAGAAGACTAAGAAAAGGAAGAAGCTGTCTGAAAAGTACACAAAGGATTGTGGTATTCCGAAATTTGTGTTCTTCTCAGACAGCTTAGCTATTACCAAAACTCTATCTTGTTCAGAGAGTCTCCTGGCACAACATAAGTTAAAAGTTGCGTGGGTAAATAGTTACGCTTCCAGACATTAATTGATTTGTATATTCAATGTCTTTCCGGATGCGATAATTTGCAGTTCACGCTTTTCTTTATTGTAATGCCAGGAAGAAAGATCCCCACTCACTTTTTGTACCGGATCCACATCTCTTAATAAAAGCGCAAAATCTTTCTTCTGTGCGCTCTTCACCGCCAGTCTCCCGTCTTGCGGGTTGAAGCTTACCGTCACATTGTCATATTCTATCCCTTCATTACGGGGCGAATGGTAGGTAAGTGACATCTTGTTATCTGCAGGATGCAGCAGGAGCACTTCTTTGCCTTTCATGGTGGCATCACCTATACCCGTCAGACTACTTTCCACTTTCAGAGGAATAATAGAACCTTTCCTGATAAAAAGCGGGAATTTATGCAAAGGGTACTTTTCGGAGATGACTTTTCCTGCGGTATGCACCTGCCCGGTCCAGAAATCGACCCAGCTGTCATTTCCGGGAAGCGTGAAGGTTACGTGATGATCTTCAGAAGAAATTATTTTCGTGAAGATATCATTTCCCAGCTGATGACTTTCTTCTGTATAAGATACGTTTTTAATCAGTGAACCTCCCTTCAGGTGCGCATCTACTACCGTAGAAAACATATAGGGGATGAGCTGGTCGTGCAGCACCACGCAGAAGCGGTAGATGGCTTCCGCATCCTCACCATGATACCAGGGGAGGTGATTGGAAAATGCCCCGTTTTCTCCGCCGTTGATCATGGTAGCCGTCATGGCACCAAACTGTGAATACCGGATAAACTGCTCTTTGTTTGAACGCTTCATAAAGAAACCTGCAACTTCGCAGCCCGGTGCACCGTAACCTTTCTCAGCGCTTTTATAAACGTTATCGATCTGGAGCTTCATCCCTTTCCAGTCTCCTGAAAAATCACCGCACCATCCCAGGTTCATTTTCTCTACCGAGGCAAACAAACCTCCCTGGTGAGAGTAAGGTCTTGACATGTTAATACCGGCCGGATTCCTGGAAATCGTGTAATCATACATGGCATCGTAGTAATACGGGCGGAACTGCTCGTTAGACATCGTTCCACGTGAGGTTTTTAAGCTATCTCCGAACCAGAACTCCGCCTGGTCTACTTTCCAGCCGTAAACTCCGTCCACAAAAACTTTGTCCAATTGCTCAAACCACCATTTTTTTGCGGCTTCATTGGTGAAATCCAGGTGAATACCTTTGCCTTTCCACCATGTTCCCGGCTTACTATTGTTTAGCCCGAATTTTTTAGAAACCGCGTAATCATAGGTCACACTTTTTTGAATCCGGGTGTCTCTTGCTTCGGTATTGATTGCTCCGGTAAGCCATAAGATCACCTTTATGTCCCTGTCTTTAAAATGCCGAATCATATTCTCATGATCGGGATACCTGGTTTTGTCCCAGTTGAAGTCATTGTAGGAGTTACTCCAGGGGCTATCAACAATGACCGCGCCCACCGGAATATCTCGTTTGAGATATTCCTGAACCAACGAAAGGACGCCATGAGAAGTATTAATGCTGTCTTCCCAGACAACATGCTTAAAAGCCCAGGCCGGAGTAATGGGTGGATTTTGGGAATGCCCTGATTTAGAAAGGACCATCAGAAGCAACAAGAAAAAGACCGTTTTAACAATTCTCATTTTTATAGTATAAAGTTTAAAGATTAGGATAACCTTCGTTTTGTTTAAATTCTATCCCCAATGCTTTATAGTCGTCAATGGTAGCTTTGGGAACAGGGCGGAAGTAATGGTAGGCCTTTACTCCGGCCAGGTCCGTATTGAGCTCGTAGGTATCCGGATTGTGTTTTTTGAGCCATTCTACCCACTCGGCGGGCGTCAGGGCGCGTTTTAACATATACCATCTGAAAAGCTCTCCTCCCAGCTCACGAGCGCCCTCATCCAGAATGTAGCCGATATTGATATCGGATTCCGCCACTTTCAGGGCGTCTTCATGACCAGGGGTTATGGCCCGCTGCCGCAGCTGCCGGATCACCTGTGCGGCTTTGTCTGTCTGGCCCAGCCGAACATATGCTTCTGCCTGCGTGACGTAAACTTCTCCCAGTCTCATCAGTATGGCATCTCTAAACGCATACTCCTGCTTAGCTGCGAGCCGGGAGATATCCTGCCATTTTCGCAAACTGTTGAAACAGCCCCGCGCATTGATACTCCAGGGTTGTCCTGTTTGAAGATCATAGATATCACTGATATCGTCCATGGCTATTCCCCTGCTGCGGTAAGATTGTTTGACAGATGCCGGTACGACATCCAATGAGCGGATGAGTAAGGTATCGCTGAATATCGGACTGGCTCCGCCCGGATCTTTAGATTCGTCAATCCTGCACCAGGCCCAATCAAATGTGGCATTACGCCTCTTATCAGTTTTATCGAAAACCTGGATGAAGTATAGCGAAGGCAGGAAGGTCCGGTACTCCCGGCCATAGTATATGGCATGTGAAGGCAAACCTGAAATGTTTCCCGAGGTCACCGAACGATTGAAAAAGGGTGTCCAATACCGGAAGATATGGTTGTTATTAGAACTGTAGATGCTGTTATTATATTGGATAGACCATATAACTTCCTTGCTTTTTTCATTATTGGCATCAAAGATCTTGCTGTAATCCGATTCCAGCTGGTATCCATAACCGGAGATCAGGTTACCGGCCAGATCAGCTGCAGCCTGGTAGCATTGCTGTTTACTGCCTTGTCCCGCACCGCTGATGGTGGCTTCGTCATAGGCTGCAAGAGACATCAATGCTCTTAACCTTATCATTTTGGCAATACCGGCATCCATACGTCCGAATTCACTGCTGCGCACGGCGGTGGGCATTTGCAGATGCTGATCAGCCAGGTCCAGGTCATCGAAGATGCTCTTATAAAATCCGGCCAGGCCCACCTGATTGACCATCACATTGTCAGGCGAAGTAATCACTTCGGTGGCCAGGTGAGCACCAGGCCCATACGTTTCGACCAGAAGGAAATTGAAAAATGCCCGAAGAGCGTGCGCCTCAGACAAAAGCCGCTTTTGCTTTGAATCGTCTTTAAACGAGGCGTTTTCTACCGAACGAATGCTTATATTGGCGTTCACCACACCCACATACAACCATTTCCAGTAATTGGTGGTATTTCCGTTATCAATAAGAAAACGGTCTTCATAGCGAACGAGCCCCTTCCAGTAGTCGCGGGTATTTCCCCCGTTCATCATCAGGTCATTCCCCATTTCACCCACCATATACATGTGCTCAAACAGATCAGCATTTACCTGGTAGAGGGAAAGTACTTCTTTCTCTGCCCCTTCTTCGGTCAGTGCATACTTGCTGTCAACCCGGCCTTTGGCCTCTTCTTCCAGGAAATCATCACAGGATACCAGTGACAGTGCGGCGGCAAATGCCACGATGTATTTTATATATATTGTCTTCATTTCCAGTTTCAATTAAAAATTAACATTTACGCCTACTGTGTAGGTTTTAGGAATGGTCAGATACATGGCCGTAGATTCAGGATGTATCTTCTCACGGGCTCCCCTGTAGAGATATCCGAGATTACGACCCTGTACAAACAGGCGTGCTTTTGAAAGAGACAGGCCTTTTAGGAGTTGGGAGAAATCGTACCCCAGCGTGATATCCTGTAGCTTCACGTAGTCTCCTTTCATCCATCGGGTCAGCCCGCGGTCGGTAGGCCACTCTTCGTGAGCACGTGGGTATTCATTGGTGGGATTGTCGGGCGTCCAGTAATCCACGTCGGCTACCCACCGGTTCCCGTTAAGTATTACACTTCCACCATAACCGTCATGTTCTACCAGGTAGCCCCAACGGCTATTAAGGTTTACCGCGAAATCCAGGTTCTTCCACTTCACATTGGTAGAAAAGGAGGCAATGTGTTTGGGAATAGTCTGCCCTAAGATGGTTCTGTCTTCCGGGCCGATTCCTATCTTTCCGTCTTCATTAGTAACATCTTTTACTTTTATCTCACCAGGAACACGGCCGTACTTTGCGGCCTCCTCTTCCTCTCCCAGTTGCCAGATGCCTATTTTTTCGTAGTCATAGGCTACATTGATGGGCTGACCTATAAACCACTGGTTACTAATGTCATCGTTAGGGCTGTTGAGTTTTACTATTTTGTTATTGTTGGTAGAGAACATCCCCGTTACGTCAATTCTGAGGTCCTTGCGGTTAACCAACGCACTACTCAGCGAAAGTTCAAAGCCTTTGTTTTGTGTTTCACCGATGTTTTCCAGGATCCTGGAATATCCGATGGTCAGCGGCAGACTTCTTTCCATGAGCAGGTCGGTGGTTCTTGTGGTATAATATTCCGCGCTTCCCGACAGTTTACCCTTTAGAATGGAAAAATCAACCCCCAGGTTAGCAGTAGTGGTTTTTTCCCATGTCAGTTTTTTGTTGGATATATTGTTGGGACGGTAGGCATAAAAACCATTATCTCCGAACATATAACTGTAAGCGCCCAACAGTTCCAGGCTGTTATAGGAACCTACTGCCTGGTTGCCTACCTGTCCATACGAAAATCTCAGTTTCAGATCCGACAGCCAGTTGACCTGCGACATAAATTCTTCAGCGGAAATTCTCCAGGCCACTCCCCCCGATGAGAAGGTAGCCCATTTGTTGCCTTCCGCAAGTTTTGATGACCCGTCGGTACGTACGGAGAAGTTAAAGAGGTACCTGCTCTTATAATCGTAGCGCAGACGTCCCATAAAAGAAGAAAGAGATGCATCTCCGGCACTGCTGCCAATATTTTTGTTTTCCGTATTGGTCTCCAGGTTATAGTACGATAAGTATTCTATATCCTGGTTTTTTCCTGACGCACTCCAGCCGTCACTACGGGTCTGAAACAGTTCCTGTACTCCGTCAACGGTAAGGTGGTGATGCTGGTTAAAAAACCTGTCGTAGGTGATGGTATTGTTTAATGTCCAATCGTAATTATTGGATCCGTTGCGGCCGGATGTGGTATATCCGCCTGCCGTAGGCAGCGATTTATTTCCATAGTAATAACCATTGATGTTATTGTTTACAATGTATCCGAAATTACTGCGCAGGCTCACGTAGGGCAGCGGACGGATATTCGAATAAAACAGGAGATTCGAGTTAAGGTTTTGGTTATCATTGACGTACTGTCCCGGCTCGTAATTGTAAAGCAGGTTCAGGAAAGTCTCGTTCCTGTTGGGAAACTCTTTCAGACTTCCATCTTCATTATAAGGCGTTACTATCGGGGTGCCATATAACAATTCCTGACCGGGTGTAAGAAAGCCGGAGTTGTTGCGTTTTCTGAGCTTGGCAGATACACCCACATTCATCCATTTGGCAACCGCATGATCCAGCGACGTGGTCAGGTACCATTTTTTGGTGTCATTGGTACGGGCGTAGCCTTTTTCATCTTCATAGGTGAAGCTGGCATGAAATTTAGTCTTTTCCGTACCTGAGCTCAAAGAGATGTTATGGCTTTGTGTAGATCCGTTTCGAAACAACAGGTCAAACCAATCTACATATTGCCCTGACCGGATGATATCCAGTTCACTTTCATGGAAGATTTCTGAGTCCGGTACGTCCTGTCCCCACTTGTTGTTGCTGATCAGGTAGGCGTCACGTCTTAACTGTGCAAATTTATCTCCCGGCATCATGTCAATCATGTCGGCCTCTTTAAACCCGTAGTAGGCATTATAGCTGATGCTGGTCTTACCGGCTTTCCCCTTTTTGGTGGTAATAATGATTACCCCGTTAGCTCCGCGTGACCCGAAAATGGCGGCGCTGGCGGCATCTTTCAACACCTCGATCGATTCAATATCGTTCGGATTAAGCACATTCATATCCCCAGTAACACCATCAATGATCACCAGTGGATTATTCCCGGCGTTGATGGAGCGCACTCCACGAATCAGGATACCTCTGTTGTCTCCTTCGTAGCGCGAGGAGGCCAGGTCCATTCCCGGTACTTTGCCCTGAAGTATATCACCGATGTTGGAGGTGGCAGCAGCGCTGATTACTTCATTTTTAATCGATGCAATAGAGGAGGTAAGATCACTCTTTTTGGTAGTTCCGTAACCGATCACCACTACTTCTTCCAGCATTTCGGTATTTTCTTCCAGGATAAATTCCGCAGCCCGCTGACCGGTATATTGGAGAGTTTGAGAAATATAACCCACATGACTGACTTCGATATGGTCTCCATTCCGGATGCCGGAAAGCGTAAAGGCACCGGTCTGATCAGTAAATGTACCCGAAGTGGTACCCTTTATCACTACCGATGCCCCGATGATCGGCTCGCCGTTTTTATCCGTAATCTTCCCATTGACGGATGCCGCTGGAGTGCCTTGTCCAAATGAAAGAACTGTTACGAATAATAATAACAGCAGCAGCAATTTGCTGTATCTGCTGTTTTGACAGGAATTAAACAATTTTAATTTAGGTTGAATAAACGTTAGGTTCATATTTATAAGATATTTGGTTGTTTATAAAAGTGGTCAAGCGTTATATAACGGCTCTGTCTTAACCTACTCCTTTGTCAGGGTTCAATCATAGGCACTACTATTTCGTTAATAATCGGGTATCCTTCAGCAAATGCAAAAATATTCCTCTGCGACAGAGACCCGCGACAGTATGTGTTCTAAAACCGTCGCTAATTTGCCAATGAACAACCTGTGTATATTCTTTGAATAACTACCGATTATTTTTGTAGGCTGTATTTCCCACTTTTGTAGTATGATGATGCACCGTATTAAAATAGTATTGATATTTTTTTTGTCTTCGAACATAGCCGGCGCCCAGTTGCCGGAGATGAAAAAATTGGGGCTTGAAGATGGTATGTCCAGCAATTACATCAGGGGCATTGTACAAGATAAAAACAAGTTCATGTGGTTTGCTACCGGGTATGGGCTGAACCGGTTTGATGGGAATAAGTTTACACGTTACATGGGCGATGTGACAGATGTATCGGATAGTAATGAGATAAATTGCATAGCCGCAGACACCCTTGAAAATACCATCTGGCTGGCTACCCGATGGGCCGGAATTAAAGTCTTTGACTGTACTACCGAAACTTTCAAAACGTATCGTTATGACCGCAACGATCCCCATGGTATAAGCTCAGATGATATAACCGATATTCTCGTTACTGAAAAGGGGCAAGTGTGGTTGGCTACCTACAATACCGGCTTGAATCACTACAACAGGAAGACCGGACGGTTTGAATACTTTAATAAAAAAACCATACCCGGTTTTGCGTCGGATCAGGTGTTATCCGTGTCAGAGAATAAAAGGAGCAATAAGCTCTATATCGGACACGCAGACAGTGGGTTTTCTGTTTTTTCTCCTGAAGATCTGACCATTAAAAACTATCAATACAATCCAAACGAGGCCCATTCACTTCCGCACAATACCGTGTATTGTATTTATATTGATTTGTCCGGAAACGTCTGGATAGGAACGGGTGCCGGGCTTACCGTCTTTAACCCGACTACCGGTAAGTTTCGAAACTTCAATACGCTTAAAAATGCTCCTGTAACGATTTCCTCACAAAGTATAAATTGTATCCAAGAGACCAAAGACGGAACCATCTGGGTTGGTACGGTTTCTGACCTTTGTTATTTCAAAGCGGATGATCTGGACGAACTTTTTGATGGCCGGGTTAAAATTCACAGTACACATATTAAAGATACAAATACAGGGCTTTCCAATCCCTCTGTTTACTCTGTATTTCAGGATTCATTTAACAATATTTGGATAGGTTCCAATGGAGGAGGAGTGCGATTTATCAGCAATACTGCCCCATTCTTTCGCAGTTGGAGAGGGGTGGCAGGCATCCCCAACGGCCTGAGTGACAAGGATGCTTCTGCCATTTGCACAGATCAATACGATAACCTGTGGATAGGTACAGATGGAGGAGGGATAAATGTCTTTAAGAAAGGGGTAAAAACGAAAGTCATCACCCGCAGGCAGGGAGGTATTTCTTCTGACGCCATAACTTCCGCATTGAAAGACTCTAAGGGTAACCTATGGTTCGGCCATATGGGAGCAGGCATTGATATTTATAATGAAAGGCGTGGCTTTACAGCGTTCATGCCCAAGACCGGCTCACCAGCAGTGTATTGCCTGTATGAAGATTCCGCTGAAAACGTTTGGATCGGCACAGGCCGGGGCATACAGTCTTATAACCTCAACACCAGACAAGGACAGATACTTAATAAAAGTAACAGTAGTTTAGCCGGAGACCAGATCAGGACAATTAGTCAGGATTCTAACGGGTTTATTTGGGTGGGCACCATGAACAGAGGAATTTCAATTCTCGATCCGGAAAAGAACATCATTACCAATCTGAATACCACCAACGGGTTATTTTGTGATATGATCAAATATATATACAGAGACTCACGCAGCAGAATGTGGGTGGCAACCACCAATGGCCTTGCCGTATTCCCCGCAGGCCAAATGGCGAACCCCAGGGTGTATGATTCCCGAAACGGACTGACATGTAATTATATCCGTGCGATTGCAGAAGACAAGGACGGAAATATTTGGGTTAGCACAAATTTTGGTATAAGTTGCTTTATTGAAAAAGAGAAACGCTTCCTCAATTACGATCACGCGGATGCTATTCCTATAGGTAACTTTATGGATGGTTCTGTGGCCACTACTACCGATGGCAGCATTTATTTCGGATCACAAAACGGAGTCTGTTTTTTCAATCCCGCCCATCGACCGGCCAATGTGATTCTTCCCCCTCTGGTTTTTACGGAATTCAAAATTCATGAAAAGCAGACCCATGAAAACACGCCCGATCTTTTCCTTCCGATATCCTCAAAAGATCTCATAGAATTAGCATACGATCAAAATAACTTTACCATCTCTTTTAACGTGATGGATTATGCCTTAAAGGGACAGATAGAGTATTCCTATCAACTTGACGGACTAAGCGATATGTGGTTCAACCTGGCCGACCATAACCAGATCAGTTTCCGTAATATCCCTCCCAAAGAATACACGTTACGAATTAAAGCACGCTATAAAAATCAGGCCTGGCCGGATAGCTTTACCTCACTTTCTGTTCATATTCATCCGCCGTTCTGGTTGACATGGTGGGCCAAATGCCTTTATGCGTGTATTCTGCTCACTATTATAGTGCTGATTATGCAGGCGCATAAAAAGCGCCTGCAAATGCGTTCTACCCTGCTGCTGGAGAAAGAAAATATCCGTTTTCAGAAAGAGCTCAACGAAGAACGGCTACGGTTTTATACCAATATCACGCATGAGCTCCGTACACCGCTAACCCTCATACTGGGACCCCTTGAAGATTTGCAGAATGATTCGCAGCTTTCGGTACCTCAGACCAGGAAAGTTTCCCTCATTCATCAGAGTGCTACGCGGCTTTTGAACCTGGTTACACAAATACTGGAGTTAAGAAAGGTGGAAACTCAAAACAGGAAACTTTACGTATCATGGGGAAACCTTAATGACATCATTCAAGCTACGGTACTTAAATACAAGGAATTAAACCGCAATGACCGGGTGGATTTCAATATTTCAATTGAAACCACCAGAACCGAATTGTTTTTTGATGCGGAGGTGATCACTATTATACTCGACAACCTGCTCTCCAACGCATTCAAATACACAGATGAAGGGCAGGTATCTTTAAAACTAAGGTCTGTTTTTGAAAATGAAATAGAATATACCGAAATTGAAGTGGCCGATACCGGAGAAGGTATTCCGGAAAACGAACAACTTAAAATATTTGACCGGCATTACCAGGTAGCGGGCAAGAAAAACGTATCGGGCTTTGGAATAGGGCTCGCATTGGTAAGTGACCACGTGATGCTGCACGAAGGTAGCATAGTGGTCAGAAGCCAAATCAAAAAGGGTACTTCTTTCTTTGTACGGCTCTTAACCGGCAATACCTACCCGGACGCCATCCATGTTCACCCGGATAAAACACCGGAAACGGATAGCGATAGATCAAGCAAACCGATTGTACTGCTGGTAGAAGATGATAGGGATATCCGGAATTATGTGGCGTCCTCCCTTATAGACTATTACGAAGTAATCCTTGCTGAGGATGGTCGTAAAGGAGTTGAATTGGCGGTTGTCCATACTCCAGATATTATTATCAGTGACATAATTATGCCTGAAAAAGATGGGATCGAATTGTGCAGGGAGTTAAAGGAGGATGTGCGCACCAGCCATATTCCCATTATATTGCTGACCGCCAAAGATACTTTACATGCTAAAACGCAGGGATATGATGCCGGAGCAGATTCGTATGTCACTAAACCTTTCAGCGCAACTCTTCTGCGCAGCCGGGTTATAAACCTGCTGGATGCACGCCGGAAAATAGCACAAACGCTTTCTTCCAATATATCTATGAAACAATCGCTCGTGAAAGAGTCGTTGAACAAATTGGACAATGCATTTCTTGAAAAGATAATTTATTACATTGAAGACAATCTGGAAAAAGAGAAAATTGACAATACGTTTATTGTGCACCAGATGGGCATGAGTTATTCATCGGTATACCGGAAAATTAAGGCAATTACCGGGATGTCTGTCAATGAATTTATAGGTAAGATAAAAATGCAGAAAGCCGAACAATTGCTGCTCACAGGGAAATACAGCATTTCAGAGATTTCTTACCAGGTAGGCTTTAATTCCATTTCACATTTCAGAGAGTGTTTCAAAGGGGAGTTCGGGCACACTCCTTCAGAGTATTTGAGGATGATAAAGGAGGAAAAATAGCAGTTTTCAGGGTATTTGTTGCTTGAGGGGTCATAATGACCATAAAAAAAGAGGCTGTCTATTTCGGACAGCCTCTTCCTCATTTATAAAGCTTCCTCAGATCAGCTTCCAGCCATTCCGATAATTACGCGACACATACTGGTTCGCATCATCGTAATTGGTAATCTTCATGTTCTGGCCATCCCACAGCAGCTTCTTCCGGCCGTCAAACTCCAGCCAGCCTTTATCATTCTTCTTAGCCGCCTGGTAGCTCCGGATAGCCAGGTTACCCATTAATACGGTTTCGGTCAGTGGTCCGGAGTAATCAAAAGAGGAAGTAAGCGCCTGGTGTTCCTTGCTGCCATAACCCGCTTTGATGGCCTCTGTCCAGGATACCTGGTGACCGTATTCCGACAAACCTTCGTTCTTATTTGACGTTTTATAATCTTTCGGCATAGTCAGTACATCGCCGTTTTTCTTATACAGCTTAGGTTCCAGGCCATAGGTACCACAGGTCATAATACCTTTAGAACCAATCATCATCACACCGTTAGCGCTGCCGGTTTCTCCTATGGAGTCATTTGCCGGGATCAGATCAGGGTGGAACGGACGTATACCTCCGTCGGTCCAGATCATTTTGATGGCTTTCTTGTTCTTTTTCGTAGCCGGGAACGCCAGCTGAACGTGTGATGACGGCGGGCAACCTTCCGGAATATATTCGGCGTTCCAGTCTTTGATGAATACCTGGCCCACGCTACACTCCACTTCGGTAGGATAACCCAGCTCCAGCACGCGGAAAGGCGGATCAATCAGGTGGCAACCCATATCGCCCAGGGCACCTGTACCAAAGTTCCACCAGCCTCTCCATTTAAACGGATGATACAGCGGGTGATAATCCACATAGTCGGCGGGCCCTACAAACAGGTCCCAGTTTTCTTTGCTCATGGTATCCGGTAGCGGCGGGTTACCGGAAGGAACGGGAATTCCCTGCGGCCACACCGGGCGGTTGGTCCATACGTATACCGTATCAACGGTGCCGATCAGCCCTTTGTTAAACCATTCGATCATCTGCTGCTGGCCGGGGTTAGAAGCCCCCTGGTTCCCCATCTGTGAAACCATCTTGTATTGCCGGGCAGCTTCAGTGAGCTTACGGGTCTCGTAAATATTATGGGTAAGCGGTTTCTGAACATACACGTGGCAGCCATTCTGCATGGCAGCCATAGCGGCTACACCGTGCACATGATCAGGAGCTGAGATGGTTACGCCATCAATGTCCTTACCCATTTCTTCAAACATCTTACGGAAATCACTGTATCGTTTGGCATTAGGGAATCTCTCCACCGACTTCGCGGCCTGCCCGAAATCCACATCACACAGGGCTATTACATTGTTTGCACCGTTATTATAGGCATTGAAAATATCACCCGTACCCTTTCCGCCAGCGCCTATGGCAGCCAGGTTAAGTTTGTCGCTGGGGGCGGTGTAGCCTTTTCCGAGTACATGCCGGGGAACGATAAAAAATGATCCGGCTGCCAACAAGCCGGTCTTGATAAACTGTCTTCTGGAATTGTCAGAGTTTTGCTCCATGATTTTTAGATAAGGTTATACGGTTACCGGGGGGTGTTTCCTTCCGGATCTCAATTTGTGCTAAAATTATTATATTTTTTATAATTACGGGTAGAATATATACAATAATATTTGGGGATAATTAAAAAAGGAAGAGCAGAACCTGTTTTGCTCACCTTAGCTTTAAAAAGTTTTGTAATTTCACGCTCCAACATATTAATTTGAACACCAATGAAATATTTACTTATAATTATAACGGTACTTGTCTCCCGTTTTACCTACGGGCAGGATACCACAGACGTGAACCCTGATTATGACCCGGCATTAGCCAAAAAGCTGGGAGGCGATGACTACGGCATGAAGCAGTACTTCCTGGTTATTCTGAAAACGGGTACCAACACCACCACCGATAAAACCCTGATCAGCGAAAGTTTCCGGGGCCATATGGAGAACATTAACCGGCTGGTAAAAGAGGGTAAATTAATAGTAGCGGGCCCGCTGGCTAAAAATGAAAACCAGTACCGGGGAATTTTCATACTTAATAATATACCTGCTCCTGAAGAAGCCAGAACCCTTTTACAGACCGACCCTGCCATCAAAAATAACCTGCTGGCTTTTGATATTTTCACCTGGTACGGTTCGGCGGCATTGCCCGAATACCTGCCGTTTTCAGATAAAATCTGGAAACTGAAGCCTTAATTTCCCGGTTTATAAGATGATAAAAAAGATAAAAAGAATGTTATTAGTGATAACCGGCCTGGTAGTCATACTGGCTTCAGGCACCTTTCTTTTCATGCAGCACCCCATGTTCGGTAAGCTGCCTGAAGGTGACCGGCTGGAAAGAATTAAAAAGTCGCCCCACTATAAAGACGGGCAGTTTCAGAACCTCTCTCCTACCCGCATGATGGTTAGTGATAAATCCATGGTACGAGTCCTGTGGGATTTCCTGTTTATACGGGTCAACGACCTGAGCCCCGCCCAAAAAATACCCGCTGTTAAGACCGACCTCAAAAGCCTGAACCGGAACGAAGACCTGTTGATATGGATGGGGCATTCCTCTCTTTACCTGCAGGTAAACGGTAAACGGATCGTGACAGATCCTGTTTTGATTTCGGCTTCACCCGTTCCTTTTGTAAACAGGGCCTTTACCGGAACAGACCTCTATCGCCCCGACGACCTGCCGGATATTGATTATCTTATTATCACCCACGATCACTGGGATCACCTGGATTACAAAACCATGCTGAATATCAAAGACCGCACGGGCCGGGTGATCTGTCCGCTGGGCGTGGGCGCTCACCTGGAGCGCTGGGGTTTTGATCCGGCCGTTATAACCGAGCTCGACTGGAACGAGCACACCGTTCTGGATAGCAGTATTACTCTCACCGCCTTACCTGCCCGCCATTTTTCGGGAAGAGGCTTTACCTCCAACCGTTCTCTCTGGGCCGGGTATATGCTGCAAAGCCCGCTGGGCAATATCTATCTTTCGGGAGATACCGGCTACGATACCCATTTCAGAAAGATCAAAGAGCAGTTTGGCTCCATTGATTTTGCCATTATGGAAAACGGGCAGTATAATGATGACTGGAAATACATCCATATTATCCCGGAAGAGCTGGTAACGGCTATTGAAGAACTGCAACCGCGACGCCTGATGACCGTTCATAACTCCAAATATGCACTGGCCCGGCACGCCTGGTATGAACCGATGCAGAAAATAGCTGAAGCTGCAGAAAAGCATTCATTTCCTCTTATCACCCCCAAAATAGGTGAGCCGGTAAGACTGAAAGACAGTACGCAGACCTTTAGCCGGTGGTGGTAAACGCAGGCTTTGCAGGGAAATAAATAAAAAGAAAAATACAAGGGGATTTGCACACGATCACCTATTTTTGAGAAAACATATGATGTGATGGCTAAGAAAAAGAAGGAACAGCAGGAACTGCCTAAAGTACACAAAGAACTGAAGGGCTTTGATGTACGGATCAATTCTTTTGGTGAGATACAGATGTCTTATGATGTCGAAAAGCTGAATGATTTTCTGAACGATAAGATCGATGATAAAAAACTGAAGCACTTAAAAGATGAGAAGTCACGAGATTGATTACAAGATATACGGAGAGGATATCCAGATCGTGGAAGTAGAGCTGGATCCGAATGAAACCGTTATTGCTGAAGCCGGTGCCATGCTGTTTATGGAAGACGGGATACTCTTTGAAACCAGGATGGGTGACGGTACACAGACCGGGCAGGGATTCCTGGGAAAAGTTTTCCAGGCGGGAAGCCGGCTTCTGACGGGTGAATCTCTTTTTATGACCCACTTTACCAACCGCTCCCATACTAAAAGAAAAGTGGGTTTTGCCGCCCCCTACCCCGGTACTATCCGGCCCGTAGACCTGGCCGGCATCTACCAGAACACCCTGATTGTACAGAAAGATGCGTTTTTATGTGCTGCCATGGGTACCAGCATTACCATTCACTTTAACAGGAAGTTCGGAAGCGGGCTTTTCGGTGGAGAAGGGTTTATCCTGCAGAAGATCCAGGGTGACGGCATGCTTTTTATCCATTCCGGCGGCGTGGTGATTGAACGTACTCTCCAGAATGAAACCCTGCGGGTAGATACGGGCTGCGTGGTGGCCTTTGAACCCCAGATTAACTTTGATATACAGGCTGCGGGCAACCTGAAATCCATGATATTCGGTGGTGAAGGGATGTTCCTGGCCACCCTGAGCGGAACCGGAAAAGTCTGGCTCCAGTCGCTTCCCATTTCTAAATTAATTCAGCGCTTATCTACCTCCGGGCCCAATACCCGTAAAGAAGGCGGGTCTATTTTAGGCGGATTGGGAAATATTTTTGAAGATTAACCTTTTAAATTACGAAATACAAATGAACAGACGTCAGTTTATCCAGACCGGAGCCGCATTTTCAGTTCTGGCCGCAGCAGGCTCAGATGCCTTTGCCTTAAAAAGTAAAAAGAATTTCGGATGCCAGTTATACAGTGTACGCGATAAGATGTCAAAAGACCCTGTCGGAACCATGAGGGCCCTGGCGTCAATGGGCTACACCCAGTTTGAGTCTTACTCCAAAGATCCTTACTGGGGGATGAATGTGGCTGAAGCAAAACGGTTTTTCAAGGAGATCGGCGTAGATATGGTCAGCTCACATACCGGTGTAGGTGATATCACCGACGCTTCTGCTGAAAAAGCAAGGGAAATTGGCCTGAAGTACCTGATCAGCCCGTATATAGGACCACAGAAATCACTGGATGAGTGGAAAAAGCGCGCAGATGAATTCAACAAAGCCGGTGAGCTCTGTAAAAAGTACGGTTTGAAATTCGGTTATCATAATCACGGCTATTCTTTTGAGACCAAAGATGGGGTAAAAGGACAAGACGTTCTCCTGGAAAACACCGACCCCGGGCTGGTGATTTTTGAACTGGATATTTACTGGGCAGAAGTGGCTGGAGAAGACAGCATCCAACATTTTGAAAAACATGCCGGACGCTACGAGCTTTGCCATGTTAAGCAGCTGGCCACCCGTGATCCTAAACCTGCGCAGCAGGTGTTGCAGGGAGGCCTTCTTGACTTTCCTTCCATTCTTAAGGTGGCCAGGAAAAGCGGCGTAAAATATTTTATGGTAGAGCAGGAGCAATATGCCGGTGATTCACTGGATGCCATGAAAGAAAATGCGGCGTATATGAAAGCGCTGGCTATATAGACAGGTATTTCAAAGCGCACCCGCATCTCGACTACGCTCGATGTGACAAGTGGCATCCACCCCTGTCAGTTCGAGCGTAGTCGAGAACCGGGCGTAGTCGAGAACTGGGCGTAGCCGTGAACCAAAGATAACCGGAAACCAAACATAACCAAGATGTAAAAACAAGCAAAACACCACATCAATAACCGTAAATATTCACACACATTATGAAAAAAATCCTCCACTACCTCCGGGAAAACCTGGAGATCACCACCCGTGAAGCCAGAAGCACACTGGCTTTTCTGATTACCGCCCTACTCTGTACCGGTATTTATATAACCGTCAGCTTTCTGACCCGGTCTGATTACGCCCGCTACACTGTAGAAAAGTATTCGGAAGAAATCCCGTTCGTTCATGAACCACCGGTTATCAGAAAAGAGAAATTCCGGTTTGATCCCAATACTGCTACCCGTGAACAACTGGCCGATCTCGGTATTCCCCCTCGTGTAGCTGCCAACATCATCAATTACCGGAACAAAGGCGGGAAATTCCGGTACCGCGAAGATCTCCGCAAGATTTACTCCATGAAACCGGACCTGTATGCAGAACTGGAGGACTGGATAACCCTGCCGGTGAAAGCAGAACTTGCCCCAAAAGATACGGTCAAAGAAAACAAGGTAATCAGTCGTGAAAAATACACCAAAAGCATAGCGCCGTTTGACATCAATACCGCCGATACCACCGCTCTGAAAGCGCTTAAAGGAATCGGCAGCGTATTCGCCTCCCGCATCATCCGTTTCCGGGATGCCCTGGGTGGCTTCCATTCTCCTCACCAGCTGGATGAAACCTACGGCATCCCGCCGGAAGTACTTGAGACACTGAAAAAGTCTGTAGTGATCACTTCACCGGTAAAAACCATACCCGTCAACGAGGCAGAAACCTTTAAGCATCCGTATATCAAAGCCTACCAGGTAAAAGCCCTGCTGGCCTACCGCAGGCAGCACGGCCCTTTCCATTCCGTGGAAGATCTTCGTAAAATTAAAGTACTGGATGAAGAAACCATTCAAAAAATAAGCCCCTATCTTAGCTTTTAGATATCTTTACTTTTATTTAGCTGTGAGCAGTGAGCTATGAGCTGTGAGCATTGGTCATAGCCACGCTTTTAACTTACAGCTCATTGTTCACTACTCATTGCTAAAAAATGAATACCTATACCGGAAATATTGTAAATGTCTTTGATGATTCTGTTTTTTACGGAACCATCACCGTTCATGCGGGACGGATATTTGATATCAGAAAAACAGGAGAAGAAGACCCCTCCCGTACTTATTTCCTTCCCGGCTTTATTGATGCGCACGTGCATATTGAAAGCTCACTTCTTCCTCCCAACCAGTTTGGCCGGATGGCCGTGGTGCACGGCACGGTAGGCACCGTTTCTGATCCGCATGAAATAGCCAATGTGACGGGCATCCGCGGAGTCAATTACATGATAGAAAACGGAGAGTCTGTGCCTTTCAAGTTCTTTTTCGGAGCACCTTCGTGCGTTCCGGCCACTACGTTTGAAACTGCAGGCGCTGAAATAAGCCCGGAAGACCTGGATCAGCTTCTGGCCGATGAGCGGGTGCTTTACCTGGCAGAAATGATGAATTTTCCCGGCGTGATCCACCAGGACCCGGTGGTGATGGAGAAGCTGGCCATTGCCCGTAAGCACCGCAAGCCTGTAGACGGCCACGCCCCGGGTTTACGGAGAGAACAGGCCGCTGCCTATTTTTCACAGGGCATCAGCACCGACCACGAATGCTTCACCTTTGAAGAGGCCGAAGAAAAATTAAAACTGGGAGTAAAAATCCTGATCCGGGAAGGCAGCGCGGCCCGGAATTTCGATGCGCTCATTCCCCTGGCCGTTCAGCATTCTTCACAGATGATGTTCTGTTCAGATGACAAGCACCCGGACGAGCTCCTTACCGGCCACATTAACCTGCTGGTCAAAAGGGCCATTGCCGCCGGAGTAAACCGTTTTTCCGCTTTCCGTATGGCTTCTGTGAACCCGGTCAGGCATTATAACCTGCCGGTAGGCCTGCTGAGAGAAGGAGAATGGGCCGATTTTATCGAAGTAGATAACCTGGATAGCCTGGAGGTAAAAGCCACTTACATTAACGGGGAAAAAGTAGCCGAAAACGGTAAAACGCTTATCCCTTCTGCAGCACCTGAAATCATTAACCGTTTTTCAGCCGTACCGGTTACCGAAAAAGACCTGGCTGCACATTTCCCTGCCGCTGCAGAGCAACTACGGGTGATCCAGGTACTTGACGGGCAGCTGATCACTGAAAAGTACATTGCCCCGCTGAGCGAAGCCGGCAAAGACGATATCCTGAAAATTGTAGTATATAACCGCTACCATAAAGCCACTCCTGCAGTAGCCTATATTCGGGGATTCGGGCTGAAACAGGGCGCGCTGGCCTCTTCAGTAGCCCATGATTCGCATAATATTGTAGCCACCGGCACGGATGACAAAGCCATTGCCGAGGCCATTAACCTGGTGGTCAAAGAAAACGGGGGACTGTCTGCCGTTTCCAGGGATAAAAAGATGGTCCTGCCCCTGCCCATTGCCGGGCTGATGAGTAATAAAGACGGTTACCAGGTGGCAGAAGACTACATCAAAATAGACCGTTTTGCCCGGGAGGTGCTGGAATGTAAACTCCGTTCCCCATTTATGAGCCTCTCTTTTATGGCTCTCCTGGTCATTCCATCCCTGAAGCTGAGCGACAAGGGGCTGTTTGACGGCGATAAATTTGAGTTCGTGGATGCAGGATGTTAATGCGCTTCCAGCCAGTTTTTCCCGATACCGATCCCCGTCTCCACCTTCACATTCAGCGGAATGGCGTTCACCATAAAGTAATCGATCTTTTCTTTCAGGAGATCAATTTCAGAAAGGTGCGCGTCAAATACGAGTTCGTCATGCACCTGCAGGATCATTTTGGATTTCAGGTTTTCAGCCTTCATAAACCGGTGGATATCAATCATCGCCACCTTAATCATATCAGCCGCTGATCCCTGGATGGGCGCATTAATGGCATTTCGTTCGGCAAAGCCCCGGTTGGTCTGGTTACGCGAGTTGATATCGCGCAGGTACCTCCTTCTTCCCAGGATGGTCTCTACGTATTCCTGCTCACGGGCCTTTTGCACCGTATCATCCATGTACGCCTTTACCCGCGGAAACTGCTCAAAATAATTGTCTATAATCTCTTTCGCCTCACCCCGGGCTATGCCCAGCCGTTGGGCCAGTCCGAAAGCCGAGATTCCGTAAATAATTCCGAAGTTGACCATCTTGGCCTTTCTCCGCATCTCAGAGGTCACATTTTCCAGCGTAACCCCGAATACCTTGGAAGCCGTGGCCGCATGGATATCCATCCCTTTCTCAAATGCTTCGGTCATGCCCTCATCCCCACTGAAAGAAGCCATGATCCGGAGCTCTATCTGGGAGTAGTCGGCCGACAGGATGGTATACTCCTCGCTCCGGGGAATAAACGCCTTCCGGATCTCCCGTCCGCGAGCCGTCCGGATCGGAATATTCTGCAGGTTAGGATTAGTGCTGCTGAGGCGGCCCGTAGCTGCCACCGCCTGGTTATAGGTGGTATGCACATGCCCTGTGCGCCTGGAAATCAGGGTGGGCAGCGCATCCACATATGTACTTTTTAGCTTACTCAGCTCTCTGAAATCCAGAATTTTACGTACAATCTCATGCTGGGCTTCGTAGTTCACCAGGATATCCTCACCGGTAGCATACTGGCCGGTGGGGGTCTTTTTGGGCTTGTCATCAATTTTCATCTTCTCGAAAAGAATCTCGCCCAGCTGCTTGGGAGAGCCCACGTTAAACTCCATACCCGCCAGCCCGAAAATCTCTTCCTGGGTTTTCACCAGGTCTTTCTGCAGCTGTCCTGAAAGATCGTGCAGGGCTGCTACATCCAGCTTCACCCCTTCGCGCTCCATATCGCTCAGCACCTTTACCAGCGGCATTTCCACTTCCATCAGCAGCTTCTCCTGCTGGGTTTTACGAATCTCCTTATCCAGGATATGCTTCAGCTGCAGGGTAACGTCAGCATCTTCTGCTGCGTATTCCTTGATCTGCTCCAGGGGTACATCGCGCATGCTGATCTGTTTTTTGCCTTTGCCAATCAGCTCTTCAATATGAACAGGCTCATATTGCAGGTACGTTTCCGAAAGATAGTCCATACCGTGCCGCTGGTCCGGCTCCAGGATATAATGGGCCAGCATGGTATCGTACAGCTCCCCTTTCACATCTATTCCGTAATTGGCCAGTATGGTCAGGTCATATTTAATGTTCTGGGCTACTTTCCGGATATTTTTATTTTCAAACAAAGGCCGGAACTCGTTTAGCACCGCCTGCGCTTCTTCAAACCGCGGCGAGAGAGGAATATAGTAGGCTTCCCTGGGCCGGTAAGCAAAAGACAGGCCGACAATACTGGCATCCAGCGCTTCCACATCCGTGGTTTCTGTGTCAAAGCAAACTTCCTCCTGGGCCATGAGGTACTCCATCAGCTCTGCCCGCTCTTCGGCATTCTGAATGAGATAATACTCGTGCACCACATCATTAATGTTCTTTTTGGAGCTCAGCCTGATCTCGTCGGTTTTTTCTTCTTCCCCGAAAAGCGACATCTGGCTGCCATCCGGCTGCCTGGGCTTAGGTTTTTCGGCCTCCCCTGCTCCCTCGCTTCCTCCTTTAAAGAGCCGGGCCTTCAGGGTACGAAACTCCAGTTCATCCAGCAGATCGGCCAGCTCCTGCCCGAACTCCTCATTCATCACATACCGTTCTTCCTCAAAAGGAACGGGCACCTCGGTATCTATTTTGGCCAGCCATTTGGAAATCAACGCACTTTCACGCCCGGCCTTGATTTTTTCGCCCAGCTTTCCGGGCACCTTATCGGCATTGTCCACCACCCCTTCCAGGGTACCGTATTTTTCCAGCAGCTTCACGGCCGTCTTCTCTCCCACTCCCGGAATCCCCGGAATGTTATCCACCTTATCGCCCATCAGTCCCAGCACATCCACTACCTGGTCTACCCGCTGAATCCCCCAGCGGTTCAGCACCTCCTGCACGCCCATCACCTCGATGCCGTTGCCCAGGAAAGCCGGCTTATAGAGAAACACATTCTCGGTCACCAGCTGCCCGTAATCTTTGTCGGGCGTATACATAAACACCTCAAATTCGTCTTTCGGCGCCTTATGCGCCAGGGTGCCGATCACATCATCCGCCTCATAACCGTCCAGTTCTATACAGGGCAGGTTCATGCTGTGTACCAGCCGTTTGATATAAGGCACGGCTATCGTGATATCTTCCGGCTGCTCCTGCCGGTTTGCCTTATACTCTATAAATTCCTTATGCCGGAAAGTGGGCGCTTTGGTATCAAAACAAACCACCAGGTGCGTGGGCTTTTCCTTTTTGATCACTTCCAGAAGGGTGTTGGTAAAACCAAATATAGGGCCGGTATTCAGCCCTTTGGAGGTGATCCTGGGGTTCTTGGCAAATGCAAAGTGTGCACGATAGATCAGGGCATAAGCATCCAGCAGGAAAAGTTTCTTGGTACGCATCAGAATTTGAATTAGAAATCAAAAGTCGGGAAAAATATCAGATTCAGCAAATGGCCAAAAATGAATAGTAAAATTCCTCATCAAACTCACACCTATTTTATATTCTGATCTCAGGAATGATAAAAAATGCAACAACTTATTCTGTTTTGCTCTTAATTTTCATAAACAATCCAAGTCCGCCACTATAATCAGCTAAGGAAGGGAGGGAATAGGAATATTGTAAATTTAAATTCATGTACACTAATTCACCGACAGGTACAAAATGGTTTAGAGAAACTTGCGGGCCTATGGACAAAAAACTCCTGGAAAACTTTTCTTTATACGGATAAATGACAGGTACCCCAAAGGCTCCTTCGTCTGTATGTACTGTAATAGATTCAGCATCCGCTATATAAATATCCTTGGGCCTCACTCCTAAATAATAACCAACTTTTAAACCTCCACCTATTAATGTTAATGAACTTTTATTACTAACCTTATATACGAATTGATTACTACTTGAAATTCCAAATCTATTGAATAAGTAATAGGGATATTTCCGCATATTATCAGCATTATATTCTACTTTTAGCGTACTGAGAAAATATCGATTTTTTGCCTGTTTTGTAAGAAAGCTATTACTGTAAGCGAAACCAGTGAATTTACTTTTATTTGAATAATCATCAATATATGAAATGTGGAGATTGAGGCCTAAGCCTTTTTTTAACTCATAATCAGTAATCATTTGCTCCTGTCCGTAACTATTAGGGAGAACGAAAATTAAAATCAAAAATATTGAATTTATATAATTTTTTCTTGTTTTTGTCATAAAAATTTTATACTTATTAACATAATAACAATTTTTAGCCATGAAAAGTATAACACAATTACTAATTCATGTTACGCACTATTTCCAAACCACAATAGATACATAGATTAAAGAGACTTTATCAGGACATGTAAACATATTTCACATAAGCTATGTGATGGAAATGAATTCTCCTTTTCTATATAAAATCTATGTGGTTAAATCTATTTCACGAAATGTGTATCTTTGTATCAAATGTCCGTACACCCTCAAATATCTATTCTTATTCCTGCCAGAAATGAAGAAGGAAACCTGCAAAGGGTTTTTGATTCTCTGGATGCTTTAACTTATCCGAAAGAAAACCTGGAAATATGGCTGGGGAATGACGATTCCACGGATCAAACCGGGCACATGATGGATACTTATGCCCTTTCAAGGCCATGGGCTAAAGTAATTCATTTAAAGGAAGATAAAGAAGACCCGCTGACAGGAAAAACCAGGGTGCTGGCGGAGCTGGCCACCCATGCCACCGGTGAATACCTGTTTTTTACAGATGCCGATATAGCGCTTCCGCCCGAATGGATCAGTGGCATGCTGAAGGGGTTCGGCCCGGATACCGGCGTGGTAGTGGGTGCCACGGGCTTTCACCGCACCTCTCTGCGGGCTACCCTGCAGGGTATTGAATGGCTGATGGCCCTCAGTATTTTTAAAATAGCCGCTGACGCGGGCCTGCCTTCTACCGGGCTGGGTAATAATATGGCGGTCAGCCGGAAAGCCTACGATGCCGTAGGCGGCTACCGTACCCTGGGCTTCAGTATCGTGGAAGACTATTTCCTGTATAAAAATATTATTGATGCGGGTTTTGGTTTCCGGCATCTGCTCTCGCCGGATGTACTGGCGTTTACCTTACCCCCTGTGCGTTATTTTGAGCAAAGGAGGCGATGGATCAAAGGTGCCATGGAAAATGCACCGGCAGCTATGGCCGGCGGTATCCTGCAGGCGCTTTGCATTCCGCTTTTGTTGCTGCTGGGGCTTATTCATCCGCTGATTCCCGCTGTAACGGGTGTTTTGCTCGTATTGATATATGCCGGGTTTATTCTTTATTTTCAGCAAAAACTCCGCATCAGTGGGTACCTGCGCTACCTCCCCCTGTTTGCTGTCTATATTTCCGGTGCGTGGCTATTGCAGTTCATTTATTACCTGGGCAGCCGTAAAACGGTCTGGAAAGGAAGAAAATACTGAATATTTTTCAATCAGGCCCTGTTATTTGCAGGATTTTTAGCAATTTTGCACTATACAGATGTGCTATATGACAGAAACTACTCTTTCGAGGATCATTGATAATATAGATACGGTTTTCAGAGGTGACGCCTGGCATGGCCCGGCCGTGATGGAGATGATTAACAGTCTCCCGGAGAGCAGGCTGTTGGAAAACCAGCCGTTTTCCAAACAGACCATTGCCCAGAATATCTTCCATCTTACCGCTTACCGCAGGTTTGTTATTGAAAAACTCAACGATAACATCCATTTCCGGCTGGATACCGATGCTGAGAACTGGGGAACGGAAGAAGAGCTGAAAGATCCTGCCCGGTTAAAGAAAAACCTGGTGGATACCCACAACCTTTTGCTTAAAAAACTGGAAGAATTTGATGATGACCTCCTGACCCGGAATGTGCCGGGAGAGTATTATGATTTTTATAAATTACTGAACGGACTTATACAGCATGATACCTATCACCTGGGAATGATCTGGGTATTATGGCAATAACCGACCAACATGGAAAATAACACAAACATCAAAAATATCATCCGGCTGCTGAACGCCGGTTTTCACGGCGGCGCCTGGCACGGCCCTTCCCTGCTGGAGCTGACCAAAGGACTCAAAGTTAAAACAGCAGCCTTTAAGGCCGGGGATATTCATACCATTGCCGAGCTCGTCTACCATGTGACCAGCTGGCGGCTGTTTGTGCTGAAAAAAATACAGGGCGACGCCATCTATAACATTGACAGTGAAAAAAAGAACTTCGGGGAGATCCGGAAAGTGGATGAGTTTGAACTGGAGGCGCTGATGATGGAGCTGACGCTCAGCCAGGACGAGCTCACCCGTGCGCTGGAAGAAAAAGACGATTCCTTCCTGCTGGAGGTGGTTCCCGGCGCAGAGTATACGTATGATACCCTGCTGCACGGTATTATCCAGCACGATGTGTACCATTCAGGCCAGATTGCCATCATCAAGAAGCTGGCCGCTGCCAGAACTTCCCGTTACGATGACGTGGAAAGCAGCTATTACGAGAGCAGTGATCCGGATTTTTATTGATCCGGTACCGCTTACTTTTTCAAATTTAAGATCTTACCGAATGCCAGTGCTGCCCGGTGCACCTGTACCGTCCAGTCTTCAGCAGCATTATCGTCGGCGCCGTCAGAAATATATTTCAGGCTAAGAAAAGGGATATTTTCCTGCATCGCCACAAAAGCCAGGGCGTAAGCTTCCATGTCTACCACGTTATATAGGGTAGCGCCATGCGCCATCTCAAAATTATCACCGGTACCACAGATAGCCTCCGGCATTCCTTCCATCTGCAAGCCGTATTCCAGCAAGGGGGGCAGTCCGGAAAGGGGTGTTTCGTATTGTTCATAGCCCAGGCCTCTCACGTCCATATCCCGCTGTACAAATTTTGTGCAGCAGACGATCTCCCCTTTTTTGTAATCATTACTTCCGGCAGAACCCAGGTTTACAATTAACGCGGGTTTTTCCTGCTGTATGGCTTTGGTCAGGTGGTAGGCGGCATTTACCTTGCCAATACCGCAGATCAGTTGCCGGTAGCCGGTAAATACATCGGCCGCTTCAGAAGCCAGGGCGAAGGTGAAGAGTGCTTTTTCGGTAGGAAAGCTCAGTTTGGAATTCAGGGTGATCATTAGTTCTTTTTCTGCGCAAAGTTAGGGTTTTCATTTAAAGATTTAAATTTTAAGGTACCATAAGGCCGCTCCTAACGGAGCTGGGAAAAAAGATAGGTTACCATTTTCTACCATAAGGTCGCTCCTAACGGAGCTAAAATAGAGCGGTCCCCTAACATTCCGCAGGAACGACCTTATGATAGAAAAGAAACCAACTCCACCCCTAAAGTTCCGTAGGAACGGCCTTATGGTAGAAAAGAGAAACCAACCCCACTCCTAAAGTTCCGTAGGAACGACCTTATGGTAGCGTCAAATCAAAAAAATAGCCGGAAGAAAATCTCCCGGCTATTCTGTTTTTTATGAAAAACTATTACTTACTCTAAATTCAGTTCAGGCATATTCTCAAAGAGGTATTCTCCCTCTTCATTGAGATCCAGGAGAATCACTTTGTCTTTATCAATGCTGCCCCCCAGGATCATTTTGGATAACTCATTCAGAATGCTGCGCTGAATTACCCTTTTAAGCGGCCGGGCTCCAAACACCGGGTCATATCCCTGCTCACCCAGCTTATCCAGGGCGGCGTCAGTAGCTTCAATATAAATTCCCTGCTCCTGCAGCCGGGCCCGGATACCATCAAACTGGATCGACACAATCTTCCGGATCTCGCTTCTTCCCAGCGGATCAAACATCACGATCTCATCGATCCGGTTCAGGAATTCAGGCCGCACACTGTTTTTCAGCAGCTCCATCACCTGTTCCAGGGCTTCGGCCTTATAATACTGGCCCCATGCCTCTTCCGAGCTTTTGGTTGCCTCCAGGTATTTCTCCTGGATCAGGTGGCTGCCTATATTGGAAGTCATGATGATGATGGTATTCTTAAAGTTCGCCACCCGGCCTTTATTATCGGTCAGCCGGCCGTCGTCCAGCACCTGCAGCAGCACGTTCCACACATCAGGGTGCGCTTTTTCAATCTCATCCAGCAGAATAACCGAATAAGGCTTCCGGCGCACGGCTTCGGTCAGCTGTCCGCCTTCATCGTAGCCCACGTATCCCGGAGGCGCTCCCACCAGCCTGCTCACCGTATGTTTCTCCTGGTATTCGCTCATATCGATACGGACCATGGCATTCTCATCGTTAAACAGGTAGTTGGCCAGGGTTTTGGCCAGCTCGGTTTTTCCTACGCCCGTACTTCCCAGGAAAAGGAAGCTGCCGATAGGCTTTTTCGGATCCTGCATACCGGCTCTTGACCGGCGTACGGCATCAGACACTACCTCAATGGCCTCTTTTTGTCCGGCTACCCTTTTCTCCAGCTCCTGCTCCAGGAACAGCAGCTTCTCCCGGTCGCTTTGCAGCATTTTGGTCACCGGAATACCCGTCCATTTGGCTACTACGGTAGCAATATCTTCTGCCTTCACTTCCTCGTTGATCAGGTTGCCTTCTTCGTCGGCATTTTTACCGGCCAGGCTGTTCAGGCGCTCTTCGGCCTGCGGAATTTTCCCATAGCGTATCTCAGCCACCCTGCCATAATCTCCTGCCCTTTCCGCCTGTTCGGCCTCAAAGCGCAGGTTATCCAGGCTTTCTTTCAGGTTCCGGATCTCATCTACTTTGCCTTTTTCGGTTTCCCAGCGGGCTTTCAGCGAATTGTACTGTTCATTCAGCTCGGCAATTTCCTTGCTGAGTGTACTTTCCTTTTCTTTATCTTTCTCCCGGCGGATAGCCTCCCTTTCAATCTCCAGCTGCATGATCTTCCGCCTGAGCTCGTCCATTTCTTCCGGCATGGAATCCATTTCCAGGCGGAGCTTGGCGGCAGCTTCGTCCATCAGGTCAATGGCCTTATCCGGCAGGAAACGATCAGAAATATACCGGTTAGAGAGCTCTACAGCGGCAATTACCGCATCGTCCTGGATACGCACCCCATGATGCACTTCGTATTTTTCTTTGATCCCCCTCAGGATGGAGATGGCATCGGCCACGGTAGGCTCATCTACCATCACCGCCTGGAATCTCCGCTCCAGGGCTTTATCTTTTTCAATGTACTTCTGGTATTCTTTCAGAGTGGTGGCACCAATAGCGTGCAGCTCTCCCCTGGCCAGGGCAGGTTTCAGAAGGTTAGCCGCATCCATGGCCCCCTCACCGCCGCCACCGGCACCGATCAGGGTATGAATCTCATCAATAAAGAGAATAATCTCTCCTTCCGAGTCGGTCACTTCTTTAATCACCGCTTTCAGCCGTTCTTCAAATTCCCCTTTGTACTTTGCACCGGCCACCAGTAATCCCATGTCGAGCGAAATCACCCGTTTGGATTTCAGGTTCTCGGGCACGTCGCCCTGCACGATCCGCTGGGCCAGGCCTTCCACAATGGCGGTTTTCCCCACGCCGGGCTCGCCCAGCAGGATAGGGTTATTTTTGGAGCGCCGCGACAGAATCTGCAGCACGCGCCGGATTTCTTCATCCCGGCCGATCACGGGGTCTATTTTGCCCTGTTCGGCCAGCTCATTCAGGTCCTTGCTGTAACGGGCCAGGGCCTGGTATTTGTTTTCTGCGTTTTGATCTTTCACCGGATTGTTTTTTCCTCTTAATTCTTTAATTCTTTCTTTTAACTGAGCCTCTTTTATTCCTGAACTTTTTAAAAGGTCGGCTATCTTGTCGTTTCCTTTCAGTATACCGAGCAACAAAAGTTCTATACTCACAAATTCATCTCCAAATTCCTTTAAAGCGTTCTGTGCATGGGTAAATGCCCGTGACAGGTCGTTTCCAATGTAGGGCTGGGTACCTCCTGACACCCGGGGATAGGCCTCTACAATGGCCACCAGCCGGTCTAACAGGGTTTCGCGGTTGATATCTTTCAATAAGAAGGAGCTGGTATCCGGCTCTTCTTCGAGGATAGCCTTCAGCAGGTGCCCGGTTTCTACCGCCTGCTGGGAATAACCCTGGGCGATCTGCACGGCCTGCTGGATCAGCTCTTGTGCTTTATGGGTATATTGATTAAAATTCATAATTGAAATCGTTTATAAAGAGGTCTGCAAATGGCGTGCAGAAGGCGGGATTAGGACAAAATGGCGGAGTTTTGACGGTTTTTTGTTTTGATATAGACAAAATGACAGAGACGTAAATAAATAAGGGGGCAACAAATAAGGAGAGCGCCCTTCGACAGGCTCAGGGTGACAGTGGCAGGCCTTATGGAAAATATATTACTATTACCATATAGCATTACCACTGTCACCCTGAGCCTGTCGAAGGGCGCTTTCTTATTTAGATACAGATACCTGTTTTTAAAACAAATACCCGCTTACTTCAGGCTTGCAATCAGCTTTTCATTCAGCGCCACGTAATCACCGTTATGCGCGGCTTTGGCCTGGTTCAAAGACTGGGTAGCGGTTTCTGTTGCTCCCTTCTTATCGCCCATTTTAGCCTGGATTTTGGCTTTGGTATGAGATACCCAGAACGCGTCCGGTTGCTGTTTTACCGCTATATTTACCCATTCCAATGCTTTTTTCAGGTCTTTACCGTTATCCAGGTAATAGCTGGCAGCCGCAAAATAAGGCTTGTTATCGGCAGACATGATCTTGTCTATGGAAGCCATCACTTTGGAATCAATATCGGTAGTAATGGTAAACGGTACCAGGGTATTCTCCCACATAATGTTCACTTCCAGTGAGTTGTCGGTCTGCTTTCCGAACATAATGGTAAACGTCTCGATGTCAAAAGGCAGGCTAACTGCTTTGGCATCAATGGTCGCTACCACATTCTCTTCTTTGAAATTAAATACGCTGGTTTCAGGGGTACAGAAACGGATCTTCCAGTCTTCTTTGCCAATCACTGTCAGGATGGTGTATTTCCCGGCTTTCAGAGCAGTACCGTTCACTTTAACGTCTTCTCCGAAATTAATGGTGGTCTGAGCGTTGGCACCGGTTCTCCATAATTTACCATACGCTTCCAGGTCTCCGAAGATCTTTCTTCCCCGTGCAGAAGGTCTTGAATATTCTATTTCTACTGATGACAGGGCAAATTCCTGTTTAATGGTCTGAAGGGGGCTTTTGGTAGGCACCTTAAGGCTTTGAGCCGTAGCGCTCCAGGTCAGTAAAGAAAAGGCCAGAACTTTAATAAGTTTCATATGAAAAGATTTAAAAGTTTAAGGGACAAAAATACGATTCAGGAATTAAATAAGCAATGCACCCGGAGATAGGATTTTTTTTATTCTGAAATTGAACTTTTACGGAATAGTTACAAAATATAATTATTAATATTTAAAATAAGTCTAAATAGGAGTATCTTTGTATTTGTTTTCATACCAGTAGAGTTACTAAATGAAGGGAATAACTTCCGGGATCATCTGTTGTTTGTTCTGCCTTATATTCACAGACACGTTTTCACAGGAAACAGAGCTGAGAGGTCGCATTACTGATACCCGCCGGGAGCCCCTGGCCGGTGTATTAGTCCAGGTGGTAAAAACAGGTTCTGCGGTGACAAGCAATGACAAGGGTGAATTTACACTTCGCTTATCCGGTTCGGGGGAAACCACACTGCGTTTTTCTATAATAGGTTTTCAAACCCGCGAAGTAACCGCTACGTCATCACGACCGCTGGAGGTAATTCTGGAAGAACAGGTGACCCAACTGGATGAAACCGTGGTTTACGGCAAGACCGAAACTGCTGCTGCCCGGGAGCTTTCTGTAAAGGCAGAAGTGCTGGACATGAAGCAGGTGCACGCTCTGCCGGTCAATATATCGGAGTTAATGAATCGTTCAGCAGGCATACGGATTCGCCAGACCGGCGGACTGGGCTCAGCCACAGATGTTAACCTGAACGGCTTCGGGGGTAAATCGATCCGTTATTTCAAAGACGGCCTGCCTATGGATTACCTGGGAGAAGGTTTTTCGCTTTCTTCCGTACCGGTGAATATGCTGGAACGGGTGGAAATTTATAAAGGTGTTCTGCCGGTAAGCCTGGGAGCAGATGCCCTGGGAGGCGCCGTTAACCTGGTTGGCAGAAAACTCACCAAAGATTACGCCGATGTATCGTATGAAATCGGCTCATTTAATACTCACCGGGCTAATCTCAATACTTACTTTTCTAAAAACAAGCTGTTTTACGGCCTCGACGGCTTTTTTAACCATTCCGATAATAACTATAAGGTCAACGTAAAAGTGACCGACCCCGACACCCGCAATCAGAAAGATGACAGGGTTTCGCTGTTTCACAACGGCTACACAGGTTATTTCGGACAGGCTTTTGCAGGCTTTAAAGACCTTTCCTGGGCCGATGAAATACGGCTGGAACTGTCGGCTTTCCGGTTTAACCGGGAACAGCAGCACCCGGCCCTGATGACCGAGCCTTACGGCGGGATTGTCTCCCGGCAATCTTCTGTGGTACCGGGCCTCCGGTACAAAAAACAGGCCGGCGCCCTGGAAATAGACCAGTTCCTGGTATACAATACCCTGAATATAAGCCGGATCGACACGGTAAAAGGAAATTACGACTGGTACGGTGTATTAACACCTAACCCTACACGGAACGGTGAAAGCAACCGGCCGGCCCTGTCCGATATCCGGAATAACTATTTTACCTCCAGAACCAACCTGAAATACCGGCTCCACCCGGCACATTCACTGGAGCTGAACCAGGTGATCACACAGGCCGACAGAAAAGGGGAAGATCCTCTGGGGCCGAAATTCCTGGATACCCAAATCGATGTCTTATCGCTTCCGTCGCAATACCTGAAAGGGGTCACCTCTGCCGGTATTAATTCGCTCTTTCTGGACAACCGGCTGGATAATCTGTTAATGGTCAAATTTTTCAGCTACAAGGCCTCGGGTGTGGAAACCTACCAGTCGCGTGAAGTGAGCACCACCGATGAAAAAACCACCCGCGGCACCAGCTGGGGGGTGGGTGAAGCGCTGAAATACCAGTTCAGCCCGGATCACCTTGTTCGGTTCTCCGCTGAATATTCTAACCGGCTTCCCGATCATACCGAGCTCTTTGGCGACGGGGTATGGATTGTTCAGAATTTTGGTATTCTTCCGGAAAGAAGCCTGAATTTTAATCTGGGCTGGCGAACTGCCGTACGAAACCAATACACCCTGGAGTTTAACTCTTTTTACAGGAGAACCAAAGATCTGATCCTGCTGGTTCCTATCCAGGCACCTTATGCCCGCTTTGAAAACCAGCAAAACGTAAAAGGGTTCGGGCTGGAAGCCGACGGTTCGGTTCAGCTGGGCTCTTATTTTAACGTTTCGGCCAATGCCACCTGGCAGAACATGCGGCTGTTTGGCATCACTGTACAGCAGGATGTCTGGAAAAACGGCGCCCGCTTAAGAAACACCCCGTTTCTCTACGGGAACCTGGGTCTTAACTATCAGTCAAAACCGGTTTTAAAGCAAAAGGCCACCCTGAAAGCCTTTATGTTTTACAGTTATTTGCATGAATATTACCTGGAAGCTATCCCCAAACGGCTGGAAGGGTCCGGCCTTTTCCCCAAAGCACAGGTAAACACCTTGCTGATTATTCCAAACCAGCACCTGGTTAATGGCGGAGTGCTGGTGAACCTGCCCGCTTACCGGACCGCCGTGGGCTTTGATATTAAAAACCTGCTGAACAAGGATATTTATGATAACTACCGGGTTCAGCGGGCCGGCAGAAGCATTCATTTAAAAATCAATTACTCAATAAAATAGTTAATCCGAATGAACAAAGTAGCACTTAAGTCTTTGGCTCTGGCAGCACTGTTGATGACCACTCTTGTGTCATGCCAGGACGATGAGCCTAAAGCAGAAGAAAAAGAAGGAAAATATGTCCTTATGACTGCGAGTGAGCGTACGAATATACCGCCGGGCTGGATAACCGTCTTTGATGAATTCCCCTCGGGTAACGTTTCCAACATCACCACCAGCTCTCTTCAGGGGAAAGGGATGGGTGGATGGAGACCATATAAGAACTGGCTGCTTAAACTCTTTAATACCAAAGAGGGAGCAAAAGGGATCGAACGCCTGAAAATACAGAACGGAACCATCGTGGAAGACAATTTCCTGGCAGGAGATAACACTACGAACGGCACCGGGAACTTTGTAATTGCCAATGAAACACAGGGTTTTTACTGGGATGGAGCAGATCCGCTGAAAATCCAGACGTTTAACCCTACCACCTTATCCCGTACCGGTGATATAGATCTGGCAGCAGCAGTAAACGAAAGAGGTGTGGGTGAAGCCGGTATTCTGTACCGTTCGATAGGTCAGAAGTTCCTGGCTGTGAAAAACGGTAAGCTGTTTGCCAATGTTACCTATGCCAAAACCAATACCACCCAGAAAGGATTCTTTGATGACTTCTTCCCGGATGTGTATATCGCCGTAATTGATATTGCCACCGGCAAATACGAGAAAACCACCAAAATTGAAGGTACCGGAAGTATCGCTTACATCAATGACAACGAAATGTACAGCTTTGATACCAACGGCGACCTGTATATTATCACCCAGGGCACCAGCCCGCAGGGGATTGGCGGTAAATCAAAAATTTCAAGGATCAAAGCTGCCGAAACGGAAGTGGACAAAACCTGGGAGATTAAAATGGATGACATCAATCCGAAAGGAAAGTTTGTTACCCTGTATGCCACTAACGGCAAACTGATCACTACGATTCCTAATACGGCTTTGAGCGGTGGCCCTAATGGAAATATCAACTCTGAGGATATATGGGAATTTCATATGATTGACGTAGCTACAAAAGCCGTTACCAAGATTTCAGGCGTACCGGCCTGTACCAACACCGGTGCCGCCTACGGTACGGTGAAGGTAGACGGAAAACTGCTGATCCGGGTGAATTCAACGAAGGAAAACGGCCCTAACGGGTATTTTGAACTGAGCAGTGACCTGAAGAGTGCAACGCAGCTCTTCCAGGTAACCGAAGGAGGTGCCGTTACCGGCTTCTATAAAATCGAACTTTAATCCATGAGCAGGTACTTTCTGATTGTTTTCTTATTTCTGACGGGGTGGGCTTCGCGGGCGCAGCATACGGTGCGGGTGGTGGTTACCGGAGCCCCGGCTTCGCATAGCGGTGACGTGCTGTACATCACCGGTGCCTTTAACCGGTGGAGCCCTAATCATCCCGGGAGTATTCTCCAAAAAACGGCCGAGGGCCTGGAGTATACCATCACTGGTCTGAAAAGCGGCCTCCTGGAGTATAAGTTTACCCGCGGAGACTGGAAAACCCTGGAAAGTACCTTTGATGGCCGGCTGGTAGCCCCCCGCCGCGCCATCATCCATTCGGATACCACACTCTATTGTAAAATTGAGAACTGGCGTGATGATTTCCCGGAATCCACGGCCTCACCGCGTGTGCAGCTCTGGAAAGATTCGCTTTACATCCCGGAACTGGGCAATTACAAAAAGGTCTGGGTGTATCTGCCGGAAGATTACGGGCGCTCAGAAAAACGCTACCCCGTGATTTATATGCACGACGGCCAGGACCTCTTTGATGAAGCTACTTCCCAGGGCCGGATCGGTCCGCTGGAATGGGGCGTGGACGAGACCATTGATTCATCAAAAAACGGGGCTATTGTAGTGGCCATTGAGCATGATCATGAGAAGGCACGCCGTATCATGGAATACTATGTACGCCCCAACTCCGATAACCCCGAAGTATACGGCGTACCCTATCTCAACTTTATTGTAAAAACACTTAAACCCACTGTAGACAAAACGTTCAGAACACTTCCAGACAAGGCCCATACCGCTATGGCCGGAAGTTCTATGGGCGGACTGCTGACCTTTTATGCCGGCTTACTCTATCCCGAAACTTTCGGGATCCTGGGAGTCTTGTCGCCGTCGATCTGGTTAGACGAACAGAATATTTATAAGGAAATATCCGCTGTAAAGTCGCCCGGAGAAATCAAAAATCAGAAATATTTCTTCTACGGCGGCGGAAACGAAAACAGGTTAAAACCCGATGGCAGTTTTGTAACAATGAATGAAGATGTGCTGCGGTCTTCCGCTGAATTTCAGAAATACGGTGCAGAAATCCGGATCTCTGTTAACCCGGAAGGAAGACACGGCGCATGGTACTGGAGAACCGCGTTTGCGGAATTTTATCAATGGATAAGTAAAAACTTTTAATTAATCATGAATACAAAACTCTTCCTTGCAGGAGCTCTGCTGATAGCCGGAGCGGCCAACGCACAAAATGTGACCAACCAAAAGGTAGGAAACGGAATCTACGAACTGGTTTATAATGAAGCGGACAACTCCGTTTACGTAGCCAGCGCAGGCTCACGCACCAAACCCGGCGGTTTTCTGTACCAGCTTGACGGCAGCACCCTGCTGGTAAAAGACAGTATTGCTTTAACAGACACCCCGCCGTTTGGTTTAGGTCTGAATAAAAAGACACAGACCGTGTACAGTACCAATACCCGTACCAACTCGGTAAGCGCAGTAGATATCAAAAACAAAAAAGTGCTGGCCACCATCAAGCCGGATGCGGAAAGATCACATACCCGCGAGGCGGTAGCTGACGAAAAGAACAATAAGATTTATATTTCAGACGTGGGACGCCCCAGCAAAATCTGGGTGATCGACGGCAAGACCCAGAAGCTGGAAAAAATGATTGAGAACACGGGAGCTTCCACTACGGGTATGGTCATTGACGAAAGTGCACAGAAGCTGTATGCTACCAATATGGGCACCAATAAGATCATTGTGGTAGATCTGAAATCAGCTGCCGTGGTAGATTCTTTTGCAACGGGTGGTGAAGGGTCTATCAACCTGGCTTTCGACAAATCCAATAACCGTCTTTTTGTGGTAAGCCAGAAAAGCAATGATGTAAATGTGATTGACCTTAAAACCAAGTCAGTGGCCAAAACCCTGCCTGCAGGCAAAGGTGCACTGGGCATTGCTTTTGATGAAAAGAGAAACCGCCTCTATACGGCTAACCGCGGTGACGGCACCGTTACAGTCATTGATACCAAAGCCCTGAGCGTTCTGGATAACATCAAGACCGGCGGAACTTTCCCCAATACCGTGGTAGTCAACAAGAAAGATGGCAGCATCTATGTGACTAACAAAGGACAGGGCAAGCGCGACGAGCCTTCTTACGTGGATCCTAACGGCGACGTGGTAACTCACATTAAATTCTAAAAACCAAAGGCCCTCACTTACGGGGGCCTTTGATTTTCACCCATACCGTTCCGTATTTTTCATAAAGAACTTCAATTTCATAGTTCCGGAAATCGGTTATTTTACCTACCGAATACTCCCCTGCCACCGGTTCACGCACCGGGTAAGCCTGCTGCCGGTAAAACGAAAAGCTGGGCAGGTAATGATTCCGCATCACGATATCCGTATTCACCCTGCCGGCCAGCTCTCTGACCGGTCCCTGCTGCAACAGACCGTAAGCCACCAGGGCGCTGTTTACCGATACCAGGAAAAATATCACGTAAAACATGCTTTTCCTTCTTAAAGCATAAAAAGCCCCGATCAGGCAAACCAGCTGAACGCCGTAATATAACAGGCCGAATACCTCAGGGAAGCCGGCCACCAGCAAACGGGCATAATCATCCTGTATCCGGGGCGCAATAAGACCGGCCGCTGAAGGCACTATCAGCAAGAGGCCCGTAAAGCCCGTGGCTACTATACCGGAGACCTGCTGTGCCTTCTCTGAAAACCAGCCTGCACTTACCAGTGCCAACGGGAAGAAGGCCGGCATCAGGTAATGCGGCAGTTTGGTAGCAGATAAAGTAAAAAAGACAAATACGGTAATGAACCAGACCAGGCATAGGGTCGTGGTCAGGTCGGTGCGGGTTTTCAGGGCACGGTACAGCCCGTAAATGTGCGAAAGTGAAAAAGGGAGGAAACCCGCCAGGAAAACCACAAAATAATAGAACCAGGCTCCGCTGTGCCCCTCCATGGCTTGCGAAAAACGCCCTACATTGTGTTTCAAGAAAAACTCTTCGATCAGCAACATCCCTACCCTGGCGTAGCTTAATGCAAACCAGGGTACTGTTACTGCAAAAAAACTTAGTAAAGGCAGAGGCTTCATCACCCGTAAGAGAAAGGCAGCATCCCGCCGGGAAATCATAATGGTAAGTACGGCAATCGCTGATATAAAGAGGGCCACCGGGCCTTTGGTCAGAAAGGCCAGCGCATTGCAGAGCATAAACAGGTACAGGTGCTTTGAATTCCCCTCTTCCGTAAAACGGATGAGCGAAAGTATCCCTGCCGTAGAAAAAAGGTACAAAAACGGATCGGCAATAGCTGACTTCGACATCACCGTAAACTGTAAAGCCCCGGCTACAAAAAGACCGGCAGTGACGGCCTGCTTCTCACCATATTTCCTGCGTATAAAAACAAACAGCAGGTATTGCAGCAGCAATGAGACCACGATGCCCGGTAAACGTGCGGCTGGTTCATTATTCCCGAAAATCTTCAGTGAGCCGGCTATCATCCAGAAGGCCAGCGGGGGCTTATCATACCGGGGTTCAAAATTACTCTCCAGTAAGACATATTCTTTTCTTTCGAGCATCTCCCGGGCCACTTCGGCGGTAAATCCTTCGTCTTCATCAAACAGGGGGGCAGGATAAAACCCAAACCCGGCATTGATCAGTACTGCCAGTACAAGAATACCCCGTTTAGCCCGGAAAAAATCTTTAAATTTTGATAACATACGATCTGCCTTTCTTTTGCTTATCCTCTCCTAATTTTCAGCCGAAAAACAATGACTATGTTCAGGCCTCTTCTTTTGTCCGCTAAGATATTACTGACGGTGCTATCGGCACTGGTATTGTTTATATTATCTTTTTATTGCCAAACCACACTCTACTCTTTTCCGGAGACCGGAAGATTCTCCGGTAATGCCTTCTATAATCCTTACCGGCATCTTCCCGGCCGCACACTAACCGCCAATTTTCATGCGCACACCAGTGCCTACGCAGGGGCCACCAACGGAGACAACAGCCTGGAAGAGATGAAAGATTTTTACCGGGAGCGGGGCATAGATGTAGCCGGGATATCCAACTATTTCCAGGCTACCCCGGGAGAAGAGCTACGCGTATATGAGCACGGAATCAACCTCAGTAAAACCCATAAGCTGGCCATTAATCCTTCCGGTGAGCTGTATTTCGACTATCCCGTCTACCAGAACACCTCTCAGAAACAGGACATCATCTCCCGGTTGAGGAAAAAAGATGCACTGGTGGTAGTGGCCCATCCCAACATGAGAAACGGCCATACCCCGGAAGATATGACCCGCCTGGTAGAATACCACTTTACCGAAATCCGGAGCTATTACGCCTATGCTGAAAAATACTGGGACGCCGCCCTTCAGAGTGGACGGCTCTCCTGGCTGATGGTGAATGACGATTCCCACGGGATTCGTAAGCAACTGCCCGGCAGGTTCTACAATGTGGTATTTTCTTCCTCAGAAGACAGCCTTCTGCCGGCCATGATGGCCGGCCAGCATTATGGTATTGCACAAAAAACAGACACCACAGACCTGGAACTGCACTACCTGAACCTCCAGGAGGACACCCTTTATTTTGACCTGGGAGAAAATGCCCGGGTCACCCGCCTGATTGCTGACGGAGTGACAGCAGACTCCCTTACAGGTGGAAAAGGCAGCTTAATTTTTCCCCCGAATGCCTCCTATGTGAGGCTGGTAGCTGAATCTCCGCATTGCCATCTCTATACCAACCCGGTGATCCGTACCCCGCAGGCCGGCCATTTTGAGCCGGTGGCTGCCCTGAGTCCTGTGATCCGTGTCTGGCCTACCCTCGGTATCCGGCTACTGTTCATCACCCTTTTTGCCCTTATTCTTACGGCTACCCTCAGCCTGTGGCTCAGGCTTAACCTGCCTACCCGTAATCGCCCGGCCCGAATGCCGGATTGGGGTACTTACTTTGGCTTTCAGGCTAACCGGAGGGCGTAGCTCTATACAATCTATACTTACGTCAACACATCCTTTTATATCGTGGAAAATTTATATATTTTGGCAAAAACATTTAACCTTCAGAGTCTATGAGAATAAAACTCCTCTTATTGGGTATGTTTGCCATTATGACGCAAACGCTGGCACAGAGCGGATACAGCTCGCACAGCCAGTTATCTACCCGGCTTAAAGCCCTGTCTGCCAAAAACAAAGCAGCCTCCGTAAGCTCCATCGGCAAAAGCAGCGGCGGAAAAGATATCTGGGCTGTAACCCTCTCTTCCGGCGATCACAGCAAAAACAACGCCGTGCTGATCGTAGCCGGAGCTGACGGGAAGCACCCTGCCGGAACAGAAATAGCAGCTCAGCTGGCCGAAAGGCTGACAGCCCTTCCGGCAGACTCTCTCACCGCTCTTTTAAAAAACAAAACCGTTTACATTATTCCTGCGCTTAATCCCGATGCCCTGGAGCAGGTAACTGCCCGGCTGAAATATGAAAGAAGCGGAAATGCCACTATGCGTGATGAGGACCGCGACGGCAAAACCGATGAAGATCCGTTTGAGGATCTTAACGGCGACGGGCTGATTACCCGGCTGCGGATTGAAGACCCTACCGGCACCTACATTACTTCCAAATCTGACGCCCGGGTACTGGTAAAAGCAGATGCCGCCAAGGGAGAAAACGGAAGGTACATCGTGATCACGGAAGGCACGGATAACGACAAAGACGGACAGTTCAATGAAGACGGTCCCGGAGGAGTAAACATTGATAAAAACTTCACCTACAACTATCCCATGTTTGAAAAAGAAGCCGGTGAATACCAGGCCTCCGAGCCGGAAACCCGCGCCTTCCTGGATTTTCTCTATAAAAACACCCATATTCATACGGTTTTTCACTTCGGTCTCAGCAATAATCTTTCCGAAGCCACCAAATTTGACCGGATGAACGCTTCCAAGCGCATTATCAGCGGCTTACAGGAAAAAGATGCGGCCATCACCGATATGGTTTCCAAAATGTACGGCAAGGCCGGCCTTTCCGATGCCCCTGCCCTGCCCCAGACGCCGGGTAACCTGACTCAAACGGCCTACTATCATGCCGGAAGGTTCAGCTACTCTACTCCGGGCTGGTGGGTACCTAAAGCCAAAGAACAGAAGTCAGGCCCTTCTGCTAAAAAAGCCGAAGCCGGCAGCGCCGAAGCAGAATACCTGAAGTGGGCAGATGCCAAAGGCGTCAGCAGCTTTGTCAACTGGACCAGGGTAGACCACCCCGATTTTCCGGGTCAAAATGCAGAAGTAGGAGGCCTTATGCCTTATGCCCTGAACAATCCGCCGGTACAGTTCCTGGATTCTGCCGTGATCAGGCACCAGGCCTTCTTTACTGACTACCTGGAAGCAATGCCCCATACCGAAATTGTCAATACAAAAATAGAATCATTGGGAAATGGCGTTAACCGCGTTAGCGTCACTGTAGTTAACAAAGGCCTTCTGCCCAGCTACCCGGAGATCGGAGAACGGGTACGGTATGTATACAAAGTAAGTTGTAAAATCAGGCTTTCTGAAGGGCAGACCCTGATTTCCGGGAAGTTGAATAACTACCGGAAAGCACTGGATGCCGGAGAATCGGAAGAATACAGTTGGTTAATCAGCGGAAAGGGCAAAGTAACCATAGAAGGTGGCAGCCCTACTTCCGGAATCTCAAATCTTGAACTGACGCTTAAATAGCTATGAGCAATCAGCTATGAGCTATGAAAGGTGGATTGCAGACCGACCGGCCATGGACAAAAGCGGTTCACCGCATGGCTCAAGGCTCACAGAGGTCCGCCGCTGCGGCTCAAAGCTAAAAATTTATACTTATGAAAAAAACACTCCTATTCCTGATTTGCCTGACTGCCTTCCAGGTAAAGGCACAGAAAAATGATATTGCCAGCGAGGACCTGAACGGAATCCGGGCCATCGGCTCCCCCGCTAATCCCAAAGTGAAGGTATACTGGAACAAATACAGCGATCATGCTGAAATCTACCGCATCTCCAATGACCTGGCCAAAGCTTACCCTGACCTGGTGAAACTGGAATCTATCGGGAAATCAGTAGAAGGCCGCGATATCTGGCTCCTGAGCATCACGGATTTCAAAACCGGGCAGGCTGACCGCAAACCCGGGTTTTATATTGACGGTAACATTCATGCCAATGAACTCCAGGGTACAGAGGTAGCCCTCTACACCGCCTGGTACCTGGCTGAAAATTTCCAGACCGTAGACTTTATTAAAGAGCTGCTGAAAGACAAGATCTTTTATATTGCTCCTACCATTAACCCCGATTCACGGGAATATTTTATCAAGCAGGCTAATAACCCGAACTCTTCCAGAACCGGCCGTATGCCCCTGGACGATGACGGTGACGGGCTGATTGATGAAGACATCCTGGACGACCTGGACGGTGACGGTAACATTGTGATGATGCGCCGGAAATCACCTACCGGAAGATACAAAGTAGACTGTGATAACCCCCAGCGTATGGTGCTGGCCAAGCCGGATGAGCCGGGAGAATATGAGATGCTGGGTTATGAAGGAATAGATAACGATGGTGACGGCCGCGTAAATGAGGATGCCGTAGGTACCTATGACCCTAACCGCGACTGGGGATGGAACTGGCAACCCGATTACATCCAGCGGGGTGCCCTGTACTACCCGGGCATGCTTCCGGAAACCAAAGCCGTTAAAAAATTCATCCTGGAACACCCGAATATTGCAGGAGCGCAAAGCTACCATAATTACGGCGGGATGTTCCTGCGCGGACCGGGAGCTGCCGACGATGAAAAATACTACAGCCGTGCCGATGTCCAGGTATACGATTACATCGGTAAGCTGGGAGAAAAGATGGTTCCCGGTTATAATTACTTTGTTATTCACAAAGACCTGTATACGGTTTTTGGCGGGGAGATCGACTGGCTGGCGTTGGGCAAGGGCATTTTCACATTCAGCAATGAGCTGATGACCTCTTATAAATTATTTAACCGGAAAAGCAGCGAAGGGAGGTTCCAGAATACGGAATTTGAAGATTTTGATAAGCTGCTCCTGTTTGGCGACGGATATGTAAAATGGAAGCCGTTCAAGCATCCGCAATTCGGGGATATTGAGATCGGCGGGCCCAAGAAAAACTATATCCGGAACCACCCGGGCTTCCTGCTGATGGAAGACTCCCACCGGAACATGGCCTTTACCATTCTTCATGCACACCAGATGCCTAAGCTGGAAGTAGTGGAAACCCGTAAGAAAGACCTGGGCGGAGGGCTGACGGAAATCACCGCTACCGTAATGAACCGCAGGATTATCCCTACCCATTCTGCCCACGATATAAAGTATAAGATTGAAAGACCGGACTACATCAGCCTGAAAGATGCGAATGTGGTGGCCGGCATGGTCGTAGAGAATGAAGACTTTGGTATTACCGCGGAGCAGAAAATGCACCCGGAAAAAATTGCGGTGGAAAATATCCCCGGAATGGGTTTTGTCAAAGTCAGATGGATCGTAAAAGGAAAAACAGACAACGCGTCTGTTGAAATAGACAGTGCCAAGGGAGGCCTTGTATCCCGAAAACTACAATAATCTCTAAAAACAAGAACACTTCCTCTTCGGGGGAAGTGTTTCTTTTTTCCGTCTTTTGACCGTAAATTGCAGGCATGAAAATCGGATACGACGGCAAGAGATTTTTTCACAACACTTCCGGCCTGGGAAACTACAGTCGTGACCTCCTGAGGATACTCGCCCGTCATTTTCCGGAAAATCAGTATATTCTTTTCGACAAAAGAGCTTCGCACAGAGGACAGGAGATTCTTGCCTCTCCGGCGGTAAGCTTCTCTTCGCTCACACCGGGTTTCCTCGCGCGTCAGCTGCAAATGGGCCGGGATGCCTCCAAAGAGCAATGCGACATCTTCCATGGCTTATCAGGAGAGCTGCCTTTACGCTGGGGGAAAAAAGAAATGAAGAAAATAGTCACTATCCATGACCTGATTTTCCTGATTTATCCTCAATATTATTCTTTTTTTGACCGGCAGATTCACTTCCGGAAATTCAGGAATGCTGCCTTACAGGCCGATGTGGTAGTGGCCATTTCTGAGCAAACCAAAGCTGATATTGTGCATTACCTGGAAATACCGGAAAACAAAATCCGGGTGATTTACCAGGGCTGCAGCCACCTTTTTAAAACTCCTTACCCCCCGGAACAGGAGAGACAGGTAAGAGACAAGTATGATCTGCCGGAAAAATTCCTGCTGAATGTAGGCACCATTGAAGAACGGAAAAACGGTTTGTCCATCGCAAAAGCTATCCGGGGTACGGATATCCCCCTGGTATTTATCGGGAGGGAAACTGCCTATACAGACACCATCCGGAAAATTTCCAGTCCTGAGCAGGTTCGTTTTCTGAAAAATGTCAGTAATCAAGAGCTCGCCATTATCTACCGCTTAGCTACCGTTTTTATCTATCCTTCCGTGTATGAAGGCTTTGGTATCCCGGTCATTGAAGCCCTGTTTTCAGGCACACCGGTGATCACTAACCGCGAGGGGGTCTTCCCGGAAGCCGGCGGAGAGGCTACAGTTTATACCGATATACGGAATATCGATGAGCTCCGTTCGAAAATACTTCATCTCTGGGAAGATGAAAGCCGGAGAGCTGAAATAGCTGAAAAAGGAAGCCGGTTTGTACAGAAGTTCCGGGATGAGGTCATTGCCCGGCAATGGATAGAGCTATACGAAAGCCTTTTGCTCTGAGGGTTTACACTGCGGCTGCACTGATCATCACCAGGAGATCAGCTGACTTCAGTATCCCGTTATCTGCAAACCACGACCCCTCTTCTATCCGTTTTTTCATGAGAAGGTCATTGGTATCCTCGTTATAACGATCGTTCTCTTTGTGATAAATATGGTATTGCACCCCTGACATCTTCAGCCTTCTCAGGAAACAGCCTTTTGCCAGCAGGCGCACAATCAGGTCAGAATCTTCTCTCCCCCACCCTACAAAACCCTCATCATACCCGTTAATAGCCAGCATATCTTCCAGCCAGAAAGCCATATTACACCCTTTTGCATAATATTTATTCTTTCCGGTGGTATGGTAATAAGCCAGTAAAGGCGTTAAAGCCGGGATTCTTTTGGAATTGAAAAAATTATTCGAATTCCGGTCAAGTTCTTTTTTAGACGGAAGCTTCCCCCTGGCCAGTAGTTTGCGGGTATAGGTTTCATTCAGCGCTGACCGGCTGCCTACCACCACTGAATTCTTCTGAGCAAAGCGGATATGATCTTCCACAAAATGGCGTTCCATGATAATATCACCATCAATCTGGATAATATAGTCTGATTCACATTGACCAATGGCCTTATTCCTGATCCCGGAAAGCCGGAAGCCGTTATCTTCATGCCAGATATGTTTAACGGGAACATGAAAAGCTGCCCCGAAGTTATGGATCAGCTCCCGGGTTTCCTCTCCTGAGCCGTCATCTGCAATCAATACTTCGTCAGGGTAAACCGTTTGTGATACCAGGCTTTCCAGGCACAATTTCAGGGCCTCAGGCCAGTTGTATGTAGATATTAGCAATGCCGTTTTCATTATTCTAATTGTTTTTTTGTAAAGTTATATACACCTGTACCATATTAAGAAACGAAGACCTTAAAAAAAGCTTAAAAAATTATTTTACGGTCAACTTTTTTCATTTCAGCTCCTGTTTGGTTAAAAACAGCTTGTATTTAACAGCTTTCTCCCTTTTTGCTATTATCTTTAACTTTATTAAAAAATCTGACCTTATGATTAAAAAATTGGTAGTGCTGGCTCTCCTGGTCAGCACGCAGGGCATGGCCCAGGAATGGAAATCTTTATTTAACGGGAAAGATCTCACCGGGTGGAAACAGTTAGGCGGGAAAGCCGTTTATAAGGTGGAAGACGGCGCTATAGTAGGCTATACCGTAAGTAATACGCCCAATTCTTTCCTGGTTACGGAAGAAGAGTACGGTGATTTTGTATTTGAAACCGATATCTTTCTTTCCGACCCTATGAACTCCGGTATCCAGTTCCGGAGCCTGTCTAAACCTGATTACCAGAACGGCCGGGTACATGGTTACCAGATGGAGATTGATCCTTCTGACCGGGGCTGGTCAGGCGGCATTTATGATGAAGCCCGCCGCGACTGGCTGACGTTCCCCGAGCTGAATCCGCAGGCAAAAACAGCCTTTAAAATGGGGCAATGGAATAAATACCGGATAGAGGCTGTGGGTAATCATATCCGTACCTTCATTAACGGGATCCCTGTTTCCTACCTGGTAGATGACGTTACCCCCAAAGGGTTCATTGCCCTCCAGGTGCATAGCATCTATGACAAAATGAAACCGGGAATGAAGATCAAATGGAAGAATATCCGGATCAATACCCGTAATCCCAGGCTGAGTCCCCCGGATGACACCCCCGTAGTTAACCTGCTGGATAATCACCTTTCAGACCAGGAGAAGCACCAGGGATACCAGCTCCTTTTTAATGGGAAAGACCTGAGCGGATGGCGGAACGTATACAGCAATGACCGGCCCGGCAAACGCTGGAGTGTGAAAGACGGGGTGCTGAGTGTGAGCCCGTCTGACGGTTCGGAAACCGGTAACGACATTGTTACCGATAAAAAGTACAAAGCATTTGAGCTGGTATTTAATTTTAAGCTGACCGAAGGGGCCAACTCCGGAGTGAAGTATTTTGTAGATGAAAAATACGATTCAGGCGGAAAGTCAGGCATAGGCCTGGAATACCAGATCCTGGACGATGAAAAGCACCCGGATGCCAAAGCAGGTGCCGTAGGTAACCGTACCCTGGCCAGCCTGTATGATCTCATCCCGTCAGATAAGCTTTCTCCGCGCTTTTTCGGACAAAAGACCGACTGGAAGGCCGGAAGGGTTATTGTGTTCCCGGACAACCGCGTTCAACACTGGCTGAACGGCTTCAAAGTGCTGGAGTACAAGCGAAATGATAATATCTTCAAGGCATTGGTAGCCCGCAGCAAGTACAAAGACTTTGAGGGCTTCGGCGCCGCTGAAGAGGGCCCGGTCCTGTTACAGGACCACGGCGACCTGGTGCAATATAAAAACATCAAGATCAGGGAACTGAAATAAAACGGAATGGAATGCAGTTCTCGACTACGCTTGGTTCTCGACTACGCTCGAACTGACAAATGGCAGCCGTTCCTGTCAGTTCGAGCGTAGTCGAGAACCAAGCGTAGTCGAGAACTGCGTTCCATCCATCACCCCAGAGCCACATCCAGGAACATCATCACTGAAAAGCCCAGCATGGTACCCACTGTAGACAGATCGGTTTCATCTCCGTTCTGAGATTCCGGGATCAGCTCTTCCACCACCACAAAAATCATGGCACCGGCCGCGAAAGACAGGGCGTAGGGCAATAAGGGAGAAATATAAATAACTAACAGCGCACCTAAAACTCCGGCTATGGGCTCTACCATGCCGCTGGCCTGGCCATACTTAAAGGCCCGCCACCGTGAAAAGCCCTCCCGCCGTAAAGGAATAGACACCGCCGCCCCTTCAGGGAAATTCTGGATACCTATGCCCAGGGCCAGCACCAGAGCAGTGGTAAGCACTTCTACTGACGGGTTCTGAAATAAGGCCCCGAAAGCCACTCCCACAGCCAGCCCTTCGGGAATATTATGCAGGGTAATAGCCAGTACCAGCAGAACACTGCGGTGCCAGGAAGTTTTGATCCCCTCTGCTTCTTCTGTCTTTTTGCTGAAATGAACGTGGGGCAGAAGCTTGTCCATAAGAAACAGGAACAGCCCGCCTGACAGGAAGCCCACCAATGCGGGCAGCCAGCCCGGCTTATTTTGCTGCTCGGCTATTTCAATACTCGGGGATAACAGAGACCAGAAGCTGGCCGCAATCATTACTCCGGCCGCAAAACCCAGCATCAGGTTAAGCATACGCTTATCAATGGCCTTGAAAAAAAAGACCAGTGCAGCACCCAGCGCGGTCACCGCCCAGGTAAACAAAGTAGCCATAAGCGCCAGCCAAACCGGGTCTATTTTTAACAGATCGTCAGATGTCATAATTGTTAGACTATTCTAAGTTTTATGTTTTCACAGCAAAATTATAAATATTTCCTGATATTGCCAGAAAAAGAGATTATTTTTCCGTAAGTCAGAAATACCTGTATTATTGGAACTCGAACTTTTTAATAAAGTAGATTTGCTGTGAAGTACCTTCAGCAGCCACAGGGTTTATCTCGGTGGTACCATGCGCTATAAACGAATGGATATTCAGGTTAAACAGCTGCGCCCGGGTATCGGTCATCCTGAAAACCTCACCCGTATTAAAGAGCGGGTGATACTCCGGTTTATCGGCCCCTGCATAAATGAGCCGGCTTCCTAAAGGCAGAAAAGCGTAAAATGTTTCATTTTTGAAAAGAAATGCGGATTGAGGCTGCAGACCATAAAACGGGTCACCTTCTATTTTGTACAGCCTGTCAAAGCTTACCTCTCCTTCAGAATCTACTTCAGCCAGTAAGATACGCCAGACTTTGTGTTCTGAAAAAGGTATTCCCCGATCTGATGCCGGCGTAAAATTCACCTGTGGTGCGGCGCGGCTGGTGGATTGTATATTGTAAAATTCTGTAGCCAGTAAAAACCCGTTTACCCCTGAAACCGGTACATGGAATATCGCCCTTTGCCTCACCGCCCCTGACTTTCCCCGTTCTCTTCTCAGCTGAAGCCTTTTTCGTTTCTTCTCCGAAAGAGATGCCCTGAAACCCGGCAGGTTAGCAATACTATGATACCGGATACTCTCGGGGAAGTCAAGTGAGCCGCCAAAAAGGCCTTCAGCCATATCCAGGCAGGCAGAATTATAGCTCCCCAGCACAAAGGGCTCACCGCCGGGGCCAAATTTTATTTCCAGTTGCCGCACACGGTGCTTCTTATCTCCGATACTCCGGCGAAACAGGAACTTCCCGTTGGCATCGTACGTAGCCATCTGCATCTGGCAGTTTCGGGTCATGGAAGAAAAAACATAGAGCTCATCCCGGTAAGGGTTAATAAAAATGCCCTTTAGCTCGTTGTTTTTGGTATAAATATCAGGAAGCACCCGCGCTGTTTTGTCTTTGAGATTGTGCATCTCCACCACCGGTTTAAGGTTAAGGATTCCGGAGATCAGCGGCTGTCCGTTAAATACCGTAAAATTTATATTTTCCAGGAGGGTGATGGTCTCAAAATCAGATACGCTGATGGTTTCATTTCCCAGATCAAACTGCGCCAGATGCATCTTTTTCCCCTCTTTTTCCCTGACCAGGTAGTGCAGGATCTGCCCGTTTACTACAAAAGATACGGGCAGGTAAAAACGGGGTACCACGGCACTCCCCACCCAGACCAGTTCCAGGGCCGAATTGTATTTCATCACCATTACCCGCTGTTCCCGTTTAAGAAAATCTTCCTGGAAATTTACCAGGATGATATCTTCATTAACAGCAACTACCTCAATATCTTCATTTACTCCGTCAGGCAGGATCATAGTAGTTTCTGCCACTTCCCGGAGCTGGGCTGTGGCACCAAAGGAAAGAAACAGAAAAAAAATAAAGCGTTTCATCGCCTGCCGAGTTCTATTGCCTCTAAATGGGAGATTCTGCCTTCCGAGAGCTCCATCCGCATGAGGGTTCTTACGGCATGAAAACCATGGTGTCCGGCGGCGCCCGGGTTAATATAAACCAGGCCCTCTCCTTTTATCACACGTAAAATATGGGAATGCCCGCAAATAAACAAGTCCGGCCGGTGGATTCTAATCAAATTCTTAACCCGTGCCGGAAATTTCCCGGGTAAACCTCCAATATGCGTGATTAAGATTTTTAAACCTTCTTTTTCCAGGACCAGGTCTTCCGGCAGATCGAAGCGGAGGTTTCCTCCGTCAATATTCCCGTATACTGCCCGGGTGGGCCGGAAAGCCCGGAGGTCTTTGAGAACGGTTTCATCTCCCACATCACCGATGTGCCAGATCTCATGGCAGCTTTCAAAATGGGTAAATACAGCCGGATCCAGGTAAGAGTGGGTATCGGATATGAGCCCTATCCTAAGCATCGTATTTTACTTTGATCCCGTGATAGGTTTCCTGCTCCGTGTAGTCCTTCCTTAAGGGGTAGCCTTCCCAGTCAGCCGGCATCAGGATACGTCTGAGGTCAGGATGTCCCCTGAATTTCACCCCGAAAAGGTCAAAAATCTCCCTTTCATGCCAGTCGGCCGTACGCCACAGTAACGCCAGGCTGGGTACCTGCTGCTCATCTCTTGAAACGGTCAGCTTCAGGATCACGGAATGTTCCAGGGGAAGAGAAGAAATATGATAAAGCAAATCCATCGTGCCTTTCTCCGGCCCGTTATCCACGCAGGTAATACAATTCAGAAAGTCAAAATAAAAGCCGGGGGTACGCGACAGATAAAGGCAAATACCGGGAAGGTCATCCGCCTGAATGGCTATATAAGGCTGCAAAACACCGGTAACACAGCTAACCTCCAGGCTCAGCTCCTTTTCCAAAACCCCGGCGATGTATTCTGTCTTTGAAAAATTCATCCTTATATGACTTATAGGGCTAACCCGGTGTATTAATTCTTTTGAGCCAGCAGATACATCACCGCCATTCTCACCGCCACACCGTTTTCTACCTGGTCCAATATGATGGAATGCGGGGAATCTGCCGCATCCGAGCTCAGCTCCACGCCCCGGTTAATAGGTCCGGGGTGCATCACAATAATCTCTTTATCCAGCTCATCCAGCATCTTACGGGTGATACCGTAATACAGCGAATACTCCCGCAGCGAAGGGAAAAACTTCAGTTGCTGGCGCTCCAGCTGAATCCGCAGCACATTGGCCACATCGCACCACTTCAATGCCTCACGCACAGTACCGAACTGTTTCACACCCAGGGTATGGAGATACTTGGGAATCAGCGTAGGCGGGCCGCACACGGCAATATCAGCCCCTAGTTTCTGCAGGCAGAAAATATTAGACAAGGCCACCCTTGAATGCAGGATATCTCCTATAATGGCCACTTTTTTCCCTTCCAGGGATCCCAGTCTTTCTGTCATTGAAAACGCATCCAGCAGGGCCTGTGTAGGGTGCTCATGGGTACCGTCGCCCGCATTAACAATATTCGCCCTGATCTTATCGGAAAGAAAGTGCGGTGCCCCGGGGCTGCTGTGGCGCATCACCACCATATCTACCTTCATGGCCAGGATGTTATTCACGGTATCCAGCAGGGTCTCCCCTTTCTTCACCGAGCTGCCTGAAGAAGTGAAATTGATGGTATCTGCCGACAAGCGCTTTTCTGCCAGCTCAAAAGACAGGCGGGTACGGGTAGAATTCTCAAAAAAAAGATTGGCAATGGTGATATCTCTCAATGAAGGCACCTTTTTGATAGGCCGGTTAATCACCTCTTTAAATGTTTTGGCCGTTTCAAGGATCAGGTGAATATCATTCTGGGTAATGTTTTTAATGCCCAGCAAATGTCTTGTACTAATGGACTGCTGCATTGAGAAGAATAATTTGACAAATTTAGCAAAAAAATAACCGCCTTACCAAAACGCCGCGCCAAAAAACACTCAGTACAATACTTCCAGGTAGTGGATACCCGCAGGCATCAGTATACTGCCCGCCTGTTTTTCAGGTTTTCCCCCTGAAAAGCGGTAAAACGAAATATTCCCCATGGGTTTCCCGAAAGTTCTGGACTGGAAACAGCCTACGGTAAAATTTTTGCCGCCCTTATCAAACCTGACCGGCGTAGGCAGTACCCCGTCAAGCGGAAGTTCCGTTCTGGCCTCCAGGTTGTCATTTTTAAAAGAAAGGATAGAAACAGAAGCATTTCCCTGATCTGCCCGGCCCCGGTTACTGACCAGCAGGTGATCGCCGGCCGGGTTCAGGGTCATATGCAGTGGAGTGAAACCCACATCCACCCTGCTCAGCAGAATATGTTTACTTTCTTCTTCCAGGCTGAGCTTTACCAGGAAAACTTTCCCGGCAATTCGGTTAGCGGCATCGCCCTGGTCCAGTACAAAAAAGCTTTTCCCGTCTTTGGAAAACAGGCCGGCTATAGGGCTGCCTTCAAACTTAACCATCTCCCCCACCTGTTCCAGGCGTATGATATTACTCTTATCTCTTACCACCTTGATCAATCCCATTTCTTTATCCTCTTTACGGATAAATACCATATAATCTTTAGACGGATGCCAGATGAGGTCCTGAATGGCACCGCCTTCCAGGTGCAACACCTGCGGAAGCACGCGGATAGGCTTACCAAAATCATCCAGCTCAAATATCTGCACTTCGTTCCCGGTATTCACTGAGCTTACCGCCAGGTATTTCTGGGAAGGGTCCAGTGAAACCGAAGTAGGGTTTTCAGCTACTGGAAAGCGGTAGTCGGGCTTCAGGCTCTTCAGGTCCGGCAGTTTGACCACACTTACATAGCTTCCGCCCGGCAATTCTCCGATAACCGTCTCCCGGGCACCTTTAGGAAGGGTTCCGCGGGTTTCCAGGACATAAGCAATCTTCCTGTCGGACCGAAAAGCCGCAATACGATGATTGTCAATAACCGAATTGGAAATATTCTGCTCAGAAGGCTGGCGAGACTCCTCGTATTTCAGCGGAAAAGTGAATACCCCCACCAGGTCCATTCCCGATTTGGTGATCTGACCGGTAGAATAACTGTCTGCATTGAAGTCACTGTCCTGGAAATAAAATATTCCCTTTGCATCAAAGTCAGGAGCCTGAGCAGATAATTTCCCTGAGAATAGGAAGAGAACAACAAACCTTCGCCAATTCATAAGATAAAATATGCCCCGAAAGATACGATTAAATCGCAATATAACCCACAAACCGCTGATAGCTCTTAAAAATAAAATCGGCTACGGAAGATTCATGCGTGCCTCCTTCTACCGTATCCAGCGTTACCGATGCAGAACCAGCCGCCTTCATGCCCTCTGATGCAGCAACAGAGTTCACATACGGAACATAGGTATCGGCATTCCCGTGCACCAGCAGGGTGGGTACATTGGTCTTCCAGTTGACCAGGTCATTTTTCCGGAAAGCCTCTTCAATTTCCTTCTCATTCCCCGCCTTATAGCTGGCTATAAAATCAGGGTTCAGCAAGGAGTTAAAGCTGCCGGGTATAGAAACTTTGTACCCGTTGGCTTCAATCTGGCCTGCATAAGGCTCCCGGAAGAAATAACTCACCGGGCGGTTAAAATTATAAATCCGGTTATAAGTCAGCATCACCCAGATATAGGAACGGTTATGATTCACTTCGCCCTGGGTGGGCTCATTAATAAATTTATCCAGCAGCAATGATTTATTGTAGGCTCCGGCCCCGCAGGAGGTGGCTTTCAGATTAAATTCAGATGAATAATTCTCTTCAATCAGCTTCTGGGCTGCCATGGTGGCATATCCTCCGGCCGAATAACCCGCCATCAGCAGGTTGTCATTCCATTTTATCCCTTCCTTTTTAAAATGTTCCTTTGCTGCCAGTAAAAAATCGGCTATGGGCACGGCCAGTCCTTCGGCATGTTCATAAGGGTGAGGCTCATTACGCGAATCCCCGTAACCCACATAATCCGGCATGCCGGCTAAAAAACCCGAAGCGGCCATAACCACCCCCAGCAGGCTCTCTGTTCCCGCCTTATAATAAGAAGGGGCATCTGTTTCATCAAACAGCGTTCCGTGCTGCAGGCTGACCAATGTGGCTCTTTTGTCGGAGCCCGAGGGGATCATCAGTGCTCCGGATGCGGTGATCTCCCGGCCGTCAGTGGTAGTAGTGGTATAAGAAACCTTATAACACTTCACATCGTATTTCAGAAAAAGATTCAGGAGCTCCGCCGAAGAGCCCATCATCGCCACCGTTTGCTTCACTATATCATCTTTCTTGTACTCTCCCACATAGGTTACGCTGACCAGGCGGGAACCGGGCTCCGGGTCAACCGTTTTCCGGCAGCCATAAAACAGTAGTGTAAACAGCAGAATACCGTACCTGAGGTGAGACAAGGGCTGACTCCAACCCGCTTTTTGTAACTTTGTAATATGTATCATGGGCTTTTTTATTTCATTAACTTTTCCCTGAATTTATCCAGCAGGGCATTGAGCTGCTGCATCTCTGTTGTACCCATATCCAGGTTATTTTCCACACGGCCGCTCAGCGCGCGGCTGATCTCGTTCAGCACTTCCTCTCCTTTAGGCGTAAGCGTGACATCACAGGCCCGCCGGTTGGTTTCCTTTTGTCTCCTGTCTACCAGTCCTTTAAAATATAATTTATCGACCAGCCGCGAGGCGTTCGACATCTTGTCCAACATCCGGTCTATGATGCCGTTGATGGTAATGGGCGTACCGTTTTGCCCCTTTAAAATGCGTAAAACATTATACTGCTCAATACTGATATCAAAATCCTTTACTATTTTATTGTGAAAGATAGTGATCAGGTTATTCGTATATATGATATTTACAATACATTTCTCGCTCTCCGATTGAAAGGGGCGGGTTTGTTTAATTTCAGTTTCTAAACTCATTGCTGAAGTTACATGTATTTACATAATTTACAAAAGTAACATTAATTCACTACGTGTTAATGAAAATAAGTGAGAAAATTATCCTGGTATCTGCTTCGCCCCGCAGAAAACAGATTCTTCAGGATGCAGGATTCCGGTTTGAAGTGATCTCCACTCCGGTAGATGAAAGCTTTGATCCGGATATACCGCCTGAAAAAGTACCGGAAATACTGGCCCGCAGGAAAGTTGAGGCCTATGCCAATGATGACCCGGAGCAGATTATAATCGGCGCAGACACCGTGGTCATTGTTAACGGACAGATTTTTAATAAGCCGGAAAACCGGCAGGAGGCCATAGAAATGCTTAACAACCTCAGTAATCACACCCACCAGGTAGTAACCGGTGTCTGTATTCAGGCTAACCGCAGCCTGGTCACCTTTTCTGACACCACCTGTGTACACTTTAAAGCTCTTTCGGCAGAAGAGGTCAATTATTACATTGACCATTTCAGCCCCTTTGACAAGGCGGGGGGCTATGGTGTGCAGGATTTTATCGGCATGGTGGGTATAGACCGCCTCGAAGGGTCGTTTTATACGGTCATGGGGCTGCCCGTACACAAAGTTTATGAACATCTGAAACCCTATATCCGCTTCGCTGAATGAAAGATCAGGTAATTATTTTTTTAAATGAAGAAGACGACAAAGTATATGTAAAGGTCCCGCCGGGCCCTGAAACCCGGTTTGAGCTGCAGAACCTGGCCGGGAAACTGATTTCTGAAGCCGTCCATAACAAGGGACTGCATGATTTTGACCTCACCGGCCTGCCTGAAGGCATCTATTTTGTTATTGTGAACCAAAACGACCGGATACGGTCAAAGAAAATTGTAAAAGGGTACCATCCGTAGGGAGTGGAAAGTTAAAAGTGAAAAGTTAAAAACTAAAAATTTCTTTAACTTTTAGTTTTTAACTTTTCACTTTTAACTTCTATAAACGAGTATAGTTATGAAAAAACGCCTCATCATTGACATGGACGACGTGCTGGCTGACACCGGCGCCAAGATTCTTCGAATTTTTAATGAAAGAAATAACCTGAACCTGACCAAAGAGTTTTTTGAAGACAGGGATTTCTATTCCTATGTACGCCAAAGCCATTTTATTTCCTACCGCGATGAGCTTTTTAAGCCGGGTTTTTTCAGTGACCTGGAGGTTTTTCCCGATGCGGCAGAGGTGGTAAAAGCCCTGAGTGAGAAGTACGAAATATTCATTGTTTCGGCAGCGGTGGAGTTCCCTAATTCCCTGACCGAGAAATACCACTGGCTCGCATTTCATTTCCCCTTTATCTCCTGGCGAAACATGGTTTTCTGCGGGGATAAGTCTATTGTACACGGTGACATTATGATTGACGACCATGCCCGGAACTTTGACCATTTTGAAGGAGAGAAGCTGCTTTTTCACTCTATGCACAATACCCTGACAGAGGGCTACCGCCGGGTGAATAACTGGAAAGAAATCTATGAAATTTTGTACTCTAATGAAAGTTTAAACAGTTAAAAACTAAAAGTTAAGGAACATTCTCTATATTAAATACTAATGTACCTTAACCGCAGCGGCGGACCGTTTTTAGTTTTTAACTTTTCACTTTTAGCTTTTACCTTATAAAAATCCTATGCGTACCCGGCTCTTCTTCCTGGTCATTCTCATCCTGGAAATTTATGGCAGCATTGCCTTTCACCGGCCTCTGGTTCTGGTGACCAAACCCCTGCTGATGCCGATGCTGATGTATTTGGCCTGGCAGGAAGGTGTTTCTTCCCGGCTGTATTTTGCGGCTTTATTTTTCAGTTTCCTGGGCGATGTCTTCCTGATGTTTGACGGATGGTTTATACCCGGCCTGGTTTCTTTCCTGCTGGCGCATGTGTCATACATCATCCTGTTCCGTAAAGAGTACCGTTTTTCTTTCCTGGCCATCCTGCTCTTTGCCCTGTTTACTTCGGGTTTCCTGGTCTTCCTGTACCCTTCTATCCCGGCTGAAATGCAGGTTCCGGTAGTGATTTACTGTATCGCCATTACGCTCATGGGCATATATGCGGCCTCCCGCAATACCCCTTCACGGGCGTCTTATGGCTATATCCTGGCCGGTGCCGTGCTGTTTATTGTTTCGGATGCCCTGATTGCCGTCAACCGCTTTTATACAGACATTCCTCACGATGCCCTGTACATCATGACCACCTATGGGGCTGCCCAGTACCTGATCCTGGAAGGATGGCTCAGAAAAGATTCTCTTTGATCAGCTTGATGGCAATGGCCAGGATGATCAGCCCGAAGACCTTCTGAAGTACTTCTACCGTGCCCGGCTCCAGCTTTCTTTCCAGCCAGCCCGAAGATTTCAGTACCACAAAAATCAGGATGAGATTAAGGAAGATACCGCCCATGATATTCACATCGTGGTAAGCCGCCTTGAGGGAGATCAGGGTGGTCATGGTGCCTGCACCGGCAATGATAGGGAAAGCCAGCGGCACAATGGTAGAACCTTTGCCGTCAGTGGCGGTATTGTGCTTGAAAATCTCCCGGCCCAGGATCATCTCAAAGCTGATGATCAGCAGGATGAGCGCACCGGCCACGGCAAATGACTTCACGTCTACCCCGAAAAGCTGAAGAATCTTGACCCCCACAAAGAGGTAGATCAGCATTAATGCCCCGGATACCAGGGTAATACGCTCAGGATGAACATCCCCGATCTTCTTTCTCAGGTTCAGGATAATGGGAATAGACCCCAGGATATCGATCACCGAAAAAAGGATGATGGTAACGGAAAAAAGCTCCTTCAGGTTAAAATCAGAGAAAAATGCCATGGCTCAGGGATTATTGAGATGCAAAATTACGAAGTAAGCCGGATAACACCACAAAATCTTCATCGGGTATAGCAGGAAAATTAGCAATACGGAAAGTGGTATCGCGCCACCGGCCATACCCCTTGCCTACCGTCACCCCGTTTTCCGAAAGGCCACCCATCACCTTCCTGACATCCTCTGCACGCGCGGCAATCACCGTAGAAGAACGAACCTCCGGCTGATGAATGAGCGGTTCCCCGACTCCCGAGCTCTCCAGGAAACGGTAAATATCCCCTGCCCTGCGGCTTATTCTTTCGGCGGTCACCCGCACATTCTCCAGGCTTTCCAGCAAACGTTTCAACAGGTAAATTGCCAGGATATTGGGCGTATAGGGCGTTTGAAAGCAGTCGAAATTATCTTCTATAAAAAGCGCGCTGTTATAGTATCGGCGGTCATTCTTCTCCCGGGCTCTTACCAGGGCCGCCGGAGACACCACCATAATCCCCATGCCGGGCGGCAGTCCCAGGCACTTTTGAGAAGAAGATATCCAGATATCGCCCTGCGAGATATCATAATCCACGGCCCCCAGCGAAGACACCGCATCAATCATCACCAGGCCGTCTTTGGTTTCCTCTCTTATTTTTTGAATAACAGCTGAAGAAAGCGCCGTACCATTGGAAGTCTCGTTCACCACCATGCACACGTCTTTTGCGCCGGAGGGTTCTACGGGTAAGTTTTCCTGGATATCAAAAGCGCGGCCTTCCGTTTGTCCGGTAATTCTTTCAGTATATACCTTCCATTTTTCACCGAAAGCCCCGTTGTAATAAAACAGGCTGTCATTCAAAAACGACTGGGCACAGATTTCCCAGCACTCGGTAGCGGAAGAAGTAAAAAACACTTTATAGGAAGGGGGAATGTTCAGCCGGTCTTTGAACAGGCGGATGCATTCTTCCAGGAGCTGCATAAAATCAGCAGAGCGGTGATTCTTTTCCAGAATACCCGATTCAAATGCTTCTGCTGCAAAATCTTTTACGGAAGCGTAAAGGCGGGAAGGGCCCGGATAGAAATTATACATCACACACGTAACGGAATACGTATTCTCGGTTTCTCAGCATTCATCTCTGTCTTGAACAGCGAAAACCACTGCAATACCTCATCCAGGGCCGGCAGGTTAATGGAATACATCACAAACTGTCCTTTCTTCTTGGCCGTCACCAGCTCCGCCTGTTTCAGAATATCAAGGTGATGGCTGATGCTCGGCTTTGAAATATTGAACCGGTCGGCTATCTCACCTGCAGCCGCCGGATTCACCCGGAGTATCTCCAGAATCTCACGTCGTGTACCATCATTCAAAGCCTTAAAATACTTATCCATGGCCGGGTCACATTAATTAATAATTATACAAATAACTAACTCTATTTCATTTTGTCAAATAAAAACACCAATTTCTTTGCCAAAAATTCAATAATGCGCTTTAACGGAATAATAATTGGTATATTTGCGCAGGATAACCCAGAAATAAATTCATTAAATCGCATGAGGGTTCTAAAGTTCGGAGGAACGTCAGTAGGTACGGTAGAGAGCATCACAGAAGTAGCTGAGATCATACAGAAAAAGTTTTCCAAATCGGCGGGTATTGCCGTGGTATTTTCGGCCATGTCGGGGGTCACCAATAAGCTGCTGGAAGCCGGCAGGCTGGCGGCGTCGGGCTCTGCTGACTACCTGGAGATCGTGAGAACCCTGGAAGACCGCCATTTTGAAGTCATCAAAAAGCTGGTTCCGGTCAGGTCGCAAAGCGCTATCCTGGCCAAAGTAAAAGGCGAGCTCAATGACCTCGAAGATTTCCTGAAAGGCATCACCTACATCCGCGAGCTCAGTCCGCGCACTTCTGATTTCCTGGTCAGCTTCGGTGAGCGGCTGTCTACCCGGATGATCACTTTTCTTCTGAAAGAAAAAGGCCTGAACACGCAGTATGTGGATGCCCGCCAGATCATACGCACCAACAGCAATTTTGGTTTTGCCGAGGTAGATTTTCACCTCACTAATCAGCACGTTACTGAGCAGCTCTCTGATCCTGCCGTTATTTACTGTGTTACCGGCTTTATAGGGTCTGACGAAAACGGCAGCACCACTACCCTGGGCCGGGGCGGTTCTGACTACACCGCTTCTGTGATCGGAGCAGCACTGAATGCAGAAGTGATCGAGATCTGGACAGACGTAAACGGCATGATGACGGCAGATCCCCGCAAGGTAAAAAATGCCTTCTCTATCTCTGAGATTTCCTATTCCGAAGCCATGGAACTGTCGCATTTTGGTGCCAAAGTGATCTATCCGCCCAGCCTCATCCCGGCTTTCCAGCGCGATATCCCTATCCGGGTGCTGAACACCTTTGAAAGCACACACCCTGGCACGGTCATTTCACGTACGGTACAGCAGAAAGCCTACTCCATCACCGGCATCAGCTCCATTGACGACATTGCCCTGGTGAACCTGCAGGGGAACGGCATGATCGGCGTGGCAGGTGTATCGGCCAAGGTTTTTAGCCTGATGGCTGAAAACAGGGTGTCCATCGTTCTCATTACCCAGGCTTCCTCTGAGCATTCCATCTGCTTTGCCGTGGAGCCCTCGGCCGGCGAAAAGGTTCGCCAGATTCTGGAAAAAGGATTTAAAAACGAAATTTCAAACGGTGAAATTGAAAATGTCACCGTACAATATAACCTGTCTATCCTGGCTGTGGTAGGAGAAGGCATGCGTTCCAGCTCCGGTATTTCCGGGAAGTTATTCTCGGTACTGGGAAAAAACGGAATCAACGTGGTGGCCACTGCCCAGGGCTCATCAGAGCTGAATATTTCAGTAGTTATCAAAAAGAAAGACATTGCCAAGGCGCTGAATGCCATCCATGAATCTTTCTTTGAAATTGACGGCTTTACCCTGAACCTCTTCATCCTCGGCCCCACCGGCCTCATAGGAAGAACCCTTCTGAAGCAGATCCAGGCACAGAAAGACTACCTCCGGAAAGAAAAAAACCTGACCATCCGCATTGTGGGCATGACCAACACCCGCAAAATGCTGCTGAACCCGGAAGGCATCTGCCTGGATAACTGGCTGGACAAACTGGAAAATGAAGGGGAGCCGGTAAACCAAAGCGAGTTTTTTGAAGATATGCAGGCTCTTAACCTGAGCAACAGCGTATTTGTGGACTGCTCTGCCGATAAAAATATAACGCAATACTATGCACCGGTATTGCAAAGCAACATCTCGATAGTAACCCCTAACAAAGTGGCCAATTCAGGCACCTATGAGGAGTATACGGCCCTGAGAGATATTTCGCGTAAGCGTAATGTTAAATTCCTTTATGAAACCAATGTGGGGGCCGGTCTGCCCATTATCAATACCCTGCAGGGACTGATCAACAGCGGTGACCAGATTCGTAAAATAGAAGCCGTACTGAGCGGTACGCTTTCATATATCTTCAATACTTTCAGTGTAGACCGCCAGTTTGTGGAGGTAGTAAAAGAAGCCAAAGAAAAGGGATACACCGAGCCGGATCCGCGCGATGACCTCAGCGGTACCGATGTAGCCCGGAAAATCCTGATCCTGGCCCGGGAGTGTGGCCTGAAGCTGGAATTTGAAGACGTGGAGAACAATCCGCTGCTCAGCCCGAAAGCGCTGGCTGCCGGCAGTGTTAATGAATTTTACCGGGTGCTGGAAGAAGAAGACGGCCACTATGCCGGCCTCATCTCCGCTGCCCACGCGGAAGGCAGGCGCCTGCGTTTCATCGCCAGCTTTGAAGAGGGCAAGGCGCGCATAGGCCTTACCGCGGTAGAGGCCACCCACCCGTTTTATTCGCTGTCGGGCTCGGAGAACATTGTTTCTTTCACCACTGACCGGTACGAAACCAACCCGCTGGTGGTCAAAGGGCCCGGCGCAGGTGCTGAAGTAACCGCCATGGGGGTTTTTGCAGATATCATTAGTTTGAGTAGTTTTCTAGCTTAATATACATACGTTTTGGATTCAATCAGAGTTTTTGCCCCGGCCACGGTAGCCAATGTGGCCTGCGGTTTCGATATTTTCGGACTGGCGGTAGATAACCCGGGCGACGAGGTGATTCTTACCCGGAGGGATGACCACAGGATCATTATACAGGAAATCACCGGCGACGGAGGGAAGCTGACCCTGGACGAAACAAAAAATGCCGTATCCGTACCCATCATCAAATACCTGGCCCATCTGGGCCTGCAAACGGGTTTTGATATCGTCCTTCATAAAAAAATGGCCCTGGGCAGCGGCCTGGGCAGCAGCTCAGCCAGCTCGGTAGCCGGCATTTTTGCCGCCAATAAGCTGCTGGGTGAACCCCTCAGCACCGCTCAGCTCCTGCCTTTTGCGATGGAAGGAGAAAGAGTGGCCTGCGGGTCGGCCCATGCAGACAATGTGGCCCCGGCCCTTATGGGCGGTTTTGTGGTGATCCGCTCCTATGCCCCGCTCGATGTATTTAAGATACCGGTACCTGAAAACCTGTATGTTTCTCTCATCCACCCCGACATTGAAGTGAACACCAAAGATGCCCGTCATATTCTGAAAAATGAGGTATCCATGAACAAAGCCATCTCCCAGATGGGAAATGTGAGCGGTATGGTGGCAGGGCTCATGAGCTCCGATTACGGGCTGATAGGCCGTTCTATGGTAGATTTTATCATAGAACCTATTCGTTCCATCCTTATTCCCCAGTTCTTTGAGGTCAAGATGGCCGCCATAGATAACGGGGCGCTGGGCTGCAGCATATCCGGTGCCGGCCCTTCTATTTTTGCCTTCTCTGAAGGCAGGGAAACTGCAGAGAAAGTGGCAGCCGCCATGAAAGCAGAATTTGAAAAAGTCAATATTCAGGCCACCACCTACGTTTCTACCATAAACGGGGCCGGGCCCAAAATACTGGAATCATGAAAGCAGAAGAAATTAACGGAATATTCAGGGAATCCATCACCGACTACCACTTACAGGATCATGTAGACGCCGTTCGTCCTGAAAAATACGAGGGGCTGAAAGAACTTCTGTACCTTAAAAACTGGATCGATACGGTACAATGGCACCTGGAAGACATCATCCGCGATCCGGCCATTGACCCCGCAGAGCTGGTGGCGATTAAAAGACGTATTGACGCTTCCAACCAGCACCGTACCGATACTGTGGAGCAGATTGACGAGTGGATATTCAACAGCCTCGAAGGTATACAACCTTCCGGGAATGCAAAGCTGAATTCAGAAACACCGGCCTGGCTGCTCGACAGGATGTCTATTCTCCAACTGAAGATTTATCATTTTGCAGAGCAGCTGGAAAGAAAAGATGCCGGTGAAAGCCACCTGGCATCCGTAAGACAAAAGCTGTACGTGCTGCAGGTGCAGGAAGAAGACCTGGCCCTGGCCTATAATGAGCTGATGAGTGATCTCCGTTCCGGTCAGAAATACATGAAGCTGTACAAGCAGATGAAAATGTACAACGACCCGAACCTCAATCCCATTTTCTACGAAAAGAAATGAAAACCGCCGTTGTCTTCAGGTTTTCCGCTATGGGCGATGTAGCCCTGACCATGGGAACCCTGGCCACGGTGCTGAAATACCGGCCTGACCTGGAGATTATTATAGTCACCCGGGCGAAATTTGAGCCGTTTTTTGCCCATAATCCCCGCATAAGGGTTTTTCCCTGTGATTTTGAAGGAGTACACAAAGGCCCCCTCGGGCTCACCCGGCTTTTCAGGCAGCTGCAGCGCTTCCGGCCCGATTATGTACTGGACCTTCACCAGAATCTTCGTACACATTTCCTGAAAACTCTTTTTTTCCTGTCCGGAAAAAAGGTTTTCAGCCTGAACAAACACCGGGCAGAGAAAAAGCAGATCATCAGAGGCGAGCGGGATACCCCCGTTAAACACGTTTGTGAACAATACCTGGATGTATTCAAGGCAGCAGGTATCGCAGAAGATACGGTTCATATTGAAAACCTCGCTCCGCTGTTCCAAACTTCCCACATGGCCCGGCAGGCCGTTGACCACTGGATACAGCAGGAAAACGCCTCCCCGTTTATAGGAATCGCCCCGTTTGCCCAGCATAAAGGAAAGATCTGGCCCCTGGAACGGTACGAAGAGCTCATCGGGTTACTGCAGGAAAAACATCCTGCCTGTAAAATCCTGCTGTTCGGCGGTGGCCCCAAAGAAGGCGAAATCCTTGAAAAAACAGCAGCACGGTACCCTCAGGTCCGTAACATAGTCGGGCGTTTTTCACTGGAAGAAGAGCTGGAGCTCATCTCCCGGGCCGCGTTCTTCATTAGCGGTGACACGTCTAACATGCATTTTGCATCCATGATGGGGGTTAAGGTCATTTCCATCTGGGGGGCTACCCACACCCTCACCGGTTTTGGGCCGTTGTTCCAACCGGAGCGGAATAAGGTGGAAGTACCCAGGGAGGACCTCACCTGCCGCCCCTGTTCAGTCTATGGCAAGGAGCCTTGCAGGAGGGGCGATTATGCGTGTCTTAACTGGCTCAGTCCGGAAATGGTTACAGTGGCCTTAAAAACAGAATAATACCCCCTTTAACGGAGAACTCCCCCAGATCTTAAAACACCGGGTTCCCCTGGTAAACCAGTGATTTTACCGCTGACATCCGGGAAACGGCTTCTGCAGAGCAGCTTGCATCCAGGAAAACCAGGTCAGCAGTATCACCGGGCCGTGGCCATTGCTGAGCCCCCTTGTCGTCTAACGGTACCGGGCCGCCTGTGGCAAGCTTCAGGATTCGGCTGAGACCCCATTCCGAAGTGTAGCCGTACAGCTGAGCCGCCAGGTTGGCTTTCTGCAATACACTTCCGGTACCAAAGGTATTCCAGTGATCTACGATACTGTCATTGCCTGTCAGCACTTCCACCCCGTATTTCATCAGGGTCGGAACCGGCATAACCATTCCGCCAAAGGGAATAGTAGAAACAATGCCTACCCCGGCAGCGGCCAGCTTTTCTGCCACAGCTTCCTGCCTGCTTTTATCCAGCCGTGCCAAAGCAAAAGCATGGCTAACGTAGGTTTTCCCCCGGAGTACCGGGTTTTCATTAACTTTAGCGATGAGATATTCTATTGTCTCTATCCCTGAATTGCCCTGCTCATGCAGGTGTATATCAATTCCCTTCTTATGATCAAGGGCAAGCTGTACCGTAAAATCCATGGTCTTTTCAATGGCACCGTCAATACTGAAAGGATCCAGCCCGCCGATAAAATCGATCTCCATCCCGGCAGCTTCCTTCATATAAGGCACAGAATCGGTATAAAAAACACCGTGCTGCGGGAAAATCACTAATTCAGCCCCGAAAACCTTCTTTTTATTTTCCAGCGCCTTTTCCAGGTTTTTCAGGGAATCCAATTTGGAGGTAGGCTCAATATTGACATGGCTGCGGGCAAAAGCGGTTCCCTTTGATTGCAGAAGCTCAATCAGCCGTTCCGCTTTCTCTACAGAATGTTTCAGCATTCCGGGCAGCATTTTCTGCTCCAGGGCTATCATTCCTTTTACCCCTCCGCTTCTCCTGACGGCTCTCCACTGCTCACTGTAGAAAGTTTTATCCAGGTGAATATGCATATCCCGGAATGCCGGAAGCATCAGCATACCGCCCGCATCAATGGCTTTTGCGGCCGTCTGGTCTGCACTGATCTTTACGATCTTCCCCTTCTCAATCTCTACCTGGAAAAGCCCCGTTTTAGTTCCGGTAACTTCATCTCCTTCATACTCAAAACCCGTTTCCAGCCTTACATTCTTAATAGTATATTTTTCGTCTGTCGGCCTTATTTCATTGGTTTGATGGCGGATATCCTCCCTTTGCGTCCATAAAATACCGGGCACAAATGCTGCTCCTGCCAGGTTGGAGGATGCATTTTTCAGAAAAGTCTTACGGGAAATGTTCATATCTCAGTAGGTTCAAGTAAATGTGTCACCGTCTTTTTCAGATCCAGTCCCCCAAAAGTACCAGACGACATCAGCAGCAGATTCCGGTCTTTCCAGTCGAGCGAGGTCAGGTAGTTTTCCAGCTCAGCGGCGTCACAAAAAACCAGCAGATCTTCCCGCCCGAAAAACGTTTTCACTTCTTCCGGGCTGATGGCCGGCATCCGTTTCATTTCCAGGGTATGGGGAGAGTAAAATACGATGGCCGTATCAGCATCATCCAGCTTATGGGCATAATGCGGCAGGAAATCTTTATTCAGGCTGGAATAGGTATGTAATTCGTAGGCGGCCACCAGCTTCCGGCTGGCGTACAGCTCTTTCACGGCATTGGTGGTAGCCCCTACTTTGGAGGGAGCATGGGCAAAATCCCGGAAAATATGGGTATGCTCATTTTTACCCAGGGTTTCCAGCCGCTTGGCTGCTCCCTTAAACGTTTGTATAGCTTCAAAAAAGGCATTTTCTGAAATTCCCAGCTTCTCACAGATAATGCGCGCGCCGTTCAGGTTTTTCAGGTTATGTTCTCCGAAAATCTCCAGCTGCAGGTCACCGCCCGGGGTCTTCGCCACCACTTTCCCGTCTTTCACCTCATACGGGTAGGCGCGATACGGAATCTCCTCCACGCCTTCGCGGGGTACGCCACCGATTCTGGCACCTTCCTCATCGGTCTCGTCATACAGCAGTACACCGGGCCGTTCCATGCCGTCAGCCAGCTGCATAAAGGTATCGGTATATAAATCAAACGTCGGGAACACGTTAAAGTGATCCCACGCTACCCCGCTGATCAGGGCAATATGCGGATGGTAAAACAAAAACTTGGAGCGCATCTCTATCGGGCTGGCCAGGTATTCATCACCCTCAATAATGATCACCGGGGCGTCATGGCTCAGCTTCACCATCAGGTCAAAGCCTTCGATCTGTGCCCCTACCAGGTAGTCAAAATCCCGGCCATGACAGGCCAGCACATGCAGGATCATGCTGGTGATAGAGGTTTTACCGTGACTGCCGGCAATCACCACCCTTTTTTTGTCTTTACTTTGTTCAAAAACATACTCCGGGAAAGAATATACTTTCACCCCCAGCTTTTGAGCCATCAGAAGCTCCGGGTTATCTTTACGGGCGTGCATCCCCAGGATCACGGCATCCAGGTCAGGGGTGATCCGGCTTTCATCCCACCCGGTCTGTTCCGGTAAAATGCCGGCTGCGGCCAGTCGCGACAGGGCCGGCTCATAGATTTCGTCATCTGAACCGGTGACTTCGAAACCTTTGCTTTTCAGCGCCAGCGCCAGGTTATGCATTACAGCGCCGCCAAGGGCGATAAAGTGTACTTTGGGCAGGGAATTACTCATGAATTAATTTAACCGGATTAAGAACAAAACAAGGCACATTTTTCGTTATTGAAGAACCTTGCATTTCCTTGCAAAGTTGTGAAAAATATATCAATTTTGCACGAATTTTTAAAATCTAAACGCAGGTTTCCTTCAACAGCGAATGAAGAGGTATATCGACTTAATTCAACAGACATTCGAATTCCCTACCCGGGAGTTCGGGGTAGATGCTCAAAGCAATCTCCAGTTTAATAACGTACCTCTGATGGACGTGATCAAACGATACGGTACACCTCTCAGGATAAGTTATTTACCTAAGATAGGTGAGCATATTGAGCATTCCAGGCTCCTCTTCAAAAATGCCATGAAAAAGTACAATTACAAAGGGAGTTATACCTATTGTTACTGTACCAAGTCATCGCATTTCAAATTCATCCTGGATACCGCACTCAAGCATAATATCCACCTGGAAACCTCTTCGGCATTTGATATCCCGTTGATTGAAACTCTCATTGAAGAAGGGAAGATATCCAAAGATACCTATATTATCTGCAACGGCCACAAGATGCCGCAATACCTGAAGAACATCACCAACCTCCTTAACCGGGGATTTGTGAACTGTACTCCTATCCTGGATAATCTTGATGAAATAGACCATTACCTGGCCAATGTAACCGCCGATAATGTGAACATCGGGATCCGGATTGCCACCGATGAAGAGCCCACCTTCTCATTTTATACTTCCCGGCTGGGTATACGCTATAAAGACGTAGACGACCTGTACCTGAAAAAAATAAAGCCTGACGAGCGCTTCAAGCTGAAAATGCTCCATTTCTTTATTAACTCAGGTATCAAAGATACGGCTTACTACTGGTCAGAGCTCACCCGTTTTATGTTTAAATACTGTGAGATGAAGCGCATCTGTCCTGAACTCGACTCCATTGATATCGGGGGCGGCATGCCCATTCAGACCTCAGTAGTATATAATTTTGACTACCAGGCCATGGTAGATGAGATCATTGAAAACATTCAGTGGATCTGCCATAAAAACAATGTACCGGTACCGAATATCCTGACCGAGTTCGGCAGCTATACAGTAGGAGAAAGCGGGGCCATTCTTTACAAGATCATTGACCAGAAGCAGCAAAACGACCGCGAGCTGTGGTACATGATAGACGGCTCTTTCATTACCCAGCTTCCGGATGCCTGGGGAATAGGGCAAAAATACATTATGCTTCCTATTAACAACTGGGATGCGCCTTATACCAAGGTCAACCTGGGCGGTCTGACCTGTGATTCGGCCGATTATTATAATACCGAATCGCACTCAGAAGACCTGTATATGCCGATTATTGATGATAATAACCCCAATGAAGAGCAATACATCGGCTTTTTCCATACCGGAGCTTACCAGGAATCACTGGGAGGGTACGGGGGTATTCAGCATTGCCTGATCCCGGCGCCCAAGCATGTGCTGATTGACAGGGATGAAAACGGCAACATCACTACCGAGCTGTTTGCCGATGAGCAGACCGAGGAGTCTATGCTGAAAATACTGGGCTACAAAAGCAAACGAAATGCCCCTGAACCTTTACTGGAGGATAAAATACATTTTCACCAGGAAACAAAAGATAATTGATTTGCAGACGTTATCAGATAATAAAACAGCAGTAAGCTAAACTTTATACCTTATGAAATAGCCATGAGCAGTGAGCCGCAGCGGCGGACCGCTATGAGCTATGAGAAAACACGGCACACCAATCGCCAATAAATAAAAGCGGTTCGCCGCCCGGCTAAAATTTTATACAGATGAAAAAATACATTGCCTTTTCCCTGATTATCATTGTCTTACTGGCTACCTCCTGCCGCAAGCAAACCTGTCCTGCTTATTCATCAATTGATAAAAAAAATACGGGTGAATCAATTTTTTGAGTAATTTGCGGTCATGAATAAAATAGGATTTTTTATTCGCTAACCCTATGGCCTCTGTTATAACCCTCAAATCTGTTGAAAACCAGGATGGGTTCCTGTCTGTTTTCGAACACCTGATGCCCGGTTCCATTGAACGGGCTTACTTCATCTATAACGTCCCCGAACACAGTGTCCGGGGCGGGCACCGTCATAAAACCACATGGCAGGGCCTGATTTGCCTGAACGGTTCCTGCCGGATTTACGTCCAGGAATCAGAGGAGTCTGACTACCTGGTCACCCTGGATACCCCTCAGAAATGTCTTCTTCTGAAGCCCAGCGACTGGCACCAGATGTATGAATTTACCGAAGGCAGCATACTGCTGGTACTGGCTAATAAAAATTACGATCCTGCCGACTATATCGATACCCCTTATGACGAATTCAAAGTCATTCAAAAGGCGTATAATTCCCTAAATTCCTGATGACTATTCCTTTCTTATCGCTCAAAGAACTCAACAAAGCATACACCGATGACCTGAAAAAGGCATTTGATAACTTCCTGGACAAGGGATTTTACATGCTGGCTGACAATGTGAAGCAATTTGAGCAGGAGTTTGCAGAATTCTGTTCTGCCCCGTACTGTGTGGGAGTAGCCAACGGCCTGGATGCCCTGGAGCTTATTCTTCAAAGCCTCGAGCTGCCAAAGGGGGCAGAGGTGATTGTCCCGGCCAACACCTATTACGCCACTATCCTGTCAGTACTGAATGCCGGCCTGACGCCGGTTCTGACCGAACCTGACCTGCACACCTATCTCCTGGATCCGGCCCGGGTGGAAAGAGCTCTGACAGATAAAACAGCAGCTATACTGGCTGTAAATCTTTATGGCAAAATGTGCAATTACCATATGCTGAGCTCCCTGGCCCGTAAGAACGGTCTGAAGCTCATTACAGATGCAGCGCAGAGCCACGGAGCCCTGTATGAAGGCTCTACCGGGTGCCCGGGTGCAGATGCCGTGGCGTACAGCTTCTACCCTACCAAAAACCTTGGCGCGCTCTCAGATGCCGGCGCCGTGATCACCCGCCACGAAGCCATAGCCCGCGCGGTACGCACCCGGAGAAACTACGGCTCGGAAGTGCGCTACCAGTTTGACTTACAGGGCCGTAACAGCCGGTTAAGTGAACTCCAGGCCGCTTTTCTATCGGTTAAACTGAAATACCTGAACCGCGAAACGGAACGCAGACGCATGCTGGCAACCCGGTATCTTTCAGAAATTAAAAACAGCCGCATTATTCTCCCGCCCGGAGAAACCGCACAGGAAGACGCCTGGCACCTGTTTGTGATCAGAACCCGGGACAGGGAACAATTAAAAACCCACCTGCAGCAGCACGGAATAGGTTTTGATGTTCACTACCCTGTTCCACCCCACCGGCAAAAGGCCCTGGCGCAGTTTAATTACCTTTCCCTGCCCGTCACTGAAGAAATTCACGAAACCGTATTGAGCATTCCTTTGAACAGCACCCTGACCGATGCGGATGCAGACTATATTATCACCACTCTTAACCAATTCTGACATGTTTGATTTTTCAATAGTAATCCCGGTTTATAATGGTGCACAGACTATTGAAAGCTTAGTTCAGACCATTCACAAAGACCTGGCAGATTATCATTTTGAAGTTATCCTGGTAAATGACGGCTCCCGTGACCACTCGGCGCAGGTATGTCAGAACATAGCAGAGACCTTTCCGGCGGTCACTTTTGTTAACCTCCGGAAAAACTTCGGGGAATTTAACGCCGTAATGTGCGGACTGAGCTTTGTAAGCGGCAAATACGCTGCCATTATTGATGATGATTTCCAGAATCCGCCTTCTGAAATCCTTAAGCTGTATAACAAAGCCCTTTCAGAAGACTTTGACGTGGTTTACAGCTATTATGATGAGAAGAAGCATCACTGGTTCCGGAATTTCGGCAGTAAAACCATTAATGTACTCACTACCTGGCTTTTGAAAAAGCCTGCCGATCTCTATCTCAGCAGCTTCAAGCTCATTAAAAAAGAGGTCATTGACGAAATCATTAAAAGTAAAACGCCTCATCCCTACATTGACGGGCTGATTTTCCAGGTCACTCACCATGTAGGCAAAGAAAAAGTGATTCACCTGAATCGCCGGGAGGGTCAATCCAACTATTCACTGACCAGGCTGCTCAGCCTCACGCTTACTATTATTTTCGGGTACTCCATGATCCCCCTGCGGCTCACCTTTCTGGCCGGCTTTTTCTCTATTATATTCTCACTGGTCTATATGGGCTTTTATGCGTTCGGGCTGATCAGTCAATGGGGCTCTCCCATCATTATCTTCATGTGCGGGGTAATTTTATGCTGCTTTGCACTCATTGGAGAGTATATTGGTACTACCTTCCTGATTGCCTCCGGTAAGCCCCAGTACATCATAAAATCGGTTTCAAAAAAAGAATAATTTAACCGTTCATAAAAATAACGATTGCGGTAAGGGCTTAAAGTGATATTTTTGCACAAATTTTAAAAGACTTATGTCAGAAAAAAAGAAAAAAAAATCTCCCATGCGCGAGTGGTGGGACTCCGTTTTATTTGCCGTCATAGCTGCCACCCTTATCCGGGGGCTGTTTCTTGAAGCTTATACCATCCCCACCGGCTCTATGGAAAGAAGCCTGCTGGTAGACGACTTCCTTTTTGTTTCCAAAGTGCATTACGGCGCCAGAACACCCAAAACCATCCTGCAGGTGCCGCTTACCCACCAGAAAATCTGGTTTACCGATATCCCCTCTTACCTCGACTGGATACAATTACCTAATTACCGCCTGCCCGGTTTTACCAGCATTAAAAATAATGATGTAGTGGTTTTCAACTACCCGGGTACCCCCCTGCGCCCCGATCAGTACGGTGGTTTTGATAAATACCCGGTAGACCTCCGTACTAATTACATCAAGCGCTGTATGGGTATTCCGGGTGACGTGGTGGAAGTACGCGACGCCTCCGTTTACGTTAACGGCAAACCACTGCCTGAGGTAAAAGGAATACAGAAATACTACGATATTGAGTTTAATACCAATCCGAATGAAAAAATCTTTGACAAAGCCGATGTAGAGGTGAAAGCCCGCAGGGGAGAAAACGGTAAATATTATTATCGTATTAATGCCACTTCTGCCGGACTGGAAGAAATCAAAGAGTATGATTTTGTAACCAATGTATACCCCGACATCCTGGCTAAAGACGACACCACCAGCATTTACGGTGTGGCCTATCCTTACAATGCACGGCTGTTCCCTTTTAACCGCGACAATTACGGCCCGGTAACCGTTCCCAGGAAAGGAATGAAGATCACCCTGGACGAAAAGAATATTGCTCTCTACGGTACCGTTATCACCACCTTTGATCAGAACAAAGACGCCGAGCTGAAAGGCGGAAAAGTATACCTGAACGGGCAGGAGATCCACGAGTATACCTTTAACCAGGATTATTACTTTATGATGGGAGATAACCGCTATGAATCAGACGACTCTCGTTTCTGGGGTTTTGTACCTGAAGATCATGTGGTAGGAAAAGCTGCCTTTATATGGATGTCTATTGATCGTAACGGTTCCTTCCTGAATAAGATAAGGTGGAAGCGCTTATTCAATATTATCCGGTAGTTTTTTTAACCACATAGATACATAGGTAAATCTAATATACCTATGTATCTATGTGGTTAAATAATTACTTCACAAAAAACACCGCATTCGCAAACAGTGCCTTCCCGGTATGCCAGAATCCCCGGAATATCGGGCTCTCCGTGAGGTAAATCACTTTTCCCCGGCCTTTGTTTTGCACCCCGAACACCGTCACATCTTTGAGGCCTTTTTGGGCATTACTGCCTACAAAACCACTCTTATGCTCACCCAGCACACCCACGTTCCAGCCGTTGACCAGGTTCTCATAATTATTGGTTTCTTTGATCAGCAGGTACATGCTTTCGCCATATCCGTAGGCCAGCGGGTGCGTGTTATCCAGCTTCACCTCGTAAATAGCTCCCGGTACCATATCAGAAATGGCCTTTCTTGAGGCCTCTCCGTATTTCCGGCTCAGGTCGGCCTTTTTTTCCGCCTTCTGTTCTTTTTCTTTCAATTCATAGCCTTCCACACCGGCAAAAGCACCGCAGGCATCCTCCATCAGGATCATCCGCCCCCCCTTATTCACCCACTCTTTCAGGGCATTCGACTCGGTAACGCTCTTATCATAACGTCCTCCCGGAAATACCAGAACATCATACGAAGCCAGGTTAACACTTCCCAGTGTTTTGTTATCCAGTAAGGTAGCCGGATAATCGATCTGTTGGTCAAAAAAGTGCCACACATCCCCGAAAGCCGTCGGAGACAGCCCGGCACCCATCAGGATACCCACACGCGGGGCAGCCACCGTACGTACGCCATCCAGGCCCAGGTCCAGGCCCTTCTCCACCATTCCGGTATAAAGGGGTTCCAGGGTAGCCGGCGCAGATTTTAACGCCTGTTTTATTTTTTCTTCAAAGGCTTTGTCTCCTTCCCGCACAAACACCACGGTTCCTGCAGGAAATACCTTTTTATTGGCCTGGAAGGCATCGGGCTGCACCCGTGTCTTCAGTCCGTTCCGTAAAGCCGCTGTCAGGAAACGGTAATCATCAAACGAGCCTATTTTCAGGGCATAGGCATATACAGGCCCGGTGGCGGATGCTCCTCCCTGGTCTTTTACGCCTGTAAAGGCCCCGCCTTCCACTTTCTGTTCCAGCCCATAAGCTTCCAGCCCGTAGGCATAAGGTAAGGCCCAGGCAGTAATATCATACGTATTGGAATCTTCCAGCATGGTATGCGGCTCAAACAGGATCTTGGCCATAATTCCCTTAGGCTGGTAGGTATTCACGATCAGGTCATTGGTTTCCAGCGTAAAATTGTCTTTCTTCTGGGTTTTATAGCTGAACCCGTTCAGGTTCTTTTTTCCTTCCGCAAAAGAATAGCGGATGGCCAGACGGTCAAGAAGCCCGGTTAATGCCCGGATATCACTTTCCCGCCCCTTCATAACAAAAGATTTGTACGAACCGTGTCCTTTCTGGGCAGGATCATTAAAATACCGGGCAAAAGCATCCTTTACAGGAGTAGCGTGCTCAGAAACCGCTTCCAGGGCGGCTTTGCTGGTGCTGCGGGTATGCAACATACGCTGTTTCAGCGTCAGGGTATCGCCTGTAGCACGGGCATAAGCCAGGCCTGCCACGCCGCTTCCTCCCTGCTCATAGGTCATGGCAATGGCCCCGTTATACGAAGGGTAAGTATCTCCGTAGCTCGGGTATAAAAGATCAAAATTCTGTTTGGTATAATACAGCCAGCCGTTTTGATCAAACTCCTTTTTATGATATTCACCGATCAGGTTCTGAAATTCCCGCTGGAAAGGCGTAAAATCTTCGTGGAAAGGCTTGGCTGAAGGAGCAAAGAAATAGGAAGAACCGGGTCCCATTTCGTGGAAATCACCGTGAAAATGCGGCATCCACGAATTATAAAAGCGAATCCGTTGCTGCGTTTCCAGCTGGGTTTGCCAGGCCAGGTCGCGGTTCATATCAAAGTGATAGTGGTTAAACCTGCCTCCGGGCCAGGGCTCCTTATGCTCTGCGGCATCAGGGTTGGCATCGGGCTGCTTGCCCACATAACGGTTATACCATTGGCTGTAACGGTCAAACCCGTCAGGGTTGGCGCAGGGATCTACCAGCACAAGGGTATTTTTAAAAATCTTTCCGGCAAATTCAGAACCGGGCTGCCCCAGCTCATAGAGCATCTGCAGGGCTACTTCCGTATTAACCGCCTCATTTCCGTGAATATTATACGAAAGCATGGCAATGGCCGGGATAGCAGCACCTGCACTCCCTTCCAGGAGCCCGATCTGCTGCAGGTTAGCCTTCCGGATATCTTCCAGGCGGCTTATATTCTCCGCTGAGCCAAATGCCACTACCAGCAGCTCCCGTCCTTCCGAGGTGCGGCCGTACGGAAGCAGGCGGGTATTGGCCGGGTTGGCCTGGGTTACATAGCGGGCGTATTCCGCCACCTGGGCATGAAAATGAAATTTCTCACCGAATCCGTATCCGAAATACTCTTCGGGAGACCGGAGCTTCTGGCCTGTGGCCGTAAAGCATACCAATAATAATAAAGGGATAAATCTGTGCATAAATTAATAAAATATGGGCGTAAGATACACGTTTTTCCTGAAACAGGAATTGAAATTGTGTACAATGAGAACAATTATTCCCCGGATTCGGTTTATCACTGTAAGAACATGTCTGATGACATACTTGTCTGTCTGAATAAAAGCACGCGGTTTGAGCACGGAAAAAAAATTTGACCTTCATCTTTTCAGGGAGTTATATAGTTTTGTGAAGCCTTATAAATTCAGGTTTTTCGGGCTGGTCCTGCTGATGATCCTGGGAGCGGTTACCGCACCTATATTGCCTCTGGTGGTACAGAAAACCATTGACGGGCCCATTGTAAACGGAGACACCGCCGGCTTACTGCGCGATATCGCCCTCATGGCAGGTATCCTGATGCTGAATTCGCTTCTGGTGTTCTTCAGCACCTATGAATCCGGATGGGTGAGCCAGAAGATCATTCACGATATCCGTTTAAAGGTTTACCGCAAAACCCTGAACCTGAAGCTCAAATATTACGATAACACCCCCATTGGCCGGCTGGTTACCCGTACCATTTCTGATGTGGAAACGCTTTCCGAGGTTTTCAGCTCCGGGCTGGCTGCCCTGGCGGGCGACCTCCTCCAGCTGATCGTTATCCTGGGGATGCTGCTCTTCCTGAACTGGAAACTCACCATTGCCAGTGTAGCGGCTATTCCCCTGCTGATCATCAGCACCTATATTTTCAAAGAGCTGGTCAAAAAATCGTTTGGCGAGGTGCGGACCCACGTGGCCAACCTGAATGCCTTCCTGCAGGAAAGGATCACCGGCATGAACCTGATCCAGATCTTTGATGTAAGAGATCAGCAATTCAAAAAATTTGAAGAGCTTAACCGTAACCACAAAAGGGCCCAGATCAAAAACGTGCTGTATTATTCGGTGTATTTTCCCGTAGCTGACCTCATATCCGCCATTTCCATCGGCCTGATTGTCTGGTACGGGGCCCGGGGCGTGATTGCGGAAGAGATCTCTTTTGGTATGATCACGGCTTTTATTATGTACAGCAACCAGTTTTTCCGGCCTATCCGTATGATCGCTGACCGGGTGAACACCATACAAATGGGGATGGTAAGCATAGAGCGCATCTTGGAGATCCTGGATAATGAAGACAGCGTGGAACGTAGCGGCGGTGGGGAGCACACCATTCACGGCGACCTGAAATTTGATCATGTATGGTTTGCTTATAATGAGCCCGACTGGATCCTGAAAGACGTTTCATTTGAGCTTAAAAAGGGGCAATCCCTGGCCTTTGTGGGCCCTACCGGGGCGGGTAAAACTTCTACTATTAACCTGCTGACCCATTTTTATGATTACCAGAAAGGGCATATTTATGTAGACGGTGTAGACACCGCAGGCCTTTCCCTTGAAAACCTCAGGAAACAGGTAGGTGTAGTGCTCCAGGATGTTTTCCTGTTCAGGGGCAGTATCCTGGATAACCTGCGGCTGGGTGACCCTTCCATTTCCCGGGAGACGGTCATGGAAGCCGCCCGGGAAGTAGGCATACACGACTTCATACAGAAGCTGCCTAACCAGTATGATTATGAAGTAATGGAGCGCGGCTCTACCCTCTCTATGGGGCAGCGCCAGCTGATCTCTTTTGTACGGGTGCTGGTACATAACCCGCGTATACTGATCCTGGATGAAGCTACCTCTTCCATCGACTCTGAGTCAGAGGAGCTGATCCAGAATGCCATCGGCAAGATCATGAAAAACCGGACCTCCATTATCATTGCCCACCGCCTGAGCACGGTTCAGAACGTAGATAAGATCATTGTTTTACAAAAAGGAGAAATCAAAGAGGAAGGAAATCACGAGAGCCTGATGGCGCAGAAAGGCATTTATGCTAATTTGGTGGAGGTGCAGTTTGCACAGAAGGAGGTAAAGGTTTTGCCGGACTGAAAGTTATTAAATTATAGGACTGAAAGTTATTAAATGACAGCACACGCCCTTCGACAAGCTCAGGGTGACAATGGTAACTCACTGGATGCCACTGTCACCCTGAGCTTGTCGAAGGGCGTATAGTAGAAGAACGTACAGAATTCATCCCCACTATCCTGGCAAGCAGCTCAGGCCACACCGAGTGACTGCACCGCTTCTGAAAATACCCGAAATGCCCTATGCTCTTCACCCCATAATCTTCCGGCTTCAGGTGAATACGCTCCGTACGTGCATTGGAATATTTAGCCGTCAGCCAGTCGGTACTGGCCGCCGTAGCAAACTTATCCCGGTCAGTGGAATAAGAATACAACGGCACCCTGATTTTATCAAAATACAGCCCTGACTCCTCCACATGATCAAAAAGATATTGCGGGCTAAGGCACCATTTCCTCCATTCCATGGCCATGCCTCCGGGCAGGTCTTCCATAGGAGTAAACCGGTGAGTGGGAATATACCCCAGCGCGGAATGGAAAGCCGGGAACAGCACCTTCCAGGCCAGCAGCATCTTCCAGCGTTCGGGCACAGGCCAGAATTTATAATACCCTGACTGCGCTCCCACCAGGATGATCCCGGAAGCCCGAAGGGATGAAGGCGTAAGGCCTATCAGCTGCCCTCCTATGCTATGCCCCAACAGCGTGAGCGGCATATCCGGAAATTCTTCTTTGATATGGGTAATAACGGTCTCCAGGTCATTGGTGGCCCAACGCTGCGCAGTGGTAGAGAAACTGCGAAGAGAAATGGGCTTCGATTTTCCGATGCCTCCGTAATCAAAGGTTACCACCGATAGCCCGTTATCAAAAAGATAAGCTGCAAAATGTTTGTAGAACTCCTTCACCACCCCGGTGGCAGAGGCGATAATAACCATTTGAGAGGCCTCCGGATGAATACGCTTTTCAACAGAAATACTATACCCTAACGGTGTTTTCAGCACATCAAAAGTTTATAATAATTAAAGATAATAAAAAATAAGAGATTTACTAAATTTCAGCCCTGAAAAAAGAAGACTTGTACATTTTACTACCGGACTTGAACTAAATTTATAATACCAATCTCTATTTACTAAAAATTATATAATTATTTTTTTAGAACACAAAATGATGTTTAATTTGTTCTGTCAATCACTATAAAACAATTATAGAATGTTGCAAAACTACAATAAGGCATATTTTTTCAAAATAGACACAACCATCAAAAAGATAAGAAATTATATGCAGCGGGGGCTGAACGATGCCGCTATTGACCTGACCGTGGATCAATGGGTGGTATTAGATCATCTTTCGCAGAACCGGGGTATTTCCCAGATCGAGCTGGGTAACATAACTTTCAAAGATCCTCCCACCATGACCCGTATCCTGGACCTGCTGGTAAAGAAACAGCTGGTGACCCGTCTCAACTCTTCTGCCGACCGCAGAAAATTCACAATCGATATTACGGAAAGAGGCAAGGAAGTGCATAAAAAGGCCAATGAAATCATTACCGAAGTTAGAAAACAGGCCTGGAGTCACCTGGATGAAAATGACTACGATACACTGGTGAAGATTATGGACACTATTTATTCTAACGTGGAGTAAGCATCCGGAGCACCTGGCGGGCGGCTGAACGTACACCCGGCGAAACCGTACCGTAGGTTTCTTCCAACTGTTTCGCTAACGGCAGAAGCTCAGCCGACAGCTCCGGGTATTTTTTACAGAGCCGGGCACATATTACCAGGGCAAAGCTCCTGTGCGCTATGGGTGAATCAGCAGATTCTGCCACCTGATAACAAAAGTGGTAAAGCCCGTCTTCTATAGATTCGGGAACAGGCACCTGCTTAAAAACAGACAATACGCATCTTACTACGCTCTCATTATCCCGGTGAATCATCATGGCACGAAAAATATCGGTTTCCAGCCCGGTAAGGGCGCGGGAGGAACGGTTGGCGGCAGTGGCCAGTATCCAGTAAAGATTAAACAGTACGGTACGGTCAGTTTCTGATAACAGAGCCCGGATTTCTCCCGGTTCCAAAATGCCGGAAAGAATCTCCGTGGATAACAGATCCACCTCCTGCTTCGATAAGCGGTTTTTAAGCCTCGCTTTCAGCGGGTTCAATGCCATACTTATCCATTAAATGCTCTATCAGCTTTTCATTGCTTCTTCTCAGCACCTGGAATACCTCTTCAAAGGCCTCATCCCCATCAAAATACGGGTCTCTCACTTCCTGCACGCCCCGTACTTCCGGATCAAAATCACGGATCAGGAACAGCTTATCAGCAGGCGGAGGCACCCCCTTGGTGTCATAATACAATTTATGCAGGTCTTCAAAATTCTGTTCATCCATTACCGCTATGTGTTCAAAGGCATCCAGGTCATCTGCCGTTATTTTACGCACCACGTGATCCAGCTGTATCCCGTGACGGGCAGCCACTTTGACAGAGCGTGGGTCGGCATATTTTCCTACATGATACCCGGCGGTACCGGCTGAGTCGGCCTGCAGCTCATGCCCGAGGCCCTTTTCTGCTACCAGTTGATTGAACGTAGCCTCTCCCAACGGGCTCCGGCATATATTTCCCAAGCAAACATAAAGTACATTAACCATGGTTTAAATCAGGATTTATTCGGTGATTACTTTGTCTTCTTCATCTACCAGGACAAATACGGTTTCCCCCTCCTTTTTCAGGTAGTATTTTTCGCGGGCATATTTCTCCATGGAAGCTTCACTGCCTAAAACGTCTTTCTCTTCTTCCTTTACTTTCTTTAACTCATTCTCATAATACCTGATTTCGTCTTTCACCTGGTTCAGCTGCAATTGCATCTCTCCCTGCTTGATCAGGTTAGACCGGTCAAAGAAAGCCAGCCAGCAAAAGAGGATCACAGTGGAAATCACATAAAAACGATAACGGGCTACAAAAGCAAGAAGAGAGTTTTTCATATCCGGAAAGCAATTTGTACCAAAACTATAAATAAAAAAGCATTGGAAGAAATTTCTGCCAATGCTTTTTTATTTATGATTTTAGATTTACGATTTACGGACGTGAACCCGCCAGCTCAATCGTAAATCATCAATCGTAAATTAAAACTTCAATCCCGGAAAATACGCCGCATCCCCCAGCTCTTCCTCAATTCTCAGCAGCTGGTTATATTTAGCCATCCTGTCGGAACGGGAAGCTGAACCGGTTTTGATCTGTCCGCAATTCAGGGCTACCGCCAGGTCAGCGATGGTAGCATCTTCCGTTTCTCCTGAGCGGTGCGACATCACACTCTTGTATTTGTTCCGGTGAGCCAGGTTTACCGCATCAATGGTCTCTGTCAGTGAACCGATCTGGTTTACTTTTACCAGGATAGCATTGGCGATATTCTTATCAATGCCTTCTTTCAGACGCTTTACGTTGGTTACAAATAAATCGTCTCCCACCAGCTGGATCTTGCTGCCGGTAAGACGGGTCAGCTCGGCCCATCCGTCCCAGTCATCTTCCGCCATACCGTCTTCAATAGAACGGATAGGGTATTTATTCACCCACTCCGCCCAGTAAGCGGCCATTTCCGGAGAAGTCAGTTGCTTGCCGCTCGACTTCTTAAAAGTATACAGCCCGGTTTTGGCATCATAAAATTCCGAAGAAGCCGCATCCATGGCAATGAATACATCCTGGCCCGGTGTATAACCCGCTTTTTCAATAGAGCTCAGGATGATTTCAATGGCTTCTTCGTTTGATCCGATGTTCGGGGCAAAGCCGCCTTCATCGCCCACGTTAGTGGAGTAGCCTTTCGACTTCAGTACTTTTTTCAGGTTATGGAAAATCTCCGTACCCATTCTCAGTGATTCAGAGAAAGTAGGCGCATTGGCCGGCATCACCATGAATTCCTGGAAATCAATGGAGTTATCAGCATGCGAACCTCCGTTCAGGATATTCATCATAGGCACCGGAAGCGTATTGGCGTTCACACCGCCCAGGTAACGGTACAGCGGCAGGCCGGCTTCCTGTGCAGCAGCCTTGGCTACAGCCAGGGAAACACCCAGGATGGCATTGGCCCCCAGGTTTCCTTTGTTAGGGGTTCCGTCCAGGTCAATCAGCGCTTTATCAATAATATTCTGCTCAAAAACATCTTCTCCGAGAATCTCAGGCGCAATCTCCTGGTTTACGTTCTGAACAGCTTTCAGAACACCTTTTCCCATGTATTTTGAATTATCGTCGTCTCTCAGTTCTACTGCTTCATGAATCCCGGTAGACGCCCCTGAAGGTACGGCTGCACGGCCCAGAAAACCGTTATCGGTAACTACATCCACCTCTACGGTAGGGTTACCTCTTGAATCTAAAATTTGCCGGGCGTGTACTTTTACGATTTGACTCATACTTAAAATTATGATTAATAGTTAATATTTCTACGGGTTGAGCCGGCTTAAACCAGCGTAACTTTTGTAAATTTGAGCACAAATTAAACATTTTTTCAATACAATATTCTTCCGTCAATAGGGTTAGTTTATTTTATAGAAATATCATACCATAATTTCTTTGATTAATACATGACAAGAATCCTTGTTTTTTTGCTGTTGATACAGGGCAGCATACAGGCTCAGAACACTTTCCGGATGCTGGAACCGCTTGATTTTGAACAGGCCCTCCGCAATAACCGGGAGGCCGTGCTCATTGATCTCAGGAATGTGGAGAGCTACATGAAAGGCCATATCCGTAAGGCTGTGGTAGTAGATTTTCTGCGGGATGATTTCAGGGAATATTTCCTGGGCAAATACGACAGGAAAGCTCCTCTTTTCCTCTATGGGCAGTCGGGTGAAAACAGTGAACATACGGGTATGTATATTGCAGAGCTGGGCTATGAGAATGTAACCGTACTTCACGGAGGCTTTGAAAACTGGATTCGCAAATCACGGCCTTACCTTTCGGTTTCCTCTGAATTTAAACCCCTTGGATTTGTATCCAAAGAGAATTACGGACATATTGTACGGGAGAAAAAATGGGTACTGGTGGTATTTCATGAAGACTACTGTGCCCCGTGTGAAGAGATGGGCCTGGCTGAACTGGAGGCCGCTAACCCCGACCTGAAGGTAGTAAAGCTCAATTTCCAGACCCACGGCGAAATCGCTGAATGGCAGAATATCCGCCGGAATCCCACCCTGATCCTGTACAAAGAGGGCATTCAATACTGGCGGGATTCAGGAGCTGTTACCCGGGAGAAAATACAGGAACATATCTATTAACCCGTATTTTGATTAACTTTGTGATCTTATACACCTGAAATGATTGCTCACCTGAACGGAATTCTGACTGAAAAAGAACCTACCCATGCGGTAATAGATGTAAACGGGGTGGGATATTTACTGAAAATATCACTCCAGACCTGTTCTGCCCTGCCTGATCCCGGTATGCCCTGTAAGCTTTATTGCCTGCAGATCATCCGTGAAGATGCACATACACTCTACGGGTTTGCCACCCGCGATGAACGCGGTATTTTTGAACACCTGATCAGCGTTTCGGGTATAGGGCCGGCCATTGCCCTGGTCTTCCTGTCTTCCATGTCAGGACAGGAGATTATCCACGCCATTGTTTCAGAAGACGTCAGAACCATCCAGGGAATAAAGGGAATTGGCCTTAAAACCGCTCAGCGGGCCATTATAGAACTGAAAGACAAGCTCAGAAAAGACCAGCTTACCGGCAACACGGTGGCAGGGCAGCCTAACCGGGTGCGGAGTGAGGCACTGGCAGCACTGGTCACCCTGGGTATCCCTAAAGCCACTGCTGAAAAAAGTGTGGACAATATCCTGAAGAGAGCTCCGGCAGACATTACCCTGGAAGAAGTGATCAAGCTCTCGCTACGTTAGCTATGAGCTGTGAGTTGGTGATAATCCGGAGACTTTAGCAGGTAAAACAGAAAGCTCATAGCTGACCGCTCAAAGCTCATGGCTATTAATAAGAATAAAAATAGAATATTGGCGCTTTTTTTGCGTTGTAACCATTAAATTATAATCTCGCAGAGCTCCTGAATATGCGAAAAAGATTACCCTGTTATTTAATATACTTACTGATAGGCGCTTCCTATTCCGCAGTCGCCCAAACCACTGACTCCACCCGAAGTAAAATGCCCTCATTTTACAACTGGAAGGACGTCTACATGAACCGCTTTAACTATACCCGTTCACCACTGTTTAACCTGAACCCGGCCCAGCTGAAAACCACGGTGGTGTTCAACCCCGCCGCTTCCAATTTTTCAGTTACGGAAAAAGCAGCACGGAATATCGATGTAAAAATGCCGGAATCGCTGAGTTTTAACGAGTATTCCAGCATTCAGAATACCATGCTCCGGAGATCTATCATCCGGGATATTGAAAAGGCGCAGGACGGCTATACCGATTACACCGGAAAAAGGATAAGGCCCCTGCTGGAGAGCAACAAGATCTTTGACCGGATCTTCGGCGATAAGCTTCCTGAGTTCAAGCCCAACGGCTTTATCCAGGTGATGGCCTCCCACCACCGGATGAGGAATGATAACCCAACCAACATTTATAACCGGGACAGGAGCTATTTTACCTTTGACCAGGAGATTGCCATCAATTTCAATAACTTCTTTAACCGCCAGGGCGGTGGCCAGGATCTGGGACAGGTGCCCACCGATATGCTCAATGACGGCCGCCTCCAGGATGTCACTAACGTGATCAGGAAACCCGGAGAGATCAAGGAGAAAGTGAACATTCTCGGGAATTTTAATACCAAGTCGGCATTTACATTCGACAACCGGATGAAAATCAACTTCAGAAATGATCCGGAAGACATCCTTCAGGTGGTGGAGCTGGGAAATATTTCCTTTCCGAACCGCTCTCAGCTGATTCCCGGCGTACAAAACCTGCTGGGGGCCAAAGTGGGCCTCAAGTTCGGTAAGCTGGACATCATAGGGGTGGTGGCCCAGCAGAATTCCCGTACGAAATCAATTGTACTGAACGGCGGAAGCCAGAACCGGGCTTTCGAGATCCGGGCGGATAACTACGAAGAAAACCGCCACTTCTTCCTGGGCCAGTTTTTCCGGGATAACTACGAACGCTCCTTAAGAAACCTGCCCATCATTACCTCCGGTGTGATCGTTACGCGTATAGAGGTCTATGTCACCAACCGTACCTATAGCGTGGAAACCAACAGGAACATCCTGGCCGTAAATGATTTGGGAGAAAGCACCCCCTACAGCACGCAGGTAACGGCCACCGGAACCGGCACAGCCGCCGATAACGCCGCTAACAGCCTGAACGAAGCTCTCATCAAAAACCCGGCTTTTGCAAGGGATATTGACCGGGCAGCTACTTCGGTAAATGCCCTGGGGCTGAATATGGGCCGCGATTACGAGGTGCTGAGAGGAGCTAAAAAACTGCAGGAAGCCGACTTTGAGTTTAACCCTGAATTAGGATACATTTCCCTCAGAACACCCTTACGGAATGACGAGGTGCTGGCCGTGGCCTACGAATATACCTACCGCGACCCGCGCACAAACCGCGTGGAAAAACACCGCGTGGGTGAGCTGACAGAAGATTACGTTAACCGCAGTGAATCAGACGCCATTGTGATGAAGCTTCTGAAATCAAGCAATCTCCGGAATAACCTGGATAACCCTATGTGGAACCTGATGATGAAGAACGTCTATAACCTGGGGCAGGGACAGATCAGGCAGGACGGCTTCCAGATGCGGATCATCTATAAAGACGACGATACCGGTATGGACGTGCCTTTCCTGGCCGATATTGCCAGCCTCCGGGAAACTCCCCTGCTTAGCTTAATGGGCCTTGACCGGCTGAACTACAATAACGAGGTGATCGGGAATAAAACCGGCGGTGACGGTAACTTTGACTTTATTGAGGGTATTACCGTTAACTCCCGCTTCGGCCGCGTGATTTTCCCGGTACTGGAGCCTTTCGGTAAGTACCTCGAAGATATGATCTCACAGGAAGGGGCCCAATATGTGGAGAAATACGTGTTTAACGACCTTTACCGGAAGACCCTGACCGATGCCCAGCAGAATACTTTGAAAAACAAATTCTTCATTTCAGGTATGTTTGTCAGCGGCGGGGCTGAAATTCCGCTTCCCCTGGGCGCTTCCGGCTCCTCGGTGCGGGTGTACTCCGGCGGAACCGAGCTCAAGCAGGGGGTAGATTATATGGTAGACCCGCAGCTGGGTACCGTAAAGCTGACCAACCCCAGCCTGCTGAACTCCGGTAAAACCATCCGTATAGATTATGAAGAGGCCGATATGTTCCAGACGCAGATCCGGCGGATGTTAGGCCTGCGCCTGGATTATACCTTTAACCGTAACCTGCGTATCGGGGCCACCCTCCAGGACCTGCGTGAAAATACCCCGGGCTTTACTACCCGTACATCCATAGGCAATGAACCGGTAAATAACACCATCTGGGGGATGGATCTTAATTACAAGAAAAACGGAACCGGCCTGACCAAATTCCTGGATGCCCTGCCCGGAATCCAGACCAAAGAACCTTCTTCGGTTATGGTCAATGCGGAATTTGCCCAGCTGATTCCCGGGGTGAATACCAAACGGGTGAACAACAGCTCCATGATTGACGATTTTGAATATGCCAGAAATGTCAATGACCTCTCCCGTCAGCCCAACCGCTGGCGCCTGGGCTCCACCCCGCCGGAATTCCTGAAAGGCATTACGCCGGACCCCACCCAGGACATGTCTTACCAGCATCATTACCGCCGGGCCAAGATGTCGGTGTACAGCGTAGACATGACCGCTTATTTCTCCGGTCAGGCGGGCACGGGCGTTATTCCGCCGGGACTGAGCGAAGAAGCCAAAAGAAACCCTTTCACGGCCAATTTTAATATCCAGGACATCCTGGTGGGCCGCTCCATGCCCACTTTTGCGGAACAGGTACCTACCAGTCTGCTCGACATCGCTTATTTCCCGGAAGAGCCCGGCATGTATAATTATAACCCCAACCTCAAGCCTGACGGCCGGCTGAATACCGACCCAAAGACTAATTTCGGTTCCGTGATGCGGGGGCTTACGTTTGATGCTGACTTTGACAATTCCAATGTAGAGTATTTTGAGTTCTGGATGATGAACCCCTTTGCCGGTGAAATTCCGCTGAGTAACCGGGTTTCCAATACCACCGGCGGTAAGCTGCTGTTCCAGTTGGGAGATGTGTCAGAAGACGTGATTCCCGACGGCCGTTTTAACTTTGAAAACGGGATCCGTCCCGACTCCCTTAACGGGACTTTGGCCAACCGGCCCTATGTCAACACCCCCTGGGGAAAAGCGCCCGACATCCAGTTTATGGTAGATGCTTTTGAAAACGATGAAACCATCCGGAAACTGCAGGACGTGGGCCTGGACGGGCTTTCCAACGAAGCCGAAAGAAATTACGTTAACCCTAATGACCCCACCAGTAAGGGCATCAAAGGCTACCTGGACGAAGTAAGAACCAAAGTAACCGATCAGCAGGCCTTCCAGAAAATATACAATGACCCTTCCCGGGACGACTTTAAGCATTTCCTTGACCCTTCCTTTGACGGAACAGCCACTTTCCTGGAGCGGTATAAAGATTATTTGGGGATGGAAAATAACTCTCCCTATAACAAAGACCAGGCAAAAGCCGATATTGTCTATGCCAACTCCAACGCGGTAGATAAGGAAGACATCAACCAGGACAATACCATCAATGAGCTGGAGGACTTCTACGAATACGAAATCGATATCCGGCCGGATAACGGACGCGAAATCAGCAATAATCCCTACATTGTAGACCAGGTAAAAGTGGGAGCCACCGGCGAAAGGCCCGAAACCACCTGGTATCTTTTCCGGATTCCCATCCGGAAGTACACCCGGAAGAGCTCGGATTCTCCGAACGATTCCTTTAAGTCGATCCGCTTTATGCGCGTGGTTACCACTGACTGGGAACAGCCGGTGGTTTTACGGTTTGCCACCCTGCAGCTGGTGTCTAATCAATACCGTACCTACGCGTATAAGATCAATGATACCACCAGCCGGTATCATGAGGTTCCCCTGGATACCCTCAGCCGGACCACACTCAAGAGTGCCACGGTAAGCATCGAGGAGAACGGTTGCCCCAGCGGTGTAGACTGCGGCGACACCAAGCAGTATCCTTACGCGGTACCTCCCGGTTTTGTACGGGATGTGAATTATGCTACCCAGGCCCGGATGGAGTTTAACGAGCAGTCACTCAGCCTGACCGTGGAGAACCTGGCGCCCAAAGACTCGCGCGGGGTTTTCAAAAATACCGACCTGGATCTGAACATGTACAAACGCATTAAGATGTTTGTGCATATGCATACCGAAGAAAGCAATGCCGATAGCCTCGGGATGTTCCTTAGGCTGGGAACCGACCTGAAAAACAACTACTACGAAATAGAAATCCCCCGCCTGGAAAAAACGGCCCGCGGCGCGGTATCCCCTACCCTCATCTGGCCGGAGCAGAATGAAATTGATGTGCCGCTGGAAGAATTAAGGGGCCTGAAACTAAGACGTAACCGGGATCCCAGGGTAGATAAGAGTAATTTTCACCAGGAATATTCCGAGTATGTGAACATTGACGGCACCGCTTCAGGTACCGAAGCCCCGGTCATGCGCCGGTACCGTATTTCCGTAAAAGGGAACCCGGACCTGAGTAAAGTGCTCTCCATGATGATCGGTGTACGGAATAACGGCCATGAAGAAAAGGATTATACCGTCTGGGCTGACGAGCTCCGGGCCTTCGGCTTTGATGCCCAGGACAAAGGCTCGGCCGGACTGGTATCGGTAGACCTGAAGCTGGCCGATATCGGCAGCCTTATGCTGGCAGGAAACTTCCGGAACTTCGGCTTCGGAAGTGTCCAGGACAAGATATCCAACCGCCTCCGGGAAGACAGCTATTCGTATGGCGGGGTACTGAACCTGTCGCTGGATAAGTTCCTTCCCATGAAATGGGGCCTGAATATTCCTTTCTTTATGAATTATGACCGGCAGGTGTCGGTACCGGGCTTTAACCCGCTTGACCGCGATATCCGGCTGGATGAAGCCCTGGAAAACGGCAACCTGAATCCGTACCAGGAAAACCTCACGCGGCAGCTGGTATCTGACATGTCTACCACCACCGGTTTTAACTTTATGAACGTAGGGAAGGTAAAAACCGGCAACAATACCAAAAGCCATATCTATGACATAGAGAATTTCAGCTTCTCCTATGCCCAGAACCGTATTTACCGGAGCAATATCCTGATGGCCAATAACGACCAGAGCTTCACCAGTGCCGGTATGACCTACCGTTACTCCCCCAAGGCCTTTAACTGGGAGCCGTTCAGCAAGGCGGCCGGGCTGGACAGCTCCATGTTTAAATTTCTGAAGCCGTTTACGTTCTCTCCCGTACCTACCCTGATCTATTTTGACTTATATAATGAGCAGGTATTCTACCGTACCCGTTACCGCGATCAGCTGCTGCAGGATCTGCCCGATGAGAACCTGATCAAGTACTATTACGGTAACCGCCGTTATGAGCTGGGCTGGAACATTCTGCGGAATATCACACTCACTTATAATGCCCACATGCAGGCTATTCTGGACGATGTGGACGGGATGGTCACCGCAGAACAGGATGTAAAATTCGGTTCCCGCCTTTTCAGCCGGGGCCGGGCCAAGAACTATAACCAGAGTATAAAAGCCGTATGGAGGCTGCCTCTCCAGGATATCTACCTGCTGGACTGGATCAACGCCAGCGCCACATATGATAACCGTTACAGCTTCAAAAGCGTGGCTTTCGGCCAGCCCACCTCTACCGGCAGCGAATACCAGTTTGGGCACCTCCTGGAAAACGGGCGTGACTTTGGGGTGGACGGGCGCGTAGACCTGGTCAGGTTATACAATAAGATAGGCTATCTCCGCCGCGCCAACATGCCGGCCCAGCCCCGGCAGCGGTATACCCGTGCCCCGGGCGATGAGCAGGATATAGCACAGGAAGCCAATAAATTTGCCAAGGCACTCACCCGCCTGCTTATGGCCACAAGAGGCGTTAACGGTCGTTTTGCCCTGACCGAATCCACCATTATGCCGGGCTTCCTGGAGATTCCGGAATTCTTTGGCTTAACCGGCACCTCTAACGGACTGGCACCGGGCCTGCCATTTGTGCTGGGCAGCCAGAACCCCGACAAAACCATTGAAAGGGCCATGACCAACGGCTGGCTTTCACGCAATGTGCAGCAGTTTAACCCTATTGTACAGCAAAGAGGCTATACCTTTGAATATTCCACTAACCTGGAACCGTTTAAAGACCTCAGGATTGTCATCAAAGGAAATATTGCCCGGAACAATGACATTTCCTACGTTTACCAGCCTAACGCTGACGACCAGTTTGAAAAATTCTCGCCCGTTCGGGGAGGTAGCTTCAAAATGTCGTTCTGGTCATTCAAAACCTCATTTAAAAAGGTAAATCCCGATCCTTCTTCCGGCTATTATTACGAGCCCTTTAAAGATCTCCAGGATAACCGGAGCAAGGTCATTGATATCCTGAAAAACCGGCCGGAGAATTCGGAGCTGCTGCTTTCCGAAAATTCCCAGGATGTACTCATCCCGGCCTTCTTTGCCGCCTATACCGGGAAAGACGTAAATGACCTGATGAGCAAAAAGAAATATACCCGTAACGGCAGCAATACCTTTAACCCCTTCCTGGCTTTCCCTATGCCTAACTGGCAGATCAACTACCAGGGCCTGGAGAAGGTAGCCGGTTTGAGGGCCCTGTTTTCTTCTATTACCCTGTCGCATTCTTTTGTTTCTTCCTACAGTGTAGGTAACTTTACTTCTAACCTGATGTATACGGATATGGCCCTGCTGGATTACCGTGGCGTTTACGGCAAAGGCTATACCCTGGGAACCACCAAAAATGAGTTTACCAATATCTTTGATCCGGTATATATTATGAGCTCTATTGTGATGGAAGAGAAGTTTGCCCCTTTCCTGGGAGTGAATTTTACCACCAAAGGTAGTTTCTCCGGGAATTTTGCCTGGAACAAAGACCGGATGGCCATGCTCAACCTCTCCAATGCCCAGGTGAGTGAAACACATGGCAATGATTTCATATTCGGTTTCGGAATGAAGAAAAACAATATTGTTCTTCCGCTGCGCGGGCGTGACGGCAACAGCATTATACTGCCTAATGACCTGGTGTTCCGGATGGACTTTACCCTGCGTGATCTCAAGCTGATCCAGCGGAAACTGGAAGGTGATGCCCTGATCAAAAGCGGTTTCCAGTCGCTGCAGGTGAAACCCAATATTGCCTATACGTTTAACAAACGGGTGAGCATGACGGTATTCTGGGAGAAGCAGGTCAACAAACCCTATGTAACGCAGCAATATTATACCAATAATGCCACATTCGGGATGACGGCACGCTTTAACCTTGCGGAGTAAAATAACCTTAAATGATATGAAACCAAACCGAAGAAAATTTATCCAGAGCCTGGGCGCCGCTTCCCTGCTGGCAGCCTCGGAGTCTTTTGCCAAGCCTTTCCATATTATTAAAGATATGCGGGTAAGTCCGAACGACAAGATTCGTTTTGCCACCATTGGTATGGGAATCCAGGGGCACTATGATACCAATTCAGCCCTCAGAGCTGGCGGAACAGAGCTGGTGGCAGCAGCTGATCTTTATACCGGCCGCTTAACCCGGGTGAAGGAAGTATTCGGGAAAGATATTTTTACTACGCGCGACTACCGGGAAATATTATCCCGAAAAGATATTGATGCCGTACTGGTGGTAACACCTGATCACTGGCATGACCGCATCACCCTCGATGCCCTGAAAGCAGGGAAAGCCGTCTATTGTGAAAAGCCCATGGTAAACCGGATCGAGAAAGGAAAATCAGTGATCGAAGCCTGGAAAAAATCAGGGAAAACCATGCAGGTAGGAAGCCAGCGGATCAGCGGTTCTTCCTTTGCTGAAGCCCGGCGGATGATTAATGCAGGTGAAATAGGCCATATCAATTTCATCGAGGCCACTTATGACCGTTTTAACGCCATTGGTGCCTGGCAATACTCCATCCCTACCGATGCTTCCCCGTCTACCGTAGACTGGGACCGCTTCCTGGGCGATGCCCCCAAACGGCCTTTTGAGGCCAGGCGGTTTTTCCGCTGGCGTAATTACCAGGATTACGGTACGGGGGTAGCCGGTGACCTCTTTGTGCACCTCATCACCGGTGTGCATTACATCACGGGCAGTCACGGACCGGAGCGCATATTTTCATCCGGCGAGCAAAGCTACTGGAAAGACGGCCGCGATATTCCGGATGTGCTCGTGTCAGTATTTGATTACCCTGCCAATAATAAGCATGAGAAGTTCCAGATGGTATTACGCGTGAACTTTGCCAATGCCGGCGCCATCAAAAACGTAACCCGGATTATCGGTACGGAGGGCCAGCTTGAAGTAAGCGATAACAGCCTGATCCTGACACAAAAGAAACTTTCCAAAGCTCCCGGCTACGGAGGCTACGACAGTTACTTTACCTTTTCCGAAGCCCAGCAGGCCGAATTTAAAAAACAATACGACCAGCAATATTCTGAAGCAGACCGGGTGGCCGAGCCGGTCAAAGAAATCCGGTTTGATGCTCCAAAAGGTGAAGACAACCACGCGCTGCACTTTGATAATTTCTTCAAAAATGTCAGAACCGGCAGCCAGGATACCATTGAAGACCCGGTTTTCGGTTTCCGTGCTGCTGCACCGGTGCTGGCCTGTAACGACAGCTATTTTCAGCAAAAAGTGATCCACTGGGATGCAGATAAAATGATGGTACGATAACCTTTACTATATTTCGCCGCCATAAGGGGCCGGCTCATGGCTTCGGCATGCGAACAACTAAATATATTTTTATACGTTTAATTACTTAATGAAATCATCTGTCAAATTCAATAATGTAAATACATTATTTTCAAAATCACTAAAGAACAAAATCAGTGATTATTTTAACGAAAATAACAAGAGAAAAACGGGAGATCATAAAATAGCAGTGAAAGCCGCTGTTTTATTCTCTTCCCTCATTTCTTTATACCTTCTTTTGGTTTTTGTTCCCCTTCATTGGGCCATCAGCATCCCGCTATGCATTCTTTTCGGCATAAACCTGGCGCTCATCGGCTTTAATGTTATGCACGATGCCGGTCATGACACCTTCTCTTCCAGCAAAAGATTAAACAATGTTTTATCCTACAGTCTGAATCTGCTGGGGGGCAATATCTATTTCTGGAAGCTGAAACATAATATTGCCCATCATACCTATACCAATATTGAAGGGGAGGATTTTGATATTGAGGTCAAATTTATGAGATTTCATCACGACCAGGAACCCAAAGGTTATCACCGCTACCAGCGTTACTACTTTATTCTGTTGTATGGAATTTCTTACCTGGCATGGGTGTTCTACCAGGATTTTGAAAAATATTTCAAAGGAAGATTAAGCCAGTCTGCTGAAAACTTCCGTTTCCCGCTAAGCGAAAAAGTGATATTCTGGCTTAGCAAACTGATTAACCTGATCTTACTGGTCATTATTCCTGTATGGAGCCTGGGCTGGGCGCCCGCTTTTCTCGGATTACTGATTGCAGGCCTTGCCTGCGGTTTCTGCCTGGCTACGGTCTTCCAGCTCGCACATGTGGTTTCCGAAACGGAATTCACCCCGGCTGATTCCGATAAAATTGAAAATGAATGGATGATCCATCAATTAAGCACTACTGCAAATTTTGCGACCGGTAATAAACTGTTAACCTGGCTGCTGGGAGGATTAAATTACCAGGTAGAGCACCACCTTTTTCCCAGGATAAGCCATGTGCATTATCCCGAACTAAATAAAATCGTAAAAGATCTGTGCAGGGAGTTCTCGGTGAAATATATTGAATTCAGCTCTCTCCGGGAAGCCTTTAAATCGCACCTCCGTGTAATTCAGAGCATGTCAGCTTAGAAAAACGGGCGTCTTTACAGCGGCAATTCTATGGATGCTCTGATAACGTACTTCCCAGCGGAGATTTTAAACAAGGTACCTCTTCCGGAGCGCTTTACTTTTCCGTTCAGCTATGAGCCGCATCCGCTGACCCGGATAGCAGCAGATGAGTTGCAGAATTACCTGCTTTCCCGGAAGCCTTTTGAACACAATTTCGGCCTGGATCCGGGTCAGGAAGGCCTGGTGATCGGGAAAATGTTCGGCATACTGGTCATTCAGGATGCCGATGAAAAAGTGGGTTATCTCTGCGGATTTTCAGGAAAACTGGCCGGGAGCAATCATCATGAGCGTTTTGTTCCACCTGTTTTTGATATGCTTGCACCAGACAGTTTCTTTCTTCAGGAAGAAGAAGTGCTGAACCGGATCAACCGGGAGATAGAGGAACTTGAAAATCATCCCGAACTTCTCCGTTTAAGCGAAGAGCTGGCCTCCCTGAGCAAAATATCATCTGATGAAACTGCCGTTCTTAAAGGGCAGCTGAAAGAAAATAAGGCCCTGCGGCAACAGCAGCGGAAAGAACAGAAAGAGCTGCTTTCTCCGGCAGCCTACGCTTCACTGGAACAAGAGCTTATACGTCAGAGCCTCGCAGACAAACGGCTTCTCCAGCATACCCTGCACCGGTACCGGAGCAAAAATGAAGAGGTCCGTTCTGCTATAGCCCGTTTTGAGCAGCAGATAGAGGCCCTCAAGAGACAGCGACGGGAAAAATCAGCCGCTCTGCAGGAAGAGCTTTTTAACCGGTATTCTTTTCTGAACCGGCACGGAAACCAAAAAGGCCTGGGCACCATCTTCCGTGAAACGGTCTACGGAAAACCGCCGGCTGCCGCCGGAGAATGCGCCACGCCCAAGCTGCTGCAGTATGCCTTCCTGAAAGGTTACAAGCCGCTGGCTATGGCTGAATTCTGGTGGGGTGCCTCCCCCCGTTCAGAAATCCGGAAGCACCGGCATTTTTACCCCGCCTGTACCGGCAAATGCGAGCCCATCTTAAAGCATATGCTGGAAGATATCCCCCTGGATGACAACCCTTTGCTGCAGAATCCGGGTAGCGACAAGCAACTTCACATGGTCTATGAGGATGAGCATTTTGTAGTTATCAACAAACCCGCCGGCCTGCTCTCGGTACGGGGCGTTCATATTGATGATTCGGTATACAGCCGCCTGAAAGCCCTGTGGTATCCCCGGGTACCCCTCATTATTCACCGGCTGGATATGGCTACCAGTGGCCTGCTGGTAGTGGCCCGTACCAAAGAAGCGCATAAGCACATCCAGCGCCAGTTTCTGAAACGTACCGTGGTGAAGCGGTACACCGCCCTTCTGTCGGCAGAACTGACCGATACCGGCGGAGAGATCGGTCTGCCTCTGAGAGGGGATTTCGATGACCGCCCCCGCCAGCTGGTTTGTTTTGAGCACGGGAAAAAGGCCGTCACCCGCTGGGAGCTGATTTCCGTGAAGAATGGCCTGTCTAAAGTACATTTCTACCCCTTAACGGGCCGAACCCACCAGCTGCGCATGCACGCGGCGCATCACCTGGGCCTCAATGCCCCTATTGTAGGCGATGACCTGTACGGTACAGTGGCTGACCGCCTGTACCTCCATGCCGCCTATCTTGAATTTACGCATCCCAAAACCAAAGAACGGCTTTGTTTTGAGGCAAAGGAGGAGTTTTAAATAGGTCGCCTTATTTTCCTGACGTAAGGGCTTTGACAGGTGTAAGATGGAGCAATACCCAAAAGGCTTGGTATGTAAGAGATACATTTGCTTATCGGAAGAAATTTGGACTTGAGCCCAAAATTCTAACGACAACTGCTCAAAGCAAAATATCTGAGGGATTGATTGAGACTTTAAAACTTAAAGGGTATAGTACAAATACGATACAAACTTACACTGTGGAATTTGGTCAACTATTGATACTGCGGTAATGGTAAAACGACCGTGCAAACTTCAAATTTTTCGGCTGACAAAGAACAGATTTAGGAACAGTCCTTACAAATTCCTGTAAGAACACAATTTATATTTTCTACATTGTAACCATTCGGCACGGAAAAATGAACAGCTTCGGGAAGACATTCAATCGTTTCACATTTGGTACAGCGAAAATGAAAATGATTAACAGGCATTGCTTTTTCATCACATTTTATACATACGGCAAAATATTGTTTTCCATCTTCGGCTACAATTTTGTGTACCATTCCGTCTTCACAAAAACGGTTTAAAACCCTGTAAATAGTAGCTCTGTCAATTTCTAAATCTAATTTTTGTTCGATAGCATCACGGCTCATCGCTTTTCCTGTATTCACCAATAAATCTAAAACAGCTTCTTTTGACGGTGTATTTCTACGTTTCATCTCTACTCTTTTTCTTTTGCAAATTTAATGCAAATTATTCGCATTAAATTATTGCGACAGTGTCGCAATAATAAAAATCTTCTTATCTTTGCCCAAAGTTTTTTTAAAATGGCAAAAGAAGAAATAACAAAAGGCGGTGAAGCAGGAGCGTTTATAGAGGTTTTTTCCACAAACGTTCAAAGCGAAATTCAGGCACAGTTGATATTGGAAACACTTGAAAAAAGTTTTCCCGAACTAAAAATCAATTTTGATTTAAACGAAACAAAACTTCCTTACCCTTGCAGACATTCAATTTTAAGAGTTGAAGGCACTACAATAAATTCAGAGAGTTTAGTATCAATCATAAATCAATCAGGTTTTAAGTGCGATATTTTGGAAGATAAAGTGTGTAATTAAACAACAAATATTATGACAGAATTCTGGGAAAAAGCATTTAAAGAAAAACAAGAAATGTGGGGCTTTGAACCTGCCCAATCCGCCATACTCACAAAAGATTTCTTTGTAGAAAAAGGCATAAAAAACATACTCATTGCAGGTATCGGGTATGGACGAAATGCACAAATTTTCATAGAAAACGGAATTGAAGTAACAGGGATTGAGATTTCAAAAACGGCTATTGAGTTAGCAAAAAAGCATTACGGAACAAGTATGGTTATTCATCACGGTTCTGTAACCGATATGCCTTTTGACAGCAATCAATATGACGGCATATTTTGTTATGGCTTAATTCACTTATTAGACAGTAATGAAAGAGCAAAACTTATTTCTGATTGCTTTAATCAACTTTCTGAAAATGGCCTTATGGTCTTTACCGCTATCACCAAAGAAGCACAAACTTACGGACAAGGGAAACAAATAGGCAAAGACCGTTTTGAAATGTTTGGTGGTGTAAAAATGTTCTTTTATGACAGAGAAACAATACAAAAAGAATTTGGTAAAGCAGGAATCTTTGAAGTTACAGAAGTAAGCGAAAATTTTCCATTTTATTTGATAAAGTGCCAAAAAGCAAACACTGACACAAATAAAAATGAACAATAAAATAACAAGACGGGAAATCATAAAACAAGGCGAACTTGCCTTAACCGCATTGGCATTGCCTTTTCCATTAACAGCATTTACAAAATTCAATCGTATGACAGACAATAAAAATTTTGACGTAATCATCATTGGGGGAAGTTACGCAGGACTTTCGTCAGCAATGGCATTGGGGCGAGCATTGCGAAATGTTTTAATCATTGACAGCGGTTTGCCTTGCAACCGACAAACACCACATTCGCACAACTTCATTACGCAAGACGGAACAAAACCAAGTGTAATTGCAGAAAATGCGAAAGCACAAGTTTTGAAATACGACACCGTAAAATTCGTGAATGACCTTGCTGTTAGCGGAAAGAAAACCAAAAACGGTTTTCTTATCGCCACAAAAACAGGCGAAGAGTTTACAACTAAAAAACTTGTTTTTGCAACAGGCGTAAAAGACACAATGCCCGAAATAAAAGGCTTTTCTGAATGTTGGGGCATTTCGGTTATTCATTGTCCGTATTGCCACGGTTACGAAGTAAAAAATGAAAAAACAGGAATTTTAGCCAACGGAAATTTTGCCTATCACTATGCACAGTTAGTCAGAAATCTGACGAAAGATTTAACCATTTTTACCAATGGAAAAGCCGAATTTACACCCGAACAAAAAGACAAATTTGCCAAACACAACATTCCTATAATTGAAAAAGAAATAGCTCAACTAAAACACGAAAACGGCTATCTTAAACAAATCGTTTTCAAAAATAATTCAACTTTTAACCTTAAAGCAATCTATTCACGCCCTGCATTTGAACAGCATTGCAAAATTCCCGAAACGTTGGGTTGTGAGCTTACAGAACAAGGGCACATAAAAGTAGATATGTTCCAAAAAACAACTGTAAATGGAATTTTTGCTTGTGGCGACAATGCAAGTCCAATGCGTTCGGTAGCTTATGCTGTATCCACAGGAAACGTTGCAGGTTCGATGACAAACAACGCACTTACAGAAGAAGAATTTTAACGAAAGAAAACCACATAGCGCCAACAAGGGTTTGGCGTCAGGCGGGACGAACGTGCTAAATTGAACGTTCGTCTTTTTTTGTAACTTTGTTGCAAGGTTGAACATTCGTGCATCTAATCCCGCCCGAACGCCAAGCCCTGAACCGTTAGCACCTGCTCTGCCTCGTCTTAGACGAAGGCAGGGTGAACCCCGGTCTCTGACCGGGAATGTCCTGTCGGAGACAGGAATACGCCCTATCTTAGTTTAAGACGAGGCAGAGCCTGTACCATATAAATGCCCTTCTCTTTATTCCGATAAAGCCTGAATACATCGCTCTCTTATTTCCCAAATCTCATCAAATGAATAACTTACATTATTATTTTCAGTAAGCCAATGTGCTAGAAATGTTCTATGAATCCGGATTTTATGCCGGTTAATTTCGTTGGGTTGGATTTCCGTTTCAAAGAGCAAATCATTCACAAAATGATCAGGCGACGAAGCTTTCTTGGTAAAATCAAAATAATTATCCTCATATTTCAGGTACGTGTGTGCTTCGGGTTCGTCCATAAACAAGGTTCTGGATATAACCGGCAGCCTGATGATTTGCTCACAGATTCCGCAGATCAGCACAGATATTTCTATTATACATAATCTTCACAAACACAAAGTAAGTTTCACAAAGTACTCAACGGGATTGCTTTTCAATCTTTATTTATCGACTCCACTGCCGTTCTGATCCGCCTTACCGCCTCTTCCAGCACATGCCGCTGCGTACCGAAATTCAGGCGGATATAATTTTCTCCCATAAATACTGAAGCCTCCATCACTCCTACCCCGTACTTTTCCAGGTAAGCGGCGAAGTCCTTTATACCCAGGCCGGAGTAATCTATCCAGGCCAGGTAAGTAGCTTCCTGCGGGTGCATTTTCAGGCCCGGGATTTTATTGATCTCTTCCAGGAGAAAATCGTGATTAGACCGCAGATACTCCAGGACCGCCTCCAGCCATCCCTCTGATTCACCGTAAGCCGCCTTGCTCACTTCTCCGGCCAGCAGGGTCATATGAGGTATGGTATGAAGCCGGACCTTCTCAAACCCCTCCCGGTGCCGGGCATCAGGAATAATGGCAAATGCCGAGCTGAGCGCGGGAATATTAAATGCCTTGGCGGCCGAAAACAGGCTGATGGTATTAGCCGCCACCTCCGGTGAAAGGGAAGCTACAGGAATATGCCGCCGCTGACGGTCCAGTATAATATCGGCATGAATTTCATCCGAGCAGATCAGGATATTATGCTTCCGGCAGAAGTGGGCCAGGGCCTCCAGCTCTTCCCGGCTGTACATCCTACCGGTAGGATTATGCGGATTGCACAGGATATACATCCGGGTTTCTCCGGTGACTGCTGCCTCCATGGCTTCAAAATCCATCGTGTGGTCTTCTTTTAAGGGAACAGCCTGAAGCGTTCTGCCTTCTCCCTGGGCAATATCCAGGAATGGCCGGTAAACGGGTATGGAGGTCATCACCGCATAGGGTGCAGCCGAAACATAACGCGCAGCTGTACCCAGGCCGGATAACACCGAAGGCAGCCACACGATCCACTCTTTCTGAATCTCCCATTGATAATGGTTAAGAAACCATTCCGTTACGGTGTCTGCCAGATCGGCAGGCGGCATGGCATAACCGTAAATCCCGGTATTCACATAATGCCGGAAAGCCTCGCGGATGGGTGAGGCCACTTCGAAATCCATATCAGCCACCCAAAGCGGTATCACGTCTTCGGGATAGCGGTTCCATTTGATGCTTCCGTCCTTTCTACGGTCATAAACCCGTTCAAAATCCATGATTTATTTATAAATGATTAATGATTTGCTTAAATTTGTGAACCCAAGATACAATGCACCGTAAAACTACAGATTAAATTTATGTTAGTAAAATATAAAAAGGCCCCGGGCCAGCGAATGATAAAGAGTTTGAGCTTGCGACAAAGGTCATGGCTGAATGCCGCAGGGGGTGCTATGCTCTTTATTATCGGGCAGTGCCTCTTTGCCGTGTCATGGTTCAGGCTGTTTGAAGGATTTCACAAACCTACCTGGGTCTTTATGATCATGCTGGGCCTGGTACTGACATTAACGGGATTGTTGGTGATGGGGAAAGCATTGATACTCAGCTCCCACATAAAGGCAAGAAAGTATTATAAGAAACGGCAGAATGCCCTGATCAGGAGAGCCTCACAAAACCTCCGGAATGATAAATTGAAAATAGAAAGAAGCCCTAAAAAATAGGGCTTTGATTACTTTGCTGCTTCAGCTTTAAGTTCTTCAACAGTGACTTTCTTAATTGTAGGTTTTAAGGTAAGTCTTTTGATAGCATCAATTTTATTATTCGCTACCGCTCTGTTCTTTCTGCTCTTTCTTTTTAACTGAGTAACTCCCATGGTGATCCATTTTTGAATTTCGAGGTGCAAATATAGACATTATTTCCCATAAATCTGTGTAAGCCCTGATATTTTGCACAAATACATAACATTTTTTGGAAAGTTTAAAGCAGAGTGTACACCCATTGGGCGCAATAGGCTATTTTTGAAAGATTTTTTAAAACAACATCTATGTCAAAACCCGGTCTGGCCAGAGGCACCCGCGACTTCGGTCCGGAAGTGATGGCCAAAAGAAATTTCATTTTTGATACCGTAAAGAAAGTATATAAGAAATACGGATTCCTTCCTCTCGAGACCCCCTCAATTGAGAACCTTTCAGTGCTGATGGGTAAATACGGGGAAGAAGGCGATCAGCTTTTGTTCAAGATTCTCAATTCCGGCGATTTCCTGAAGGAGGTGACACCGGAAGACCTGGCCCGGGGAGCCAGGGAAACCCTGAAAAAGGTTTCCGAAAAAGGCCTGCGGTATGACCTGACCGTGCCCTTTGCCCGTTACGTGGCCATGAACCGCCAGCAGCTGGCCATTCCCTTTAAGCGTTACCAGATTCAGCCGGTGTGGCGCGCCGACCGGCCTCAAAAAGGCCGTTACCGGGAGTTTTACCAGTGCGACGCCGACGTGGTGGGTACCCATTCGCTCATCTGCGAAGCGGAGATCGTACTCATGCTGCACGAGGTCTTCCGTGATCTTGGTATAAAAGAGTTTGTGGTAAAGATCAATAACCGGAAAGTGTTGGCCGGCATTGCCGAGGCCATCGGCGCTGCCGGAAAAGAGGCCGCCTTAAGTGTGGCCATTGATAAGCTGGATAAAATAGGACAGGGAAAGGTAGAGGCTGAACTGATGGAAAGAGGTTTCTCGGAAGAAAATATCCGCAATCTCCAACCCCTCTTTGGCCTTGAAAATACCCCCGACCTGTTCTCCTATCTGAAAGAATGGCTCAGGGGCTCCCCTACCGGCCTGCTGGGCGTAGAGGAGCTCGAAACCATCTGGGCGCTGGTGAAAGACCTGGGGCTGCAGGAGGCCCGCATAGAGTTTGACCCTTCACTGGCCCGCGGGCTAAGCTATTATACCGGTGCCATCTTCGAGGTAAAAGCCCTGAATGTGAGTATCGGCAGCATTTCCGGCGGGGGGCGCTACGATAACCTCACGGGCAGCTTCGGCGTGCCGGGCATGTCTGGCGTGGGCATTTCCCTGGGCGTAGACCGCATCTATGACGTGATGGAAGAACTTTCTATCTTCCCCGCCGAGCTGAGCTACTCGTCTACCCGGGTCATGGTGACGCACTTCGACGAAGAAACCCTGAAAAGCAGCCTGGGCCTCCTGGCCCTGCTGAGAGAAAACGGAATCAGTGCCGAGATCTACCCGGATCCGGCCAAAATAAAAAAACAGTTTGAGTATGCCGACCGGAAGGGAATTCCTTTCGTTTTAATAGCAGGCCCGGAAGAAATAGCCCAAAAGACCTGGTTGCTTAAAAATATGATCACGGGCGTACAGGCTTCCGTTACCGAAGATACCTTAATTTCAACCGTCAATGACTAAGAAAAGAAAACTTTTTGCCTACGCCCTGGTCCTGTTTTCCACCGTAGCGGCTTCGTTCGCCTTCTACTTCTGGCAGGTGTATTCCAGCCCGAATCTGAACGTAGACGGCGAGGAGAAATTTGTCTTGTACATACCGGAGGGCTCTACCTATGATTCCGTGCTCGACACCCTGCGTGCACACCGCATGATCCATAACGAGATTGCCTTTGGTTTCATGACCAAGCACAAAGACTACCGCGATAACATCAGGCCCGGCCGGTACGAGATTCCACCCAATTCTTCCAACAATACCATTGTTTCCAAGCTTCTGAGCGGCCGCCAGGATCCGGTAAAGCTGACCTTTAATAACGTCAGGACAAAAGAAGACCTGGCCCGTAAAATCGGTAACCGCCTGGCCTTTGATTCGCAGATTCTGGTGGAAAAGCTGAATAACGACACCGTGGTACAGCAGCTGGGGTTCAATAAGGAAACGGTCATGAACATGTTTCTGCCGGACACTTATTTTATCTACTGGACGGTCACACCGGACGATTTCCTGGAACGGATGCAGACCGAATACAAAAAATTCTGGAACGAAGAGCGCCTGGCCAAAGCACAAAGCATCAGCCTCAGCCCCGACCAGGTGGGAACGCTGGCCTCTATTGTGCAAAGCGAAACCAATAAAAAAGATGAAATGCCGGTGGTGGCCGGGGTATACATCAACCGCCTGGCCGTAGGAATGCCTCTGCAGGCAGATCCTACGGTTAAATTTGCCGTGGGCGACTTTACCCTCAAGCGTATCCTGCACAAGCACCTGGCCGTAGATTCACCGTATAATACCTATAAAAATAAGGGTCTGCCACCGGGACCTATTGCCCTGCCCGAGCGCGTGGCCCTGGATGCCGTACTGAACTACGAAAAGCATAAATATACGTATTTCAGTGCCAAAGAAGATTTTTCAGGTTACCATAACTTTGCCGAAAACTTTACGGAGCACCTGAAAAACGCCCAGAAGTATCAGACAGCACTTAACCAGAGAGGAATTCGCTAATGTATCATCATATTTCCAGCTACCGGGTTCGTTATGCCGATGTAGACCAGATGGGCTACATGTATTACGGTAATTATTCCAAGCTCTACGAGATCGGCCGGGTGGAAGCCCTCCGTAACCTGGGCGTAAGGTACCGCGATATGGAACAAAACGGTATCTGGATGCCGGTGTATGAGAACCACTCAAAATACATAAAACCCGCCAAATACGATGAACTTCTCGAAATAAACTGTAAATTAGAGATTATTCCCTCCACCCGCATCGTTTTTACTACTGAGATCAGCAATGAAGAGGGAATACTTATTCATATCGGTAAGACCACCCTGGTTTTCCTTGACGAGAAATCCGGCCGGATCATGAGCTGCCCGGAGATGATTTTAGAAAAGTTACAGCCGTTTTTTGAATGATAGAAAAAATAAAAAAAATACTTCTTCCTTTAAAAAAACGTCTCAGCGACGTCTACCCGTTCGGGTCTGAGATATCGGTCTACCGCTTTTTAGAGATTCTGTGGAGCAATATCGTCACTTTTGACCTTGATCAGCGCGCCACATCAGTGGCTTTCAGCTTTTTACTGGCGGTATTTCCGGGCATCCTGTTTCTTTTTACGCTGATCCCCTACATTCCCATTGAAAACCTGGATGTACAGATCATGGACTTCATCCGTAACCTCATGCCGCAGGGGCTGTACGAGGTGGTGGCCCAAACCATTTATGAGATCATATCCCGGCCGCGGGGCGATATCCTTTCTTTCGGTTTCATTTTTTCTTTATACGCCGCCACGAACGGTATTAACTCCCTCACCAACGCCTTTAACGGCGCCCTGGAACAAAAAAAATCCCGGGGATTTGTACGCTCCAAAGGGGTAGCCGCCCTGGTGCTGGTGATCCTGGTTTTTGTACTGGTCTTTGCTATCCTGATTCTTATTGTAGGAAAAATTGTACTGGCGTATATCACCGAGCACGGACATGTGAGCTCCTCGCTGAACCTTTTCGGAATCAAAACACTGGGTTACTTATCGGTATTCTTCATTTTCTATTTCGGCATAGCCTCCCTGTATTATTTCGCGCCGGCCATCCCGAAAAGGATTCGTTTTTTTAACTTCGGTGCTGCCTTTGCCTCCGTACTTTGCATTCTGGCCACTAACCTGTTCTCCTACTATTTTGAGAATTTCAGCCGGTATAACACCCTCTACGGCTCCATCGGTACGCTGATTGCCATCATGGTCTGGATTTACCTGATCTGCCTGATCCTGATCCTGGGTTTTGAGGTCAATGTGGATTTAAGGGAGGAGCGGAAGAAACTGAAGGGGAGCGGAGAAGAGTAGAGACTATTTAAACAGTAATGGCTATGTGATGTCCTATTGATTACTCGTGTTTATTTTGCGTCTGCTCTAATGCTTGTCCTAATTGATCTAATTTGTCAGCTAATAATTTTTTGTCAATCAATTTGGTTTCATAGTCAGCAACTATTGCAGGACTTATATTTCGTGCCATTGCGTATTCTACCACTTCGGTGTTTTTCTCTTTACAGAGCAAAACACCAATGCTCGGGTTTTCGTATGGTCGTTTTACATCCTGGTCTAACGCTTCTAAATAAAAATTAAGCTTGCCTATAAATTCCGGTTTGAATTCTTCAATTTTCAATTCAAACATAACCAGGCATTGTAAATCTCGGTGGTAAAAAAGTAGGTCAGTGTGGTAATCTTTGTTACCTACCTGTATTCGATATTGTTCTCCCATATAGGTAAAACCTTTACCTATTTCCAAGATGAATTTTTGCAAATTAAGAGCAATGGACTTTTCCAACTCTTTTTCAGAATGGCAGTCTGGCAAATCTAAAAACTCAAAAATGTATGGGTCTTTAAAAATATTTTCGGGTAATTGTGTCGTCGGTGGTGACAACAGCCTCTTTGATAGCATTGTACGCTCGTAAGCGGCTGTTTGAATTTGCCTTCGTAATTCACGCATGCCCCATTTCTCAGTTATACACCCAAACAAATAGAAGAGTTTTTCTTCAACCGTTTTTGCACCCGACAATATTTCCAAATGGTTTGTCCAGGTAATTTTTGCAAGTACATTTTCTAAAAACTTTTGTTGAAACACGATTGGATTACTTAAAAGTGTAGGCAGTGCCGACACTTTTGATCCGTCTTTTTCCAATTGTGTCGGCAGTGCCGACACAATTGCATTTATCTGATTTTCATTGTTTTGTAAAATTAAACAAACCGATGACACAAATTGACTGTCCGAATACAGCTCAAAAAATTGCTTCATTCTGTACAAGCCTCTCCGGTTGAAACCAGAAAGATGGGGTGTTTTTGAATGTATGAAATCTGCTAATTACTGCACGGTATTTTCGCCCCATTTATTGGTGCTAACCCTGTCGGATACCACTTTACCAACTTTGAAATACAATGATATCAACTCACTGTTGGCTTTACTGTAAACACGGTTTCGTGCTTCGGTTATGAGCGTAAGAATATACTCAAAATCTTGTTTGTGTGTGTTGTCTAAATTCATACGGTAAAATTGTAATGGAAACAGCGCTTAAAAATCAGGGCTTCCGGTCACTTTTTGAATAGTGAAGGAAACAAACCCGATAATTTTAAGTAATCTACAAATATAAAACCAAACTCATCTTGAATAAAAACTTATAGATAGTTTCGGTGTTAAATTTCCAAATTCACGTCTACGCTTAAAACAGAAGAGTTAACTCAAAAACCCACAAAATGCTCCCACACTAAAACTAAAGCATTGCTCAAACTATGAAGCAGCACCCCATACCAAAACCCGTAAACGATACGAATATACCCCAATAGAAATCCGGCAAAAATCTGTGGCAAGGTAATGAGCCATATAAACCAATAATGAGTGCTATCAGCCTCATAAGTGATAATATGTATTAGCCCGAACACTAAAGCCGACAAGTAATAAACCCACCTGAAATAGGATTCCGTTTTGTAATTGACCAAAAAGAGACGAAAAATAAGCTCTTCTATAACCGGGGCAATAAGTACGGCTGAAATGATGGTTTTCGTAGAAATCCCTCGCCTCGTTTCTATAAGCGGATTATAGAACCACCCTGTTTTCTCTGCCGGAACTACTACTCCATACCAAAGTAAAAAATTTATAACAAAACCTATCAGTACAAAACAAACCCCAACATTCAATAATTTTTGCAGAACAGAAATATCCGGGTAGTGAGGCTTACCGGGGTACTTTATAAAATTCAAGAAGTCCGAAAACAGGGATTTTGTGTGGTAAAATATTTTTTGCATATAGTATAGAATTTATCCCTTTTAGCTGCTGTTCATTTTGAAATCAGATTTTGATTTCTAAAAACTAAATTAACTATTATTTCAAATACCAGGATGTTTTTCACAAAAAATGCACCATAAGTTACTTTTTATGTGCTCAATTGATGATATTGCATATTACTTTAACCTGATAAAGATAACGCATAAAATGAAACAGTTTTTTAAAGAGTTATTTGAATATGGATATCACTTTAACCAAAAATTGGGAGATGTTTTTAATGACAATCCGAACAAAATATCCGAAAAGTCATTCCAACTATTTAACCATATTCTGAACGCTCACCAAATCTGGAATAATAGAATTGAGCCGAAACAACCCACTTTTGGTGTTTGGGAAATTCACAATGTTCAGGACTTGAAAAATATTGATCAAATTAATTACGAACAGACTTTACAAATACTTGATGCAGCTGACCTAAACGAATCAATTAATTACGCAAACACCAAAGGGCAGGCTTTCAACAACAATATTAAGGATATCCTTTTTCACATCATTAATCACTCTACTTATCACAGAGGGCAAATCGCTACTGATTTCAGGCAAAACGGACTAGAGCCTCTGGTTACAGATTACATTTTCTACAAAAGATAAGAGGGCGGACCTTAAAGAAAATATACTTTAGTTATCATTCATTTTGTGATAAGGCGATTAGAAGCAACAGTACGTTATATAAAGCTTCTTTTTATAAATTTGTTTATTCCAAAACTATCAATGAAGAAAATAGTACTCTTAACCCTGACCTTAAGCATCTTCTTCCCTTTAACATCACCGGCCCAATCCACCCTCCCACCCGGCCTGGATGCCCATATAGCACGCGTACTGGAAACCTTTGATGTTCCCGGAGTAGGTGTGGCCGTGGTGAAAAACGGGGAAATCCTGCTCAGCAAAGGCTATGGCATCAAACGACTGGGATACCCCGACCCTGTGGATGAAAATACCCTCTTCAGCATTGCTTCCAACAGTAAAGCCTTCACCGGCACGGCATTGGGCATGCTGGTAGAGCAGGGTAAGCTGAGCTGGGAAGATCCTGTGATAAAGCACCTGCCCTGGTTTGCACTTTCAGATGATTATGTCACCCAACATCTGACGGTAAGGGATTTGCTGGTACATCACAGTGGCCTGCCGGCTTATGCCAATGACATGCTGAACTTCCCTCCGGCCCAGATGAGCCGTAAGGAGCTGCTGATGAAGCTTAAAGATACGCCGCTGGTGCATGAGTTCAGGTCGGTCTATGCCTATGACAATATTCTTTACCTGGCCGCGGGTGAGGTGGTGGAAGCCGTTTCCGGCATGAGCTGGGAAGAGTTTGTGGAGAAAAGAATTTTTAAGCCATTGGGCATGAATAACAGCATCAGCCGCTTTTCCACGATGCGGAATCAACCCAATATTGCTTATGCACATGCACGGAGAAACGGAGCTTTGAAAGTAATGGATACTTTTTTTGATCTGAACATCGGCGACCCGGGTAACCCGGCCGGAGGAATTGCCACTTCTGCCGCCGATATGGCCAAATGGATCAAAATGCACCTGGATTCCGGGAAGGTTAGCTCTGAACGCAGACTGTTCAGGCCCGGGGTAACCAAAGAACTCTGGAAAACCGTGATACCCATGCCGATCAGCCAGGAACCCGAATGGCTAAAGCCTGCCCAAAAACATTTCTATGGTTATGCACTGGGCTTCCGCACCTATGATTACCGGGGGTACCAGGTGATCGGCCACGGTGGTTTGCTTACCGGCTTTGTTTCACAGATCGCGCTGGTACCGCAGCTGGACCTGGGTGTGGTGGTGCTTACTAACCAGCTGTCTTCCGATGCCTACTGGGCCATCATCCACCAGGTGCTGGACTATTATATGAAAGCCGAACCTTTTGACTGGATTGCTGGATATAAAAAAACAACGGACAAAGCCATTGCCCGCCAGGACTCACTGGCCAAAGCCTACCAGCCAGTGCTGCCAGACCCTAACCTCCCGCGCTCACTACCGCTGGATTCTTATGCCGGAGTGTATAAAGATCCTTTTATCGGGCGTATGATCATTACCGGAAAAGACCCGGATGCCCTGCACCTTTCCTTTACCAAAGCAAAATATTACAGCGGGAAGCTTCAACATTTTCACGGCGACCTGTTCCGCCTGGTTTATGATGACCCCAACAGAGGCGAAGGGCCATTCCTTTCGTTTATCCTGAATGCCGATAAGTCGATACGTGAAGCCCGTTTTGTATCCGAAAAATCAGACGGGGGTTCTTCCCTTCAACGAATTGTATTAACCCCCGACAAACAAGCGATCACAGATACCATGGCATTACGAGAAAAAATCAATGACGAACTCAAAAAACACCCGGATGCTCAGTTTGGCTATGCCTTTATAGATCTTCAGACGGGTGAGCGACTCTCCCACCAGGGCGAACACAGCTTTCATGCGGCAAGTACCATGAAGACTCCCGTAATGGCGGAAGCATACAAACAGGCTGCTGCCGGCAGGTTTTCCCTGGACGATGAAGTGGAAGTCTACAATCGCTTTACCAGCATTGCCAATAAGAAAGTGACCTACTCCTTAAATGCATCGGATGACTCTGAGCAAGGCTTATACAGCATGATTGGAAAAAAAACAAGCTGGAATGACCTGATCTACCGCATGATTACCGAGAGCAGTAACCTGGCCACCAATATCCTGATTGACAAACTGGGAGCAAAAAATATCATGGCCACCCTCCGGTCGATCGATGCCCGGGGTGTACAGGTACTGAGAGGCGTGGAAGATACCCCCGCTTATGAAAAAGGAATGAATAACACCGTTACCGCAGACGGGCTGGCGACGTTCTTCAGCGCACTGGCCACCGGGAAACTGGTCAATAAATATGCTACCGGGGAAATTATCGATATCCTTGCCGATCAGCAGCATCGTGATATTATCCCCGGCCGCCTGCCGAATTCGGTAAAAGTAGCCAACAAAACCGGCTGGATTCCGGGTATCAATCACGACTCGGGCATCGTATACCTGCCAGACGGCCGTAAATATGTATTGATATTGCTTTCCCGGGGCCTGGAGGAAAAGGAGGCGAAAGAAACCTTATCCCGGGTATCAAGGCATGTGTATGATTATGTCAGTAATCAGTAATGCTGTTTAAAGCCATAAAGGTCATTGTTTTCACAATTTACAAACGGAACCTAAGCCCCGTACTCATCGTAAAACCGTTTGAATAGATCGGCTTTGATTGGATTTTGTCCGCTTTTGCACCTGTCCCCATCCCGCCTGCTTCGAAGTAATAACCTGACCTGTGATGGGTCAAAAATTCAAACCCGAAAAGCCCGTATCCCCCGGACAGGGTATTCTTAGTTGAAAATTTTGAAGCAGGCAGCAGTAAAACCACTCCTCCTTCTCCATACACAAATATTTTGTTTTCGATGATCGGGTGCCGGCCTCTGAAACCCATTTGTATGTTTTGATAGGGAGTCCATACCGTTTCGTTGTTTTCGGCGTACTGAAGCCATTGAAAGTTTCCTCCAAGTTTCACCGCTACGGAGTTATTGGCAAAATAGGGGCTTATAATATGTACACCGACTCCAAAATCATTCTGGAACTGGTTGATGTTTAGCCCCACTGCCAAACTATTTTTTTCCTGTCCATACATATAAGGCCCGGCTAAAAGTAATGCCGCTGCCAGAAGTAGTTTTATTTTTTTCATTGTAATAACCCGTTTTACGATTTCAAATAATTTCAATCAAATAAATCTTCCTTGTCTAAATGGTTTATGGTGTTTTTTCTTGTCCGGAGGAAGAAAACGAAATGCCCCAGAAGGAAAAATCCCCAAATAGCCGCTGTGGTGTGAATAATGGCTATGTCTTCATATTTTGAGTTGAAACCCGATACAAACCAAAGTTCAGAAATAATACTATGCACGATATAGGTGGTCAGGTGAAACCGGAAACCCACATCATAAATAGGAAGATACCTGCTGTCTTTTTCTCCGAAAGTCCAGCCTGTGATAAACATGCCAATGGCGTAAATGGCAGCAGAAAGAACTACGATAAGATTTGAGCCGGTTTCAATTCCATAGCTCAATGAGTATCTGAAGAGGAGGGTTAACACCATTGCAGCTATTGCGAATTTTATAAGATGATGAGTTATAAGTTTCATTTTATTAAAATTTTAAAAGTCTTTTAATTTCTTCCGAATAAAACAACCGGATGTTTCTTCTGACAAATCTGTCAAATAAGGTTTGCCCCAAATCGGTGAGATAGTAGTATTTCCTTTCAGGGCCTTTATTGCCTTTCCTGAGTTCGTAAGCTAAAACATGAATATATTCGTACTTTCTCAATGCCCTGTATAAACTTTGCTCTTCACAGGTGATAGCTCCTTTTGATTTGGTTTCTACAAACTCCTTGATTTCGTCTACATACTTTTTACTCTCCTGTAGTGCCAGAAAAATCCACAAAGTGAGCTGTCCTTTTTTGTAGGTTTCTTCCCAGGAGGATAATAGTTCTGAAAGAATTTTTTCATTTTCCATATTATATTCAATATGTATTATTCAACTTGTATAATACAAATATAATATAATTGATATTTGATTGCCAAATTTTTTCGGAATAAATTCTTTAAAATGGAATAACCCTACTTCAATGAAAACTTCAGCGCCGCATTGATCCCGAACTTATTCGGCGAAATCAGGTAAGTGGGCTTAGAGAACGGAAACTCAAAATACGGAGCAACCTGCCCGTTGACCCGGCCATACTTATACTGGATGCCCATACCGTAATAGAGGTTATTGAATATCTTGGGCTTATACCGGCTTTCCACGTTCTGGTACGGGTTATCCTTAAAGCCATCATTCACAAATGTCACATTTTCAGACACCTTCAGATCCAGCCGGGTACCCGTACTGATCAGGAAATCCAGCCGGTAGGTCAACGGCACATAATAGCTCATATAAAGCGGCATACGTATCCGGGAAGTCTCAATGGTGATGTCGCGGATACCCCCTGCAGCAGAACCCGGGGCCTTAGGTGGCTTATAGCTGTCTTCAAAGTTCTTCCCGGTATCCTTATTAAAATCTTTGGGCACCGGGAAAGACATGGTGGAGCCGTTGGCGATGGAGACTCCCGTACTGAGGCTGAAGCGATTTTTCAGGAAAACCTCTACCAATGGCCCGAATGAAAATGCGTTATTTCCTCCCATATAGTCGGTTTCCACTCCCGGCCTTGCATTAAAGTTGGGCCAGAATTTACGTTTCTGTACGGCTGAAGGTTGGGTTTCTCCGGCAATCACCAGGGTATCCTTTGCTCTTTTATGTTCCTGCTTATCCGGCTCCCTGAAAGTATTTTCTTCCTGCGTATATACCGGCAGACCGGTAAAAGCTGCAGGCCCGGAAACGGTGCTGTCAGGAGTTACGGTATACTCCGGTTCCCTATTCCGGACGGGTACTTCTTCTCTGCCGGCTAAGGGGTCAGCGATGTAGCGATCGCGGTAAATGTATTTATATACCGTCTGGTAAACAGTATCGGTTATGATCTCTTTTTCCAGTGCTTTTTCTTCTGTTATGGTGGTTAGTGTATTGGTCTTTTCAAATGGTTCGGGTTTTGAATTAAACAAAAGGTTAAACAAGAGGGCGAGGGAAGATATCCCGCCGAAGATCCAGCCGCCGTAGGTCTTTAAAAAAGTTACATACCATGGCACGGGCAGTAGCTTCCGGAAACTCTCCCAGGCTTCAGGCGTGTAATCCGTCTGAAGCGATTCGAGCTTCTTTCGTATCTGGTCATCAAAATCTTTTTCAGACATATCAATATTTCATTACTTTATCTGCTGCATATAGTCTTATCCATTCCTGGAGCTTCAGGCGGGCCTTTACGAGGTTAGACCTCGAAGTTCCTTCATTGATATTCAGCATTTCAGCAATCTCGGCATGCGAATAGCCGTCGATTGCAAAAAGTGAAAATACGGTCCGGTACGAGGGGGGCAGCCGCTGTACCAGCTCCAGGATCTCCTCTGCACTCAACTGATCCGTCACCTCCGCCCGGTCGGCTTCCAGGTGGGGCACTTCACTGACATCCACCAGGGCCACTTTCGGGCTGAACTTCCGGTAATGATCAATGCAGGTACGCACGGTAATGGTTTTCAACCAGGCCGGAAAACTTTGCATTTCATTAAAAGAATGAATGTTCTTAAATACTTTCAGAAAGGCATCGTTCACCATTTCTTCGGCATGGGCATGATCTGAACCATACCTCAGGCAAATCTTTTTAGTGTACCCGTAAAAATTTTCAAAGAGGCTTTTCTGGGCGGAAGCCTTTCCGTCCTTGCACCCCCTGATGATGCTTTCCAAATCCGGTTTACTGTGTTTTCCCAGGTTCAATCGGTACGTTTGTCTTTACAAATAACTGAAGGTTCCGTATCAAAAGAATTTTGCCTTTTCTATCCATACGTAAAATAAAAACAAAACGATGCCTCCCGGGCTCAAAAAATATCAGGCATCAGTGAGCTGGGCCTCCTGTTTTTCGTGAAGCTCGGCGTAAAGACCGCCCCTTTGAAGCAACTCTTCGTGGGTGCCGGTGTCTACTATCCGTCCTTCATCCATCAGGATGATCTTATCGGCCAGGCGGGCATTGGAAACCCGGTGAGAGATGAGTATGGTGGTTCTGCCGGTCATGATCCGTTTCAGGTTATTCAGGATGTTATTTTCCGTTACGGTATCTACAGCCGACAGGCTGTCGTCAAGAATCAGGATACGGGGCTTACGGATAATGGCCCGCGCAATAGATACCCGCTGCTTTTGTCCTCCGGAAAGGGTGATGCCCCGCTCCCCTACTTTGGTATTGAAGCCTTCCGGGAAGTCCATAATGTTCTTATACACTTCAGCATCTCTGGCAGCGGTCAGTACCTCTTCATCGGTAGCCTCTTCGCGCCCGAAGCGGATATTGTTACTGATGGTATCTGAAAACAGGAAAACCTCCTGGGTAACATAGCCTATCTGCGCCTTATAGTAAGAGAGGTCCAGGTCTTTCAGGTCTACCCCGTCAATCTGTATTTGCCCTTCTTCAATATCATACAGCCGTAGTAGCAGGTTAGCCAGCGTACTTTTCCCGGAAGCGGTGGTACCGATAATGGCCACACTTTCTCCTGCACAAATCTCCAGTGAAACATGATCCAATGCCCTGATTCCCGTGTCGGGATAGGTAAATGAAACGTCCCGGAAGCTGATATTTCCTTCCACATCCATCGGCAGGTTCCGCTGAGAAACGATATCATTTTCCAGGCGGAGAAACTCGTTGATCCTTTTCTGTGAAGCAGCTGCCCGCTGAATCTGCCCGGAGGTCCAGCCCAACGCTGCCATAGGCCAGGTGAGCATGAACACATACATTACAAATTCAGCAATAACCCCTAACGATATCTTCCCGGAAATCAATTCCTGCCCGCCCACAAAAACACAGATAATGGTACTTAACCCGATCAGGAAGATCATCAGCGGGTGAAACATAGAGTCTACCCGGGCCAGCTTCAGCGACTCGTACTGGTATTTCAGGCTCTCTTTTTCAAACTGATCATAGAATTTTTCCTCTGCGGCAAACGATTTAATCACCCGGATACCCGAATAGGTTTCCTGCGCATTGGTGGAGAGGTTAGCCAGGCTTTTCTGAATCCGCTCCGAGCGACGGTTAATGATGCTGCTCACAATAAAGATACTCAGCGACAAAAGCGGCAACGGAATCAGTACGTACCAGGTCAGCCGGGCATTGACCGAAAACATATAGCTCACCACCAGCACCACCAGCACAAACATATTCAGCAGGTACATAATGGCCGGGCCCAGGTACATCCGTACCTTGGATACGTCTTCGCTGATGCGGGCCATGAGATCACCCGTCGAGTTCCGCTTGAAAAAAGCCAGGGGAAGGGTCTGATAATGCGCGTAGATTTCGTTTTTCAGGTCATATTCAATGTGCCTCGACATCACAATCAATGTCTGGCGTACCGCAAAGAGAAAAACCCCTTTGATCACGGCCATCAGAATGATGAGTCCCCCCAGCACGGTAATACCGAACGTAAGGGTCTTATAGGTCACCGGCTGAAAACCCGAATGCCGGAAAAGGAAATAATGATCTACATTGGTCTCTACCAGCTCCAGGGCATGGCGTACAATCTGTGCCGGAATGATGCCGAACAGGTTGGAAAGAACAGTAAATACTATACCCAGTAGTAGTAATCCCTTATACTTAAGGAAATATTTATTCAGATACGCTAATTCTTTCATTAACTGCCCGTTAAGCCTTACTACAGGTTTCCCTGTTTTTACAAAACTCTTTTACCACCTGCTGGTAATATTGTTCATACTGTGTAACCACCACGTTCATATCAAACTCGCGGGCACGTTCCAGGGCCCGCTGCTTAAACCCGTCAAGGTTTTGTTCGTCTAATATAAACAGGGCGTTCTTCACCATATCTTCTATGTCGCCGATATCGCTGAGAAAACCGGTTACCCCGTGAATATTCAGCTCGCTTAATCCGCCCGTGTTACTTGAAATCACCGGTACCTGGCAGGCCATGGCCTCCAGTGCCGCCAGGCCGAAACTTTCTTTTGCCGAAGGCATCAGGAACAAATCTGCCACGGAAAGCACCTCTTCCATAGCTTCCAGCTTACCTATAAACCGCACATCTTCATCTATACCCAGGTGGCGGGTCAGCAGCTCCATATTCTGCCTTTCCTCCCCGTCGCCGATCAGCAGGAGCTTGCTCGGCACCACGTCACGTATCCTCGCAAACACCCGGATCACGTCATCTATTCTTTTTACTTTCCGGAAATTGGAGGCGTGCACCAGCAGCTTTTCACCGTTCGGACAAATAAAACGTTTGAAATGTTCCTTTTCCTGTTTATAAAAACGCTCCAGGTCTACAAAATTGTAAATAACTTCAATAGGTTTATGGATAGAAAAGGCGTCAATGGTTTCCTGGCGCAGATCATTGGATACTGCAGTCACCCCGTCAGATTCATTGATACTGAAGGTGATGATGGGCCGGAGGGAAGGGTCTTTCCCCACAATGGTGATATCCGTGCCGTGCAGGGTAGTAATCACGGGGATGTCCAGTCCCTGCTGCCTCAGAATCTGCTTGGCCAGGAAAGCTGAAGTAGCATGGGGAATGGCATAATGTACATGAAGAAGGTCAAGTTTCTCATACTTCACCACATCTACCATCTTACCCGCCAGGGCAGACTCATAGGGCGGATACTGAAACAAAGGATAAGACGATATGTTTACCTCATGGTACCAGATGTTTTCACTGAAGAAATCGAGCCGGATAGGCTGCGCATACGTGATAAAATGAATCTGATGTCCTTTTTGCGCCAGCGCTTTACCTAATTCCGTAGCTACCACACCGCTCCCGCCAAAAGTAGGATAACATACAATTCCGATCTTCATGTATTCGTTCTTTCCTAGTTAAACGTTTAATTCGCCCCAAATAATTCCATATCCTGTTTATTCGTTATTAACTTTGGAACTAAAACCGTTAAACGCCTATTAAATCTTTCCTCAAACTTATTCGCTGGAAAAACCTGCTTATAGTGGCCTTTACCCAGTATATGGTAAGGATATTCCTGGTTTTTGACCATCCGTTTTACTGGAAAACAGATCTTCATTTCCATCTCCTGGTTTTTACCACCGTGCTTATTGCGGCGGCAGGTTACATTATTAATGATTATTTTGACATCAAAATTGACCGTATCAATAAGCCCCACCGGGTATGGATCGGCAAGATCATCAGCCGCAGAAATGCGCTGCTGACCCACCAGGTTTTCAGCGGTGCCGGCATTATACTGGCTTTCCCCATCGGCTGGAAAGCCGTACTCATCAATATGCTCAGTGTGGGCCTGCTGTGGCTATATGCTTCCGGATTCAAGAAAAAGCCGTTTATCGGCAATCTGGTGGTGGCTTTGCTGACCGCCCTGGTGATTGCCGAGATCGCGCTGATCTATGACCCTGACAACCGCCTGATTTACATGTATGCCGTATTTGCCTTTTTCATTAACCTCATCCGGGAGATCATCAAAGACATGGAAGATATCCGGGGAGATGAGCATCACGGCGCCAAAACCCTGCCCATTCTTTACGGCATACACAAGACCAAGCAGCTGCTTTACCTCCTGATGGCCGCCTTCCTGGTTTCCATGTTTTTCTTTATGTACAAGGTGGAAGACATCAAAATACGGCTGTTTTCCGGCATCCTGCTGACCCTCTGGGCCATTCTGCTGGCCTTCATTTTCCGCGCCGACCGCAAAGCCCACTTTTCCCGCCTGAGCGACCTCTGCAAGTGGATCATCCTGGCCGGGCTGGTGAGTGTGATACTGTTCCGGTTATAGAAAGCTTCTGTGCATGGATTGCCAAATCCGGGCATCACCCCTACCCCTTTCTGTATTTTGTCTAAAATGGTACGGGGCGCTTTTTCTCTTTCTGCCATAAGATCGTCCCTACGGGACTTTGGTAAGTACCTGCCCGCTTTTTAGCTCCTGAGGAGCTACCTTTTGATAGAAAATAAAGGAGGCTCCCTCCCTGTAACTTCATAGGAGCAGTCTTATAAAAAGCTACCATTTTCCCATGTTAATAATATAAACCAAAAGAACAGGTAATCCCGGTTAAATTTGGTTATATATTGCGAAAGAAAACGGCCATCTTCATTATGATTGACATTTTAGACAGGGAAAGAACGTTTGACATCCTAAGCCGGCTTCAGGCAGACGAGAAACCCCGTTTCGGGGCCATGACCGCCCAACACATGGTAGAACATTTAAGTTTTTCGGTTCGTTTCTCTAACGGAAAAGAGCCTCAAAAACATTATTATTCTCCGGAAAAGGAACAAAAAATCAAAACGTACATTCTCAATACGGATAATGATTTTATGATTGGTTTTAAAGCACCGGTTTTACCGGCAGAAGGCCTTCCGGAACTTCAATGCTCCGGTTTAGACGAAGCTCTTTCCATTCTAACAATTGAACTGGCCGGCTTTAACGATTACTTTAAAAAATATCCGGAAGCCCGGCCAATCAACCCCACTATGGGCGAATTAAATTACAAGGAGTGGATACGGTTTCATAACCGGCATTTTACTCATCATTTTAAGCAATTCGGGCTATTATAACCATGAATATTCTGTCTCACAAAATAAACGACATCGAAATTGCAGAAGTAATTTCAGATGAAATCATCATCCGGAGTACGGAAGATGCCCTGGACCTGCTGGGGAATGTGTATTATCAGGGCTTCGACAGGATGATCATTCACCAGGAGAATCTTACTCCTGATTTCTTTGACCTGAAGAATAAAATGGCGGGAGATATTCTCCAGAAGTTTTCAAATTACCGGGTCCGGCTGGCCATTGTAGGTGATTTTTCAAAATTACCGGGTAAAAGCCTGCGTGATTTTATTTTTGAGAGCAATAAAGGAAAGATGGTTAATTTCGTGGCTTCGGTCAATGAGGCACTGGGACTTTTAACTTAATAGAAGCTTTCTAACTATCTTATACAGATACCGGACTTATTCTGATCTCGCCACCCATTGCTTTCAAAACTTTTCTAACCGTTTCAAACTGGGGCTTTGCTCCTTCCGATAAGGCTTTGTACAGGCTTGGCCTGCTCAATCCTGTTTCTTCCGATATCCTGGTCATTCCGATAGCTCTTGCAATATGGCCAATAGCAGTAACAATATCCGAATCATCTCCTTCTTCTAAAACCGTATTAAGATATTCTGCAATCATTTCATTGCTGTCCAAATAGTCTGTAATATCAAATTTTGAGCTGCCCATCTTCTTACTTATTTTATCTTTCTCCAAATTTCTTTTGCTCTTTCAATATCTTCTTGCTGTGTCGATTTATCTCCCCCAATCAGCAAAATAATTATTTTATCACCCTTTATTTTGAAATAAATCCGATACCCTTTAGCATAATTTATTTTCAATTCACTAATTCCATCACCTACAGGCTTGCAATCGCCAAAGTGAGCATCACTTTCAATTTTTTGCAGCCTGAATAGAATTTTAGCCTTAGCCCTTAAATCCCTCAATTTCCTCAGCCACTTGTCGAATTCTGTAGTTTTTTCAATATAGTACATTCAAGTGCGTGTATTCATTTGGATACAAATATACAAAAAAAACTAATTCTCCAAAATTCCAGCCACGAACTATATAATAACAGAAAAAGAACCTAACTTTAAAATCCCGGAAAAGGCATAGCCCGGGGTCCCCCGATATGTTCGAAAGTTTTCAGACCATCATCATTATAATTGCGTCCATTGCGCTCTTCGTATTCGGATTGCAGAGCTTCAGCAGGGAAATAGAAAACCTGGGCACGGATACCCTCTCCAAATGGATTGGTAAAATCACAAGGATTCCTTTCGGAGGGCTCCTGCTGGGTGGGCTGGTGACTGCAGTGATCCAGTCGAGTACCCTGGTCTCTACCCTTACGGTATCCCTGGTGAATACGGGGGTCATTACCTTTCGCGACAGTATCATGATCCTCCTGGGGACCAATATCGGTACTACTTCCACCGCCTGGATCGTCTCCATGAACTCTTACTTCCTGGGACCTTTCTTTATTGTTCTGGGGTCAGCCATCAGCATGATCCCCACTAAAATCGCAGTAGCGGGCAAGTCGGTTTTTTACTTTGGCTTTATCTTCTTCTCGCTTTCGTATATCAGCCAGGCCATGGAGCCTATCCGGAACGATCCATACCTGGTACAGGTGCTTTCAAAAGCCTCCAATCCACTGCTGGGAATCCTGTACGGGATCATTATTACGGTAATCATCCAGTCGAGCTCCGTGGTGGTCGGCCTGGTTATTGTGCTGCTCTCACAGGGAACCATCGATATCAATTCGGCCATTCCTATTGTGATCGGTGCCAATATCGGAACCACCTCTACCGCCTTAATGGTCAGCATGCAGTTTTCCTCTCTTTCAAAACTGGTGGCCTGGGCAGCGTCCCTTTTTAATATAGTGGGGGTAATCATTATGTTTCCTTTTTTCGGTATTCTCAAAGAAATCGCTCTTGCTTTCAGCAGCCAACCCTCCCTACAGGTGGCTATTGCCTATACCATCAGCAATACCTTTACCTCTGTTTTCTTCCTGGTACTGATCAATCCTACTTTAAGGCGCCTGCAAAAGCACCGGTGGTATAAAGCATCTGACGAGGCAAATGCGCAATAGATATGCATAAAATTGTACAATTGATATACACAATTTTGTACTTTTGCGCCTATGAAAAAAATCGCCATTTTCGCTTCGGGTTCAGGGTCTAACGCCGAAAATATTATTCATTATTTTAAGGATTCCGCATCGGTGGAAGTAACCATGATCCTGACCAATAATGCCTCTGCAGGAGTGATAGAGCGGGGAAAACGACTGGATATTCCGGTGGTAGTGTTCAGCAGGAACAATTTCAGCCAATCAGATACCGTGATCCGGCTTTTAAAGAATAACGGAACCGACTGGATCATCCTGGCGGGTTTCCTGTGGCTGGTTCCGGAGAATCTTATCCGGGCTTTCCCTGACCGCATTATCAATATCCATCCGGCATTGCTTCCGGCTTATGGCGGAAAAGGAATGTGGGGACACCATGTGCATGAAGCGGTAGTCAGGAACGGCGAAAAAGAATCAGGCATCACCATCCATTATGTAAACGAGCACTACGATGAAGGGGAAACTATCTTCCAGGCAAAATGCGAAGTAGCGTCCTCTGATACACCCGAATCCGTAGCCCAAAAGGTGCACGAGCTGGAATACCGGTATTTCCCCGGGGTGATCGAAGCCGAAATCCTGAAAAAATAACCCGCTTATTTCTTATCCAGCGCGTATTTCCCGGGCCCGGTAAGAATCAGGGCTACCGAGATCACCAGGTAAAGCAGGGCTTTCTCTTTAGTAGTAAAGGGATCGGCAGAATGAACTACAAAAGCCGCGATCAGCATGGTTACGGCATTAAACAATAAGGCGGTACGGGTGAATAATCCCAGCATGATAAGGATAGAGCAGAAAAATTCTGCAAATACCGTCAGTCCCAGGCTAAGACCCGAACCCATTCCTATAGGGTCACCGAACTGGAAGTTCCCCACCACTACTTTCTGGAATTTCGGCCAGCCGTGCGTAAGCATGAAGGCAAATGAAAAAAAACGTAAAATCAATAGGCCCATATCTAAGGATATGGGGGCTGCAGACCTTAATTTTTTCAGCATAGTTATTTAATTTCTTCGTAATCAATGTACTGCCCATCCGAATCCTTCGAGCGCTGAGGCCGGTGGGGCGTAGCATTTTCAACCCTTACGTCCCCTTCTTTACGGGACGGATTTTGTTTTTCGTAATATTTTTGCTGTTGCTGTACTACCTTATTCATGACCAGCATACGGAATACAAAACGAATAACGGGCCCGATAAGTATAAAAAACAAGAACAGAAGAAAAAGAAATTTCATTGACTTAGATGAATAATGATATATAAATATAACGCTGAAAAGAAGAAATCCATTCACCGTTCATCATGAAAATAGCTCATTCAGCCAGGCGGATCAGGTCAGAAAGTACTTCGGGGTCATTGGGACGCCTGGCGTTAGGGTTTACGATCTTCCCCTCTTTGTCAATCAGCATATACCTCGGAATACTTCGTATCCCTAGTTTAGCCAATATCTCAGCTCCCCATCCGCCTTCCACATGGCCGTTCACAAAATCTTCCAGTCCGTTAGATTTAATCCCGTCCTTCCATTTTTCTACCGCATCATCAATGGATATATAGAGAAACACAATATCTTTTTTCAATTTTTCAGGAAGGGATTCGTGCAGCTTTTTAGCATACGGAAACTGGATTTTACACGGTCCGCACCAACTGGCCCAGAAATCCACATATACTACTTTTCCTTTGAATTTCGACAGATCAAACGTTTTTCCTTTCAGATCTGAAAAGCTCAGCACAGGGTTTTCTTTCGCTTTCTTCTCCCGCTCCTTTTCTGCTATAACGGCCTGCTGTTGTATCACATCATCCAGGTATTTCCCCGTAAACCGGCTCCTGATCTCTTCATTTTCTATCTGGCTGACCACACTTTGGGCCAGGCTTACACTCAGGTAGGGTTTATGAGCCATCAGCAGCTGCGCCAGGGAATAATCTATCACTTCTCCTTTGAGGTGCTTCAGTGAATATTCCACTTTGTCATTTACCATGAGCAGCATATTGGTATACTTTTCAAAATTCCGCTCCCTGGAATTCTCATAACTCACGTAATAAGGCACCAGGCTTCGGAAAGCCTTATACTTCAGGTAGGAAGGTTGGCTCAGATCCTGCTTCCGGAATCCCCGGGTGATTTCTTCGGGTACTGATACCAGTCTTCTCGACTTCTGGTCGTTATTGGCCCGGATCACCGGATACGCATAGATCAGGTGCCAGTACTGAAAATCGGCTTCTTGTTTCAGGTGATCTTTCAGGAACGGGGTTATCTGAGCATTTTCCAGGAGTTTTTTCTGAGCTCCCCTTTGTTCAAAAAGCTCCATTTCCAGGGCATCTACGGTAAGGGTGCCAAAACGTTCGTACTGAGCCGGGTTGTCGTAATATTTCGCAAATTTCTCTTTGAAATCCGTCAGAAATGCCTTGTTGCGGGTATCAGAAAGCTCTCTTATGAGAGAATCTTCGTAAGGCCGGAAAATCACAATATCCAAACTGTCAGGTACAGCCTCGCCGGCCCAGGCACTATACGTAAATAATAAGAATACAAATATCTTTTTCATATCTTGTCTTCCCTCTATAATCGTTCAAAAAGCTCTACAAAACCCAGGAAAGGTCTTTGCCAGTATTTTTCTTCGTGCTTCCCTGCTTCATCCCATTCCAGGGCCGCCCGTATGTTCTTTCCATGTGTAAAGATATCGTAGAGCTGCCGGCTGAAGACCGGGAGGGTATCGCCTTCTTTTTTCCCGTAATAGATAAGTACGTTACGGGGCTTCTCATCTTCCAGCCCTTTCCTGGCCTGCTCCAGCACATAGGCATTATCCGGTAAAGGCCGTGCCTGTGCCATAGAGAAAAGTCCGGCTGTCTGGAAAACATCGGGGTATTTCAGAATAGCTTCCAGTGAGATCAATGCTCCCATGGAGCTGCCGGCAATAGCCCTTACCGGCATGGTCCGGAACTGCTGTTCAATCTGCGGGATGAGCTCTTCTGTCAGGAACTGCAAATAGCGTGCCCCGCTGATTTCCCGCGGCTCTTTCCAGGGGTAAGGAGAATACTCACTCAGCCGGTCGGCGTCTGAGCCGATGCCCACGATGATAAACTGGCCCCGGTTAAAACGGTTCAGGGAATCAAGAGTTTCATCTACGCGCCATTCCTGTCCGTTATGGGTATAGTAACCGTCAAAGAGATTCTGGCCGTCCTGCAGGTAAATCACCGGGTATTTCCGCCTCCCGTTTTCATATCCGCGGGGCAGCCATACCCAGAAGGCCTTATCTTTTTCCAGGATTTTGGAATAAAGCGTATCTGCCGTCAGCCGTTCAATTTTTTTAGGTACTTTACGAATCCGGTCGCTCCAGCCCGCCACGCTGAGTACTACCACGGTATCTCCCGAAACGGTCAGTTCACGGTTGGCTACGGGATAACCCTCAGCATTACATTCTGCCTTTGACCAGTGCCCCCGGGTAAGCTTATATTCCAGGCGACTCCCTTCTTCCAGGGCAAGCTCCAGGCGGTAACGCCCTTTCTCCTTCCGGAAAAGGGCTGAAGAGTCAGCCGGGTTCCATCCTGTATGGTCAGATGCCAGGTAGAAAAGAACATCTTTGCCCGGGTTTTCCAACTCGAAAATCACCTTCTTCTGCGCATATAGGCAGGACGGAAGAAACAGGAGAAGCAGGAGCCGTATATTCATATTCGTTCCGGGAGTGAGATCCGGACACTGAAGTCCGGGTTACTCCGCTAAATTACAACATTCACGATACGTTTTGGCACCACGATGATCTTTTTCAGTGGTTTTCCTTCCATCCAGCGGATCACCTGCTCATGGGCCAGTACCTCTTTTTCGATTTCTTCTTTCGAAGCATCGGCCGGAAAAGTCAGGGTTACACGCACTTTACCGTTGATCTGAACCGGGTATTCAAAAGCATCTTCTTTCAGGTACTCCGGGTTCCATTGCGGGTAAGCGGCCCGGGTAATAGAATCCGTTTCACCGATGTGCGCCCACAGCTCTTCCGTAATATGCGGCGCGTATGCCGACATCACCACCAGCAGGTCTTTCAGTACCGCCTTTGAATGGCACTTTTGGTCGGTCAGCTCATTTACACAGATCATAAAGGTACTCACCGAAGTATTGAAAGAGAAGTTCTCAATATCTTCCGCTACTTTCTTAATGGTCTTGTGCAACGTTTTCAGGCTGTCTTTAGAAGGCTCGTTTTCTGTTACCACATAGCGGTCGTTCTGATCAAAGAACAGGCGCCACAGCTTCCGCAGGAAACGGCTGGTGCCTTCAATACCCTTGGTGTCCCATGGCTTGCTTTCTGTTAAAGGGCCGAGGAACATCTCGTACAAACGAAGGGTATCGGCCCCGTAACGATCGACCAGCGTATCCGGGTTGACCACATTAAACTTGGATTTCGACATTTTTTCCACCTCTGAACCGCAGATATACCTCCCGTCTTCCAGGATAAACTGCGGGTCATCACCGATGTCGTTCCGGGTGGCTTGGAATTTCACCAAATCCAACACATCACCGTCTACAATATTTACATCTACGTGCAGCGGAGTCACTTCGTAATCCTTTATTAATCCGTAAGATACAAAAGTAGGTACGTCAGTTCCCTTCACACGGTAAACAAAACTCGACCGCCCCTGGATCATTCCCTGGTTAATCAGCTTTTTGGCAAACTCTTCTTCCTTTACAAAACCTAAGTCTTTCAGCACTTTATTCCAGAAACGGCTGTACAGCAGGTGGCCGGTAGCATGCTCGGTTCCGCCCAGGTAGAGGTCTATATCTTTCCAGTACGCCAGGGCTTCTTCCGAAGCAAAAGCCTCTTCATTTTTCGGGTCCATGTAGCGGTACCAGTACCAGCTGCTGCCTGCCCAGCCCGGCATGGTGCTCATTTCCAGAGGATAAGCCGTAGTTTCTCCCTCCGGTGTGTAGGTCCAGTTCTGGGCCCTTCCCAAAGGCGGCTCCCCGGTTTCAGTAGGCTGGTATTTATCAATTTCCGGCAGGATCAGTGGCAGGTCTTTATCCGCCACCAGGTAAGGAATGGCCCTGCCTGCTGCATTGGTTTTAAAATAGACCGGTACAGGCTCGCCCCAGTAACGCTGACGCGCAAATACAGCATCGCGTAAGCGGTAGTTTACCTTTCCTTTCCCGATCTTATTTTCTTCCAGCCAGGAAATCAGCTTCGCCGTAGCTTCCTTGTATTCCAGGCCGTTGATCATTCCTGAATTAATGTATTTTCCTTCCTTGGTGGCATCCGCCTGGGTATCGATATCCTGCTGAGCATCCAGGATCGGAACAATAGGCAACTGGAAGTGCGTGGCAAAATTCCAGTCACGCTGATCGCCGGAAGGCACCCCCATCACCGCCCCCGTTCCGTAACCCGCCAGCACGTAATCGGCTATCCAGATCGGCACTTTCTCCCCGTTGACCGGGTTGATGCAGTAACTGCCGGTAAATGCTCCGGAAACGGTTTTCACGTCAGAAACCCGGTCCAGCTCCGAACGTTTCTGGGTTTCTTCGATGTATTCGCGGATGGCCTGCGCCTGCTGGGGCGTAGTCAGCCCGGCTACCCATTCGTGTTCCGGCGCCAGCACCAGGAAGCTCACCCCGTAAATGGTATCTACCCGGGTGGTAAACACTTCTATTTCCTTATCCGAGTTTTCCACCCGGAAGCGTACAGACGCACCGGTCGACTTCCCGATCCAGTTTCTTTGCTGTTCTTTCAGCGATTCTGACCAGTCGATGGTGTCCAGACCGGAGATCAGCCGGTCGGCATAAGCCGTAATACGCATCATCCACTGGCTCATTTTTTTCTGGATCACGGGATACCCGCCCCTTTCCGACACGCCGTCTTTCACCTCATCGTTAGAAAGCACCATCCCCAGGGCCGGGCAAAAGTTCACTACCGAATCCGCCAGGTAGGTCAGACGGTAGTCCAGTGAAGCTTCGTATTTCTTTTCTTCTGACCAGCTGTTCCACTCTTCTGCCGTAAATTCGGGCAGGTCATCAGCCGTTACCGCATTTACGGCGGCTGTTCCGCCCTGCGCCAAACGGTTATACAGCGTTTGGATGTCTTCTGCCTGATCGGTATCCTTATTGTACCAGCTGTTAAAGATCCGGCTGAAGATCCATTGGGTCCATTTGTAATATTCCGGGTCGGAGGTCCGTACCTCCCTTGACCAGTCGTAAGAGAAGCCGATGTTCTTTAACTGGGAAATATAGGTTTTGATATTCTGTTCGGTGGTAACGGCCGGGTGCTGCCCGGTCTGGATGGCATATTGCTCTGCAGGCAGCCCAAACGAGTCAAAACCCATGGGGTGCAGCACATTATACCCTTTCAGCCTTTTATAGCGACTGAATATATCGGAAGCAATATAACCCAGCGGGTGACCCACGTGCAGTCCTGCCCCTGAAGGGTAAGGAAACATATCCAGCACATAGTACTTAGGCCGGGAGGAGTCGATCTCTACCTTGTAGGTTTGGTTCTCTTCCCAGTATTTTTGCCATTTTTTCTCGATTTCCCGGTGATTATATTCCGCCATTTTGCCTGATTAATTCTAAAAATGCTGCAAAATTAAGGGAAATCCGGCGTGAAAGCTAATAAAATACGCTTCTAAGATTATTTTATGACCTCCCGGTACTTTGTCCAAAGTACATCCGCCACTTTTTCATGGCCTTTGGCATTGATATGGTCATCAAAGTAGAAATAATCTTCGTAATCCAGCACCGGGCCCAGGTTTACAAAATGAATATCCTTCACCCCCTGCTGGTTTGCATATTTTTCAAACTTCTGAATCATCTCCGGATCCGTATAAAAGCTGCCGGTATAGGTAAGGATCACCGGCACCGCACTGATCTGCCTGATTTCTGCCAGGATGGAATAAAACTCGGAAAGGAAGGCCGGGAATTCGTCAGGATTACCTTTGAGGGCTGCCTCTGTGGCGTCAGGGGCTTTCATACCCGCCACGGCATTGACCAAAGCCGTTTTCAGGTATTTAAACGGTAGCCGGGCCACGTACTTCTTATTATCGGCCACCTGGGCATCAAAATCAGCCTGGGTGCGTGATCCCAGTCGGTGATTTTTAATATAGAAATTATTTTCTTCCAGGTCAGTATCGTGAAACTGGATCACAATAGCCTTCAGTGAATCGGTTTGCGTACGGGCCAGCATCCGCATTTCGCGGGCCGTTCCATACGATGAAACACCTGTATTCAGGCATTTCAGTCCTGATTTAGCCTCAAATACAGCAGGAAAGCTCTGGTCCTGCTCCACTCCCCAGCCCATGGTGAAGGAGTCACCCAGGAAAATCACCTCCGGATGATCCAGGCTGGCCGCATCATCCCGCACCCCGAGCTCATTGACCCGGTAAGTGGTATTGAATTCAAATGATTTAAAACCGGACTGCCCGGGTTTCAGGGTATAAAATAGCTCGTTGTCGTATTGTGCTGACTCTTCCTGGAACTGGATCATGGAACGGTGATTCAGCCCTACCCGCTTAAAATGCGTCAGCCAGCCGGTCAGCTTGGCCTTGTCGGGCAAAAATCCGGCCCCGAAATTCAAAACCACTACGTAGGTCAGTTCCCATACCACAAAGACCAGGATAAATATCCACCATTTCAGGTTAAAGCTCCGGGCCAGCAGGTAGCCCAGCAGCAACAGGCAAACGCCGAAGCCGTAAGGCTGAACCCAATTCTGCAGCAGGGCTGTCACTCCCGGCCGGTTGGGAACCACAAACAGGTCTGCCCTGAAAACAAATATGACGGCTCCCAAAAGGGCCAGCACTGCCCCGATCAGGTATTTTTGCGATTTGGTCATTCTATTCCTGTGTTAAATTACCACGGGTAATTATTTTATCTCCATCTCCCAGATTCTGAATCCGTTAGCCGGTACGCTTACGTCCAGGCTGATCTCTTCTTCGGCTTTGATTTCCATCTTTTCCGCAGGTTCAAAAACCGGCTTGAGCCTCACCTTGATACGCCCGTCCTTAAATATTCCTCTAGGCAGCTTCAGGTTAAACTCCCTTTCGTTCTGAAGATCAAAATTATAAACAAAAAGCAGGCACTGCTTCCCTGAAAAACGGATATAGGAATAAATCACCCGTTCATCATAGCCCCGGCTTTTTCCGAAACCGTTCAGGTACTGCAGGTCATGAAATTCACCCGCATATACAGCCTCATTTTTTTGTATAAAATGAAGTAAACGCTCGTAATAGTTATGTACTGCTGCTGTTTTCTCATCCAGCGCATCCGCTGAATAGCTCCCCAGCCAGGATTGCAGCTCCGGCAGGCCCCAGAAATCAAAAATGGTGGTACGGCCGTCATCGCCCTGGAAACCTTCGGCCCGGTCAGGCTTGACGCCAAATTCCTGCCCGGCATAGATCATCACCGGCCCGGTATGAAGCGTGGCTGACAGCATCATAGCGGCATAGGCCGATTCCGGTGTCTTGCCGAATTCATCCGACGCTATCCGCTGCTCATCATGGTTTTCCAGGAAGCGTAACATTTTCCGCGAAAACTGACCCGATTCTTTCTGCCATACATCGGTGATATCCATGGCATTGCCGTGGCCCTCGATCAGTCGGCGCAGCGCATCATACAGTCCTACTTTATCGTAGAGGTAATCAAAATTCCCGTAATCCAGGTAGTTACGGTATTCGGCAGGATTATAGATTTCGGCAATAAAAATCACCCCGGGGTATTTCGCCTTCACGGCGGGGATCACCCAATGCCAGAATTCTACCGGGACCATTTCAGCCATATCACAGCGGAAGCCGTCTACCCCTTTGGCCGACCAGAAGAGCAGGATTTCCAGCATCTGCTTCCAGGTGGCAGGCACCGGGTCAAAATGTTTCTTTCTGCCGTTCAGGTAATCTACCCCGTAATTCAACTTTACGGTTTCAAACCAGTCGTTTATACTCGGCGACTCTGAAAAAACGTCGTTTCCGGTAGCTTTGGCCGGGTATTCGGAATAAGGACGGTCAAATGCCACGGGTGGATTCACTCCTTCAGGAACGGAAAAATGCTTTCCGGGAATGTAGTAAAAATTATTGGAAGGACTGAAAGTAAGGGTGGTATCGTCTTTTTCGCCAAAATCGGTTACCCCTGCCGGCTTCACATCCGACTTATACTGACGGGCCACGTGGTTGGGCACAAAATCAATAACGGCCTTCAGCCCGGCTTTACGGGTGCGCTGTACCAGGGCTTCGAATTCGGCCATACGGCGGTTTACGTCTTCAGCCAGGTAAGGGTTCACGTCGTAATAATCCCTGATGGCGTAAGGCGATCCCGCAATCCCTTTAACCACCTGGGGGTGATCTTTGGCAATCCCAAAAGCGGAGAAGTCAGTCATGGTAGCGTGTTCCACCACACCGGTGTACCATACATGACTTACACCGAATTTCTTTAATGCCTTTAGGGCACCGGCATTGATATCCACGAATTTACCCGTGCCGTTTTCCGAAAGGGTGCCATTAAATTTATTGGTAGTATTTTTATTTCCGAAAACACGTAAAAAAACCTGGTATACCGAAATTTTATCCATATTCTATAAAAAAGCGATAGCTGAAATCGCCGGCATTATGTTACTTTCGCAAAAATAACTAAAAATTTATGGCAAGGCATGCTTTTCTTTTTGATCTCGACGGTGTACTGGTAGATACGGCCGTATTTCATTTCCAGGCCTGGCGAAGGCTCACGCAGGAACTGGGCTTCGACATCGACGAAGAATTTAATGAGACCCTCAAAGGAATCAGCCGGATGGATTCACTGGAAAGAATCTTAAATCACGGTAAAGTAACGCTCACACAGGAAGAAAAAGAAGCCTTTGCCAAAAGAAAAAACGACTGGTACCTGGAGCTGGTAAACCAGATGACCCCGGCAGATGTGCTCCCGGGTGTGGAAGATTTTCTGAAGGCGGCCAAAAGTCAGAATATTAAGATCGCCCTGGGTTCTGCCAGCAAAAACGCCCCGGTTATTTTAGAAAAGACGGGCATTCTGCCTTATTTTGATGCGGTGATAGACGGGAACCATGTTTCCCGGAGCAAGCCGGACCCCGAAGTATTTATCAAGGGGGCAGAAACTTTGCAGGCAGCCCCTGCTGAATGCGTGGTTTTTGAAGATGCCTATGCGGGTATTCAGGCGGCCAAAGCTGCGGATATGTATGCGGTGGGGATCGGCACGGCGGAGGTATTGAGCAATGCGGATGTGGTGATTCCCGGTTTCGAGGGGATTACACCGGAGCAATTCCTTTAAATTGCAGACAAAGCTTTGAGTTCTTTGTGAAACCTACTTTGAGTTCTTTGTGCAAAATTTAGAATTTATGATTTCACAAAGAACTCAAAGTAGGTTTCACAAAGAACTCAAAGAAATAAATATAGTTTTGTTTCTTATGTAAAAAATGTTATATATTTACATACACAAAACTAAAACACATGACAGATAATCAAATTGCCAAAGTTGTTCTTGACTCTGCCTTTGAAGTCCACACTATCCTCGGGCCCGGATTACTTGAAACTGTTTACCGGGAATGTCTCTATTACGAAATTAAATCGCAAGGTTTATTCGTAGAAAAAGAAAAACTTCTTCCTGTTCAATACAAAAAAATCAGCCTTCATCATGGATACAGAATAGACATTCTTGTAGAAAAAAGAATTGTAATAGAACTCAAAACAGTAGAAGGGCTTAACAATTCTCATATTGCCCAAACACTTACTTATATGCGCCTGGGAAATTTCAATCTGGGCTTATTGTTAAACTTTAATGAAAGCTTGCTGAGAAACGGGCTGAAGCGCCTCATTTTATAACTAATTAAGACCCATAAAATACAAAATAATAAAACGGCACTTCATAAATATCTATCGCATCGTATCTTTCGGGCAATTTTGAGAAAAATATATCTGAATGAAAAACTACCTGAAATACGACGAATGGAAAATCTGGGAAGACCAGTTCCACGCCGAATACAATGAAGTCACCGAAAGCATCATGAGCCTGGGCAACGGGAAGTTCGGGATACGCGGGAATTTTGAGGAAAAATTTACCGGCCACACCCTGCAGGGCAGCTACGTAGCCGGTGTGTGGTTCCCCGACAAAACCCGTGTAGGCTGGTGGAAAAACGGCTACCCCGACTATTTCGCCAAAGTGATCAACTCGGTCAACTGGATAGGGATAGACGTGGAAGTAGACGGTGATATCATAGATCTGGCCCGGGTTAAAATCCTGAGCTTTTACCGTGAGCTGGATATAAAAAAAGGTGTTTTTTCCAAAGATATTACCCTGGAAACCGCAGACGGCCGGCAGGTTCAGATCAGCAGCCAGCGTTTCTGCAGCATAAGCCATTACCAGGCGGCACAGATCAATTACGAAGTAAAAGCCCTGAATTTTGACGGAAAAATCGCTCTGATCTCTTACCTGGACGGTGACGTTAAAAACAAAGACTCTAACCACGATGAACACTTCTGGAACGGCGTAAAAGCTTCGGGAGGCGCGGATCAGGCGTATATCCAGGTTCAAACCAAACCCAACCCTTTCGGGGTTCCGAGGTTTGACGTGGGTATGGCCATGAGCACGACAGTATACCACGAAAGCCAAAAGCTTACTTCGGATTTTACGGAAGGCGATAAGTATGTAGCCCTCCGGTACGAAGCCACGCTTCAGCAGGAAGAAAACCTCAAATTGCAGAAAAACGTGGTGATTGTCAATTCCACCGACTTTTCACCGGAGAACCTGCAGGCAGAAGCAGAGAAGACGCTGCAATCTCTGAACACGGCCGCCCTCCTGTCTGACCAGGAAAAAGCCTGGAAAAAAGCCTGGGAAAACTGTGATATCGTGATTGAAGGCGACGTCTCCGCCCAGATCGGTATCCGTTTTAATATTTTCCATTTATTACAAACCTATAACGGCACCGATTCCCGGCTGAACATCGGCCCGAAAGGCTTTACCGGTGAGAAATACGGTGGCGTGACCTATTGGGATACCGAAGCGTACTGTATCCCCTTCTACCTGGCTTCCAGCGATTTCTCCGTGGCCCGTAACCTGCTGGTTTATCGCTACAATCACCTGCAGAAAGCCATTGAAAATGCACAGAAATTAGGTTTTAAAGACGGTGCAGCGCTGTACCCCATGGTGACCATGAACGGCGAAGAGTGCCATAACGAATGGGAGATTACTTTTGAGGAAATCCACCGGAACGGTGCCATTGCCTACGCCATTTACGATTACATCAATTATACCGGCGATGAAAGCTACCTGGCAGAATACGGCCTGGAGGTGCTGATCGGGATAGCCAGGTTCTGGGCACAGCGGGTGAACTGGTCGGCAGACAAGCAGCAATACGTGATGCTGGGCGTCACCGGACCTAACGAGTATGAAAATAACGTCAATAACAACTGGTATACCAATTACATTGCGGTCTGGACATTGAAATACACCCTGGAGTGTATCGGAAAAGTAAGCAATGCAGATGCAATCCTGAAAAAGGTCAACTTTAATACCGAAACAGAAACAGCCCGTTGGAAAGACATCATAGCGAAAATGTATTTCCCGTACGACCCGTCCCGGGACGTATTTCTGCAACAGGACGGCTTCCTCGATAAGGAATTAATTCCTACGGATCAGCTTGCAGAACGCCCTATCAACCAGAAGTGGTCGTGGGACAGGATCCTGCGTTCCTGTTTTATCAAGCAGGCGGATGTGCTGCAGGGCTTATATTTCTTTGAAGACGATTTCGACGAGGATATCCATCGCCGGAACTTCGACTTCTATGAGCCTATGACCGTGCATGAGTCGTCGCTTTCCCCCTGCGTGCATTCCATCCTGGCCTGTAAGCTGGGCAAGACGGAGAAAGCCTATGAAATGTACCTCCGTACCTCACGCCTGGATCTGGATGATTATAATAACGACACCGAAGACGGCCTGCACATCACCTCTATGGCGGGCACCTGGCTGTCAGTCATTAAGGGCTTTGCCGGTATCCGGGTCAAAAATACCGAGCTGGAAATCAACCCGCACCTGCCGGCGCAGTGGAAATCACTGACCTTCAGAATGCGCACCCCATCAGGCCTGAAAGAGATTTACATTGATCATGAAGGGTATAAGGTAAAAGAAATTTAAGGGACTTCCCTTCGACATCTCGACTACGCTCGATGTGACAAGTAGCAGTCGCTCCTGTCAGTTCGAGCGTAGTCGAGAACCACTCTTTGTCACATCTTTGTCACATCGAGCGTAGTCGAGAACCACTCTTTGTCACATCGAGCGTAGTCGAGATGTCGAAGGGCATTCACTTCCTACTATTTACACACCCTCATCTTCAAAACTCAGCTCCATTTGCTCGAACTGAGGTTTAGCGGTATTATTCAGGTTAGACAGCCCCAGACCCAGCAGCCGCACCGGCCGGGAGGCATCAAAGCTTTGCTTAAAGAGTTCCAGCGCCAGGCTCTTGAAATTATCGTGATCTTTGATATAAGTAGCAGAAGATTTACTCCTGTTCATGACGGAGAAATCATGGAATTTCACTTTCAAAGTGATGGTAAGGCCGAAAATCTGCTTCTTTTCCACCCATTCCCATACTTTATCCGCCAGAATAAGGAGCTGGGTTTCCTGCTCTACAAAATCGGCCGTGTCTTTATCAAACGTATCTTCCACGCTCACCGATTTCCGGACAGAAGACGCATCCACCGGGCGGTTATCTTCCCCGTGTGCCACCTCGTAATAGTATTTTCCCGGCTTACCAAAATGGCTGATCAGCCATTCCAGGGTTTTTTCTTTTAAATCAGCACCGTTATGAACACCCAACTGCCGCATTTTTTCAGCCGTTACCTTCCCGATTCCGTGGAAACGTTCTATCGGCAGGGGATCGATGATTTGGGGAGCTCTTTTGGGGGTGATCACAAAAAGCCCGTCAGGTTTATTAAAATCCGAGGCAATTTTGGCCAGGAATTTATTGAAAGAAACTCCTGCTGAAGCCGTCAGGCCCGTTTTTTCAAAGATTTTCACTTTGATCTCCCGGGCAATATCAGTGGCAAACTGCATGTTTTTAAAGTTTTCCGTAACATCCAGGTAGGCTTCATCCAAAGACAAGGGTTCTATGAGGTTCGTATATTCCCGGAATATTTCACGGATCTGGTCAGAGACCTCTTTGTATACTCCGAAGCGGGGCCTGACCACGATTAAATCCGGGCATTTTTGTTTGGCCATCCAGGTAGGCATGGCAGACTTCACCCCAAACTTCCGCGCCTCATAGCTGGCAGTGGTCAGCACGCCCCGGCCCGAAAGCCCGCCTACGCCCACAGGCTTCCCTCTCAGCTCCGGGAAATCCCGTTGCTCTACCGACGCATAAAACGCATCCATGTCGATATGAATGATTTTTCTGTCCATTTTAGTTTGTTTTTCAACTTTTTAGGGCTAAATTTCTAAGGCCAGTTCAAATGAAGCGCTTAAAAATCTATTCCCATGAACGAAATAACAACTTACCTGATCGGCCTGACCATTACCCTGGGCATTAGTTCTGTCTCCTTTTTCACTTTCCGTCCTTACCTGAAAAGGATTCTGCTGGAACTCAACGGCAACCTGGAAAGACCTGCCAGTTTCTGGGTGGTATATTCCGGTATTATCCTGTTTCTTGTCCCTCTTGTTTTTGCTATGGCCATCACCCCTGATCCCGATGAAAGTTTATTCTTCCAGTTAAGCCGGCAGGTGAGATGGTCTTTGATAGGTGTTATCATCTCTTTTTTTGCTTTCGGAATTGCAATTATTAGTTTTGTCCCTAAAGATAAAAAGAAAGAATAATGGAAAACAATATGGATGAGCTGGCCCGGCAGCTCCGGTGCCCTTCCGGCCCATACGCCCGTGAAGTGGGCGACAATATGTTCCAATCTAACTTCAACATGATCTGCAAAACCATTGACGGGTTAAATATAACAGGCAATGAGCAAATACTGGAGATCGGGTTCGGAAACGGGAAGCACCTCCCCTACCTGCTCTCCCGTGCGCCGCAGCTTTCTTACCGGGGTGTGGATATCTCAGAAGCCATGGTGCAGGAAGCCACAGAAAATAATACTTCAGAAAACGTTCAGTTCTTCCTGACCGACGGCAACGGCCGGCTCGATTTCCCCGATGCCACATTTGATACCTGCTTTACCGTCAATACGCTCTATTTCTGGAAAGATGTGCCCCTGCAGTTAGCAGAAATTCGCCGGGTGCTGAAACCCTCCGGAAGGTTTACCATGGGCTTTATAGAACAGGAATTCGGACGCCACCTCCCCTTCACCCAAACCGGTTTTACGTTTTACGGCAAGGAAGAATTAGGCGGGCATCTGCGTTCTGCCGGTTTTAACGAAGTCAGCTACGAAGATTTCACGGAAGACGTTTTGAGTAAAGACGGGCGGGCGGTGGTGAGGCCGTTTACGGTGGTGAGGGCTTTGTGAGTTACTTTTATATATTCCTATCCACACCAACCTTTCATCTAAAAAATGTTAGCAGGCCAAATTTTTATTATTCAATTCCACGTTAAAGTTCACTTTTGCACCTAACGCATCAAACACTTTTAAAATGATTGAACCCGTGGTGCATTATTGAATTTTTCAAATAATATTAAGGATCAGTAATTTACATTTTTTAACATTAAGGAATTAAGGTTCATTAAGAAAAATCCTGAAAACAAGGTTCCTAAACCCGATATAATCTTAATTACTCTTAATTCCTTAATGTGTGAAATATAGTAATTTACTGGAAAAATATTTTTTGGTCTATAATGCCGTTTGCTCTATTACAATGGTCAAAAAAATTAGCGATTTTTTTCAGCTCTGCCACGACTTCAGTCGTAGGTAGGGTGAATCCCGGTCTCCGACCGGAGAATGTTCTGTCACTGCTCTGTCACAGGAAGAAATACACTACCCCACCGTTTGTGAGGAGGGCTTATGACCGGATGTAAAACCATAAAAAGTGTATTTACAAAAACTTTTTATGTCAGAAAAAGTGTGCTTATTTTGGTTTTAATGTCGTAAAAAGTGTACAGAAACAAAATAAATCATCTGATTAAATGGAAGTTATATTTCAAAAGAAAGCTGCTTGTTATTTTGGGTACAAGACAGGCAGGTAAACCGGGCTACTGCAGGAGCTCACAACTGAACTAAGCATTCATTATAAAGAAAGGCTGTCAGGGAAATCAATGCGCCCGCATCCGCCCCAT